>Ga0182012_10004067_pt1 | contig 15409 bp, 11 predicted proteins | sample 612S2SmetaG_FD_120486 | JGI IMG/M metagenome (GOLD analysis project Ga0182012, IMG submission 120486) | Permafrost microbial communities from Stordalen Mire, Sweden - 612S2S metaG | ecosystem: Environmental > Terrestrial > Soil > Wetlands > Permafrost | place: Sweden: Stordalen | collected...
GCGTTTCGCTCAATGGGACGGCTGCGAGTTTTAGGGTTTTGTCCGACACGTTTATTGAGGCGACGGTGCCTGCTGGGGCGACGATGGGATATGTTACGGTGACCACTCCGGGTGGGACGTTGACTAGCAATGTGCCGTTTCGGGTTTTGCCTTAGTTTCTTTGCCACGGGCGCTAAAGCGCGAGTTCTTTTTTCTGGTTTATCGTGGGGCTGAAGCCCCACGCTTCCACTTTAGGGATGCTTCGATTGCGCGGACGGGGTCGCTTCGCTCTCCGTCCGCTCCGCTCAGGACGACAACGCTTCTTTGGATGAGGTCAAGAGCGGCGAAAAGAGCTTGCCCTGAGCGAAGCCGAAGGGAGGGTCCGCCCCACGCTTGCAAACTCAACTTCTCACTGCATGTTGTCGCTGCGGTAGAGCTGGGTTAGGGCGATCATGTGGGTGTAGGCCATCCAGCGGCCGTCGGGGGTAATGCCGATGGGGGCTGCGCTGGGAATGAGTCCGACTCGATCTTTCGGGGTTAGGACTTGCCACGGCTCTATTTTTCCGGTGTTGACGTCGAAGCGGATGATCTCAATTCCTGAAGGCGTGACTTCTTGCACAAAGACATGTTCCGAATCGCCCGCCCATGCCAGCAAGGTGACATCATTCTGGGGATGGGCATTTGGAATCGGCCGAGTGCTGTTATCGAGAATCGAATGCACGCTCGCGCCGTCTTTATCTCCGACGATGTACGAGTGACCGTCGGGTGCGATGCCCGGCCAGATGGTGTCGAAACCATGTTGGGTTAACAGCTTGGGAGTCGCGCCGCTGGCGTCGGTCATGTAATAGCCGGTGCCAGCGCCGGGTTTGGTGACCGTGAGCATGATGTGCTGTCCGTCGGGGAACCAGTGTGCCCACTCGGGCTGGAGGCCGTCCCAGTGCAGGGTGCGAGCCTCGCCGGTGCCAATGGGGACGATGTGAACCTGGGCGGCGGGATCGCCCGGCAGAACCACGATGGCCCATTTTCCGTCGGGAGAAATGTCGGTGCCAAAGCCGCCGGTGGCGATGCGAACCGCCGGCGAGCCGTCATTCTTTCTGACGTAAACGGCGTAGCCGCTGCCCCCTTGCTCGGACTGGTCGGTGAACATGACTTCGCTGCCGTCACTGGAGAGCCGTGGCCCATAGCTGTTGTCCAGCCAGGTGAGATCGCGTTCGGTTTTGTTGACGCCGTGCTCGACCAGGGTCAAATTCACGTTGATCTTGGCCGCCATTACCAAGCTGCGACCCGAGGGGAGCGTATCGAACATGAAGGTGGTGATGGTGCCGCAAAACACGGTGCGAGTCGCGCCTGCCAGCGTGCTGGCATAGATACAATACTGAGCGCCAGCGTGGGAACCGGAGTACCAGACTTCTTTGCCGGACGGCGACCAGGACAAGCCCTCGAGCGATTCCCAACCAGTGGAAAGTGTGCGAACATGGCCCGATTGGTCGACTACGATGACGTCGCCGCGATCATCGGTGGTTGCCGGAGGATGGCGAAACAGCGCCACCAGCTTGCCATCCGGGGAGACTCGCATGTCGCTGAGCCAGTTGTCGACTTCGAGAATGGTTTTGCCGATGGGATATTGCACGCGAATTTTCTTCTCATCGACTGCCATGACGGCGAGGTCGTTGCCATCGGGCGACCAGTCCGCGTCCATGACATTTTCCATCAATTCGCGCGGCGAGCCTCCCCCGATCGGAGCGGTGGCGAGAGTACCGAAGGATTGCAAGTGGGCGAATGTTTTGGGGCGCACGAGGACGGCTAACTGACCTTGCTTGGAGACCGATAGCAGCATCGCGCCATGCAGTCCCAACGAGGCAGACTCGGGATATTCGTCGCGAATGACGTAGGTGTCCAGCGGGCCGCCGTTGAGGCGCGCGCTAAAAATAATGCTTTTGCCGTCGGGCGCAAAACGGGCGCGAAGCACCGTGCCGCGATCAAACGAGACTTGCGTGAATGCAGGCGGCGGTGCGGGGTGAGGATGCAAAAACCACGCGGCGGCTGCACCGACGGCGAGGCTGGCGACTATGGCGGCGATGATCGGCCAGGAAGATTTCTTGCTCGCGGGCGTAGAGATGGCGACGTTGGCTCCGGTCTTGGAACTGGTCGTGGTTCCGGTGAGGGCTTCGAGCGCGAAGGCCAAATCTTTAGCGGATTGGAAGCGCTGCTCTGGCTGCTTTTCGAGGCAGCGGCGCACGATGCGTTCGAGTCCGGGTGATACGGGATGTGCGAGATCGACGATTTCCGGCGGATCTTCTTTGAGGATGGCGGTCATGGTTTCCGCAGCGGTATCGCGGCGAAATGCGCGCTGGCCGGAGATCATTTCGTAAAGCACCGATCCAAAGGCAAAGATGTCAGTGCGCGAATCGACCGCCATGCCGCGCACTTGCTCGGGCGCCATGTAGCCTGCGGTTCCCATCACGGTGCCGGCTTCGGTCGGAGAACTGGTGACGGTTGCTCCCGAAGCGTCGGCTGCGGCTGGAGCTTGTTTGGCGAGTCCGAAGTCGAGGATTTTTACGCGGCCTTCTTTGGTGACGAAAATATTTTCCGGCTTCAGGTCGCGGTGAACGATACCTTTTTCGTGCGCGGCGGCTAATCCTTGCGCGATTTGTGCCGCGTAGTCCGTCGCCTTTCGCGATGACAATGGACCCCGGTCGAGCACATCGCGCAGGCTGCTGCCTTCGAGCAGCTCAGAAACAATATAAGGAGCGCTGCCCTGTGTGGCCGAGCCGTCTCCGATGTCGTAAATGCCGATGATGTTGGGATGGTTCAGCGCGGCGACGGCGCGAGCCTCTTGCTCGAAGCGCCGCAAGCGATCGGGATCGCGGGAGAACGATGCCGGCAAAACTTTGAGCGCGACGTCGCGTCCGAGGCGAGTATCGCGAGCGCGATAGACTTCGCCCATCCCACCCGCGCCAATGGCAGAGAGGATTTCGTACGGGCCGAGTTTTGTGCCGAGAGTGAGAGACATTTGTGTTCGCAATTATATTCGGAAGGGCTCTTCACTGCTGGCTTGTCCGGTTCCCACTTCTAGCGCAGCGGACGCGCTAGAAATGTGGTCTCTTTGGTGTTCCTGAAATTACTTTTTCAACTCCGCCAGCCAATTCGTGACCAAGTGCAGCGGAGCCTGACCTTCTTCTTCGGCGCGGTTCACCAGTAGGCGTTTGCCATCGGAGGAGACGTCAAACGATACGCCGATTCCAGGCGAAGCGGCATGGAACAAATGTTGGGAGGTGCCGACTTCGATCTCCGATCCATGGGGAGTCACGGGGCAGACAAAAAGATCGTCGGCGAGATTCTTGTAGAAGAGTTCTTTGCCGTTTCCGCTCCACGCGGGATAGGCTCCGCCGTTTGTGGACACCCTCCACTTGCCTTTGGCTTCCGGGAACGTGGTCAGATAGATCTCCAGTTGTCCGGATTCGTCGGATTCATAAGCCAACCAATGGCCATCGGGAGAAACCCGGTAGAAATAGATGTTGGACTGGGGCGAGGGCGGCGCCAGGATGAGAACTGGCTTCGAACTTCCGTCGAGCGGCGCCATCCAGAGGGACACCATTTTCCCGCCATCGCCCCATAAGTAGACAATGTACTTACCGTCGGGCGTCCAGTTGGGTAGTTCATAAAAGTGCGGACCTGGGACGACTGTTTGTTCAGCACCGCTACCGTCGGCAGCCTTGATTTGTATTTCGTTGGCGTTACCACCGTTAGATAACGCCGCAGAAAACGCCAGATTCTTTCCGTCGGGCGACCACGCAGGTTCGGAAACGACTTGCTGATCGAAGGTGATACGAGTTTTGGTCTTGCGCTCAAGGTCGAGTGTCCAGATACCGATGCCGTTGGCGAAGGCGACACGTTTGTTGTCCGGCGAGAGCCGCACATCGCGCACACCGACCAGCGCGCGCGGATCGTTGATCGTCGTTTCCTGCGGATCGAAATCGGCGAGCACCTTGCCGGTGCGGTCAAACCACACCAAGCGGGTTCGGGAGGAATCCGCGCCGCCGACCTGATAGATCATGCGTCCATTCTGCGAGACTGCGAAGATGCTGCGCCACACACCGACGTCATCGCGGAGATTGTTGACGAGCGGCGTCGCCGATCCGGACAATATGCCTCGTTCTGGATCGAAGGGTTGCGCCACCAACGCGCCGCCAGACCGGTAGAGAAGATGACCGGAAGCATATTGCGCGGCCGATTCTGTCGCCAGGATGAAACGCGATTCGGTGTCGTCGACGGAACCGAAGTAGATGCCGTTCAGCTTGGGGTCGCCTCCGCTGTGGCTGGTGGCGAGAAAAATAAAATGTTTGCCATCGGGCATAAACCAGGGCCAGCGATGGGTGGTGTGTCTGGCTTTGTCGAGCACAGTGACCGGGGTCGCGGCGCCGCCCTGGCCGCTCACTTTCGACAGCGCTCCTTGAAAGTCCGGAGCGTAAACGATTTCATCGTTCGCGCTCCAGGTGCCCCCACGCGAATTGGGGGCATCGGCGATGGCGGCGGCTGGGCCGCCGGTCGCGGAAATCTTCATCATTTTATTGCCGGCGAAGAAGCCGATGTAGCGACCGTCCGGAGACCAGAAAGGATTGGCCGCACCGGTCGTCCCGTCCAGTTGTTGGGAAGCGTCATCGCTGAGCGAGCGCACCCACAGCAGCTTGGTTTCACCGGAGTGCGCAACGAAGGCGATCTTGTCGCCCTGCGGCGACAGCACCGGCATTCCGCCTGCGTCGCCGGTTGAGTCGAAGGAAAATTTATCTGGCGCTGGAATTTCGGCGTGCAGCGTGACTGGTTCTTCGGTTGACTTGGCCCATCGGTATCCGGCCAAGCCGGCGCTGGCAATGAGAGCGAGTGCAAGCGCGGTGAAGATTGCTATCCATGGCTTGCTGAGTTGGCGCCTCGGCTTGGCGATCTCGGTGGAGCTTTCTTGTATCCAGCGGAGGTCTAGCGCGATATCGTGTGCGGATTGAATTCGATCCGCCGGGTCTTTTGCTAAACATGCGCGGATGACCCGATCCAGCATAGGCGGCGCTTGCGGTTGCGCCACAAAGTCCGGCTCCTTTTCAAGAATCGCGGTCAATACACTGAGCTGGGATTTACCCTCGAAGGCGCGGCGTCCGGTGACCATTTCGTAGAGCACGCAGCCGAAGGCAAAAATATCGCTGCGGGCGTCAGCTTGCGCCCCTTGCAGAACTTCGGGTGCGAGATATTGGAATGTTCCGACGATCGAGCCTTTTTGCGTCAGCGGCGACGCGGCCGAGGTGAGCGATGCAAGATTCATGGTCGGCGTATCGGTGATGGGCTGGGCTTTCGATCCGGCGATGTTCAGCTCGGGTTTCGCCAATCCGAAGTCCATCAGCTTCGTGCCCGACTTGGTCAGCATGATGTTGGCTGGCTTTAGATCGCGATGGACGATGCCTTGCGCGTGAGCCTTCTCGAGAGCTTGCGCGATTTCGGTTCCGACGGTCAACACTTGTGCCGTGGGCAACGGACCGCGTGCCAGGCGATCCGCGAGTGTCTGACCTTCGAGGCACTCCATGACGAGGAAGTTGACGCCGTCTTGTGAGCCGATGTCGTGCAGAGTGCAGATATTGGGATGCTGCAAGGCCGAAATCGCGCGCGCTTCGCGCTCGAAGCGCTGCTTCAATTCCGGATCGGAAGAAAGATGCGAGGGGAGAACTTTGATTGCCACGGTGCGGTCGAGGCGCGTGTCTTTCGCGCGGTAGACCTCGCCCATGCCGCCTGCGCCGAGCGGGGAAAGAATTTCGTAGGGTCCGAGTTTTGCGCCAGGAGTTAGGGCCATGCTTTGACGAGAATTATATGCTGAAGCGCGGGCCGTTTTTCCTTCGAGGAAAACAAGAAATGCGCGGGGCATCCCGACTGTAATCAGTGCGCGGCGATGAAGATGCTACTCTCTTGCTAACCAAAATGATTCAGGATGCCATTCGCAAGATTGCTCATGGGGGGGAGTCGCTATCGCGGGAAGAGGCGCGCACCGCGACTTCCGAAGTGCTCGCAGGAGAATGCACCAGCGCACAGATTGCCGCACTTCTCACCGGCTTGCACATGAAGGGCGAGACCGTCGAGGAGATCGTCGGCTTTGCCGAAGCGATTCGCGCTGCGTCGTCACTGCAAATCTTGCCGGGGAGTCTTGGGTTGTCGGACGACGAAGTGCTTGTGGATACGTGCGGTACGGGCGGCGATGGCGGCGGCACCTTTAACATTTCGACGGCGGCGGCATTTGTGGCAGCGGGAGCGGGCGTGAAAGTTGCCAAACACGGAAACCGCAGCATTACGTCGCAGTGCGGATCGGCGGACGTGCTTGAAGCTCTAGGCGTGAAGATCGAGATGAGTCCCGCAACGATCGCCGCCAGTCTCAAGCAGACCGGCTTCGCATTCCTTTACGCACCGGCGTTGAATCCCGGCATGAAGTATGTGCAACCGGTGCGAAAAGAGCTGGGCATCAAAACAATTTTCAATTTGTTGGGACCGCTGACCAATCCGGCGGGCGCGTCGGCGCAAGTCGTTGGCGTTTACTCGTTGGGACTGGTTGAAAAAGTTGCCGAGGTGCTTGCGATGCTTGGCATCCGTCGCGCCTTCGTCGTCCACGGCCTCGATGGATTGGACGAGATTACGATCACTGGGAAGACTCGTCTCATCGAGACGCGCGATGGAATCATGCACACGTTTGAGATCACACCCGAGCAGTACAACATTCCGAAGAGTGACCTTGGCAGCATCTCCGGCGGGGATGCGGAGGCTAACGCCGCCATCATCCGAGAAATTCTCGCTGGACAGCCCTCGGCGCGACGGAACGTTGTGGAGTTGAATGCGGCCGCGGTGCTGGTCGCGGCGGGCGCGGCTCCGATACTGCGCGAAGGCCTGCCGATGGCACGCGAGTCGATCGATTCGGGCGCCGCTCTGGCGAAATTAAATGACCTGGTGCGGATTAGTCATCAGGTGCTTTAGGCTCTCGATTTGCTTCAAGTGCTTGGCGCTGTGCGTGTCGATCTGTCCTATAACTTCGGCGAGCGAAATCGTGCGGTTTGCTGTCGTATTAGTCGCCGTTCTGGCCAACTCGGCGGGAGTAGCGCGGCGCAGCAACTTTAAGTTGGCATGACGATTCAATCCATACAGCGCGACTAACTCAGGTACGACGTTCTGGTCGTAGTGCAAGTTCTTCGCCCAATCGTCCTGCGGGAAGCCGGTGATCTCGGGCGCGCTCTCGGCTAGAATCTTGCGTATGCGATAGGCAAAGACGATTTCGGTATCGGCCAAGTGGCTTAGGATTTCAAGAATCGACCATTTTTCTGGCGACGGTTTGTAGAGCAGCGTCTTTTCGGGCAAGCCCGAAACTGCGGCGGCAACTTCTCGTGGACTGCGCTCGGCTGCCTCTAAATGCTGCTTCACTTCATTCGCTGATGGCTGGGTCGTCATAATGATGTTCCTCTATTTCTTGCCGGTTGGCACCACGTCTTTGAGCTTATAAGTATTGTTCGTGAGATCGCTCTCGGGAACGCTACCGTCGTTGATATCAATTTCCGAAGCGTGGGCGGGAGCCTCAATTCGGACTACGGCTTTAGATTTTCCGCGCACCTCGACTTTCCGCGTGATGACATTCTCGCCGATGTGCAGGTAGACCGGCACGTCGGCACCGGCGTCACCGAGGTTTGCGATTGAGATTGTAACGACTTCCGCTCCTGCTGGCGCCGGTATAACGTTGACCGTATCCACTTTGAAGTCGGGAAGGCCGCGATCATGATTCAGCCAATCGTCGAAAAAAGCGGTCAAGTCGCGCTGAGTTTGCGCCTGAATGAGACGCTGCATGTAGGCGGGATCTCGATCTTCACTGGAACGATACGCGGCCAGCGCTTTCTTGAGCGCATCGTCACCGATCATATCGCGGAGCATCCACCATACGAACATGGCCTTGGTGCGATAGAAGGCTTCGGTAAACGAATCGCGGAGAGGATCATCGGGCAATCCGTGGGCGGTTTTTTCCGCTGCGACGAGCTGTGGCGAGCGAGCGTCCAGAAATGTCAGCGCGGAGTCGCGCTCGTCGATCTGCTCTTGAAACAAAGCTTGCGCGAAGTGGGCGAGCCCTTCGAATATCCAGGGGCGCGCCGACGGAAACGCGGCGTGGGTTAACTGATGGACGGCTGTCGAACGATACAGTCTTGAGTCGGTATTCTTCAGCGCAGATAACAACTGGCTGCCGTTTTCAAAAGCTGCGGCGTCGCTATCCAACAACTCCGAGACTGCAGCTTTCGATTTCTGAGGGCCGAACCAGGCCTCGACCAAGGGAGTTGCGAGATCGGCGGCAATTGCGAAATTCTCCGCTCCTTCTTTATGTTCGGGAAAATAATTGATGGTGACGGGGTCGCGATCCAGCTGGGCATAGAGCGCCGAGATCAAAACCGGTTCGGTCACCGTGAGATTGTCGAAGCGTATGGTCGTGCAGTTCTCGGCCTCGTTAGCAGTGTTTGATTCAGTTTGCGTTGCTGCACCATCGGAGCACAAATTAATACTGAACTCAGCGCCAGCTTCGCGTTTTTTCCAGCGAGCGGTCGTCTCGAAAACAGTGTTCTCGACGGACAGGTTTGCTGACTCCGTAGCCATGGGATACCACGCGACATAGCCAATGCCGCGGACGCCAATGAAATTGCGGCTGACCTGGTCCCAATCGCCGTGCGAGGCCAGGTCTTCTGGGGCGCCGATGCGGGTCAGACGAGTTGCATCTTGCACAATCACACCTTCGTAGGCGACTTCCAGTTGAATCGTTGCTTGCGGTGGAACAGACTGCGCTAATGTGAGGATCGCTTCCGAAAGAGCGGCGGTGTGATCGATGTCCGATGCGTAGGGTTGCGCGACAAAGTCCAGCGGTTGACCGTTCAGGCGGATGGAACGCCAACTCAGGCTGGACGAAATTTGCAGCGCGAGGTTTTTCTGGGGCGCGGTCGAATCGTTTCTGAGAGTGATCGTCCCGCGAACTGCCAGCCGATGCTGCGCGGACTCGACTCGGACGTCGAGATTGTATTTTGTGAAAGTGAAGGCTTCGCGATCCAACGCAAACGACGGAGTGACGCAGAGCAGCAACAAGACAGCGATACGAGACCGTTTCACTTTTTACCCGTAAAACTCTTCGCACCGCGCTGGCGGACGATTTCGTAAAGCATGATCCCAGCTGCGACCGAAACGTTGAGCGACGGAACTTTCCCCAGCATTGGAATTGAGACCAGAAAATCGCATTTGCGGGCGACGAGATCGTGGAGGCCCTTGCCTTCCGCGCCGAGAACGATGGCGCAATCCATCTTGTAATCTTGCGTGTCGTAGGTGGCAGTTCCGCGTTCGTCGAGGCCGACCACCCAAATGTTGTTGGCTTTCAATTCTTCCAGGGTGCGAGCGATGTTGGTAACTTTCGCGACGGGAAGATGTTCGCTCGCGCCGGCTGAGGCCTTCGCCACAATTGCCGTGATGCTGGCGGCGCGCCGCTCGGGGATGACGGCACCGTCGGCACCTGCCGCGTCGGCAGTCCGCAAAATCGCGCCAAGGTTGTGAGGATCTTCGATGCCATCGAGGACCACGAGAAGCGAAAACTCTCCGCGCTTGGCGGCGATGACGTCTTCGAGGTCGTTGTATTGCTTCGCCGAAGTGACGGCGACGACACCCTGATGCGCGTTGTTGCCGGCCATACGATCGAGTTCGGCGCGGCCTACCATCCTGACCGCGACGCCTTGCTTGCGGCACTCTTCGATCACGCGCTGCATGCGGATATCGTGGCGATCTTTGGCGACGCCGACCCATGAGAATGATCGGCCGCGGGCCTTGAGCGCCTCGGCCACAGCATTGATTCCGTAGATGTAGTTCATGAATCTCTAAGTGTAACGCTTCGGTGACGCGGAGAGATGCGCGTCGACGCTGATAAACTTGTTAGTCGGAGGATGAATGAAGCCAGTGTATATCGTGTCGGCAGAGCGGACGCCGATTGGCAAATTCGGAGGAGCACTCGCGTCGATGACGGCGGCAGACACGGGTGTGGTCGCAGCCACGGCTGCGATGGAGCGCGCGGGAGTGCGTCCTGGGCAAGTGCAAGAGACGATCTTCGGCAACGCACGCCAGGCTGGCGGCGGACCGAATGTTGCCCGGCAGATTTCGATTCGCAGCGGCGTTCCTAAAGAAGTACCGGCGTACACCGTGAACCAGGCGTGCGCTTCGGGCATGAAGGCGATCGCGCTGGGATTCCAGGAAATTCTCAGCGGAAATTCTGAGTGCGTATTGACCGGTGGAACCGAGTCTATGTCGCGCCTACCTTATTATCTCGACGGTGCACGCTGGGGGTATCGACTGGGAGACCAAGAACTCGTGGACGGTATGTATCGCGACGGATTTTTCTGTCCTATGGCCAAGCTGCTGATGGGCGAGACCGCCGAGGTGCTGGCGGAGCAGTACAAGATCACACGCCAGGAACAAGATGAATTCGCGCTGCGGTCGCAGACGCGTGCTGCGGCAGCGATCAAGGCTGGATACTTCGAGAAGGAAATCGTTCCCGTGACCATCGCAGGCAAGAAAGGAGCGCAGACTGTAAGCGCCGACGAGCATCCTTTCCCCGGCGCGACTCTTGAGAAGATGGCCAAGCTGGAACCGGTCTTTTCGAAAACTGGAACGGTGACGGCGGCGAATTCATCCGGCATCACGGACGGGGCGGCGGCGATGGTGCTCGCCAGCGGGGATTTTGTGCAACGACATTCTCTGGTGCCTCTGGGGCGGGTGCTGGCAATCACTACTGTCGGAGTCGATCCGCGCGTGATGGGAATCGGGCCCGTTCCGGCGGTGCGCAAGATGGAAGAAAAACACGGTCTTCGGCTGTCAGACTTCGATCTCGTCGAACTCAATGAAGCCTTTGCGGCACAGGTCATTGCGTGCGACCGGGAGCTACATTTCGATCCCGACAGACTAAACGTCAATGGAGGGTCGATTGCGCTGGGCCATCCCATCGGATGTACCGGGACACGCATTACTGTCACTTTGCTGCACGAACTTCTGCGCCGCAAGGCCAAGAAAGGCCTGGCCACGCTGTGCGTCAGCGGCGGCATGGGCATGGCGTTGGCGCTGGAGGCGGCGTGATGGCGGGGACCTTCCCTAGCTAAGGCGTGACCTCGTAAACCACCCCGCCGCCATACCCTCCCGGAGCACCACCTTGGACCGTCAAGCCATAAATCTTTCCATCATGCCTAGCAGGAGGCCCCGATGGAATACTGCCATCGGCACACTGACGCTGGGAACAGAAGTTGTATAAGACAGTTTCGCTGGGGCCATGTATCTTGAAGAGCGTGCCAAGATTTGGACCTCCTCCAAATTGAGTGACCCCGTATAAAGTGCCGTCGTCGAAGAGCACCCTGCCCAGGGGATAAACTCCATCTGTAAGGACGACTTCGCTCTGGGACCACTTACCGTTGAGTCCCGGCCTCAGGCGGAACATAGCACCTTGGTCGTCGTTCGCCCCGATGGCAAGCGCCCCGAACAAATTGCCAGCTTCATCGAAGGTCAGGCCACCCATTGCTGGAAAGCCGTCATTTAGATTCGCTTGAGCGATCGCCGTTTGCTTCCATGCCCCGGTGCCTGTCGGAGGAGACAGTTGATAGATCACTCCGGCATTATTCGATTTGCCGCCTGCTTTGGTCTCTCCGTAAAGATTTCCGTCACGGTCGAAGATCACTCCTTCAATTGGACCGCTTCCGTCTTTACAAAACGGGTCGGACCCGCCTGAGCAAAAGCCGTACAGCGTGCTTTCGGTCCAAGCGCCGCCAGCGACAGGGGGAGGAGACAACTCAAACACGGTTCCGTTTCCATAGGGGCCGCAGGCTTCAGCCGTGCCGTAAAGGTTTCCCAAGCCGTCCATGACTAGAGGGCCGTCAGGAGAGCATCCATCTTCTCCGCCTGAAAATTGCCAAAGGACAGTCTCGGTCCAGGCCCCGCTGGGGGCCGACGGATGCGACAGCTCGAAAACTAGACCACAAGTATCGGGACAAGTGCCCCCGCCGCCCTGGTAGGTGGAACCGTATAGATTGCCGCTTGTGTCGAGGATGACTCCAGAAAACGGGCTCGTTCCGTCAGAGCACGGCTCCCCTCCCAGGCAAAAGCTATACAGGACGCTTTCTCTCCATGAGCCGCCTGCTGGCGACAATTGAAAAATGGCGCCGCGTTGCGCGGCTCCGCCCCCTTCCGCAGTGCCATAGAGATTTCCCGAACTGTCAAACGCGATGCTTCCATAAGGCCCATATGCATCGCTCGAGCCCCCACTCCCAAAGTCGTAGATGACCTTATATTGCTGCGCAAATGCAGCTGCGGTCATGAGAATGAGCACGGCTAACACACATAAGCAACGTAGGATTCGCATCATAAACCTCACAAATCAAGCGGCCACGGTCGCGCCGCCAGTATACACGCCGGAGTCTTGTGCTGGGGCGCAAATGAACGTCAGGGGCTGACTCCGCGCAATCCAAGTTACGCAATCCACTATAATTGCGCCGGGTGAATCTGGCTGCTGGAACGAAGCCATTCCGGTGGCTCCGAAAATCAGGACGTTCATGGTTCATGTTAACGCTCGAAACAATTAGAGCGCGACCAATTTTCATCGTAGACTGCCCATAGGGACCCGATGAATCCTCTCACCGCATTCGGACTCTTCGCCGTCACCGCGATGCTGGTGTGCTATGCCTTCGAGAGCCGGAGCCGGTGGTGGATCTTGGGCTTCGCTGCGTTCTGTGTTTTGGGATCGATTTATGGGTTCTTGCAGGGAGCGTGGCCCTTCGGGTTGGTGGAAGGAGTCTGGTCTTTGGTCGCGCTGCGCCGCTGGTGGAAATCCGAGTCTTCGTAGCGACTTGTCTGGAGCCGTTAATGACCGCGCAGCTTCTTCAGCATGGCAACGGCATTCGTGTTCTGGGGATTAAGTTCTAAAGACTTTTCGTAGTTCTGGATCGCTAGATCGGTTTGTCCGTCGTTCATGCAGGCTTCGCCGAGACTGTCATAAACGTTGGCCGAAGCGGGATGGAGTTCGACGTTTTTCCGGAAGATGAGAATTGCGTCGGCGATCTGTTTGCGACCCATTAGACTGTATCCCTCCTGATTTAGGGTGTTTTCCGGTATCTCGCCATCCATCAAGCTAGCCGAGAATTCTTTCAAGGCGGACGACACGCCTTCCTTGCGAACAGCTCGGACGAAGCGCATCGCAGGCGAATCGTAATTGTCGTACTTCAGCCACGCGAATGCAGGTTGCTTACCGCCCACCGCGTCCTCGATCACGGTTCTGGCGATGGAAAGGCCGTTCTCACTGTTGGTGAACATGACTACGCCAGATCTAGCGTCCGGCATTACGACCACATATGCCTTGAACACTCCATTGTCACCCCAATGCCAGAGCGACTTGCCTTGCGGCGTCTGCTGAATTCCCCAACCCAAACCCCAAAATAAGTTCTTGGATAATCCTTTCGGCGCCCGGTCGGTGCAATTGGTACATTCGGGATCGACGGCGATCTGCGGTGTCTCCATCGCGCCGAGCGTGGCTTGCTTGAGGCCGGTACCCGCGAGCACCGCTTCCATAAACTTTGCGTAGTCACGGGTGGTCGTCTCCAGGCTGGCTGCGGAAACCGCCTCGGTCGGCTTAAACAACTCAGCGGGATTTCCCTCAGCGTCATGGCCTATGGCGGAGTTCTGGTCAAAGTCTTTCCTCCACACGTAGCTGCTGCTGGTCATGCCCAGCGGGGCGAATACCGCCTCCTGCATGTAGTCGTTCAGAGGTTTTCCAGTAATCTGTTCCACGACTTTCTGCAGATACACCATGCCTTCGCCCGAGTAGCTGAAGCGCTCTCCTGGAGTGAAATAAATTTTTAGGGGATCATTGCCGCGCCAGTTAGGAAAGCCCGTCCGATGACTCAACACAAAGCGGGCAGTGATCTGCTGCAAGCGATCGTCGCCTTCGACGTAGGGTTTAAGTAGGTACTTGGTCAGCGGAACATCCAGCCCTAACTTGCCTTGATCGACCAGTTTCAAGACTCCGTACGCGAATACGGGCTTACTCAAGGAGCCGACGTTAAAGACCGTATCCTCCATTACTGGAGCCTTCGTCGCGACGTCTCTCTCGCCGAAGCTTTGCGACCAGTATGTCTTTCCGTCGCGAACTAACGCAATCGAGAGGCCAGGAATCTCCGCTTCTTTCATAAGGGCGGGGATGTCGTTCTGGAGGGCTGCGACGGCGGAATCTGCCGTATTATGGCCTCCCGTTTGCGCTTTGGTAGGGCGTACCTGTAGGTCTTGGGCTGGTAGGCGTGACGGGGCGGCTAAGGCCGTAGTAATGAGCGGAAGAGCCAACGCACGGAGAATGTTCATGAGTATTTTCTATCGGAGCGCTAGAGAGTCGCGCCAGCTTGGGTATACATCGTCCTTGCATTAGACGTTCGCTGACAAAAACGTGAGCGAACAGGTTTCGTGAGGCGAGGTCCATTGATTGACGCTGCCCCAGCACGCTCCTATACTTCGAATAGCCCTAACCAGATGTCGATTTCCACCCTTATCGTCGATGACGAGCAGTTGGCACGCGACGAACTCGCCTTCCTGCTGAAAGGTCTCGACGACGTTGAGGTCGTTGCGCAGGGCAAGAACGGCGTCGAAGCAATTAGTCTCATCCGCGAGCACAATCCCGACCTCGTGTTTCTTGACGTGCAAATGCCCGGATTAGACGGCTTCGGAGTAATCAAGAAACTTCTTGACCGAAAGCTGCCGCTGCCCAAAATCGTCTTTGCCACGGCTTTCGATCAATATGCGGTGAAGGCGTTTGAAGTGAACGCGGTCGATTATCTGCTCAAGCCATTTGATAAGAAGCGGGTCGCGCAGTCGGTGCAGAAGGCAAGAGCTAAGCTTGACTCCGCCACTTCTTCGTCTGACAAACTCGACTCCCTCATCAGTATGTTGGAGTCGCAGAAGCCGCAGGCGTCGAAAGTACTGTTGAAGGCTGCCGGGCGCCTTTTCCTGGTTAACCAGAAAGATGTTTGTTTTGCTTCGATTGAGGACGGAACGATTTCTGTTGTGACCACGGGAATCGCGGGCATGGAAGGCCAATCAAACTGCCGGACGCTGGAAGAATTGCTCGACAGCCTGGATCCAAACCTGTTCTGGCGCGCGCACCGGTCTTACCTGGTCAACATCAACCGCATTAAAGAAGTTGTGCCGTGGTTCAAGAGTTCCTACCAGCTTCGCATGGACGACAAGAAGCAGACCGAAATACCGGTCAGCCGGGCGCAGACCAAGCGCTTGCGCGAGTTGTTCGGACTGTAAACGCGGGCAAGAACGGCATCTTCGCGTGATACCATCAAACTCAGCCCAGCATGACTCTGCAGCACGTTGA
>Ga0182012_10004071_pt1 | contig 15394 bp, 14 predicted proteins | sample 612S2SmetaG_FD_120486 | JGI IMG/M metagenome (GOLD analysis project Ga0182012, IMG submission 120486) | Permafrost microbial communities from Stordalen Mire, Sweden - 612S2S metaG | ecosystem: Environmental > Terrestrial > Soil > Wetlands > Permafrost | place: Sweden: Stordalen | collected...
CCCGCTCCAGTTCGGCGCCGCATTCCGAGCAAGCCGACTCGCGCAGAATTTCGAACACGACAGGTTTTGCCGGTTCGTTGAGCTTCTGCGCCAGTCGCTCCTGCTTGCGCTCAGACAACGCCGGCGAAACATAGTGAGTGCGATAGTTCCTCTCGATGCCGGGGTCGCCGCTCTTGCTGAATCGCAGATTCACGGTCCCGCCCCGTCCACTGCGCACGTACTGCGTTTCACTTGGCTTCAGCCCTTTGTCGAGCGCCCATGCGCGAAACATAGCCATCGCGCCCGAGATCTTCTTCAGGTTCCCCTGGATCATCCGCTCAAGAAAGTCGAGCCGGCCCTTGCGCCAGAATTCGACATTCGATGGCGCCAATAAACCGATTCCCATGAACACATCGATCGCGCTGACATAGTGGTGGTGAGCCAGCGCCGCCTCCGCGGCACGCACCACCCGCTTCCTGAGCTCCTCAGCCTTATCCCCATTCATCTCAGTCTTTACTGAGCCACTCCAGCCAGGGCATTGATCAGCTTCTGCCCGGTCGGGCTTCCCCAGCCGGTTACCAGGTCGTACCCGGGAACGGCGTCGAAGCCCTTCTTCTGGCCGCAGCAAAGGTTATTCCCGCTGACGATGTCGTGGAAGTCCGAATCGTAGCTGGAACCCTCGCCGATGGCATAGAGGGCCGGGTTGATAAAGCCCAGTGTTGGTTTGCCGCTGGCCACGGCCTGCTCATTCACCAGCGCCAGAAACCCCGCCCATCGGGGCGCCGAATAACTGGTGCCCCCATCCCCGCCATAACATTTGCCGTTCCCGCAGGCGAAGTTGTCCGTATTGCCTTCCATGGCCACGTCCGGCACATTGCGCAAGGTCGTCGAACCGCCATTCGACGAATTTGCCAGCCCGATCTGCCAGGCCGGAAGGGCGATGCCATTATCGCTGACTCCGCCGCCGCTGTAATTCCAAGCCGTTTCCGATACCCAGGTTCCGCCAGGGCCCGTCGTAGTCAGGTCGGTTCCTCCCACGGCGGTGATAAAAGCGTCGTCTGCCGGGTACACTCCATCGTCTCGATTGTTATGCCCGGTGTACGCTCCGCTATCTGCCGATCCATCGAAGAAATTCTGCCCCTGCGCCGCAAATTCCTCAAAGATAGGATCATCCACCGAAGGCTGCACCGTCGTGCCCCATGAGCAGCTCAGTTGTTTGGCAATGTTGTCGGTCGCCATTTTGTTCAGAATGTCCGCGTCCAGCGATCCAATGTAGACCCGAACCTGGCTCAAACCTGGGGCCATCGAGATCGATTGCACAATGTCCAAAACCTGCTCGCTATCGTCGCAGGAACCCGGGGGACAAAGCGGACTTACGCCATCGACCGTCACCGGGTTGATGGGAACGGTGTTGGTCTGGCCGGCCTCTTTGAAATACGCTTTGATATCGCTGGTCTCGTATCCGTAGTACTCAAACAATCCGACGGATTGCCCTTTGCCCGTTAATGCCGTCCGGCCGTAGTAAGCCGCGCGCATGTCGCTCCCCAGGTAGTTGCCGCCCGGTCCCGATCCAGTCAGATGGCTCTCGGTTCCTGCGCCCACCGCGCGTGCCCGCCGGTGGTTGCGGGGAAGCAGGAAGTTATCCAGACCCTCGATGTGCAGCACCGGCGCGCTCAACGCCAGCGAAGGTTCGCGGTCCGGCGAATAAAACGTGCGGTTCTCTGTCGGGTGCCGGTAAACGGCCATCCTGATATGGAATGCGTTTTCGATTTGCTCCACTGAGCCATCGAGATCCAGAACCAGGCGGTTCCTATGCGTCTCGGTCACGGTAAACCCGTGCGCGTTGCTGAAGTCGACCACCGCCTGGTAATCCCCCGCTGCCGGGCCGAATCTTTGGATGAACTGCTCGACGGTGAGATATTGGCGGTAGCCTGGGCTCTTTGGGTCGTAAAGTTGATCGAGGAAGCTGGTCAGTTCGGAAGCGTTGGGGATGGGGAGCACCACAGCGAGCTTCAATCGCTGGGTGGATGGGAGGAAGCCCACCCGCGGCGCCTGCCCGCTGGCTACTTCGGAGCGCATGTGATCGTGCAACACCTGCAACGTTTGAGCTCGACCCGCGGTCCCGAGCAGCAAGAGCGCGGCCGCGCAACCAACCCCGCCGGAACCCGATAGAAAGCGATGATTTCTTCTCATTCCTGAATTCCACCTCATGAATCCCTTAATATACTGGAGCGCAAAAGATAAGCTACGATGAAGGTGTCCGAGGCAAGCCCAAGGCAAGCCCAAGGCAAGCCCAAGGCAAGCCCAAGGCAAGCCCAAGGCAAGCCCAAGGCAAGCAAGGAGTCGACATGAGCACGAAGGCGCTGATGACCGTTGCACAGTTCGCGCAGCTGCACACTGCCGATACCGAAGACTATGAGTTGGTCGAAGGAGAATTGGTTCCTTCGTCGAGCGCAACGCCCAGGCACACCAGGACTCGCGGTCGCGCGGAGCGCGTGGCGAATAGCTATTTCGATCGAAACCCGATTGGCAACGCGTTCGGCGAACTCGACTGCCGGCTCTCGAACGACACCGTCCGCCGCCCTGATCTTTCGATCTTTCTCGGTGAGCGCGCCCGCCAAATCGACATGGACAAGATCCCTGCTCCATGCGCGCCCGACATTGCCGTCGAAGTCCTGTCTCCGTCTGAAAGCGCAGTGGACGTTCGTCGCAAGGTCCGGGATTATCTGCGTGCGGGAACACGGGAAGTCTGGCTCTTCGATCATTCCAATGGTGAGGTTCTGGTGCATTCGAGCACGGGGATTCGGGTCCTTCAGGGCGCCGATACCCTGGAGTCGCCTTTGCTTCCCGGGTTCAGCGTAGGAATCGCAGACCTTTTTTAGCGCGCGTAAAGCATTTCAATTATTGCCCCGCTGTGCAGCTGTCGCTAAACTCGTTTCTACCATTGAGTCTGCGCGTTCGCCTTCGCCCCATCGCTTTCATTGCTGCTCTGCTGATCGCCTGGCAAATCGCCGTCAGCCGGAGCCCGGTGCACATTCTGCCGGGACCCTCCGAGGTTGTGGGCGGCATCGTCGACCTCATCCGCCACGGGCTGCTTCTGAAATATATCGTCGCCTCCCTGTTCCGCGTCACTTGGGGTTTCCTGCTGGCGGCCTGCTTGGCCATCCCCATCGGTCTCCACGTTGGCTGGCATCGCCGCGCGGAGATGGCTTTGAATCCGCTGATTCAGATCTTTCGTCCCATCTCGCCTCTCGCCTGGATACCAATTGCCATCCTGTGGCTCGGAGTTGGGGATCTATCCTCTATCTTCCTCATCTTCCTGGGCTGCTTCTTCCCATTGCTGCTTACCGCCATCAATGCGGTCCAGAATGTACCAGCGGTCCACGCCAATGTCGCCCGCAATTTCGGGTTGAGCCCGGCCGCCGTTGTCTACCGCGTCTTATATCCAGCCGTCGTTCCACAACTGATCGTCGGTCTGCGAATTACTCTCGGCGTGGCGTGGCTCGTCGTGGTCGCGGCCGAGATGATCGCCGTAAACTCGGGACTCGGCTTCCTCATTGTGGATGCGCGCAACGCCGGGAACCGCTACGATCTTGTGGTTGCGGGCATGGTCATCATTGGACTCATTGGCTTGTTGCTGGACTTGGGAATGCGATCGTTGGAACGCGTGAAGTCCTTACGCTGGAGTTACTCGGAGGATTAGTGGCGGCATCCGCGAACAAGTTACCAGAGACAGACGCACCGATCAAACTATCCGCTGACCATGTAGGTATGGTATTTCAGCGCGATGGCAAAACCACGCAAGTCTTAAGGGATGTAAACCTGCAAGTCGCCCCTGGCGAGTTTGTCTGCATACTCGGTCCCTCCGGCTGCGGCAAGTCTACCCTCCTCAGCACCATGGCGGGCTTTCTGTCTCCATCCAGCGGAGAAGTGAAGATCGATGGCGAATTAGTCACCGGACCCAGTCCCCGGCGTATCTTCGTCTTCCAGGAGCGCGGTGTTTTTCCGTGGCTCACCGTTGAGGGAAACATCGCCTTCGGTCTGTTCAAATTGTCCCGCCTGGAGCGCGATCGGCGAATCGCTTACTACGTCAAATTGGTGGGGCTGGAAGGGTTTGAAAAGGCTTATCCCTCTGAACTCTCCGGCGGGATGAAGCAGCGCCTCGAAGTTGCCCGCGCGCTGGCGGTGAATCCCGACATGCTCTTCCTCGACGAACCCTTTGGCGCGCTCGATTCCATCACCCGCCTCACCATGCGTCGTGAACTGCTCCGCATCTGGGAGGCCGAACGCAACACCATCATCTTCGTCACGCATGATATCGACGAGGCCGTGCAGCTTGCCGATCGCGTGGCGGTGATGAGCGATCGCCCGGCCACCATCCAACAGATCGTCACCATCGACATTCCGCATCCACGCGATCTCAGTTCGCCGCGCTACCTGGAACTCCGCAACGGCATTTTTGATCAGCTGGGGTTGGCTCACAAAGTATGAATTCGCTGGCGGAACCCAGAAAATGGGAGAAATACTTTTGGCCCGTGCTCGCGTCGGCGCTGTTTCTCGCTCTATGGCATTATTCGGTGATCTGGTCCGCTACCAAGGTCTTTCCGTCGCCGCTCGCGGTTGAAAAAGGCATGGCCCAGTTAGCCGGAAAAGGCCTTCTCTGGAGCTATATCGCCGATTCGCTCCGCCGCGTCGCGCTCGGGTTTGGCGCAGCGGTGCTTGTAGGAGTGCCCGTGGGATTGACTCTCGGCTGGTACCCAACCGCGAACCAGATCGTGAATCCTGTCCTGCAAATTCTCAGGCCCATCAGCCCCATCGCGTGGATACCCGTCGCCATTATTCTTTTCGGCATCGGAGACACCACCGCCGTCTTCCTAATCTTCCTCGCTGCTTTCTTCCCGATCGTTGTGGCATCCGTCGATGGCGTTTCCAACGTGCCTTCCATGTTCCGCCGCGCCGCGCGTAACTTCGGGCTTTCGCCGCTCCAGCTTCTCGTGAAGGTGGTTTTCCCGGCGGCGCTTCCTCAGATCATCATCGGTTTGCGGATCGCCCTCGGCATCGCCTGGCTGGTGGTGGTCGCCGCGGAAATGATTGCCGTCGATTCCGGCCTCGGCTACCTCGTCATCGACGCTCGCAATTCGGGGAAACGCTACGATCTTGTGGTGGCCGCCATGCTGCTCATCGGCGTCATCGGATTAGTCCTTGATCTATGCTTCCGGCGCCTCAGGAACTTCAAATCTGTGCGATGGGGGTTTCGTAATGAGTCTTAGTCGGAAGATAATGTTGATTGGCCTCGCATGGCTTCTGCTCATTTCCGGTGCGCACGCTTACCTGAATGTAAATTGGCCGGCCGTTCTGAATGACTATCGTCCCCTGTCGCAGCGCAAGATCACCGTTGCCTATATCCCGGTCACCTGCCAGCTGACTTGCCCTGTAACGGATTACATCTCGAAGCTCTCGCAGCACGGGGAAGTTTTCTTGCCGCGATTGTTCCAGGGCTTCCCCGAAATCAAGGAAGCGCTCATTTCCGGCAAGATCCAGGCGGCATTTATTGTCGCGCCCATGGCCATCGCGCTCAAGGCGCAGGGTGTCGCGATCAAGGTCGTCTATCTCGGGCACCGTTACGGCAGTGCCGTTGTGGTGGCGAAAAACGGACCCATAAAATCCTTCGCCGACATGCGCGGCCGCACCATTGCAATCCCCAGCCGCTTTTCCGACGAGCGTCTGCTGGTGTTTCGTGCCATGAAGATCTGGGGCATCAAACCCGGCGAGATCAAGATGGTGGAAATGGCCCCCCCGGATGTCTCCGGCGCGCTTGCCGCTCACGCCATTGACGCCTTTGTGATGGGAGAACCGTTCCCGTCTCAGGCTGAACTGGGAGGCTATGGCCGGGTACTGTTTCAAGCCAGGGAGTATTGGCCGGATTACATGTCCTGCATCCTCGTTGTCCAGCAGGATTTAATCGACAAACGTCCTGAAGTTGTGCAGGCACTGGTTGACGGCATCGCCCGGTCGGGTCTGTGGCTCGATAAGGGCAAACCGCACCGGGAGGATGCCGCCGACTTCGTGGGCCGCTTCTATTACAACCAGAAGCCGGCTCTGCTTCGCTGGGCTCTCACGAAGCCGCTCGACCGCGTCACTTACAGCCCGCTCGCGCCCCGCAAGCCCGATTTTGACCTGGTTCGCGACCTCATGATCGAAACCGGCGTTCTCAATAAGAAAATCGAGTTTAACGAGTACACGGACACGCGATTCTCAGACGCGGCCAGTACCGAGACCCCCTGGCGCTATGAGCCCGGAATCGCTACAGCGAGGTGATAAGGTATGTTCCGAAGAAATTTCCTGCAACGCATGGCTCTCAGTGCCGGCGTCGGACTGACAGCCAAAAGGAAAATAGTCGTCTATCACATCAAGGGCTTCACTTGCGTTACCTGCGCGGTAGGTTTGGATACGTTGCTTCGACAACGAAAAGGTGTAGAACGTTCTAAGTCAAGCTATCCGGACGCGACCGCCGAGATAGAATTTAACCCTGACTTAGTGACCGAAAAGTCACTCAAAAGTTTCATCGCCGAGATGGGCTTCGCCGTCGTGGAACCCGGTCCTCACCACGGCAGGTGACCGCCGGCGTCTGTTGCCTGTGGCCAACCGAAAACTGTGGTTTTCTTCACTGGTCGGCCCGGAATCCGGCCGTTTGCCTGTCCGAACCGTGCATCCAATGCCGCCGTGGCGCATCTACTTGTCTGTCGAAGTTGCCCGTGCCGTCGCGCCGCCTATAAGGAGCCCCATGAAAACTACGTATCAGATCGACCCTGCACACTCCGGTGTGCACTTCTCCATCCGCCACCTGATGATTGCCACCGTCCGTGGTAGTTTTTCCGGATTGAAAGGGACCGTCGTTCAGGACCCCGACGACCCTTCCGCTACGACGCTGGAAGCGGAAGTGGATGTGAATACCATCAACACAAACGATGAGAAACGAGACGGCCACCTGAAAAGCCCCGACTTTTTCGACACCGCGCAATATCCCGTGATGACCTACAAGAGCACCAAGGTGACAGCAGGAGATGGCGCGGACTTCACGATTATCGGAGACCTTACCCTTCACGGCGTCACCAAGCCGGTCACTCTGAACGTGGAAGAGGTTTCGGAAGAGATAACGGACCCCTGGGGCAAGGCGCGCATCGGCGCAACCGCTAAAGGCAAGCTCAAGCGAACCGACTTCGGGCTGTCTTGGAATGCCGCTCTCGAAGCCGGCGGCGCAATGCTCGGCGATGAAGTGAAGATCGAGTTCGATATCCAACTGGTAAAGGCCTAGTTTCGTCGCTCCTCATCGGCGGGGTGAAACCAAAGGGCTGTTCGCGTATCTAATTATCATGTGCAAGCTATCCGCTGGTTTGTTGCTGCTCTTGCCCGGCTTGTTGCTCTGTCAACAAGCCCCCGAACCAACCTCTCAACCATCTGCCCAGAACAACTCTCCTCAAGACAATGCTAAAGAGAGCAAGCGTCTGTTCGGAATCGTTCCCAACTACCGGACGTCTCCCAGCCTTCAGAACTATGAGCCGCTCACGCCCAAGGAAAAGTTCAAAATCGCCGGCGAGGACGGGTTCGACCGTGGAACGGTAGTCCTTGCCGCGGCGTTCGCCGGGGAATCGCAACTCACCAACGATAACCGCGCATTTGGCCAGGGTGCAGCCGGCTATGGCAGATACTTCGGCACATCCTATGCCGATTTTGTGATTGGCGATTACATGACCGAGGCCATTTTTCCGACCATCCTCCACCAGGACCCGCGGTACTTCAGAAAGGGCGCAGGGAGCGGATCATCCAGGCTGGGATACGCGATGGCGCAGATTTTCGTCACTCATTCAGACTCCGGAAAACGCCAGTTCAACTATTCCGAAGTAGTGGGGAACTCCGTCGCAGTCGCGATTTCTAATTCGTACTACGAGAACCATCGGGATGTTTCCGACAACGTTTCGGAGCTCGGTATGCAGCTCGGCGTCGACATGGCTTCCAACGTCCTGAAAGAGTTTTGGCCCGACATAGCCCGTAAATTCTCCCGCAAGCACCCGTCCACCCAGCAGTAATCCTTTCGCGCGTTTGCGTGCGTGTATGCTGTTATCTTCCAGGAATCAATCCCCGGAAAGCAATGAAGATAACAGACATTCGCGCCACCACCGTAACCGTCCCCATCGAAGCCCCTTTGCGTCACGCCAACGGATGCCATTGGGGCCGTTTCGTTCGAACCATCGTTGAGGTGGAAACCGACAATGGAATTGTCGGCCTCGGGGAAATGGGCGGTGGCGGCGAATCCACTGAAGCCGCGTTTCGCGCGATGAAAACCTACCTCATCGGGTACGATCCCGTTCGCCTCGAAGAATTGCGTTTCCTCATCGCCAATCCCACCGCGTCCCTTTATAACAACCGGACTCAAATCATGGCCGCCCTGGAGTTTGCGTGCCTCGACATCCTCGGTCAGGCCTGGGGCGTGCCCGTCTGCGACATTCTCGGCGGCAGACTGCGCGACCGTGTGCCCTTCGCCTCCTATTGCTTCTTCCGTTATGCCAATCCTCAAACTGGCCGGGGAGAAGTTCGCACAGCCGATCAGCTATTAGCCTATGCGGCCGAAATGAAAAAGCGGTACGGTTTCACTAGCCATAAGTTGAAGGGCGGCGTATTTCATCCCGATTATGAGGTGGAAGTCTATCGCGCACTCGCCTCTGCCTTTCCAGGCGATTCATTCCGCTTCGATCCGAACGGGGTCCTCTCCACGGAGCAGGCCATTCGATTTAGCCAGGCGATTGAGCACCTACGCAATGACTACCTGGAAGACCCCGTCTTTGGACTGAATGGGATGCGGCGTACCCGGCAGATGACTCGTATCCCGTTGGCGACCAATACCGTCGTAGTGAACTTCGAACAACTCGCAGCCAACATACTCAATACCGCCGCCGACGTGATTCTTCTCGATACCACCTTCTGGGGAGGCATCCGCGCCTGCGTAAAGGCAGCCGCCATTTGTGAAACCTTCCAACTCGGTGTGGCCGTTCATTCATCGGGGGAGTTGGGCATCCAATTGGCTACCATGCTTCATCTGGGTGCGGTAATCCCGAACTTATCTTTCGCAGCCGACGCTCACTATCATCATCTAGCTGACGACATCATCGAGGGAGGCCTGATGCCTTACGAAAACGGCGCCATCAAAGTACCTGATCAGCCCGGCCTGGGAGTCAAGCTCGATCGTCGGAAACTATCGCTCTACAGTGATCTCTATAAGAGCTTGGGTAACTATCCGTATGACCGGGATCCCGGTCGCCCGAACTGGACCCCGCTCGTTCCGAACGACCGCTGGGCCGATCCTGCCGACGACCGCGCTCCCGAAATTCCTTACTAACATGCGTGCCGCCTGGGCCCTCTTATTCGCCGTCTGCTTACACGCCGAAAGCGGCGAGCAGGCATGGTTGCGTTACACTCCCGTCGCGGCCGCCGCACTTCCCGCCGTCATCACCACAACCACCGATTCACCGCTAATCGACACCGCCCGCGATGAGCTTCTGAAAGCCGTGCGTGGCATGACCGGACGCACCTTGCGAATAGAATCCAGCCTGCCCCACGAAGACTCCATTGTCCTCGCTACCGTCGTCGACCAAAATCTAAAGCCCGACGGTTACATCCTAAGAACCGTCCGGCGGAACAATCACCGTGACATTGCCATCACGGCCGTTAATGATCGCGGCGTCCTTTACGGGGTCTTCGCGCTCCTTCGCAAAATTCAACTCGGCGAATCGATCGCGGACCTCGACGAACGTCAAATCCCGAGCGCTCCCGTTCGCTGGGTGAACCAATGGGACAACCTCGATGGGTCCATCGAGCGTGGGTATGGCGGCCGTTCCATCTTCTGGGAGGACGGTCACGCCCGCCTCGACCTTTCCCGTGTGAGCGAGTATGGCCGCCTCCTCGCTTCCATCGGAATCAACGGATGCGCCATAAATAACGTCAACGCCGACCGCCGTATCTTATCCCCGGACTTTCTGCCGCAAATCGCCGGGATCGCCGCCGCGCTTCGCCACTGGGGCGTCCGCGTCGTCCTTTCGGTCGATTTCGCCAGCCCGCAATCCATCGGCGGCCTTCCTACATTCGATCCTTTGGACCCCACCGTCGCAGCCTGGTGGCGTGCCAAAGTCGATGAACTCTACGCCGCCGTTCCAGACCTTGCCGGGCTGCTCATCAAGGCGGATTCCGAAGGCCGCGCTGGCCCTTCCGCCTACCACCGCACCCATGCCGACGCCGCCAATGTGGTTGCCCGCGCCCTCAAGCCTCACGGCGGCTTGATCTTCTACCGCGGCTTTGTCTATGACCATCACATGGACTGGCGTAATCCAAAAAATGACCGCGCCCGCGCCGCATACGATAACTTCCACTTACTCGATGGCCACTTCGATGACAACGCCGTGCTGCAGATCAAGAACGGTCCCATCGACTTTCAGGTGCGCGAGCCGGTCTCTCCACTCATCTACTCTCTCAAGAAAACCAACCAGGCGCTGGAACTCCAGATCACCCAGGAATATACCGGACAGGCCCGCCACGCCGTCTGCCTCATCCCCATGTGGAAAGAAATTCTTGACTCCACCGCCAATGCCGCGGGCCGGATCGGATTCGTCGGAGTCTCGAACGTCGGTATCTCCCCAGCTTGGCTCGGTAACCACTTATCCCAGGCCAACTTATACGGCTTCGGACGCCTCGCCTGGAATCCCGCTCTCTCCTCGGGCAAAATCATAGACGAATGGACGCGCCTCACCTTCGGCAAAAATCCCACCGTAGTCCGAACCATCGATAGCATCCAGAGCACTTCCTGGCGTACTTACGAAAACTACACCGGCCCGCTCGGTCTGCAAACCCTCACCGACATCGTAGGCAACCATTACGGCGTCTCGGTCGAAGCCTCCGAGAATAATGGCTGGGGCCAATGGCACCGTGCGGACGAAAAGGGCGTTGGCATGGACCGCACCACCGCCTCAGGGACCGGCTACGCCGCCCAGTATCCCGCTGATCTGGCCGCGAAATACGGATCCGTAGCCAACACCCCCGATGACTTGCTCCTTTTCTTCCATCACGTACCTTACACCCACTTACTCCACAATGGCGCAACGGTAATCCAGTCTATCTACGACTCCCACTACGCCGGCGCAGCCACCGCCGAAACTTACATCCACCAATGGCAATCCCTCGCCGGCTTAATTGACGAGCCCCGCTATAACCAGGTGCTTTCTCAGCTTCAATACCAGGCCGGACAAGCCGAAGTCTGGCGCGATGCCGTCACCAGTTGGTTTCTCCGCGCCTCCGGAATCCCGGACCGCACTGGCCGCGCCGGTCACTATCCCGGCCGCGTCGAAGCCGAATCCATGCAACTTACCGGTTACACCATCCACGATGTAACTCCCTGGGAAGCCGCATCGGGCGGTAAAGCCGTCGAATGTCTCTCAGCTACATGCAGCGCCGCCTTCTTATATAAAGGCGCGCCCGGCTGGTACACCCTTCGCGTCCGCTACTTCGACCAGAACAACGGCGTCTCTCGCTTCCGCTTATTCATCGACGCCCAACCCGTCGACGAATGGGAAGCCGCCGACCAACTCCCCGGTAATAAAGTCGACGGAACCACCGCCACGCGCCGCACCGTCGCCGGATTGAACCTGCGCCCCGGCGATACCATCCGCATCGAAGCCACTCCCAACAGCGGCGAACTTGCCGCGCTCGATTTCATCGAAATCGTCCCAGCGCGCTAAACTGCCATAAATGTCCCGCCGTCCCCTGGCCGGAATCGCAGCCGCCGCCCTCACCATCCTTCTCGCCTGGTCCGCTTACTGGGCTCTCCGGATCGGCTATGCGGATTACCTCGCGCAGGATCACGCCCTCCCCGCCACCCGCGCCGCGCTCCGCCTCACTCCGTCCGATCCCGCCCTGCACATGCAATTGGCCCGCGCCCTGCTCTCCTCCAAAGCGCCCGATCCATCCATCCAGCGCGCCGCCGTCGAAGACTCCCTCAACGACGCCCTTCACCTCAGTCCCGCCAACTCCACCCTCTGGATCGAATCCGCCGACGCCGCCGAACAGCTTCACGATTACCCCACCGCCGAAGCCGATCTCCTCCACGCCGTCCAGCTCGATCGCACTTTCTCCCCCCGCTGGCTCCTCGCCGAGTTCTACGCGCGCCGTCAGGACGACCACCGCTTCTGGCCCGCTATGCGCGCCGCCCTCGCCACCTCCTATGACGACGTCACGCCTCTATTCGAAACCTGCTGGAATCTCACCTCTCAACCCGAAACCATTCTCCCCCGCGCCATCCCTCCTCGCCCCGAAGTTCTCACGCAATACCTCGATTTCCTCCTCACCAAAAATCGCCTCGACCTCGCTCAACCCGTCGCCGCCCAACTCCTCCCGCACCCCACGCCCGCAACCCTCCCCACTCTCCTCGCCTACTGCGACCGCCTCCTCTGGTTCAACCAACCCATCCCCGCGCGCCACGTCTGGAACGTTCTCTCCGCCGCTCGCCTCATCCCCTACCCGTCCGTCGCGGGCATCACCAACCCCGCCTTCGAAAAACCCTTCCTCCAGCAAGCCTTCGACTGGCGTCTCGCCTCCGCTCCCGGCATCTCCGCCCAGCACGATCCCGCTCTCCTCACCTTTGAATTCTCCGGCAAACAAATCGAGCACGCCGAACTCGCCAGTCAGTTCGTCCTCCTCGCCCCCGCCACCACTTACCGCCTCACCGTCTCCTCACGCAACGAAACCGACGTCGCCGCCCTCATCCCCGGCATCGTCCGCACTCCCGATACCGGCGTCCACCTGCACCTCATCCAATCCGAAACTCATCTCGACTTTCTCGCATCCGCCCCGCCCGTCCAAGGTCCCGACCGCCAGCCTCAAACCCAAACCTATCCCTTCACCACCCCGCTAAACTCCAACTTATTCCGTCTGACCGTCACTTACGACCGCACTTACGGAACCACCCGCTTCGAAGGCGCAGTCTCTCTCTCTCAACTCCAACTCGCAAAATGAAAACCGCCATCGCCCTCGCGCTCACTCTCTTCTTCGCCATCCTCACCATCTACACCGATTCACCCTGGTCCGTCTCCCTCTTCGAATTCGCCATCCTCACCCTCGCCGCCCTCTGGACCCTCCGCTTCCCCATCCGTCCCGCGCCCCTGCGCCTGCATCCCGCGCTCATCCCTCTTGCCGCCATCTGCCTGCTCGGCGCGCTCCAGTTACTCACCGGAACCACCATCGGCCGCTGGGACACCGCGAACGCGCTCCTTCGCTCCTTCACTTACTGCGCCGCCTTCGCCCTCGCCCTGCAATGCGGCGCAATCCCGGAAGCTCGCGCCCGCTTCCTCCAATCCCTCGTCTACTTCGGATTCGCCTTCAGCGCCTGCGCCGCCATCGGCTACTTATCCGATCCCGCCAAAATCTTCGGCGTCTTCGACCCGCCCTATCCCGGCATCTTCCTCGGCCCCTTCAGCAATAAGGACCACTACGCCTCTTTCATCCAGCTCCTTCTCCCCATCGCCCTCTATGAAGCGCTCACCAGCAAGCGCCTCCTCATCCTCAACGCCGTCATCGCCGCCATCATGTTCTCCAGCGTCATCCAGGGCGCATCCCGCGCCGGTTCTTTCCTCGTCGTCGCCGAAACCTTGCTCATCCTCTTCCTCGCCCACCGCCGGAAACCCGCCGCCACCCGCGGCGTCATCCGCGGCTTCTTCATCCCCCTCGCCGCCATCGCCGCCCTCACCCTCTCCATCGGGTGGGCGCGCCTCTGGGAACGCGCGCAGGAATCCGACCCCTACCAGTCGCGCCGGCAAATTCTGATGTCTTGTTTCGATATGGTCCGCGCCAAACCCCTCACTGGATTCGGCCTCGGCACGTTTGAATCGGCTTACCCGCGCTTCGCCCGCTTCGACGAAGGCGAACTCCTCACCCACGCGCATAACGATTGGGTCGAGTCCGCCGTCGAAGGCGGTATCCCGCTCACTCTTCTGTTCCTCGCAGCGGCCCTCTTGAGCGCACCCGCGCTCTGGCGCTCCATCTGGGGCATCGGCGTGCTCTCCGTTCTCACGCACAGCCTCATCGATTTCCCCATGCACCGCCCCGCCATCGCCCTCTGGCTCTACGTACTCGCCGGATTCGCCTGTGGCGCCCGCTTTACCAAAGCCCTACCGGCTGACCACTCCCGGTAGGCACACGCACACAATCACGTGTCCGTCTTTCTCCGCCTTGCAATGCCCGGCCTTCCCCGCCGTCGTCTTGCACAAACTCTCTGAGCACACGCCGCGCACCGAAGGCTTACATTTCCCCGCCGGCACGAAACCCGCCCTTTGCAGCAGTCCAGGGATCCCGGTGAGCGGTCCACAAACCCCGCTGTACGTGTTCACCATCGCGTGTAAAGACATGGCGCCTGTGGTAAGTCCCACGGCCAGTAGACACAGCGCAACCGCTAGTGCCGGCTTGTTCTTCTTGATCATGTTTCATTCCTCCTGCTTACTTTCCGCAAGGTTACACAAGTTTAGAGGCCGCTTCTCGCCAATGTCAACGAAAATAAAAAGTCAAATTGCTTCTATCTGCCCCCTAACCACAAGGTCAAGCCCCCGTCAAAAGCTTGCATTTGTAATTCTTCTACACTCCATCCGAAAATTCTTTTGGAGAAAAAACTTAAAAACACTTGACCCCACCGGCTATTCAGAGTAAAACTGTTCCACGGCGTTTATCTAGTGCCGTTTCTCAGGCGTAATACCCACCCCCTTGGTGAATAATTCCGGATGTGACGAAAATGGCGAAGCCTGCCTGCATCACATTCCACTTACCCTTTTAGTAATACAAAACTGGCGGTCACGCATGCAATTGAACAACTTAGTCCCCCTCACGGCATCACATCCCCCGCTGCTTCCCCCGTGGTTTGCTGTCCGTGTGCGCGCAAAATCGGAAGTGCTCGTCGGAGCGCTCCTCCAATCCAAAGGCTATGAAGCCTTTACCCCCACTTACCGCGAACAGCGCACTTATTCGGACCGCATCCGTCGCATCGACGCCGCGCTCTTCCCCGGTTACGTCTTCTGCCGCTTCCCGCCCCACGAAATGCTGCCCATCGTCAGCACCCCGGCCGTCCAGAAAATCCTGACCACCGGCGGAGTGCCCGCGCCCATCACCGACGCTGAAATCGAAACCGTCCGCCGCACCGCCCAGGCCGGCGGCGCCCGCCCCCACCCCTGGCTCAGCATCGGCCAGAAAGTGCGCATTGCCGACGGAGCTCTTTCCGGCATCGAAGGCTTCCTCATCGCCGTCAAAGGCCACCAGCGCCTCGTCATCTCCGCCGATCTCCTGCAGCGCGCCATCTCCGTCGAGCTCAACGACTACCGCGTCGTCCCCG
>Ga0182012_10004075_pt1 | contig 15391 bp, 13 predicted proteins | sample 612S2SmetaG_FD_120486 | JGI IMG/M metagenome (GOLD analysis project Ga0182012, IMG submission 120486) | Permafrost microbial communities from Stordalen Mire, Sweden - 612S2S metaG | ecosystem: Environmental > Terrestrial > Soil > Wetlands > Permafrost | place: Sweden: Stordalen | collected...
GCTCGGCACGAAAAAAGGAGTCACAGAAATGAAGTTCTTCCAAGGTGCCGTGACCACGGCGATTCTCTGCGCAGCAGGCTCAACCTTTCTACAAGCCCAAAAGCTCACGGTGTTGGTGAGCATGGGGCAGACCTCGGCAAGCGGCTGCTACCCGATGTCGTCGCTGGTGCAAGGGCCTGATGGCAACCTTTACGGCACAATGTCGGGCGGCGGGGCCTCAGGATGGGGCACAGTTTTTAAGATGACGCCAGGCGGCCAAACGAAGCCCCTGTATAGCTTTACAAACGGGAGCGATGGCGGCGAGCCGGCCGCCGCGCTGGCGCTCGGGGCCGACGGAAACTTCTACGGATCTACCTCGGAGGCCGGCGGACCTTCCGACGCGGGCACCATTTTCAAGATCACCCCGGAGGGCGTGCTGACTACGATCTACACAGTTGGCCAGACGGCCGGCCCGGACCTCATCGACGGGGCGCTCGCCCTCGGCAACGATGGGAATTTTTACGGGACCAGCCGTGAGGGCGGCGGCTACGGGGACATTTTCAAGATCACGCCGAGCGGCGTTCTTACGGTGCTCCATACCTTTGATAAAACGGACGGCCGCTACCCCTACGCCGCTCTCACGCTAGCCAACGACGGCAACTTTTATGGGACCACGGAATTCGGCGGGGCCGATAACGACGGGACGGTTTTCCGGATCACCCCATCGGGCGCATTCACCCTGCTCCACAGTTTCGACCTTACGGACGGGGCTACCCCGTATGCCGGGCTGGCCTTGAGCGACGACGGGTATCTTTACGGAACCACCCAGAAGGGCGGTGGGACGCAAAATGAGGGTGGCACCTACTTTAAAGTCAGCACCAGCGGGCAATTCACGCTTCTGGGCGCCTTTGCAAAGGCAGCGGGGACCGACTCCCTCACGACGCTGGTTCTCGGCTCTCAAGGAAACTTCTACGGGGCGACATCTGCAGGCGAGACTTCCGGGGGCGGGGCTATCTTCTCGATGAACCCCAGCGGCACTGTCACTCCGCTCGCCAACCTGAACGTCGCCACCACAGGGGCCTTGCTGTACGGCCTGATGGAGCACACCGACGGCACTTTCTACGGGTCTGCCTTCACGGGGGGTCCATCGCAGTTCGGCACGCTTCTCAGCCTGAACGTGGGGCAGCACCCCTTCGTCGCCTTCCAATTCCCGTATGGAAGCGTGGGGCAGACGGTGCAGATCCTCGGCCAGGGCTTCACCGGCGCGACAGGGGTTTCATTCAACGGGGTCCCCGCCGCCTTTAATGTGGTGTCGGCGACGTTCCTGGAGGCCACGGTCCCCGCAGGGGCAACGTCGGGGCGCGTAACGGTGAACACGCACACAGGCACGCTAACCAGCAACCGGGCTTTCGTCGTTCTGGCCAAATAGAGTTCTGCAGCGTTCGTTCTTACCGCAGTATGGTCGAGGACGTTCGAACCCGTTGGCAGCCTGGTGACAAAGATTTAATCAGCATGGTGGAAGGGATTCGGGAGGTTGTTGCGCTTACCGAATCCAAGGGTGCCGCTGAAGTAGCGTAAGCGTCAGACCGATGTGATCGAGCTCTGGCTCCTCCGCCAGCAAAGCCCGCTCACCCGCAGTTGCTACGAACGCGATGCCCGGCGGCTGCTTGGACGGACAGGCAGTCCCTGGCCCAGACCACCGCCCTGGAGTTAGAGCGATTCGCAGTGGGACTCTCCGCGTCGGGGCTGGCGAGTACTGCGGGACATGATCGGTGTTCAGCGAGTTCGGGTCCACTGCCTGGCTCGTCCAGGTGGCGCCCCCATTGGTGGAGAGCGCGATGTAGATGTTGTTTGGGTCGGTGGCGGGGTAATAAGCGATCCCGATGGTGTTGGTGGAGGCGTCGTATGCGAGACTCTGCGCCACGTCGCTGCCGCCGTTGACGGCCGTGTTTCCGGTGACCGCGACCTGGACGGGGGTGCTCCAGCGATTCGTGGCAGGGATCCAGGCTGTGAAGTAGAGGGTGGACGTGTCGTTGGTCAGGTTGCCGTTGGGGTAGCGCCAAAGAAAGCTCACCAGCGGGCTGCCGTTCGCGCCGAGCACCAGGCGCGGGATCTGTCCATAATTGGCGTTACCGTCGTCGATGGGCGGAGTTGAGATCACCGTGAAGCCGGATGGGGGAAGCTGGGCGTGGAGCGCGATGGAAACAAACAGCGCGAGAAATAAGAATGGAGAATTCGGGAGTCGCATAGGGTCCTCATTTCAGTACGCCGGAATTGGCGTGAAATGGGATCATGGCAAATCGGCATTGGTTCAGGAGCTGGCTGTACAAGTAGAATCTCTTTACAGGATACGTTCACGGACGTGCCCTCTTTTCGACGGCCCCAAGATCGACATAGACTATTTGAAGAACTTGAAATCACGAGGCAACCCGCAATGTTTATCCGCTCCCTCTGCGCCACCATATTGGTCATTTGTGGCGTTCTCCCCTGTTTCGGTCAGGCCGACCAAGCCGCAAACGCCGAAAAGCAGACTAAGAAGAAATCCGCCGTCGACGCACTCGCTGAGATGATGGCGCCGAAGATCGATCAAGCTGCCGTCGAGCGCGGACGCAAGCTGTTCATGCCCGCGTGCGGCTTCTGCCACGGTAACGACGCGCGCGGTAAAAGCGGACCCGATCTCGTTCGCTCCGCGGTCGTCCTTCACGACGACAGGGGCGATACCATCGGCGTCGTGCTCCGTAAGGGACGTCCCGAGCGAGGCATGCCAGCGTTCGCGTCCTTGACTGATGAACAGATCGCCGACATCTCTCTCTTCCTCCACTCGCGCGCCTCGGAGGTTTCGAATCGCTTCGGGTATAAGCTCGGGGACCTCGTCACGGGCGATCCGCACAAAGGCGAAGTCTTTTTCCAAAGCCACTGCACCTCGTGTCACTCCCCCACGGGAGATCTCGCGCACATCTCCGGCAAATACGAAGCCTCTGAACTGCAGCGGCGCATGCTCTACCCATCACCGAACATGATCGATACGTGGCTGGGCCGTCCGGTCGCACCACCGGCCCCGACGAAAGTCACCGTGCATCTCGCGTCCGGCGAAACCGTAAGCGGCGTCCTCGATCACATGGATGAGTTCAATGTCAGCCTCCACGATTCCGGCGGCAAAGCGCGCACTCTCTCACGCGAAAATGCAACCGTGGATGTTCAAGACCCGCGCTCCGGGCACTCCGCACTTCTCCCTCAATACACCGACGACGACATGCACAATCTTCTTGCCTATCTGGAGACCTTGAAATGAAAGCCCACGCGCTCACCTTAGGCCTCTTGCTTGTGGCTCCCGCTCTTGCGCAAGAGTTGACTCCCGAGATGCTGCTCAAGCCGGCGACCGGCAACTGGCCCACCTACAATGGCGATTACTCCGGCCAGCGCCACAGCCCGTTGCAGCAGATCAATATTTCGAACGTATCCGATCTGACGGAAGCCTGGCGCTATCGCGCCACCGGTTTCTCCCCTGGATTCGGCTCGATTATCAAGTCCACTCCGCTCGAAGTGAACGGGGTCCTCTATTTCACTATGCCCGATAACATTTGGGCAATCGATGCACGCACGGGAAAGGACATCTGGCACTTCAAATATCCGCAGAACGAAGGCAATCACATTGGCCAGCGAGGCGTCGCGATGTGGGGCAACTGGCTGTACTTCGAAACGCCGGATTGCAACCTCGTATCGCTCAACGCGAAGGACGGGAAGGAGCGCTGGCGACGCAAGATTGCCGATGTGAAGCTCGAATACTTCTGCACCATGTCACCGCTCGTGGTAGGCAATCATATTGTCGCCGGAGTCGGTGGCGATTCGCTTGATAACCCCGGTTTCCTCGAATCGCGCGATCCAGAAACCGGCGATACCCAGTGGCACTGGAACGTCGAGCCGTCGCCGGGCGAGCCCGGTTCCGAGACTTGGCCGGACAACGATTCGCGCTCGCACGGCGGCGGTATGACCTGGATGACCGGCACCTACGATCCCCAGTTGCATCTTCTGTATTGGGGCACCGGCAACCCGAATCCGGTTCATGCCGGAGAAGGCCGTAAAGGGGATAACCAGTGGACGTGCTCGATCGTCGCCCTCAACGTCGACACGGGGAAACTTGCCTGGGGTTATCAGGTGTCGCCTCACGATACGCATGATTGGGACGCCGTCCAAACGCCCATCCTATTCGACGGGGAATTCGATGGCAAGCCGCGTAAGCTGATCGCACAAGCCTCCCGCAACGGCTTCTTCTTCGTTCTCGACCGGACCAACGGCCAGCACCTGCTCACCAAGCCATTCATCCAAACCAATTGGACTCTCGGCATCAACGCAAACGGACAGCCGATTCCCAATCCGAAGAAAGAACCTTCGCGAAACGGAACGCTTGTCTCGCCAAGTTCCAACGGAGCATCCAACTGGTTCGCGCCCACATTTGATCCCTCGACGGGACTTTTCTACGTCGTTGCCTCGCAAAGCTACAGCGTCTTCTATCTCACCGCGGAAGGTAAGGCCGAGGGCTTTGCCGGACGCGATGACTTCCTGAACTATCCCGGCGAGATTAAAGCCATCGACTACAAGACGGGTGAGATCCGCTGGAGTCATGACATCGGCGCTATGGGCCCCGGCCTCCTCAGCACCGCGGGCGGGCTCCTCTTCACTGGCGACAACGCGAACCACATCCTCGCTATGGACGACGCGACCGGCAAGACTCTCTGGCACACCACCGTCGCTGCCACTCAAGCCAACGGAGCGATTACCTACGAGCTCGACGGCAAACAATATGTCGTGGTCGGAGCTGGCGACTTTCTCTACGCCTTCACCTTACGCAAGACGAATTAAAGTAGCGCGTCCTTCGGGTAATTGTCGAACAGCTACTTTCCGAACCAGGCTCCGCCTCTATCCGTCCCGCTTCGGCAGCTTCTTCACCATCCGCAGTTCGTTCTTCACCCCAGGCAGCATCTCATAATGCACCTCATCCATAAATGACTTCATGAGCCGCATCCCCAAGCCGCCCGTCCGTTTCGCGGTTATCAAATCCTGAAGCTTCGGCTGCTCCACCGATGCCGGGTCGAACCCCTTACCCGTATCGATCACATCGATTTGTACCGAACTCTCGTCCACCGTGGCGCGAATGGAGACCTCTTTCGTCGAGTCCGAATCGTACGCATGCTCCATCACGTTCGAACAAGCTTCGTCGACCGCCATCTCCAGCTTGGCGACATCCAGATCACCCATTCCGGATTGCGTCCCAATGCTCTTCACAAAGTCGCGAATCATCGCCAGGTTTTCCGTCGAAGAAGGGACATGCAGAGAAAACGTCTTTTCGATTGATGCCATCGCTAAGTCTCCTTCACCGGCGCGTCTTCATAGCGCTGCACCGCGGCAGGCAGATCCGGAACAATATCGAAGAGCGCGGAAAAACCCAATATGTCGAAAACCTGAAAAACCTTGGGAGCCAACCCACAAATCTTGATGTCGCCGCCCGCGCCCCGGATCTCGTCGATGAAGCTCATGAAAACGCCCAAGCCCGCGCTCGAGATGTAAGTGAGGCGCGAGCATTCCACCACTAACCGCACCCGGCCAGCCTCGTATTCGGTCTCGACCGCCTTCTCGAATTCGGGCGCCGTGTGGGCGTCCAAATAGCCTTCCAGCGACAGCACGACAAGCCCTTGTTCTTCCGACTTATGAATCGAAAACGGATTAGCCACCGGCCACCTATCCTCTCAAGTCTCTCTTGATTCGAACTTAGTTCGAACTCCCCACGCGCAGCACCACCAGGGTAATATCGTCCTGCTGGTGGACGCCGTCCAGAAAATCATGAACCGCGCCCAGTATGGAATCTCGCGCGGCAGCGGCATCCATCCGGTCGGTCCGCTCCACGGCGGAAACCAAACGCTCCTCGCCGAACTGTTCCAGGTCTTTGTTCATCGCTTCCGGGATGCCATCAGAATAGAACACTACCGCATCGCCATCCTCGAGCGCCATCTCAGCTACCTTCAATTGGGTACCGAAAACGCGCCCTGCCGTGATGCCCAGTCCCAATCCGCCCGGCGCCACGAGCGTTGTCGCTTCCTTCGCCGTTCGGCGCCACACAACTGGATTATGCCCTGCGCGCACGCACTCCAGCACCCGCTTCTCGGCATCGAGGAAACCCAGCGCCATGGTGACGAACACCTTCTTGCGCGTAACGCTATGAAGATGCCGGTTCACCTCTTCCACCACTTGCGAAACGTTCGAGCTATCTCTCGAAACGGAAGCCAGCAGACCTTTGGTGAGCGTCATATAAAGGGCCGCGGGCACGCCTTTGCCGCTCACGTCGGCCACGCCGATGCCAATGCGCCCGTCCGGCAGTTTCAGGAAATCGTAAAGGTCCCCGCCTACTTCCAGGGACGGCGTGCAGGACGCGGCGATCGTATATCCGGGAATCTCGGGCGGCGTTTGCGGCAGCATATCCTGCTGGGCCCGCCGTGCCAACGAGAACTCGGCTTTCAATTTTTCCCGCTCGGCGCGAAAACCGGAAATTGCCGGATTCGCGGCCAGCGGATCGCCCTCCGCAACCGCTTCGCCTCGCTTCCGGCACCACCACGCCACCACGGCGAGTACGGCCAAAACGATAAATATTCCCCAACTGATTTGCCCCTTCTGCCCCAGCATGATGCCGCTCAGCAGCAGGGCGCTCGAGACTTGAACCGTCAGCACCGCCAGCAGATCAAAATGGGCGTAGACGTACCAGAGCACCGCCATCGTCGCAGCGCCCGCCGTTAACGGGGCGCCTATCGCGCCGGAGATCACGCGCGTCATATCCGCAAAGAACAACGCGCCCACAGGCAGCACGATCATCCACCGCAGCCAGCGCTTCCGGATCATCCGGGCAAACGCCGGCATCCCAAAGCCGAAGAAACCCAGCAAATAGGCGAACTTGGCGGCGTTCACGGTATCCAGCATCGGCCAGCGGCTATAGAGCACTTCCGCGTTGTGCGGCAACACCCAACTGGAGTGAAACAAACCGCAGGCCGCCACCAGGAACGGAAGCGCCGCCAGCAAAGGACTGAACAGCAAACCCGCCAGCAGCGATTCTCCGGTTGATTTCCCGACGGGAGCGAGAAGACAGGTCTGCTCCAGGGACATCCATTTGGGCCTCGCCGTTACGGAAATCCCGCGCCCCACCGCGGTCAGGCAAACAAACATCGCGCCCGTGAAGAAGGCCGTGAAAAGCGTGCCGAAATCCCAATCTCCTACCACCCTCGCAATCATGATCGCGAGACAAACCCCCGCCATGCGGATCGGAAACTTGTGGTTTACCGTTCTTCGCACCAGCCAAAGAACGTAGATGCCGATGATGATCACCGCTCCGCCGGAGCAGAGCAACCCGTAAATCCCGCTAAAAACATCCCAGTATCCAGCGTCGTCTCCCGTGTCGGAATCCTCGTCGCCCGAGCCCGCGTAAGCCTTCCGTTCAGCGGTTTGGACCACCGCCTTTTGGGTCACCACTTTGATCCGCTGCCTCACATCCGAGTGCGGCGGGGCGGGCATGTTCCAGGTGTAGTCTTCTTCGCGATCCTCATCGCCCATCGACCGTTCACGCGCCTCGAAATTTGCGGCTTGCGGTCCCGCCATGTAACGGAACGCCGCGTCCGCCGCGGCGTCGTCGGAGGGGAACTTCTGCTGCCCCTTGAATTCCTCTGGCGCACGCCAGTAAACCGGTAAGCCCGCGGAATCGAAGCCAACCTCAGCCGTCTTTCCATTCTTCGAGAGTTTGATTCTCAGCGACAAAGGCGATACGGCGCGCGCATTGGCGTCGTTCGGATTCGCCTGCTGGTAATGAGCCAGCGACTGGGAAATGCTCGGTGAGGTAGACGCCTTCCAATCGCTCGCGTCCAATCCAAAATGCGCGGACACCAGCTTCGCTTTGGCCACTAATTCCGCTCTGGGAAGCACCGTCCAACTGGTAGCCGGCCAGTATTTTCCGAAGAGCGCCAGCAGCAGACCGGCTCCCACCAGGCCCGCAATCAGCGGTACTCTCAAGCGACCACCTCTTGCGCGATCGCACGGCTTTCGACGACCCGCATCACAACCGCCGTCAGATCTTCCGATGCGCGGCCCTGATATTTGGACAGCACGGAAACCAGCGACGTTTGCAGCGGTGCATCACTCTTCTTCAACTGGGTCACCAGGAAGTCAAGCCACTGATAGTCCACTTTGCCAACGCGCCGCGAGCGCAACGAACTCACGCCGCCGGTGAAGAAAATCAGGTGGTCGCCTTGCTGCGCCTGCACCGTACCTTCATAAATCTGCGGCGCGCTTTTCGAGCGGCCCGGCACAGTCACCACGCGCTCCAGATGGGCGGAGGAAGCGAGGCCCGTTCCATGGAGATAAATGACGAACCGCGGCGATGCGCCCAGCCGGGCGTAATTGAGCAGGTTGCGCCGAACGTCGAGCACTCCGTAGGCGAAGCTGATGCCGCCGCCGCTTCCGCGTTCCAGCAGTTCGGCAATGCTCGATTCCAGTTTCAGCAGAACCTCGGTGGGCGAGTTGGGCCCCAGCGACGCGTGCATCAACACGCCTTTGGCCAGCGCGATGCAAAGCGCGGAGGCCAGGCCCTGCTCGCCGCCTTGCGCGATAAAAATGCCCACGCGATTGGCATCCAACCGGAAGAAGTCGTAGAAGTCTCCGCCCACCTCCCGCGCCGGGAGACAACACGCCGCGAACTGAATGCCCGGCAATTCCGGCACGGCCTGAGGGAGAAGCCGCAACTGTGCTTCGCGCGCCGCCAGCACTTCCGCCTGTAGCGCCATCCGCTCCACCAGGTTCTTGGCATATTGTGGGCGCACCGCCTCTTCCCGCACGCCGCGGCCGCGCAACGCAAGGTAGGCTGCCGCGATCAGTGCCGCCGCGCCCACAACCGCCAGCGTGAGCGCGAAATCCGTCCACACCTGGAACACGGCCGAAAGCCGCGCGATCTCAGTCACAAAACTGAGCGCCGAGAGACCCACGATTGCCGCCAGCAGATCGAAGGCGAAGAACGGCAGCAACAGAGCGGCAGCGAATACCGCCATGCCCGTGAGCGCGCCTCCCAGCGTGTAATAACGCCCCGCGTCATGCAGTACGGCAAAAAGCGCGAAAACGATCAGCCAGAAAAAGCGGCGCTTCCTGCGCGCCGCTTTACGCATCAGGAACGCCGCAGGTAATAGGAGCCCGGCCACGGCAACCAGCAGAGCATCGTACTGGCGGCCCACCAGCAGCGTCACCCACGGCATGCGCGCAAACGTGAAGCGCACCGCGTCGTTGCGGGAAGCGTCAAGGTTGTGACTGAAGAACTCGCCGGCGGCCTGTTGGCACAGCAGCAACCATCCCGCGGCTGCGGCTCCAAACAGAACCGATGCAGCCACATTCCGTGAAAAGATGCGGCCGGCCAGCAGAGCATCCAGCGAAGTGAGTTTGCCGGGGTAAGCTTCCCGCAATTCGCCCTCGCCGCTGCCGTAGCCGATACCCGCCAACAGCCCCATGATCGCGAAAGTGATGCATGCGGCCACCGAGGCGATGATCTGAATTTTCGCGAACGTCGCGCCGCTCACGTGAACCGCAATCAGATCCCAGCCCAACGCGTACGCCATGGTCCCGTAAGAAACGGCAAACAATCCGGCCACCACCAGCGTGCGCAGGTGGGAAACCTCCTTCTGCAAGGTTCGCTTGGCATACCGGTAAATCGCGTAGATCGCGCAAAAGGCCAGAAAGAAGCCATAGACCGTATCGAAAATAATCCGAAGCACCGCCTTCCTGGGCTTGGACGCATCGCCTGCGCTGCCTGAAACGTGTTCGCCGACCACTTGTGAATCGCGAACCGATGCCGTGATGTGGAGGGTCAGTCCGTTAGCGCCCCCCGGATGCTCATCCCAGGTCACCTCCCGCCGCATCGCATCGCCGGCGTTTGCGCGCACCTTCGCGGCGCCCAGTTTGACCAGTCGATGGAGTGCCGCGTTTGCGGAGAGAACTCTCCGCGCCAGCGCTTCGGCCTCCTGGTCGGACCCGGTTTTCGCGCTGGATTTCGAGTCATCCTCGTCGCTGGAATCATCCTTGACATTGACGCCGCTCTCATCATCCGTATCGCCCGCGCCGGCTTTCGATGATTTACCGAATTCGTATCCGGTTACCTGGCCCGTCATGGAAAGGTAAACGCGGAATTCATGGCTCAGGTCGCCGGACCGGAACAGAACCTGCAACTCCCGCGCAGGCGCGATGAGGCTGGCGGCCAGCGCCTCAGGCTGCTTCGACGATTCGTAATAAGCCAGCAGATTGTCGTGCGTTGAGGCCACGGCATATTCATGCCAGCCCGTCACATCGTAGCCCTTTGATTTAGCGAATTGCGAGGCGATGCGAATCGCCGACATGCGGTCTTGCGCGCCTTCGATGCGCGCCGGGCGTTCCTGATTCAGTTCCAGAACCACGCCGCCGACGTAGGCCAGAGGGAAAAGCGTGAAGAATAATAGCCACAGGATTCCAGCGCGCGGCGTCAGCACCTCTCGCGGCAATAGTTCTTCGAGCCAGTTCGCGTTCATAATCGCTTCATCACCATCATCGTGATGTCATCGAATTGTGGGGCTTCTCCCACGAACAAGTCAATATCTTGAATCACGGCATCGACAATCTCGCGGGCCGGGCGTTCCCGCTGCTGCTTCAAGACTTCAATCAAACGCTCCAGACTGAATTCGCGCTCGGAAAGATCGTTGGCTTCCGTCACTCCATCGGAATAAATCGCGAGCAGGTCGCCTTCGCGGAGTTCAAACGATTGCTCTTCATAGGCCATCTTCGGGAACAACCCGAGAGCGATGCCGCTGCAAGGCATCAGTTCCACCTCGCCGGATTTTCGCAGGACCACTCCGTCGTTGTGCCCGCAGTTCACCCACTGGCAAAAACCGGTCGCCGGATCGTACTGCGCCAGAAACGCGGTGGCATAGCGGTTGGCGGGAGTCGCCGCATGCAGCAGGCTGTTGGCTTGCTGGGCCACGGACGCGAGAGACTGCTCGCGGCTCAGCAGCGCCCGCAATGTCGCCTGAATATTGCTCATCAGGAGCGCCGCGAACATGCCCTTGCCGGAAATATCCACCACGCAGAGCAGGTGCGGCAGATCCTCGCCGCTTCCTTGAATGGGAAGCACGTCGTAGTAATCGCCGCCTACCAGTTTGGCCTGCCGGTTACGCGCCGCGATATCGCAGCCCATCAGGTTTGGAAGCACCGCGGGGAACAGGCCACGCTGAATGTTCGCGGCCAGCTCCACTTCCTTTTCCATCTGTTGGCGCGCTAGCGTATCGCGGAAGTGCCACGCATTGTCGAAGGAAACAGAGGCCTGAGCCACCAGGCCGGCGCCAAATTCGATGTCGGCGTCGGAATAGGGCTGGCGGTTCAAACGTGGACCGCAGACCACCATTCCAAATGTTTCCGCCGAACTGCGCAAGGGCAGCAGCAGCGATCCCGCAGGCAGGGGAGTGCCGGGCGCCGCTATCGCCGGCTCCGCAGCCTGCGACCACTTCTCCTTGTCGGCGAGCAGGAAGTCCAGCTTCAAGCCCTTCTGGCGGAGAATCTCGGGGTGCCCCTGCTTCCAGGTCACCAGCCCGTGCTTCGAGATAATCCAGCGTCCCGCCAGCGTCAGCGTCAGCATCTGGGCAATGTCATCCGGCTCCAGCGAGGCCGAAACGCCGCGAACCAGATCCAGCAGCGCGCGCAGTTCCTGCACCTTCTGCGCCAGCTTCTCATTGCTTTGCAGAGTCTCCTCATGCGCTTGCGCCTGGCAGATGGAACTCGCCGCCAGACCCAGCAGAGCCTTGATGAAATCTTCTTCCTCGGGTTCGAGAAATCCTCGGGCAGGCCGGCCGATCGCCAGAATGCCAATGGTCTGCTCCCCTTGCTCGATGGGGAAAAACCGATCAAGCCTGGCGGCGCGGCCAATCTCTTCGGAAAAGGGCTTGTTCGCCGGTAACATCGGTAAACCGCGCGAAAGGGCCACGCGCATGTTTCCATCAAGATCGACCGCGATGACTGCCTTGCTAACCAGCGACCGCCCCATCACCGTGCGCAGAAGATGCGCCAGCAGATCTTCCAGAGTCCGGCTGGAACCCAGCAGTTTGGCGGATTCAAGTAGGGCCTGAAGCCGCGATTCATCGAGTTTTGGAACGTTGCTCTCCAAGTCCTAAAACGTACCAAATTGCTGGGACCTAATTATTCAGGGGAACCGGTTTAGTGGCCAACAAAGTGCTCTCTCGATGCCTAAGGTCGCTATGATCATTCTAATTATCATTCTGGTGCTGCTTTTGGGCGGCGGTGGCGGCTATTACGGGCACAGCCGGTACGGCTTCGGAGGGGGAGCGGGAATTGGGCTGGGCACGGTCCTTGTTATTCTTCTCATCGCCTATCTGTTGGGAGCGTTCCGGTAAACTACTGAACCGCGGTGGGATTGTCGAGCATTGAAGGGCCTCAGTTTTGCGGAGCAGCAGTCTCGATAATGTTGGTGCTGGAGGAGGGGGTCGAACCCTCATACCGAGTGAACGATGCGGGATTTTGAGTCCCGTGCGTCTGCCAATTCCGCCACTCCAGCCGACCGGTTTTATGGTAGCAAACTAGCAGATCCTCGGCAGTTGCTCCCCAAGCTGCATCGGCACCACGCGAGTCGCCCCAATCCGCGTCTTGCTCACGAGCAACCCAGGGTGCTTATCCGTAACACGGCCAATCACACACGCCCGCCCGGCCACCGGATGCGCGCGCATGCGATCGAGAATTGCATCGGCTTTTTCCGGCGCCACAATGGCGAGCAACTTGCCTTCATTCGGGACGAACAGCGGGTCGAGGCCCAGCAAGTTACACGCTGCCTGCACTTCCGGCTCAACGGGCACGCGCACGTCTTCGATGATCATGCCCACTCCGGAGCTTGCGGCGATTTCATTTAAAGACGAAGCCACCCCTCCGCGCGTCGGGTCGCGCAGCGCATGAATCCCGCCAAGCGGGAGAAGATCGGCCACCAGTTCGCTCAGCGGAGCGCAATCGCTCTCAATCACGGTATCGAATTCCAGGCCCTCGCGAACGCTCATGATGGCCATGCCATGATCGCCGATGGTCCCGCTCACCAGAATCACATCGCCCGGACGAGCCAAGCCCGGACCAATCTGCAGGCCATCCGGAATCACGCCGATCCCGGAAGTGTTGATGTAGCAGCCGTCGCCATGGCCACGCTCCACCACTTTCGTGTCGCCCGTCACGATCTGCACGCCCGCCTTGTACGCCGCCCGAGCCATCCGCGTGACGATCTCACCCAAGCTCGAAACCGCGAACCCTTCCTCAAGAATGAAGCCCGCGCTCAAATATAAGGGCTGCGCGCCGCTCATCGCCAGATCGTTCACAGTGCCGTTCACCGCGAGTTCACCAATGCTGCCGCCGGGAAAGAAGAGCGGCCTCACCACGAAAGAATCCGTGGAGAACGCCAAACGCCCCGCGGGCACCGTCAGCACCGACGAATCGCCCAGATTCAGCAGCGCCGGATTCCCGAAGGCGGGAAGAAACAGGTGCTCGATCAGTTCCGCCGAGAGCTTCCCGCCGCCTCCATGCCCGAGCACAATAGTCGGGTAATCCAGCAGCGGTAAAGGGCAAGACCAATTTTCAAAGTTCATCTAATTCGCGGCGGAGATGTTCAGAAAGCGGCCGTAATTATAGTAAGCCGCGCACGCGCCCTCGCTCGACACCATTGTCGCGCCCAACGGTTTGCGAGGTGTGCATTCCTTCCCGAACGCCGGACACTGGTTGGGTTTCAATCGGCCTTGCAGAACTTCTCCGCTATGGCACAAAGTGGATTCACAAGTCTGTATGTCCGTCACGCTAAAGCGGTACGCCGCGTCAAACTCGCGATAAGCGGGCTGCAAGCTCCAGCCGCTTTTCGGAATCACGCCAATGCCACGCCACGCCCGATCCGTGACTTCAAAAACCTCGTTCAGAATCTGTTGCGCCGTGCCGTTTCCGTCGAAATTGACGGCGCGCTCATACGCATTCTCTACTTCATTCCGGCCGGATTCCAGTTGCGCGACGGCCCGTCGAATCCCATCCATCACATCCAGAGGTTCAAATCCCGTAATCACGATGGGCACCCCGTGACGCGCCGCCAAAGGAGGATATTGCCAGTACCCCATTACGCTGCACACGTGCCCCGCGGCGAGAAACGCCTGCACTCGATTGCCGGGCGAAGTCATGATCGCTTCAATGGCCGGCGGCACGAGAACATGCGAGACCAGCATTGAGAAATTCTTCAGCCCTTGCTGCCTGGCCATCTTCACAGCCATCGCATTTGCGGGCGCAGTGGTTTCAAATCCGATTCCGAAGAAGACCACCTGGCGCTCGGGCGATTGGCGCGCAATGTTCACGGCATCCAAAGGCGAATAGACCACACGTACATCCGCGCCTTCGCTCTTCACGCGAAACAAATCCTTCGTGCTTCCGGGCACCCGCAGCATATCCCCGAAGGAACAGAAGATCACGCCGGGCTGCGCCGCAATTTCGAGCGCCTGGTCGATCAGCCCCAGCGGAGTCACGCACACCGGGCACCCAGGGCCGTGGATCAACTCAATCTCCGGCGGCAGCAGTTGATCGATGCCGTTCCGGATGATGGAGTGCGTCTGCCCGCCGCATACTTCCATCAACGCCCACGGCCGGGTCGTAATCTGGCGGATTTCATGCGCCAGTTTCTGCGCGATCTCTCCATCCCCATATTCAGTGAGGTACTTCATGGTTCGCTTCCTCTTCCACCGGCCGCTCTTCCCCGAACTCCTCGTCAAGCATCCCTAATTCGCGGAATAACGCAAGCGTCTTATGCGCGGCTTCCTCGTCCACTTTGGTGATCGCGAAGCCCACATGGACAATGGTGTAATCTCCAATCGCGATATCAGGCATGTAAGCCAGGCAAACATCTTTCTCGATGCCGCCGAAGTTCACCCGGCCCATGCGCGTGCCGTTGGCTTCAAAGATCTGCTTAACTTGTCCGGGGACTGCGAGACACATGTTCCGCTCCTGCGAAGGCGAGTTCCTGTTCTAAAATAGCCTGCCCAGCGACCACATGATGACACGATTGTTTCCCGAATCGGCGACTGCGATGCCCCCGTTGTGCATATCCAGATACCGTACGGCCAACAGAGTGTATGTTGCGTCACGGCTTTCCAGCCGTTTTCACCTTCCAATCCCGCTGCTCATGCGGTAGCCCGGCTCCTAATCGAACCCGAATCGCTGCCTGTGAGCGTCAACTCGCGGTCAAAGCTGACCAAACCGCGATCAAAGGCGCGGTCGAAGTGGGCCGCCAGACAAATGCCGTTCCTTGGGTTGAGCCTCTCTTTTGGGAACTCACTCCACGGCAGGATATGAC
>Ga0182012_10004077_pt1 | contig 15383 bp, 10 predicted proteins | sample 612S2SmetaG_FD_120486 | JGI IMG/M metagenome (GOLD analysis project Ga0182012, IMG submission 120486) | Permafrost microbial communities from Stordalen Mire, Sweden - 612S2S metaG | ecosystem: Environmental > Terrestrial > Soil > Wetlands > Permafrost | place: Sweden: Stordalen | collected...
AGTTTGCTTACGCTGCTTAATTAAATAAGTAGCCGCTCCAGCCAGTGAGCCTGTGCGCTGGTGAGTGAGCGTCATTTTATAGGATAGGGCGCAAGCTTCGGTCCGGAGCTGAGGCCCGAGATCAATCGGACTAGGCGGTGATCGCTTTTGCCGGTTCTTTAGGTCGCCGTCGAATTATTAGAATCGGAAACACACGTAGTCTTTACATGGCGGGCTTTTTCGGACGCGGGTTCAACTCCCGCCGCCTCCACCACCGGCGTTCCAAAATTCTTCAATTAGCTTTGCTCTTGGCCCCATTCAGTCGCTGATAGAGCAAACAGCCGGCACTCCGCCCCTTCCATATCCTCGCGCCTTGTCAATCCATACTGCCGGAATCCAAGCCGCTCCAATAACCGTGTGGACCGGTCGTTATCTTTATGCGCATAAGCGACAACTCGCCTTAGTTTTAACGTGCCGAATGCATGCGCAAGAACGGCGCGGGCACTTTCACTCGCGTACCCCTGGCCCCAATAAGCTTTGCCGAATTCAAAGCCTAGATTGATGTCGTCGCCGTGCCATTCTTCTTCCAAGTCGAAAACTCCTCTAAACTTGGACAGCTCTACCCAACCCAGCCTCGTGCCACTCTCTCGGAGTTCAACGATCCACCGGCCCAAGTGCCAGCGATATTGAGAAAGCTCTATCTCGGCTTCGGCGTACTTCACAGCCTCCTCTGGCCGGAGCGGCCCAGAATGGATAAACTTCATCACGTCCGCACTACAGTCTAATTCCACCAAAAATGCTTTGTCGTCAGGCTGTAGCGTTCGCAGATGCAGTCGTGTGGTGTAAAAAGTAGGAGGAGAGAGTCTATCAAAGTCGGAATTGCGATTGAAAAACATATCGACGATCGTGAGATTGCCGCCCACTCCGCATCGGCAACACCGCTACACTTCCAGATTACAAGTCCCCTTCGCAATCGCCCCCGCTCCCTATCTTTTGGCGAGTTTTCAAAATGCAGTCGTGTATTGAAAAACGGGAGAGCGATAAGGCTGCTCTCCCGTGGTGTCTTCCACGTTGCCCTTGCCTTAGTTACCAGAGATAGAGGCGAAGGCGGAGATGGAGACCAAGTCTTGCGAGCCGGAACTTTCAGACAGAACTAAGGTGCTGGTGAAACTCCCGGCGATGGTGGGACGGAAGGTGACACTAATTGTGCAACTCGCACCTGCAGCCAAAATTGAGGAGCACTTATTTTTCTGGGTGAGAGAGGGATCGCCACTCATTGTGATACCACCTATTCCGACGGAGGCCTGAGTGGCGTTGGTAACGGTGACCGTCTGCGATGGGTTGTCGCCGACAATATAGTTCAAGAATGACAAGGTAGCCGGGGTGACGGTGAGCGCGCTGGGCAAGGAACCGTCGGTACCGGTGCCGGCCAGAGATACTGTAGCGGTGCCGGTGGAAAGCGCGACACTAAGGGTGCCGGACAGAGTGCCGGTAGCCGCCGGTGCGAAGTAAACCGAGATCGTGCAACTTTTGCCCGCTGCCAGTGAAGAAGTGCAGGTTGTCGTCTCAGAGAAGTTGCCTGTGACGCTCACTCCTTTATTCGTGACAGCGGTTTTTCCTGTGTTGGTGAGGGTAATAGTTTGAACCGCGCTCTTCGCACCGACGAGTTCCTGCGGGAACAGAAGGGCTGAAGGGGAAACAGTAACCACCGCCGCCGATGCGACTCCTGACCCTGCCAGCGGCACACTGGCGCCGCCCGCGTTGGTAGCAACGACAAGTGCACCCGAGACGGAGGCTGCCGATTGCGGCGTGAACGTAACACTAATTGTGCAAGCCGCACCGGGCGCGACTGTAGCGCAATTGTTCGTCTGACTAAAGGGTGCAGGTGCAGCCACTGAGCTGATCGCGAGCGGGCCATTTCCGGTATTCTGCAGAACGACGCTTTCCGCTGCACTGGTAGTTTTGACCACCTGACCGGGGAAGCTTAGAGCCGAGGGAGCGACGTTGAGCGCGGGAGCGGTTGCAAAGCCATTGGTGGAGACGGTTTGGGTGCTACCCAGATTACCCGAGTTATCAGTCATTGTTACGAGACCGGGGATTGCGCCCGTCATATTGGGTGCAAATGACACAGAGGCGGTGCAGGAAGATCCGGCGATCAGGCTTGTTGGGCAGTTGCTGGTCACCGTGTAGCCGTTGGTTGGGGCGAAAGACAGGTTGAGCGGGCTGCCGCCAAAGTTGTTGAGCGTGACCGGTTGCGATGTGCTCACAGTGTTTATGTTTTGGTTGGCAAAGGTCAGGCTGTTGGACGAGAACGAGAGGGCGGGTGGCAGCGGCGACGACAAAGGAGCGGGAGTAACACCCCACACGTAAGATGGCCCGGCGCTGGCGCCAACTGTACCGGAGGAGGCTAGCGAGGTCGACATTCCGGGGAAGATACACATTCCCCCGCCAGTGAAGAGTTGCCCGGCGCCTAAAAACGGTGTGCCGCCGTAATCGACAGTGAGAGACGAAGAGGGACAACTGCCAAGACCAACCATGGTCCAATTGGCGCCGGTCATATCGTCAACCCGAACAAGACTTGAGGTGTCCACAAAGTAAATCTGATTTTGAGCGTTAACGGCCAAAACGGAAGGGCTGACAATGGTGTAGTAATAGCCGGGGAATTGCGGAGACTGAGTCAAGGCAGTCCAGTTGGTTCCCAACATGTCGTCCATTCGAACAATCCGATTATTGCCGGCATCGGCGATGTAAATCCGGAAATTCGAATCCACCGCAATGCTGCCAAAACTGGAGCTGATTTGGCCCGTGCCCGAGCCAATGTTGCTGAAGGTGGTCCAATTAGTACCGTTCATATCATCCATGCGTACGATTTGACTGTTACTTGGGTCGGTGACATAAATTCGTCCGAGCGAATCGACAACTATATGGGAGATGTTGCCGAATAGGCCGGGACCACCCGATCCGCACGAGCCATAAGTCGTCCAATTCGTACCCTTCATATCATCGATGCGAATAATTCGGCAGTCGAGGTCGGCGACATAGATTCGACCTTGTGCGTCCACTGCTAAAGTGCCCGGATAGAAGAACTGTTGTGGGCCGCTGTATGCCACTTGATTGGTGCCCTTCAGATCGTCAGACCGGTAAATAGTGTTGGAATCTGTGTAGTAGAAGGGTGAATAGGCAGAGTGCCAGCCGGTGATACCGGAAGCTGCGACGCCGCCTGTGCCGAAGACTTGATAGGTGGTTCCAATGATGGCTTGGGTGGAACCGTTGATAGTAATGGTGCCTTGAAAGGTCCCGTTCAACGTGTAGCCACACGTGATATGGCCGCCGCGTCCTCCTCCGTAACAGGATTCGGCGAGGGATGCAGTAATAAAAGTGGCCGTCAAATTCGTGGTGCCATCGGAGGAAAGAAAGGAAATGCTTCCCCCCGTTGTGGCGGCACCGATGGTCAAAGTGCCAGCGGGAGAATTAACTCCTGAGGCAACGGTGTTGCCACCGGATAGAGTTGTGCCGCCAGCATTTACGTAGCTGGCTTGGTCGGCCGAAGCTATTGAAGAAAACAAGAGAGCCACACCAAAAGTCAGAAGCAATTTGTGGATGTTGGCAATCGATCGGTCCGCAAGCGGGGACCAAACAGACATGGGGATCATGCTGATTTAGGGTGCAGTTTGGAGAAGAAAATATAAGGGGAAGGCCGGTTTACTAAAAATTAATGATTAAAAGCGCCCCAAGACTCACAGCTCGACGCCGACAAGCCGCAGGCGAAGCGCATATGGCAAACAATTGTCGTATCGCACCGAGTGCTGCGGCGGAGATGGAGCGCGCCTCCTCCGCCTTGTTTTCAGGTCGTTATTCCTTGACCTTCAGCTTTGCCGAGTTCTCTTTTATAAACTCTTTCAAATCCTCCGTCACTGCCAAAAGCCGCACCCACTGCTCTTGGTAAAGAGTGACGGGAAACCGTCCCAAACCGTACACGCTAACGGCCCCTTTTTCGCTCACTTTGAAGGTCAGCTCACCCGGCTTGCCCTTCTCTTTTTGAGTCTTGAGTTTTTCTAATTCCGATTTCAATTCTTCGTAACTTGGTTCCGACATTTTTTCTCCTGCCTCAGCTAGCTGCCCGCACACTTCGAAAATAGATAGAGTGTTAATAATGGCAGTGTCTTACAATCAGGCTTCTAACATACCACCGCAAGCCATTTTCTAAATTGAAATCAATCCGTAGCTGTGAAATCAATACAAAATCCCATCCCCCAGCACCAGCCGTCAGACAGTCCGCTCATCCGCTGTTATTGGGCCACTTCCGATCCCCTGTCAGCCGCGTATCACGATAAAGAGTGGGGTGTGCCCGCCGTCTCCGACCAAGTCCTTTTTGAATTCTTGATTCTTGAAGGCGCGCAAGCCGGTCTCAGTTGGTACACAATTTTGAAGAAGCGCGATGCTTACCGTGAAGCGTTCGATAACTTCGATCCGATTAAAATCGCTCGTTATTCTGACAAAAAGCTTGAAAGTCTACTGGCCAATCCAGGGTTAGTTCGTAACCGGCTCAAAATTCATGGCACGGTTCAGAATGCTCGTGCCTATCTCGCGGCCGTCAAGGAATTCGGCTCATTCAAAACCTATCTATGGCATTTCATCGACGGGAAACCAATTCAAAACGCTTGGCAGCATCAAAAAGAAGTTCCGGCGCGAACCTCCGTCTCCGACGTGCTTAGCAAAGATCTCAAAAAGCGCGGTTTCACTTTCGTTGGTTCAACCATTTGCTACGCGTTCATGCAAGCAACGGGCATGGTGAACGACCACTTAGTCACTTGTTTCCGCTACCAGCAGGTGCGCCAGTGAGAGCGCCTCGGATGCGCCGAATTGTTTCAGGCGTGGTTCGGCAGCAACCGCCTATCAGCAGCGCGCCACGTTCATGCCAGGAGTTCACGGCCTGCTCAATAATTCCCAATTCGCTTGTTGCCAGCCACCCACGAGTCGCAATATCGTAAAGCTCGCCGCTATTTGGATAAACCACAAAAGGTTTATTGGTGCGCCCCCGCGCACTGTCTAAGAGCGGGGTAACAAATTGCGGCGGAGTACAATTCAGGCCAGCCGCAATTACCGATTCACATTGACAAACCTCGGCAACGGCGTCCGAAAACGCGGCTCCATCGGAGATGTGGGTGCCGTCTTTGCAGCTAAAACTGATCCAAGCTTGCACATTCTTAAACTCGCTAAACAGTTCCACCAAGGCCCTGGCTTCGAGCAAAGAAGGAATGGTTTCGCAAGCCAGTAGGTCTGCACCACTGTCAGCAAGCATCATCAAACGCTCGCGATGAAATTCCTCCAGAGCCTTGAGAGAGATCCCGTAATTTCCTCGGTACTCGGACCCATCGTGCAGAAAAGCGCCATAAGGCCCAACCGACGCGGCAATCAAGGGCCGCAAGCGTCCAACTCGGTTTTCGACATCTCCCCAGAAGCGCGCCCGTGCCTCCTCCGCCAAACTCACACTTCTCCGAATCACACGCTCAGCCTCACTCGCTGCTAGGCCCGCAGCCTGCAATCCCGGAACCGTGGCTTGATAACTCGCAGTGATCGCCACATCGGCTCCCGCCAGAAAGTAGGCGTAATGAACGTCGGCAATCTTCTCTGGCGAAGACAGCAGGACCTTCGCCGACCACAGATCGTGGTCAATCGACTCTCCCCGTTTTTCAAGCTCAGTAGCTAAGCCGCCGTCAAGAACTACGAACCCCTGCTCGTTAATAAATGTCTTGAGGATCTCCATACCTCCCAACTCTGCGAAGCTAAAAGCTGCTTCGCTTCTTTGGCGTTCGTCTCAATTGAGACAAACTTCGCTGCCAGTGTGTCGCCGGGTTCGGCCCTCTCAATAATATATAGTAGCGGCCGGTAAGTGGATTCAGTCCGTCAAGTGGTTGGCTAAACCATTCAGCGCACTTTTGGGAATTCCACGGTAAACTCTGTGCCCCGTTCGGAACGCCAACGCAAACTGCCGCCGAGTTGTTTAGCGAGCAAATCAACAATGGGTACACCCATCGTTTGCAGCTCACTCAAGTCCCATCCCACCGGAAGGCCGACCCCTTTATCGGAGACGGTGAGCGTCACCCTACCATCAAGACTCTCTGCCAACGCGATTGTAATTTCGCCGGTCTGGCCATTCGGATAGGCATGCCTAAGCGCGTTACTAACTAACTCGTTGAGAATGATACTGCATGGAATCGCCTGATCTGTCGCCAGATACACCGGAGACGTTCTAATGCGCTTGCTCACATTAGAGACATAATCCTCGTAGGGGTTAAACAATTCGGCAACCAGCGCATGGGTGTATTCTTCGAAGTCAACTCGGTCCGCCTCTTCTGTCATGTAAAGTCTTTCGTGAATCATCGCGATCGCGAGAACCCGATAATATCCGTCTTCGATAAAAACCCTCTCGTCCCTTCCTTTGAGCAACTCCGCTTGCATACGCAGCAGACTGGAAACCATTTGCAAATTGTTCTTAATCCGATGGTACTCTTGCTGTCTCCGTTCGTCTTTCTCGGCCAGCAGTCGCTCTAATTCACCGTTCTTCACTTCGAGCCGCCGCAGTGCATCCGCGTCGCTAACAACAACGGTCTCTAATTGCTCTTGCCCCGATTCAGCTGCTTTGTTTGATGATTTATCTTCCAATTACAGGCTCCAAATGGAGAGCCGATTTGAATTAGCGTCAGCGCGCACTTCGGCTTCCGGATTAGAGGAGACACACGGAGATAGCTTTAAACTCTAATCCTAATCTCTTTCCGCCATTGAGAACATTGGTACTTATACAGATTTGCTTCGGGCGAAAGTGCGGATTGGAAGCGGTCGCATAATCGCTTCCGCCACTTTCCTACATGCTATATTGAGGCAATTCGCTCGATTACCCTGCGCCTCAGTCTCTGAATGTGAATACTCCAAACGATACGAGACGTAATTGGCTGTCCCGCTTTGGCAGCACTGTTGGATCGCTTTTTTTCAGAATCCCTAATGTGCGAGGCGTTCCCCTCCCAAACTACGCACTACATCCCATTTACCGCGAACGCACCCCAATAGACGACGCAGTTCTCCAAATCCCGCCTGGCCACGATGACTTCGTCAGGGAGCAACATCACGAAAAGATTGCCCTCATTCTAGGTGAGTGGAACGCTGCCTTGCGGCGCAACCCACTAGAGACGGGAGCGCTTGAAAAATGCTTCAATCCCAGTTTTTTAGGCTGCGTATTGCAACCCATTGAGTCGACGCAAGTACGCCCGGGTTCTACTCCAGTAGATCTTCGTCGACTGCGCTTTCCCACCGAGCCAACGCTGTTGACAGCGGACTTTATCAAGTCATTCCGAAGCAGTGTCGGAGTTTATTCACAAGTCCACGTGGCGGAATTTCAAGTCACTCAAATTGTCGCCGAGTCAAACCAGCTCCTCACAACAGTCCGCTACGAATTGGTCGGCGCGGGGCCGGGCTTTTATCGCGAACACAGAATTGGCGAATGGTCGATCAGTTGGGAGATCGCCCCAAACGGCGCTTACTCCCTGCTTCGCTGGCAGGCCCACGATGAGTTACGCAGCCGCAGCTCGAAACCGAGCTTCACTGATATTACTGACAACTCTTTCGGCAAGAACCCGTCATATAAATCGCAATTTCTCCATGGGGCGGACTTCTGGCGCTCAGTTTTAGATGGTGCGACTGGCATCGACATTTACGGCCACAACGGCCTCTCCGTCGGAGATATTGACGGAGATGGACTCGATGACATTTATATCTGCCAACCGGCGGGTCTGCCAAACAGGCTCTTTCGCAATCGTGGCGACGGAACGTTTGAAGACATAACCGATTCAAGCGGCCTCGGACTCCTGGATAACACGGCCTGTGCCTTATTTGCAGACATTACTAATTCCGGCAGACAGGATCTCGTAGTCGTCCGAGCCAACGGTCCCTTGTTATTCCTCAACCAGGGTAACGGCAAGTTCCAACTGAAGCCCGATGCCTTTCATTTCTCGGTTCCTCCGCAAGGGACATTTACAGGTGCGGCTGCGGCGGACTACAACCGCGACGGCTTGCTCGACATTTATTTCTGCCTCTACGTCTACTATCAGGGCGCAGATCAGTACAAATACCCCTCGCCGTATTTTGCCGCCGAAAACGGTCCGCCTAACTTCATGATGCACAACAATGGCGATGGCACTTTCCGCGACGTCACGGCCCAATGCGGCCTCAATAAAAACAACACGCGATATAGCTTTTGTTGTGGCTGGAGCGACTACAATCGTGACGGCTGGCCTGATCTATATGTAGTCAATGACTTCGGTCGCAAGAACCTCTATCGCAACAATGGCAACGGAACGTTCACCGATGTTGCCCACGAATCGGGAGTTGAAGATGTCGGAGCGGGCATGAGCGTATGCTGGTTTGACTACGACAATGATGGCGCGGAAGATCTTTACGTAGCTAATATGTGGACTGCTGCCGGCGAACGCATTGCCGCTGATCCGGTCTTCCAGAAAACCGCGCCCAACGACATCAAGGCCTTGTATCGCAAACATGCCATGGGTAATTCGCTGTTGCGAAATACTCGCGACGGATTTGCCGACGTTACCGCAACTTCCGGCTCTGGCATGGGTCGCTGGTCTTGGTCGAGTGACGCGTGGGATTTCGATCACGATGGCTTTCCTGACCTTTACATTGCCAACGGCATGATCTCCGGAACTACTCGGGAAGACTTGAATAGCTTCTTCTGGAGGCAGGTAATTGCCAATTCTCCCAACACCGCAAAACCCTCCGCTGCCTATGAACAGGGTTGGAAAGCCATTAACGAACTCATTCGCAGCGGTTATACCTGGAGCGGCTTCGAACGGAATGTCGTCTTTACGAATGATCGTAATGGCGCATTTATTGATGTTTCAGGAGCACTTGGCCTCGACTTCATCGAAGACAGCAGATCTTTCGCGCTTGCAGATTTTGATGGCGACGGACGTCAGGAGATGCTCCTCAAGAATCGGAGTGCTCCGCAAATCCGTCTCATCAAGAACATAATCTCCGAACTACCTCCCGCGTTGGCATTTCGCCTGCAAGGGACCAAGAGCAATCGTGATGCTATCGGCGCTTCCATCACCATAGAGACGTCTTCTGGCCAGCAACTCAAATTTCTCCAGGCCGGATCGGGCTTTCTATCCCAACACAGCAAGGAAATCTTCTTCGGTTTAGGCGAAACTAAAGGTACTGTGTCGGCCCTTATTCGATGGCCCAGCGGCCTGGTTCAGAATCTGGGCAACCTACCTCCCAACCATCGCATCTGGGTGACTGAGGGCTCAGAGCCAACTCGAGTCGAAGCTTTCAAGCCGCCTCATCTAAGTCCTGCGGGACCTAGCCATCAGTTGAACGATCAGCCTCCCCCTACCGTAGAGACTTGGCTGCTGGCGCCAATTTGCGCCCCAGACGACCAATCATTGAATCTAGCGGCTCACCGAGGTAAGCCAATTGTACTTTCGTTCTCAAATACTGTAACTCTCGATGGCCACCTCATCAACGTTTCGCAGGACGTTCTCGCGGTCTACAATCTGCTCTTCCGGAATCTCTTTGATAATCACCGTGACTTGCCTTTGCCCACCTTCTTCCTGATCGACGACCAAGGGCGAATCGTCAAGGTCTATCAAGGAAACGTAGATGCCCAAACAATTCAGCGCGACACAGCCAACATTCCCCGAGACGCCGCTGCAAGGCTCTTAAAAGCCCTTCCCTTCCCGGGCGTCGCGACAAGTTATGAGTACGGCCGCAACAATCTATCTCTCGGATCAATACTTTTTCAACGCGGCTATCCAGATTCCGCCGAGCCATTCTTTCAATCTGCTTTTAGAGACGACCCAACCAGTGCCGAGGCACTGTACGGATTGGGCAGCATTTATCTAAAACAGTCAAACAATACCAAAGCGCAAGACTGTTTCGAACGCGCCTCGCTTCTAAAGGCCAGCTATCCCGAAACTGCGCCCAACACCTGGAACAATCTCGGCATCCTCGCTGCTCGCACGGGAGACACCACCAAAGCAATTGACTATTTCAAGCAAGCCCTGCAACTCGATCCCGATCATTTCGTCGCGCTTCAAAACCTAGGAAATGCCTACCGGCAACAAAAGCAGTGGGATTTGGCGCGCGAGTCACTGGAACAAGCCCTTTCCATTAAGCCACGCGATCCCGAAGCTAACTATAGCCTTGGCATGGTTTACGCGCAGACAAACGACCCAAACAAGGCATATGAATACATCCAAACCGCCTTACGGGAGCGCCCCGCGTACCCAGAAGCTTTGAACAATCTCGGAATCCTCTATCTAAGAACTCGCCGCCGCGATGAAGCAGTCGCCACCTTCGAAAAGTGCATACAGATTGCCCCGGCTTTTGATCAGTCGTACCTCAACCTGGCCCGAGTTTACGCAATCGAGGGCAATTTGGAAAAAGCGCGTGCCACCTTACAAGCGCTTCTTGTGCAGCACCCGAATCACCCCGCCGCACAGCAGGCTCTGGAGCAACTTCATTGAGACAAATCATCATCGATACCGATCCCTCACCAGATGACGCCGTTGCTTTCCTGGTCGCGCTGGCATCGCCCCAAGAACTCGACGTCTTGGCCATCACAACAGTGGCTGGGAATGTGCCGTTATCACTTACTTCGAAGAACGCTCGCAAAGGACTCGAACTCGCCAAACGGAGTGCTACTCCCGTTTATGCTGGTGCGTCAGCGCCACTCGTTCGCAAGCTGATTACCGCTGAGCACGTTCACGGACGAACTGGCTTTGACGGTTACGATCTCCCAGAACCGACCATGCCGCTCGCTGAAGATTTCGCTCCCGATGCCATTGTCGATATGGTGATGCAGCGCAAACCAGGCGAAGTCACGCTATGCTGCCTGGCCCCTCTCACGAACATTGCCTTGGCACTAGCGAAAGAACCTCGTTTGAGCGCGCGCCTCCGCGAGATCGTAATTATGGGGGGCGCTTTCTCGGAAGGCGGCAATATCACGCCTACCGCCGAGTTCAATGTCTTTGTCGATCCCGAGGCTGCTGTCCGAGTTCTTGAGTGTGGCGCGCCGATTACTATGATCCCGCTCGATTGCACCCACCAGGCACTCACAACCTCGGCCCGTCTAGAAAAGCTTCGCGCCTTTGGTACACCTGTTTCAGAAGCCTTCTATCATCTCCTTAAATTCAACAAGATCTTCGACGAAAAGAAGTATGGGTGGGAAGGTGGTCCTCTCCACGACGCAACTGTCATCGCCTATCTGCTAGCTCCAGAGATCTTTTCAGGTCGCCGGGTCAATGTGTCGGTCGATTGCTCCAGCCCACTCACTCTGGGCATGACGGTCGTCGATTGGTGGTCAGTCACCGGCAAGCCTCCGAACGTTCAGTTTCTCCGGGAGCTCAATGCAGACCGCTACTTCGATTTAGTCATAGAGCGACTCGGGCGTCTCTGATCCATAATGAATGAAGGCATGTGGCAAACAACCGCGGTAGCGCTATGCGTGGTCACTGGTACAATCTTCGATCCGCAACATCACCCGGTCGCTTCCGCAAATATCTATCTTGAACAAGGCGCAAAAAACGTTGTCACCGGCACAACTGACTCTACTGGCAAGTTCAGCCTCTCTGCACCCTGCGGTTCCTACACACTCCGCGCCGAGGCCGATCCATCCACAGCACCTCTCACGCTAGAGCCGAGTAAACCTCTTACGATCGACCTCACGCTGCAGCCGCCCTTTTTCGATGAACCCACCTTCACCGTAGCCGGCGTTACCGACAATACCTATCGCGGCGGCCATGGGTCCGATAACGTTCTACGTTCGGCCGAGTCCCTCACCAAGGCAACCGCCTCTCTCGCGAATCCAGGAAAAGACTACGAAGCTCCGGGGCATGCCCTCGAAGCAGTCAAAGAATTTCAACTCCGAGCCGAATCGACTCCGAGTGAAGCTGGCTATTTCGATTGGGGAACAGAGTTGCTGGTCCACCATGCTGCAGAGCCTGCCGCCGAAGTATTCACCAAGGCGTCCGGCTCTATCCACAGTCGGCGCGAATGTTCTTGGGCCTCGCGACAGCATGGTATTCGGCGGGCGACTACGACAAAGCTGCCTCGTACTTCTTTAAAGCAACTGACCTCGATCCCAAAGACTCCGGTCCGTATCTCTTCCTCGGCAAAATCGAAGCCCGCACGATCAAAGAGTCGCCTGGCTATCAAGCGCGGATGGCGCGTTTCGCCGAGTTACACCCCGACAACGCACTTGCCAATTACTACCATGCCGTTAGCTTGAACAACTCCGACTCCCACGTATACCTCAAGAAGGCCATTTCACTTGACCCGCATCTTGGCGTTGCGCATCTCCATCTCGGCATATTGCTCGCCAATGATGGCAAATACCCAGAAGCAATCGTCGCTTATCAGAAAGCCTTAGAAGTCACACCCGATCTCGACGAGGCTCACTACCGGTTAGCCGAGGCTTATCGGGTTACCGGGCAAACCGACCTTGCGAAGAAAGAGATGTCTACATACCAAACGAACTTGCAACGATCAGCCGAGCGGATCGAAAAGGAACGCCGGGAAGTCCAGCGTTTCGTAATCGACCTCAAAAACCAGACCCATCAGTGAGTCTGTATTGGGCTAGTCATCATGCTTTCAAACATGTCGAAAAACTTGCTAGCATCCAAGTCGACGTGGATCTCCACCGGCTGCACCGTAAGCTCTGGCTTATCGTTCTCGAACCAGGTCAAGGTGTCGCCGTAGCTCGCTCCATGGTCGATGTTGACGCTCATGAACCGAGTCTCCTTTTTCGTAATAATCGAGGGATCGATCCACGCTGCGGCAGCCAACTCATCCCACATATAGTCGTTACCGCCGCCAGGCTGGTAGTACTGAGCAATATACTTCGCCAATGGAGTGCCAGCAGTACCAATGCGCTTCACCATCTCCTTGGTGAAACGAGCTTTGATCGAGATATCCACCGGCGTACAAACGATCTTCTTCCAGGGAGCGCGCAATACGACGTAGGCGGCTTCAGGGTCGAACCAGAAGTTAAACTCGTGACGTGGGCTATTGACGAACTCGGGATTATCGCTAACCGGATTCAAACTGCCTCCCATGAACACCAACTCCTGGGCCAACTGCGCAAACTGTGGATCAATGGAAAGCGCCAAGGCGAGGTTAGTCATTGGACCTCCCTCGTAGATGGTCACTTCATTGGGATACTTGTGCACCATTCTAAGGAGGAAGTGAACCGCATCTTCCTCGGCGGCATGAATGGATGGCTGACCCTCGGGTAGTCGCGGAACAACAGTTTGCCCATGCCACCAGCGCTGATCCCAAGCCCCGCTATATGCCACCTTACCGTAGCGGCGTTGCCACAGCAACATTTCTTCCCGTGTGTTAACCAGTGGTCCGTTCGCCCCCTTCATCACCGGCACGTCAGTGCGTCCAATGATTTCAAGGAGGCGTAAAGTGTGGGCTACTTCTTCATCGCGCCACTGATCTCCGCTTACGATCGTGATGCCAAGAACGTCAACCTTGGGAGATTGCAGAAGCAGCAACAAGGTTTGCATGTTGCTGCCACCTGGTCCTGAACAATCTTCGTTGATAATGATTTTCCGGCGGTTTTGAGCCGCCGGAAGTAATGCTGCTAAAAGCAGGAAGACGGCTAGCTTCAAAACGCCGCTTTCAACGCGAACTGGATCACCCGTGGGTTTCCAACCGTAGAACTGATAGCGCCGAAGGTGGCTGGTGAATTGAAATCCGCCCCAGGCAAGGCAAACTGCGCATGGTTAAACAAATTGAAGAACTCACTCCTAAAATCAACGCGCAATTTCTCGTTGACTGGGAAATGCTTCACCACTGAGAAGTCAGTATTGATGAAGTTCGGTCCAGAGACTGGCGTACGGTTGGCGTTGCCCAGTTCCCCGGCGGCTGGTTGAGAGAAGCATGAGGTGTTAAACCAGGCTGCCAGACTTTGTGAACCGGAGCTCGGATTGCAAGTCTGGTTGGGACGTATCAAGCTATTGCCGTTGTTCTCAAAGTTCACACCCGAGGTATTGTTGCTGTCAACAATGAAAATCGGGAAACCCGAAGAGGCCTTTTCAATCACGGTCAGTTCCCAGTGGCCCAGCGCCTTATCTACCGCACCGCTCCAGGTGCCTCCGAATTTGTGTCCCTTGCCAAGTGGCAAATCGTAAATCAAGCTCGCCGTGAAATTGTGATTGACGTTAATTTGCGATAGACCCCAATCGAGAGACTGCCAGTTGTTCAGCGGATAGTAGGTAGCACCGATGCTGCTCCCTAAACCGTCGGTAAATCCGTTGTCATGGGCTCGAGAGTAGGTGTAGCCAACCAAAGCATACAAGCCGTATTTTGAACTCTTGTTCTCAGCCTTGATTTGCAGGGAGTCATAGTGAGCGCGGCCTGTGTCGCTAGTGTTGGCAATCGTCGAAAACGGGAAAGATGTATAGGGAATGTTGACGAACGAGCCACCCGGGCCGCAGCCAAGCGTGTAGCCAGAGACGCTGCCGCACGCCATGGGTGAAGTGACGTTGAGGTTATTCCCGTCTACCAAAATATGAGAGCTGCGTGACCCAGCATAACCCGCAGTTAGCACAACGGAGCCAGGAAGCTGGTGTTCGACATTGATATTGAATTGCTGCACGCGCCCGATCTTAAAGTCGACGTTCTGGGCTTGAATTGTACCGGTAAAAGATGCGGGCACGGGCGCTCCGTTGAAAACTTGAAAGCCGTCCGAAGCACTGATAGCCGAGGGAGTCTGAAGCTGTCCGTTGGATCCATTGAGCGTCGCACATAACGCCGTGGCAAAAGTACAGGCGCCGCCAAAGGCGAACCGATCAGATTCCGCAAAGTACGGTGGATTTTGCCATAAGCCTTGCGCACCTTGATTCCACGACGAGTCATGGAAGATCGCATAGCCGCCTCGCACCGCTGTCTTCGTACTTCCAAAAGGCTTCCATGCAACACCGATGCGCGGCTCTAGCGCGGTCTTGTCCATTTGTATACCGGCGGTCGAACTTGCCCCTTGCCCAGCAATCAAGAACTGACCGTTTGCCGGATTAAAGTCCGCTATCCGATTGTGCGCTTCGCTGATGGGAGTTACTAACGCCCATGCTAAGCCAAGGTTTAATGTGAGATCTTTACCAACCTTCCAACTGTCTTCTGCGTAAGGGCGGTAGAGCTTCCAGCGCCTCCCGGTGGTTGTTCCGTTAAAGGTCTGATCGTGAATCGCCAGACTCGGCAGTCCTAGCAGTAAATCCGCCATGGGCTCGTTTGTCCAGGCTCCGCTATAAATCCAATATCCATCGCCAAAAGCCTCGGTATTAACGTTCATCTGGTTGGCGCGGAACCCCATGCCAACCTTTATGTCA
>Ga0182012_10004079_pt1 | contig 15374 bp, 15 predicted proteins | sample 612S2SmetaG_FD_120486 | JGI IMG/M metagenome (GOLD analysis project Ga0182012, IMG submission 120486) | Permafrost microbial communities from Stordalen Mire, Sweden - 612S2S metaG | ecosystem: Environmental > Terrestrial > Soil > Wetlands > Permafrost | place: Sweden: Stordalen | collected...
CGCGCCAACTCGGCCGGCATGCTGGGCGGCGAGATTCAGCAGCAGCTTCTCGCCCGTCCGACGACCCTCTATCTGGCCAGCGTAGTGTCGGCGGCCATGTGCCTGATTCCCGGTCTGCCCAAGTTGGCATTTCTGATTGTTGCCACGGGCCTGTTCTGGGCCGCGCGCAGGATTGCGGTTGCCAAGCCTGTGCCAGCCGCCAGCGACCTGCCCACCGTCGCCGACAAGAAGAAGGCCGATCAGGCGGCGCAGACCACTGACCTCGCCAATCTGCTGCGCCTCGAAGAGTTGACCCTCGAAATCGGCTTCCAACTCATTCCGCTGGTCGACGAGAAGCAGGGCGGACAGCTCTTGTCCCGCGTCCGTGCGCTGCGCCGCCACTTATCTTCCGAAATGGGCTTTCTCGTCCCGCCCGTGCATATCTCCGACAACCTGCGCCTCAAGCCGCGCGAGTACCTGTTCTCCCTGCGCGGCATGGAGATCGGACGCTGGCAGACCGAGGGCACGCAACTGCTCGCCGTCTCCGGCGACCCCGGCCGGCGGCCGCTGCAAGGCAAAGAGACGCGCGAGCCGGCCTTCGGCGTTCCCGCCATCTGGATCGCTCCGGCGCTCGAGGACCAGGCCATTGCAGCCGGTTACTCCGTCGTCGATCCGTCTACGGTGATTACCACGCACTTGGGCGAGATGATGCGCCGCCATGCCGGGGAACTGCTCAGCCGGGCCGAGATTAAACGTTTATTAGACTCGCTCAATGAGAGCCATCCCAAGCTGCTCGAAGAGCTGGTCCCGAAGCTCTTGACCCTGGGCGAGGTGGGCCGGGTTCTCGAACAGTTGCTGCGGGAACGGGTTTCCATTCGGGATCTGGGCGCTGTGCTCGAAGCGCTGCTCGAGACGGCGGGTATCAATAAATCAACCGTGGCCCTGGTCGAGGCCTCGCGCCAGGCACTGGGTCGCCGTCTTGTCACGCCGCTGCTCGATGCCGACGGCAATCTTCCCGTCCTGCTGCTCGATCCGGCCCTCGAAGACGAGCTGATCAGCACCCTCAGTCCCGAGGGCGCGCAGCGCATGTTGGCCTCCGGAATGCCGGGGACGCCGCTGGTTCGCCGCCTTACCGACTCTGTGAGATCGCTAATCGGAAACGCCTCCGCATCGGCCCTGCCAGTGCTCCTCTGTCCCAGTCCGGCTCGATATCACGTCAAGCGCTGGCTGGAGCCGGCGCTGCCCAGGCTGGCGGTTGTAGCCGCGAGCGAGATACCGCCCGAGGTCCGGCTGAGGCCGGTGGCCACGGTCCGATGATTTGGCCAGATGATTTGGCCAGGTGACCCGGCCAGATGATCTGGCCCGCTTATCTGGCCCACTGATCTGGTCCGCTTATCCGGTCAGGGAACCGGCGATTGGAATTGATTGATTTTTTTAGAGGCAAAGGACAAATTCTGCCGATGAACTACGAAAAAACAGAAATTTGAAAACAGAAATTTGAAAGAAACGAAATCTGCTGACGAACGCGTAGTAAGGAACTTCACTCTGTCGGAAAGGTAAGTGCATGGGAACCGAAACTGCGGCCACGGCCAAAGTCGATAGCAAGCCTAGGCGCGGCGGAGCCGGAGGCTATCCGCCTGCGGTCCCACCCTCGCCCGGTCTGACCGCCGAGCAGGAGCGCGTGCTGGTGGAGCATCTGCCCATGGTGCGCTTTCTGGCTCGCCGGATTCACGAGCGCCTGCCGCAGCATGTCGATATCGAAGACCTGGTTTCGGCCGGCGTCGTCGGCCTGATGGATGCCTTCTCGAAGTTCGATCCGGACAAGAAGGTGCAGTTTCGCAGCTACGCGCAGTTCCGCGTCCGCGGCGCTATTCTCGATAGCCTGCGCACCCTTGACTGGAGCCCGCGCGAGCTCCGGCGCAAGGGCCGCGCGGTGGTCGAGGCCATCCGGGTGCTGACGGCGCGATTGGGTCATGCGCCGGGGGAGAACGAAGTGGCTCTCGAGATGGGCATGGATCTCGATGAGTATCAGATGCTGCTCGGAGAACTGAAGGGCCTCGAGATCGGCACCTTGAATATTGAGCACCACGAGGATTCGGGCGAGGATGAGCTGGCCTACGTGCCGGGCAGGCCGGAGGACGATCCTTTGTTTCGCTGCCTGCGCGGGGAGCTGGAGGATCGGCTCACCGAAGCGATTCAAAACCTGCCCGACCGTGAGCGGCTGGTGATGACGCTCTACTACTACGAAGAGATGACCATGCGCGAGATCGGCCTGGCGCTGGGCGTGGTCGAGTCGCGCGTCTCCCAGGTCCATGCCTCGGCGGTGGTTCATCTGCGCGCCGCGCTGAGGGATCTGGCCTCCCGTGGGGCGATCGGGACTGGCTCCAAACACAACTCCGGGACCAGAACTGGGGCTGGGACCGGGAGCGGGACCGGCACCAGAACTGTGGCTGGCGCTGGGACTGGGAATGGCGCTGGAAATGGGACTGGAAATGGGCATAATCCTGTGACTCACGACAAGAGCCGCGAAGTTGCACGCAGGCGCGTCGGCGATCAAATGTAGGCCATCCACGCCGCCGGCCAGATGGAGACGAGCAGATAGAAATCATTTTGATGGGACAGGGGACGGATGGAAACCAATTTAAAGCAGAGTGAGATCGATGCGCTGTTTGAGGCGGCAAGGCATGAGTCCCCCGAGGCAGTCGAGGTCGAATCGCGGGCAAGAGTTTCATCGTACAGCTTTTCCTCGGCCGGTGAGATCTCGAACGATCAACTGCGTGCCATCAGCATGCTCAACGACCTTTTTGCCCGCAACCTGACGCACAATCTTGCCGCCTGGCTGCGTACGCGCTTTCAGGTCAATCTCGTTTCAGCCGAGCAGATTCAGTTCAATGAGTTCCTGCTGCGCATTCCCGAAATCAGCTACGTCGCCTCCGTTCGCCTCGAGCCTCTGGGCGCGCTCTCGGTCCTGCAACTGGACCTCGGCCTCGCTCCCCCGGTCATCGATCTTCTGCTCGGCGGAGACGGCAAGGACGGCCCGCTGCGCGAACTTACCGATATTGAAGAGTCGATCCTGGGCAGCGTGGTCGAGATCATCTGCCGCGAGCTGACCGCGGCCTGGCAGCCCGTGGGGCTCAGGTTCAACTTCGAACGCCGCCAGATGCAGACCCAGGTGGCCAGGCTGATGTCGGTCACCGAAAAAACCCTGTGCCTGAGCTTCGAGATTCGCATGCCGCATAGCTCGGGCCTGCTCAACCTCGCCTTTCCGGCCGTTGTGGCCAACACCGTGCTGCGCCGTCTGACCACCGACTGGGGCCGGCGGCGTCGCCATGCCGACGATGCCAGAACGCACATGGCGAATACGGTCAAGAAGATTCGCTTTGGATGCTCGCTGCAGTTGCCCACGGTGCGGGTCAGTACCAGGGAACTCGAAGATCTGGAGAAGGGAAGCATCCTCAGGCTCAATCTGCCCGCCAACACGCTTCCACTCTGGCAGGTCGGCGGGCAGGTATTCTCCAAGGCGCAGCCGGTGAGGTTCGGCAGTTACCGCGCCGCGCGGCTGGAAAAATCGATTGTTGAGGCTGCGGGATGAAGACTTTTGGACAACATTGGGCAGGCGTAGCCGGAGATCTGCTCGCGCAGGCGTTGGCCGGCGAGCCGCAGTTTGTCGAGGCCCCGCTCGAACCCTTCCGCGGCGGCTCGTTCGGGTTCGATGCCACGCTGGCCGGAGATGAGCAGGGACGGTTTTCCATCGTACTGGACGGATCGATTCTGGAGACCCCGCTCATGGGCGAGGGCGTGGACCAGAAGGCGGGCTGGACAGAACTGCTGCAGGAAACCATCAATGCCGCATGCGGCGAGCATCTGGCCAAGACGGGCAGAAAATGCCGCCTGACCAGATTTGAGCCCAGCATCGACGCCATCGACCCGGAAAGCCAGATCGCGCGCACCTATCAGCTGCGAGCAGGAGACCGGAGCTGGACCGTATTTGTCGAGGACGATATCCGCGTGGCCAGCGGGACTCAGCCGGGCGCGGCTGCAGCGCAGGGGGCGAACGCGCCGGGTACCGGGCCGGGTGCCGGACCTGGAATTGGATCTGGAAATGGACCCGGCAATGGAGCGGGCAGCAATGGACCGGATAATGCATCAGGTATTGGATCGGGTGTCGGTTCCGGCAGCGGTTCCGGCACAGGGCCAGGTGGTGAGATGGGAAGCAAATCGGGCCAGAAACAAAACTCCTCACAGTTTCCAGGGCAATCTCCGGCCGCGTCTCCGGGTCAGTCTCCGGGGCTAACTCCAGGTCTGGACCTTCTGCTCGATGTCGAACTCGAGGCAACCTTGCGCTTCGGCTCCAGGGAGATGCTGCTCGGTGAGGTCCTTGAACTGGGGCCGGGGGATGTCGTGCAACTCGATCGGTATATCACCGACACGGTGGACCTGCTGGTGGGCGACAAGATCGTTGCCCGCGGAGATGTCGTGCTGGTGAACGGCAACTTCGGGCTCCGCGTGACCGAGGTGGCCCAACCGAGGAAACGTCTGGAGAGTATCCGATGCCTGTTTTAGGGTTCGCCGGAAACAACCTGAGCGAAGACAACCAGATCGAAAACTACCGGAGAGAAAACAGTACCGCTCAGCCGGGATGGTCCGGCACCTACGGGGAAGATTCTGCTGAAACAGGTTTCAGCGCCGAGCCCAGCCGCGGCCAGCCGTCCGGCGATGGCCAACTGGGCAGAATCGAAAGTGGACAAAGTGGACAAGAGGATCGGCAACTGGGCGTCCAGGTCGGCCGCCGCGGCGAAGATCGCGACCGCCGCCTTGGCGGGCTGGTTTCGCGCTGCGCCAACCCACAATGCGATGCCGGCTGGCTGCGCTTCTGGCGTCGCCGCCGCCTGCCGGTATTTGAAGGCGGATGGTGCTGCTCGGAGCGCTGCACCAGGACCTTGGTCACCGAGGCGGTGAGCCGGGAGGTGAGGGCACGCGGCACCGGAGTGGAGCGCCATCATCGACACCGGATTCCGCTTGGCCTGCTCATGGTCGAGCGGGGCTGGATCAACGGCAAACAATTGCAGGAAGCGCTCAAGATGCAGAAAGCTGTCGGCGCAGGCAAGCTGGGCCATTGGCTGGTTCGCCAGGGATCGATCGACGAGCCTACCGTGACCCGCGCCGTGGGAACGCAGTGGGGATGCCCGGTGCTGACTGTCGAATCCTACAGCCCGGAGGCGCTCACTTCCATCATGCCGCGCCTGTTCCTCGATGCATTTGGCGCGCTGCCCTTGCGTGTGGCGGCGGGCAAGATCCTCTACCTCGGCTTTGAAGACCGGCTTGACCCGGCGCTCGCCCTGGCCGTCGAACGCATGACGGGGCTCAAGGTGGAGAGCGGGCTGGTGCAGGACTCCGTCTTTCGCGCCGAGCATACGCGCACCTTGAATGCCAAGTTTCCTCGCGCCCAACTGGTCGATGCCTCCTCTGCGCCGGCCATCGCCGCTACACTCACCCGCACCATCGAAAAAGCTCTGCCTGTCGACTCGCGCCTGGTCCGGGTGCATGACTGCCTGTGGTTGAGAATGTGGCTTCGTCCCCAGCAGGGAGCGGTAGCGGATGTGGACGGCATTCGCGACGTCATCTATTCGGCCGGCAGTTCTTGATGCGCCGCCTGCGTCCCAACCGTGTTCACGGGAGATCGAAATCGGAGGTGCATTCATGTTGAACGGAGTTCGAGTAGGCACGGGAGCAGCGTTGACGGAGAGCGATGAGCACGGCAGCGCAAAGCGCAAAGGCGTCTCGCTGCGCGAGTCACTGCAGTTGATCACCGACCCTCGCAACCTCGACGCGACCGTCGAGGAGATCTTCCAAATGATGCTCGGCATCGATTGCAAGCCCCTTGCGGAGATGGGCGCTGTCGATCTCAACTCCAATACCGGCATCGATCTGGAGTCTCTCACCGCGGTGGTCGGTCTGGGAGGCATACTCAGCGGCGCCTGCATCTTCCGCTCCGGGGGCATGACGGCGCGCAGGATTGCCAGTCTGATGACGGGCATGGAGTTTGAGACCATTGACGACACGGTAAAAGACGGCATGGGCGAGATCTGCAATATGCTTGCCGGGGCCTGGAAGAGCAGGGTTCCCGACCTTGCCGCCCACTGCGGCCTCTCTGTACCTGCTGTGATTGTGGGACGAGACTACAGCCTTCACGTGCAGTCCCCGGAGTTTCAGTTGCACCACTTCTACCGCTTCGAGGACGAGATGTTTGAAGTCACCATTGTCTGCGACGGGCTGAAGTAACGGCAACTAAATACTTAACTTCCATGAAGTGAATTCCCGCGCTGACTTGCCGGCCCGCTATCGTGCGAAGCGCCGCTGACCTGCTGAAATTCCAAACACGTATACCTTCACCGATTTCAACCCCTTCGACAACAGCGCAATCGCTCCGTGCCCCATCCTTGCGCCTTTTTTCTGGCGCGAGGGTGGGAAATCTCAACACAATCGGGATGGGAAATCTCAACACAATGAGGATGGGAAATCTCAACACAATGAGGATGGGAAACCCCAACACCATTGGGGTAGGAAATCTCAACACAATTTAACACCCGAATCCATAATTTGCTTTAATCCCTCCCACATGACTTCGGCCTCCAATCTGCTCCCTTCCGGCAGTAGCAGGAGGCAGGCAAAATGGACAGTGGATACTACGCGGCGACGACTGGATTGGTGGCCCGAACGCAGGCCCTCGATACGGCGGCATCCAATCTGTCCAACGCGCAGACGCCCGGCTACCGTGCCGAGCGCGAGTTCTTTCGCTCCGTACTGCTCGGGCCCGATGCCGACGATTCGCAGTTGGGCGGCACAGTAAACAACTACGGCCTGCTGGGCGGCGACCGGCTCTCGATGGCGCAGGGCGCGCTGCAAATTACCGGCAACCCGCTCGACCTGGCGATCGAGGGCCAGGGATTTTTTCTCGTCCAGACACCGAACGGCCAACGCTACACGCGCGACGGCGGATTTCACCGCACAGAAAGCGGAGTGTTGGTCACCGGCGAACTCAATCCTGTGTTATCGACCGACGGCCAGCAGATCAAAGTACCTCCGGGCGAGGTAACGGTGGGCGGCGACGGGGTCATCTCGGTGGCCGGCGGCGCGGTAGCCACCGTAGGCGTGTTCACATTCCCTAACGGAACGCAACTGACGCCGGAGGGAGCCAATCTATACGTCGCGCCCGAGGGCGTAACGGCGACAGAATCCAAGGCCGCATCCATTCATCAAGGCGCGGTCGAAGCCTCCAACCAGGACGTGATTCAAGGTTCGCTGAACCTGATCGTCATGCAGCGCCAGGCGGAGATGATGCAGAAAGCAGTGACCGTCTTTCACACCGAGTTCAACAAATTTGCATCCGAGGATCTGCCCAGAATATAGCGCAATTGCAAGACACCGAATTCCGATGGAGCAGGGGGACAGGGTTTGCGTGAGAACAGAACGAGACTGGCAACTGCCAAGCCCGCGGCAACTGTCAATTCAGGATGGGTGTTCGAAATCTCACCCCGGAGGGGTGAAGTGAAAATAGCCCGGGGTAAAGACCGGCCGCTCTGCGGGCCGGTCGACACCCCGGGGAAACAGCCAACGCAATCTCCCGCGCCCCGGAGGGGAGCGGTGAAATCGAGTTCTCAAGCAGGTTCTTCAGCCCCCTGAATACGGAAAATGCTTCCAGGCCTTCAGGCCCGGATCGCAACCAACGGATCGAAGAGCAGCAGCAATCGCCGGACCTTAAAGGAGAATCATGATTCGAGCTTTATACACCGCGGCCAGCGGCATGAGCGCCCAGCAGATGAATCTGGACACCATCGCCAACAACCTGGCCAACTCATCGACCACCGGCTTTCGCCAACTGCGCCTCGAGTTCCAGGACATGGTCTATCAAAATCTTGTCACGCCCGGCGCGGCCCAAAGCCAGAACACGGTCTCCGCCGGCCTGCAGATCGGTCTGGGCACCAAGTCCGCTGCCACAGAGGTCATCACCACCCAGGGCGCGCTCAACCAGACCGACAATCCACTCGATCTGGCCATCGAGGGCACGGGATTCTTTCAAGTCCAGCGCCCCGACGGCACCATCGCCTACACCCGCGCTGGGCAGTTTCAGTTGAACAACCAGGGAACCATCGTCACCACCGACGGCGATCCGCTCATCCCGACCATCACCATCCCCGCCAACGCCACGGCAGTCACCATCACCCAGTACGGCGTGGTCAATGCCACTCTGGCCGGCCAGCAGAACCCGTCGCAGTTGGGCCAGATTCAGTTGGCCACATTTCCCAACTCCGGCGGCCTCGAAAGCCTGGGCTCAAATCTGCTCCAGGCCACGCTCAACTCCGGCGATCCGGTGCTGGGCAATCCCGGCGGCACGGAAGGTTTGGGAACCTTGCAGCAGGGCTATCTCGAAAACTCGAACGTCGATGTGGTCACCGAGTTTGTGCAGATGGTGCTGGCCCAACGAGCCTACGAATCGAACTCCAAAGTCATCAAGGCCGCCGACGATATGTACTCGCAAGTCAACAATATGGCGCATTAAGTTAAAGCGGCAATTGCAATAGGACGGGCAGCCCGCGGATGGGAAATATCTCCCGATGAAGCGTGAAACAGGGATGGGTATCTTGAACAGGCGCGTAAGGACGAAGAGAAGCAATCCATGGATCGTGATCCTGTGGGTATCACTTTTCTTTGCCCTTGCCCTCCATCTTCCAGCGCAGAGCGCAACCGAAACCGGGCCGCGCACGATGATCATCACCACCAGCGGCCAGCCGTTGCTGAATACAACTCCAACCAGCAACTCCACGCTCGGCAGTTCCGCGCCGGGCAGCATCTACCGCGAGATCGACGACCTGCACACCGGCGACCGCTGGCTGCTCTTGCGCGACGCCAACAACCCCGCCGGCCCGGGACGTCTGGTGCTGGCGGGAAAAGCCGCCACCGCATCCGCCTCGAATCCGGAACAGAAACCCAGCCTGCCGGTCATTCATCGCGGAGACAGCCTGATCGTGTTTGAAGAGTCCGCAGCAGTAAGCGAGCAACTTGAAGCCGTAGCCCTCGAGCCCGCAGCCGAGGGATCGATCTTTCAACTGCGATTAAAAATCGGCGGGCGAACCTATCGCGCCATTGCCACCGGCGCTGGCCGGGCAAGATTTGCCGAAGGTCAGGGGGCGCAGTGAGGAAGTCTCAAATCTCCCGTCGTCTCTTCAAGCTTTGCGCGGCATGTGCTTTGTTGTCGACATTCGTCCTCTGCACCTCGGCCTCGGCGGCCAAGAAACCCAAGAAGCCCAAGACCGCGGCCGCGGCAAAGCTCTCCCCGCCCGAGGATGCATTGAACAAATATATTGATCGCGTTCGCGCCCAGCAGGCCACAGAAGTGCGCACGGCAGGCTCGATCTGGAGCCCGCGCGGCCAACTCGTCCGCCTGGGAACGGATGTAAAGGCCTACCGGCTGCACGATGTGGTTTCCGTCGTCGTCACCGAAAGCCTGGCCGCATCGACCGACGGGCAGGTGAAGAACTCCCGATCCTCAAACGCCAACTCAGGTCTGACGTCCTTGTTCGGAGCTCTGAAAGCATCGAACGCGCTGCAAAATCTGGTTGGCATGACGGCCTCCTCGGGCCTTTCCGCGCAGGGGCAGAGCACCACCAACTCCAGCCTGGCAACAACCTTCGGCGCGGAAGTTGTCGACGTGCTGCCGAACGGCATGTTGGTAGTTCAGGCCACGCGCGAGCTGACCTTTTCCCAGCAAACCCAGTTGATCAAGCTGCGCGGCATGATCCGCCCCGAGGATGTAAGCAATCAGAATCAGGTGCTTTCGACGGCCATGACGGATCTCGAACTCGAGGTAACAGGCAAGGGCATTGTCAACGACTCAACGTATCGCCAGAACCCAGTGGTGCGTTTTCTTGAAAAGCTGCTGGTGTTCTGAAGTCCGATTGTGCGTGACGAGAGGTTGCGAAAAGGATTAGGACCGGGATGAACAGTTTCTTAAAAGTGGCAACGAATCCAGCGAACCAGGCGAGCGCGAGGCGTGCGTCTTTCTTGCGGACTGCGCTCGCCATTGCTTGCCTGATACAAATCACAGTGCCGAGCCTCGGGCAGGCTGCCGCGGCCAACGCCGGCACGCAACCACAGCCACAACCGAATCCAGCGGGACAGACGCCAGCAACAGCGCAAACAACAGCGCAAGCACCGGCACCAGCAAAGCCCCAGACCAAGCCACAAACAAAGACGCAACCCAAGCCCAAGACACCGACGCAGGTTCCAGCACCGGTTCCAATCCAGGCTCAGGCTCCGCCGCCGCCACCGGCCCCGATAAAATCCGCTGCGCAGGCGCGCATTAAAGATGTGGCAACCATCGAGGGCATCCGCGACAACCAGTTGGTCGGCTACGGCCTGGTCGTCGGCCTGCATGGCACCGGCGACAGCTCGCAGACTGTGTTTCCCGCCCAGACGCTTGTCTCGGCATTGCTAAAAATGGGCATCACCGTGCCCCAAACCGGCTCCAACAGCGCCAGCAACATGCAGGTAAAAAACATGGCGGCGGTCTTTGTGGTCGCCACGCTGCCGCCCTTCACCCGCCCCGGCTTCAAGCTGGACATTACCGTCTCCTCCGCCGGCGATTCGCGCTCTCTCGAAGGCGGCATTCTTCTCATGACGCCGCTCTATGGCGCAGACGGCCAGATATACGCCTCCGCGCAGGGTGGGCTCGTGCTGGGCGGCTATATGGCCACCGCCGGCGGCAACTCGAAGCAAGTCAACCACCCCACCACCGCGCGCATTCCCGGCGGCGGGCTGGTCGAGCGGCAGGTTCCCTACGATCTCAAACAAATGCAGACGGTCAACGTGATCCTCAACGATGCCGACTTTCACACCGCGGAGCAGATGGCCGGGGCCATCAACATCTCGCTGGGGTCTGCCCGCGCCCACGCCGTCGACAGCCGCCGCGTTGAGATTGTTCCCAACACAAATGAGGACCTGGCCGGGCTGCTCGATAGAGTAGAGGCGGTTGAGGTCGAGGTCTATCCGCGCGCCCGTGTAGTTGTCAATGAACGTACCGGCACAGTCGTCATCGGCGGCACCGTTCGCCTCCAGCCCGTCTCCATCCTGCACGGAGGCTTGAGCGTGAACGTCATCTCCGAGGTCAAGGTCTCGCAGCCCAACGCCTTCTCCTCAGGAACCACACAGGTTGTCGACCAGACCACGGTGCAGGCGCAGGACAAGCCGGTCAATCGCATTGACCTCAAGGAAGGCGCAACCATCGAGGATCTGGTCCAGCAATTGCAACGTACCGGAGCAGGCGCCCGCGACGTCATCTCCATCTTGCAGGCCATGAAAGAGGCCGGCGCGCTTGAGGCCGACCTGGAGGTTCTCTAATGCTGGCAATGGGTCAGGCCGCATCTGGCATCGCGCAGGCGATGGCCGCCTCGGGCGCAGGCGCAGGCACCGGCACTGCGCCCACGTCGAAGCTGGTACGCGCAGCGCACGAGTTTGAAGGCCAGATGATGAAGGAGTTGCTCAAGCCCATGACCGCCAGCGATGGCTTAACCGGGGCGGATGCCGGCGACGGTGACGACGGCGATTCGATCTCAGGATCATCCGGCGCGCTGGGCGAGTTCGCCACCGAGGCCCTGGGGCAGGCGCTCAGCTTACGGGGAGGATTCGGTATTGCCGAAAAGATAATAAAGGAATTATCCCATTCTGGTAACCAAAAAGGTAACCATCCCGAAGTAGAAAAAGTAACCACGAATTGAAACCTTGATACTGTGATGAGAACCTACAAAGGTCTAGAGTGAGAAGGAGATAAGCCGATACACGCATCAAGGAGAAACCTTAATGGAAATCAATAACAGTTACGACAGTCTGAAGTCTCTGCTAGGAGTCAACACCACAACCTCAGCGCAGTCGTCGAGCAAAGGCGGCGCGACAACCGGTGGTAGCACCTGGGGAAGCGACAGCGCCACGTTGAGCAGCGCGGCCAGTCAGATGTCGTTGTCAGCCGGCGACGATGGTGTTCGCATGGACAAGGTGTCCTCCATTCAATCCGCCATTGCGGCGGGAACTTACAACATCCCGGCTTCGGCGGTGGCAACCAAGATGGTGGACGCCATGCTGGGCAACAGTTAGCGGGCTTGGAAAAAATCAAAGCCCTTGCGATAGAGGGAAACGAACGAATTGACGCAGCAGACCCCTACGATTGAGTCCAATCTGTTCGAGACGATGCCGTCCCAGTCAGCTCCGCGCCAGGCCATCCCCTGTCTGACAATTCCATGTCTGACGAGGCCGGAGTTGAAAGAACTGGTGACCGAGGCTTCGCATGCCTTGGCGCATCTGGACGTGAACCGCCTGGAAGAACTGGCGCTATCCTGTGAAGCGCTGAACCGCGATATTGAGACATTCTCTCCCAGCTTTACTCCCCAACAGAGAAGGGAACTCGCCGATCAGGCCAGGCACGCCTCGGCGGATATGGCCGTCTTTGCTCGCGTACTCGACGCAACCCGATCCAATCTAAGAGTGATGCAGCGACTGGGCCAACTGCGCGCCGAGCGGCTGGAATACAAGGTCGAATACAAGGAGGATTCCGTCCCTCCTTCCTCGGAGATTCTCGAGAAGGGGAGTTTACGTGGGCTCGATTAACGCAGCATTCAACATTATGTCCGGAGCGCTTGACGCGGATCAGGAAGCGCTCAATGTCGTTGCCAACAACGTTGCCAATGCCAACACCCCCGGCTATACGCAACAGACTCCCAACTGGACCGAGAACTCCGCAATCTACGTCAACGGAATCCAGATGGGCGACGGAGTCTCGGAGTCCGGCTCCACGTCGCAGCGCAACCTGGTGCTCGAGGCCCGGCTCGATCAGCAGCAGCAACTCGCCTCGGCCTCCGGAACACGACTGACGGCTTTGAACGACATTCAGGCGCTCTTTACCCCGGACTCAGGCTCGACCAGCGGCGCGGCCGGCGATATCGGCAACGACATTACCAGCTTCTTCGATTCCTTTTCCTCTCTTCAGAGCGAACCCACCAACTCTGCCTTGCAGCAGCAAGTGATCTCCTCGGCATCCACGCTCTCTGGCGATATCTCAAGCGCCGCCGCCAGCCTGAACGCGCAGCGTTCGGCTCTCGATGTGCAGGTCTCAAGCATGGCCGGCCAGGTCAATTCCCTTACCAGCTCCATTGCGCAATTGAACCAGCAGATTCTGGCTGCCTCGCCTGGCGCAGATGCGGGAACGCTTGAGGACCAGCGGCAGCTGGATATCACGCAGCTTTCTCAAATGGTTGGCATCAACCAGGTGCAGACGGAAAACAACGGCCTGTCGATTACCACCACCTCGGGCCAGTTGCTGGTCTCCGCCGGCTCCAGCTTCCAGATGACCACCGGCACGGTCAACGGAAGTACCGACTTTTTTGTCAACGGGAACGATATTACCTCCGGGCTAACCGCCGGCGGCGGGCAGTTGGGCGGCTATCTTGCCGCGCGCGATCAGGACATCCCAAACGCGCTCAACGCGCTCGATCATCTTGCCTATAACATTTCGACCGCGGTGAATGCGCAGAACAACGCCGGCACCGATGCCAATGGAGTCGCCGGATCCGCCGCCAACCCGCTCTACATCTTCAACCAACCGACCCAGGTCGCGGGCAGCGCCGTAAATATGAGCGTTGTCATCACCAACCCCAGCCAGATTGCCTCAGCTGGAGCAGGGGATTCGGTCGGGGACAACTCGAATGCAGTGGCCCTGGCGAATATTGCCAACCAGTCCATTGTCAGCGGACAAACGCCAATCAATTATTACTCCAGCTTTGTTTCTTCGCTGGGCTCGACCGTCTCCCAGGTGCAGACGGAGAATACCGCGCAGAATGCCTCTGTGACGCAATTGCAGTCCCAGAACAACGCGCTCTCGAGCGTGAATCTCAACGATGAAGCCGCGGCAATGTCGAATCTGGAGAAGAGCTACCAGTCGGCATCGCAGGTCTTCACCATGTTGAACACCATCATGGCCGCCGCCCTCAACCTGGGCGACCAGACGACGGTCGCCTAGAAGCTGTTTCAGAACCGGGTTTTGAAAGGGCACGGCTTCCGCCGTGCCGCTACGGATCAAGAAAATTGCGGGCTTTAGCCCCTGAGGGATGATCCCGCAGCGATCCAATCGGTTACGAAACAGCTTTTAAGCCCAACTCCCGGAGTGTTGCTATGCGTGTAGACCCTACGTACATCACCAACCTGGTCGGAGCGCTCGATCAAGCCCAGGGCAAGCAACAGCAGCTCAGCTCGGAGCTGTCGAGTGGCGTGAGCATCACCTCGCTCAGCGACAACCCGGTAGGCGCAGGGCAAAATGTTCTGCTGCTCAACCAGATTCAGCAGGACGACTCCTTTACCCAAAGTTCGTGCCTGGTCACCGGGCAGTTGCAAGTGGCCGATTCGGCGCTGGGCCAGGTGGTGTCGCAGTTGACTTCGGCCATTTCCACCGCTACCGCCGCAAACAACGGCACCATGAATTCGAGCAACCTGAAGACCACCGCTCAGGAGCTCTCCGGCGTGCTCGATGAGATTACATCGCTCGCCAACAGCAACTATCAAGGCCAGTACATCTTTGCCGGCGGCAAGACCACGACGACGCCATTCTCAACCTCCACGGCGACCTCGCCTGCCGTGACCAGCTATAACGGCGACCAGGATGTGAATTATCTTGAGTCGCCCAACGGGCAGAAAGTGCAACTCAACGTTCCCGGCAATCAGATTTTTCTGGGATCGGGCGCCAACAGCGTCTTCGGAGCTTTGAACGCGCTGATTGCCGACTACTCAAGCGGCACGGTCGACTCCACGCAGGCCATCAGCGATACCACCGCGCTCGGCACGGCGCTCAATTATGTCTCCCAGCAGCGAGTGACGGTCGACAACTCCATCAACCAGTTAAGCGCAGCCTCGGGAGCCATCTCCAGTGAGCAAACGCAACTGACCGCGGCGCAGACAAATCTGATGCAAGCCGACATTCCCACCGTCTCCACCCAGCTCTCGCTCACCGAGACCCAGCAGACGGCGCTCGAAGATGTGATTGCACAACTCGAATCGACATCGAACAATCTCTTCAGCAAGCTGCAGGGATAATTCCGCTCCAGAACGGTCCCGCTCTATACTTGAAGCAGGGAATCGTTGCCATGCTCGCTCCGCTGAAGTTTCTCTGGAACGCCACGCGCGGCCATCGGCTCGCGCCGTGGAAGAGCGAGTATATTCGCTGGCGTGTGGAAACCTACTCCGGGATGCGAGCCGAAACACTGACCAAAGCAGATGTCCTACGCTTCTTCTGGCACACGCGCCGCGATCTGTTCGATTTTCTGCTTTGGACCAACGAACTCGACCGCGAGGCGCGC
>Ga0182012_10004080_pt1 | contig 15373 bp, 14 predicted proteins | sample 612S2SmetaG_FD_120486 | JGI IMG/M metagenome (GOLD analysis project Ga0182012, IMG submission 120486) | Permafrost microbial communities from Stordalen Mire, Sweden - 612S2S metaG | ecosystem: Environmental > Terrestrial > Soil > Wetlands > Permafrost | place: Sweden: Stordalen | collected...
CTGGACCACTTCAAGGCTCATCGCGATGAAGTGGTGTGGCGCGAGGAACTGGGCGGGCAGACGCAAAATCTGTTTGGGATTGTGCAGGGAGGGATGTATACGGACCTGCGCAAGGCCTGCGCGGAGCGGCTGGTGGAGATGGAGTTTGACGGCTACGCGATTGGCGGCATGAGCGTGGGTGAACCGCGCGCGCTGACGCTGGAGATGATTGCCGAGGTGCTGCCGCTGCTGCCCAAAGACAAGCCGCGCTACGTGATGGGCGTTGGTTATCCCGACGAGATTGAACAGTACGCGCGGATGGGCGTCGACATGATGGATTGCGTGTTGCCGACACGGGCGGCGCGGCACGGACTGCTGTTTACAAGCGAAGGGCGGTTGAACATCAAGGCCAAGCGCTATGCGGAAGACCAGGGCCCGCCTGATCCGGAGTGCAGTTGCGCCGTATGCAGGCGCTACTCGCGCGCGTATCTTCGCCATTTGATGCAGGCGGGCGAGGCGCTGTCGGCGACTCTGAACACGATCCACAACCTTGCGTATTACCTTGGCGTAATGGAGCGGGTCCGGCAGAGCCTGCAAGCGGAGCGAACGGCTTCGTGAGCCTCAGTTAGATCGCTCCGCCGAGTAACTGCTTCAATGCCTGCACGTATTCGCTGAGCGACCTACGGCCGGCTTCAGTGATGCGGTAGGTGGATTGCGGCTTGCGCTCGACGAACTCTTTTTCGACAGCGATGTAGCCGGCCTCTTCAAGCTTGAGCAGTTGCGCGCCCAGGTTGCCGTCGGTCGAGCCTGTTTTGGAGCGCAGCCAGGTGAACTCCGCCTCTTCAACCCCTGCCAGCAGTGACAGCAGCGCCAGACGCAGCTTCCCGTGGACCACAGGATTGAGCTCCGGCAACTCAGGCATGGGCCGCCCCCTGCTTGTGCTGACGGGAGACGGCGAGCATGCCGTAGATGCCGAAGACGATCTGGCAAAGGAAGATGGCGACGAGAAAGATCGCGGAGCACACATTGTCAGAGACGAAGCAAGCCGCTACGGCCGAGGCCCACCAGACCAGCGCGCATGCGAATTGCACCTTCCAGCGAAGAATGATGCTTGAGGTGGCGTTGGCCATGCCCAGCATGGCGCACACGATGGCGACAGAAGCGTGTGAATCGACGTGTCTGCTCCAGGCCAGGGACATCATGAGCAGAAAGATGGAGATGCCGAACGAAATCCAAATTGCAGCCATGGCACGGCCGAGGGTTGTTGAGGGATTGTTGTGTTCCCGGCGGCTGGCTACCATGCCGGTAATGATGCCCGCGACAGTCATGGTGACGGGCCATGCGAGGGCCGGGTAGCCCGAGGCGGCCCAGCCCATTGCGACGTAATAAGCGACACCCCAGAGGATGAAGGTCCATCCCCAGTTTTTGGTGGTGCGGCGCCCTTCGGCGATCATGCCTTCGATCAGGTTGAGCCTGTCGGCCAATTCGTGCTGCTCAAAATTCTCTGTCATGTTGATCCTCCGGAGCGCCTGGATTAGTATAGAGCGTTCCTTGATGAAGAGAACTCTATAAAATAGAGTAATAAATGTCAAGAAATTTCTTTTGTTTTCCCTGCGAAAGGTACCTGGGACTGGCCGAAGTCGGGCTAAAGGTTGGATAACGTATTTTTTATGAATTACTTGAAGGAGAGGAAGGCCATTTCCTGTTGCAGAGTTCAGCGGCTACGCGCTCGATGAGGCTGCTCCAGTCGCCCTGCCTGGACTGCCGGAAGAGGCGGGCGGTCGGGTACCAGGGGGTGGTCTCAATCTGCTCCATCCAGCGCCAGTCGGCCAGGTGGGGCAGGAGGATCCACGCTGGCCGGGCCATGGCTCCGGCTAGATGGGCGATGCAGGTGTCGGTGGTGATGACGAGGTCGAGCGAGGCGATGAGGGCCGCGGTTTCAGCCAGATCGCGATCGTGACTGGAGGCGTCGAGAACGGACACACCGTCAGGCAAAGCTGAGATCTGACGCGCGGGATCGCCTTTCTGGAGCGAGACCCAGGCGCAGCCGGCGGTCGACAGCAGCGGCAGGAAGGTCGACAGGGCGGTCGATCGCAGGCGGTCGGCCTTGTAGCGGGGATTTCCGGCCCAGGCGAGGCCTACGCGCAGGCTGGAGTGAGCTGCGGGAAAGAGACACCGCTTGTCGAGAGCCTCAGCCCGGTCGGGGGCGAGATAGGCGCCGGGCCAGGGAACCGAATCAACGGTTGTACCGAAGACAGCGGGCAGGCTGAGCAGGGGACATTCGAGATCGAAAGGCGGATGGGGGGCGGGCGAGGGATCGCCGAGACGCGTGACCTCGACGAGTCCGGCACGGACAGCGGCAAGAGAGTTCATCAGGCGCTCGACCGGCCGTTGCACCTGGAGAATAACCTTGCCGCCGCGCGCGGCCACGAGCGTTGCATACCGGCTGAATTGAATGGTGTCGCCAAGGCCTTGCTCGGTGTGTAGCAGAATGCGCCGCCCGAGAAAGGGCTCGCCCCGCCAACGGGGTACCGCGAAATGCCTTGGGCTGGGATGCACCTCGCGAAACTGCCAGCGCGCCTCATAATCCTGCCAGCCGAGCTGCCACTCACCGAGGCGCAGGCGGGTGAGAGCAAGATTGTAGCGCGCGCCGGGATGGGTGGGATCGGCTTCAACCGCTTGCTCGTGGGCTCGCAAGGCCTCAGGCATCCGGCCCAAATCGAGGAGCGAGTTGCCGCGGTTGGACGCTGCGGACCTGCTGCCGAGAAGCTCGGCATGGTCAAAGACAGCGACGGCCTCGGCGAATCGGCCCTCGCTGTGAAGCAGGATGCCGTGCATGTTGACGGCTTCAGCGTTGCCGGGGTCACGCAGAAGGGCCCAGCGGAGCCACGACCAGGCGCCGGGGAGATCCTTCTGAGCGGCGCGAAACTGGCACCAGGCAATGAGGGTCTCAATCTGTGCGGGGTTGAGGGCGAATGCTCTGCGGAGGTGCGACTCAGCCCGTTCCGGCCTGCGCTGTTCGCGCTCGAGAATCGCAAGGTTGATCCAGCCGGCAATGAGGTCTGGACGCAGTTGGACGGCGCGATGGAGAGCCGCGGACGCCCATCGATCCTGCCCGCGATCGCGAAGCAAGCTGCCGAGACTGACCCAGGCAGCGGCGAAGTCAGGACGCAGGGTGAGCGCGCGGCGGTAACGTGTTTCAGCTTCCTGAAGCCGGCCAAGGCGGGCTAGAGCGAATCCGGCGGCGTACTCGGCCTCAGGCAGGCGCGGCTTAAGAGCGAGAGCCCGCTGGTAGCATTCGAGGGCCTCGACGTTGCGATCCTGAAGGGCGAAAGCGTTGCCCAGGCCGAGATGCGCGCCGACCAATGATGGCTGGCGCTGGAGCGCGAGCTCAAATTCGCGAGCTGCCTCGTCGCCATGGCCGTCGGCGATGCGCAACTCGCCAAGGCCGGCGTGCGCGAGAGCACTCGTGCCGTCGAGCCGGATGGCTTGCTGGTAAGCGACATCCGCCTCAGCACCGCGACGTTGGGCGTTCATAGCCTGGCCCAGGGCGACCCATGCAGATCCTTGCAGGGATGAGTCCGCGGCAGCCGCGGATACGGCGGCAGTAGCCGTCTTGACTGCAGCTTCAAACTGTCGGCTTGCGAGCGCAACCAGGCTGATAGCGATGAGAGCCTGGGCGTTGAGCGGGTCCCGCGAGAGTGTGCGCTGACAGGCGACGGCCACCTGCGTGAGCCGGCTGGTGAGCGGGCCTGCGTGGTTGCCCGCCGATGGCGGAATAGCTGACGACACGCATGAATGAACTGCAAGCCGAGAACCGGGTTGAGGCGAGTTGATTGAGAATTCTCGAAAGGATTGAACCGGAGTGGGCTGCGGTGGGATGAATCACGAAGATTCATGAGATTTCTCCAACGGCTGTGGACGCAAGAGCTCAGACAAACCTGTGCGCTGCGTCGCAGGCGTGGACGGCGGGCCAGACTATGATGGTGCCGTGCCTGAGCGCGATCACCTCGGCGACTTGCTGGCCAATGCGATTACGCATGGGGTCGGCGCGGTGCTGGCCATTGTGGGAGCGGTGGGTCTGATTGTCGAATCGACGCGAGCGCCTGCGCGCCCAGGGTCTGCGCTGGTGGTGACGAGCTGCTCCGTCTTTGCCGGTACGCTTGTGCTGGTTTACCTTTGCTCCACGCTTTATCACTCGCTGGTGCGTACGCGTGCGCGAAGAGTGTTCCAGATTCTCGACCATTCGGCCATTTACCTGCTGATTGCAGGAACGTACACCCCCTTTACGCTGGTCTCGCTGCGCGGCCCGGTTGGCTGGACGATGTTTGGGATTGTGTGGGGACTCGCGGTTGCAGGCGTGGTGACGAAAAGCGTCGCGATGGAAAAGTTCAGGGGTGGGCGGCTTGCCATTGTGTCGGCGTGCGTGTACTTGCTGCAGGGGTGGCTGATTGCGTTTGCCGTGCTGCCGCTCTATCACGCGATCGGACTTCACGGGATGGCCTGGCTGTGCGCTGGCGGATTGGCCTATACACTGGGCATCGTCTTCTTCGCACTCGACCGGCTGCGCTACTTCCATGCGACATGGCACTTGTTCGTGCTGGCCGGCAGTGTCGCGCACTACTTTGCTGTGTTGTTTTACGTGGCGAGGTAAGAGCAGGGACCAAGGGACCAAGGGAACGAGGGAACAAGGTCCCGAAGTTGGAGCGCCTTCTTACTGGCTCTTGTTTTGCCAGTTGGTTAGCGGCTTGCTGACGAACAGTCCTTTGATGTGGTTGACGGCGACGACCCAGGGAACGGCCACGGAGAAAATGAAACGCGCGCCGACGGCTTGGACGCCGAACGGCAAGAGGGCGCGCAGGTCGCGGTGGTAGGCGTACCAGGCCTCAAGTAAGAACACAAAGACGAAGGGGACGACGCTCCAGCGAAGGAGGACGAGGGCGGCGATCTGAAGCAGGCAGCGGGTGGCATTGCGCACCAGGCGTCCAGAGCGGACGCGCGCCTGGCCATCGCTGACAGCGTAGCGCGCCATCTGGTGGGTGGCGGCGCGGAAGGTGTTGCGGGGATGATAGAGCGCCTTTGCGTTGTTCACGAATGCGGGTGTCGTTTCGCGGCGGGCGGACCTGTCAAAGAGCGTGTCTTCGCCGACGAGGACATCCTCAGGAAAACCGCCGATCTTTGCCCAGAGGGGTTTAGTAAAGGCCATGGAACGCGCGGTGCAGGATTTTGTGGGTTCGAGAGGCGAGAGCTTGACGCTGAAAAATGGTGCGGAAGCCACGTCCCAGAGGGAATGGTCTCCCGGGTCGAGGCACGAACCGCCGAGCGCGTACTGTGCGGCGCCGGCAGCCAGAGGAGCGGTGAGATTGCGGAGCCAGTCGGGCGTGTAGGTGCAGCCCGCATCGGCGGTGGCGATGAACTCGGACTTTGCCGCAGCAATGGCGACGTTGCGGCCTCGCGAAACGGGTCCCGCGGAATGCTTGAGGCTGCAGGTTTCATCGCGGATGGCAACGAGGCGCGGATCGTGAGCCTGCGCTTCGACGAGCCACTCCCATGTGCCGTCGGTGGAGCCGCCATCGACGATGACGACCTCGGCGGCAGCGGGCTGCTGCGCCAAAAGGCTGGTGACTACGCGCGCGATCTCCTGGGCTTCGTTGAGCTCGGTGACCACGATGCTGACTGGCTGCATGGGAAAAGTATAGCGATGGCGGGCTGCGGCGGGTTGTAGCGGAAATTATGATGGAGGCGGTCGAAATGAGGAAAGCAAGAGGAGCTCGATGAAGACGGTTGCCTTGGGCTTAAGGACTGTTCCCGCACTTGGACAAGGAACATGGAATATGGGCGACTCGCCTGGAAAGCGCGCGGCGGAGGTTGCGACGCTCAGGCGCGGGATCGAACTGGGAATGACGCTGATCGATACGGCGGAGATGTACGGCAGCGGGCGCTCTGAATCGCTGGTGGGCGAAGCGATCAAGGGGCTGCGCGACCGGGTGCAACTGGTGAGCAAGGTGCTTCCGTCGAACGCCTCGACGGAGGGGACGGTGCGCGCGTGTGAAGCGAGCCTGAAGCGGCTTGGCGTGGAGGCTCTCGATCTCTATTTGCTGCACTGGCGCGGACGATTTTCTCTGGGGGAGACGGTTGCGGGCTTTGAGCGGCTGTTGAAGCAGGGAAAGATCAGAGCGTGGGGCGTTTCGAACTTCGACGTAGACGACATGGAGGAGCTCCACAGGGTTCCGGGCGGTGAGGGCTGCACGGTGAACCAGGTGCTCTACAACCCGGAACATCGAGGGATTGAGTTCGATTTGCTGCCGTGGTGCAAGAGCCATGGCGTAACCGTGATGGCCTATTCGCCGGTGGGACAGGGCGGAAAGCTGCTGGCGTCTGCGACGCTCGGAAAAGTCGCCCAAAAGCATGGAGTTTCCCCGGCACAGGCGGCGCTGGCATGGTGTTTGCGGGAGCCGGTTGTGGCGATTCCCAAGGCCGGCTCGATTGCCCACGTTGAGGAGAACGCAGCGGCCGCGGACTTGGTGTTGGATGAGGAGGATCTGGCTGAGATTGACCGGGTTTTCCAAGCCCCAAAACGCAGGCAGGGGCTGGATATGCTGTGAAATTGACCCCAAAGGCGCTTTAACGGTAGAATTGGAGAGTTTGGCGATGCTCTCCCTTGTGGGAGTGCGGGTTTTCAAGGGTTCACCGCCATGGATGGCGTGTGTGCGGCCCTCGTTCCGATGCAGTTACTGTCTGTATCCGCCCCATCGAGCACACAGGGTTAAGATTCGCACCTGGTTCAAGGACCAGCGTGCCGGAGGGTTCGTTATGTATGCAGTGATTCGCACCGGCGGGAAGCAGTATCGCGTGGCGCCCGGCGACGTAGTGAAGATTGAAAGCGTGGCGTCAGAGAACGAGACGATCGAGTTCAGCGACGTGCTTGCGGTGAGTGGCGATTCTGGAACCGTGGCCAAGCCATCGACGGCGAAGGTGACGGCGGAAGTGCTGGGCGAAGGCCGCGGCGACAAGATCCTGGTATTCCACCTGAAGCGGAAGAAGCAGTACAAGAAGCTGCAGGGACACCGTCAGAACTTTACCGAGGTGCGCATCAAGGCGATCGAGGCCGACGGCGTAACCTACACCGCAGCCAAGTAGGCGCGGGCGAAATTTTCAGAAGGGGATTGAGCAATGGCACATAAAAAGGGTGGAGGCAGCTCCACAAACGGACGGGATTCAAATGCACAGCGGCTGGGCGTGAAGGCCTTTGGTGGCCAACTTGTGACCGGCGGCTCGATCATCATGCGCCAGCGCGGCACCCGCATCAAGCCGGGTGTGAACGTGGGCATCGGTTCAGACGATACGCTTTTCGCGAAGGTAACGGGCCGGGTGAAGTTCGTGGATCGCGGCGGACGCGGGCGTTTTGCGTCAATCGAACCGGTGGCGGCCGAGTAACTCCGGCTCAGAACAAGAAAAGACAAGAAGAGAAAATACAAAGGCCACGGCGCTTGCCGTGGCCTTTGTTGTCGCTGGCCTCGTATCAGCGTGTTGCTGATTGGAAGCCTTCCTCCGAAAAATCTGCATCCACGAAGTTAATCGCGGCGCCCGCTCTAGGACTCAGACTCGCGACCCTTGAGGTTGCGGGTGAGGACCTTTTCAACCACTCTCTCGACATCGGTGAGGAAGAAGCTGTTGGCAGGCTGCTGGACGGCGATCTGCGTTCCGGTATGGCCCAGGGCAGAGGCAATCTCGTTCCAGCGGTAGATGGTTGAGTTGGCGGGCATCATGACGGGCTTACGCACCGCCTCAGGGAGCACGCAGTAGACCACCCAGACGGCAAGCGCAACCAGAATCATGGCCTCATAAACAAATTGCAGTGTTGAGGTCATGACGGAGGCCCGCGGGATGAAAGCGGCGAAGACGAAATCGTTTGCGGACATGAAGCCAAATCCGAGCGCAATGCCGAAGGCCATGTCGCGTACGGTGAGCCGGAGCGCGTTCATGCTGAGGCAGAGGAAGGCGAGCAGGCAAAGTTCAAGGATGCTGACCGAGCGCATGAGCGCGACGGCAACGTCAGGCACGGCGGAAAGGCCGCGATGGACGAAGGAGATGGAGGAAAATGTGAGTACCACTGAGACCAGGATGGCCCAGCGGAAGATCACGATGCCGATTTTCATCAACCCTGGCAGTGCCGAAAGAGCGGAGCGGAAGACCTCAATGCAAACCAGCAGCAGGAGCACCGCGCTGGCAATGTAGACCGCCCAATAGGGGAAGAAGTAGACCCAGTAGTAGTCCTGACCCCATGGCTTTGACTGCACATAGAGGGCAGAAAGAAGCATGGGCATGGAAGCCACGCGGAGCGCAAGGTAAGTAGCCATGTAAGGAAAGCGGCGATAGAGCTTGCGCTTCCAAAACAGGAACGCGAGCGAAGCCCAAAGGCCGAACTCCGCTGCGCTCATGACCGACATTGCGAGTTGAGAAGACATGTTGACCTACTCGCGATCTTAAGAGCGTTCTCAGAATAGCTCTTATGACCGCTGTCACTCAACCGCGAAAGCGGCGTGGATCGTGCCACTTTCGTGTTACCGCTGGCCGTCTAGCGGAGGTTGCCGCTGGGGCCGGGCTGGCAGGGCACCCAGGGGCCACACAGAGGCACCGGCAGGGCGCTGTTGACGGCCTGGCGGCTGGTGAGCGCATGGGAGGTGGCGGGTGACAGCGAAGCGGCGGCAGCGCCGGTAACGACGAGGCAAATGGCAAGCGTGCGGATAGCGAGTTTCATCGAAAGTAACCCCTTCTTGTTCGATTTGTGTTGGAATTGGCTCGTAAATCTGAAGAAATGGTAGACTATTTTTCTAAGCAAGTCTAATTTTTTCATATAGATAAATACTTAGTAACTATATCAATTACTAACGTCACCATCTATCGCCTCAAAAACATTCAAAATCAGCTCCTCGGAATCGCCTGAAAGGGCCTTTTTATACACTCTTTTTCGGGTATCCCGCATGCTAAAATAGAGTCATGTTTCGGGGCATCGAAACCCCCGCTTTTCAAACGCTTAAACCCTGATTTTTGTGCCGGAATCACGATCCGGAGACGGCCCCGGTTCCAGGGTGGGGCGCGCAGTAATGAAAAAAGCACTGCAAATGGAAACCTATGGCGACTAAGACAATGGCGATCGACGTACCCGACGAGAATTCCCAGCCGGGCGATACTGGCGACAGCGGAAGCTATACCGGCGAAAACATCAGGATCCTAGAGGGCCTTGAGGCGGTTCGCCTGCGGCCCGCGATGTACATTGGCTCGACCGGAGAGATGGGACTGCACCATCTTGTTTACGAAGTCGTAGACAACTCCGTGGACGAAGCGCTGGCCGGCTATTGCAAGAAGATCGATGTCGTCATCCACGTGGACAACTCGATCACGGTTGTCGATGATGGGCGCGGCATTCCCGTGGACCTGATGCCGGTGGGCAACGGCAAGATGATGCCGGCGGTGCAAGTGGTTTTGACCAAGCTGCACGCGGGCGGCAAGTTCGACGCATCCACATACAAGGTTTCCGGCGGTCTGCACGGAGTGGGCGTGAGTTGCGTGAATGCGCTCTCGCAGGAATTCAACGTGGAGATCTGGCGCGATGGGCACACATGGGAGATGGACTTCAGCGCCGGCGCTCCGGTGAGCGACCTGCGCAAGGCCGGCAACAGCAAGCGGCGCGGAACGAAGATCCACTTTCTGCCCGACAAGACAATTTTTGCGACTACGGAGTTCAACTACGACACGCTGGCACAGCGGCTGCGCGAGATGGCCTTCCTGAACAAGGGGCTTGAGATCACGCTCACCGATGAGCGGACGGCGGACGCGAAGACAGGTGAAGCGCGTCGCGCGGAGTTCCGCTATGCAGGCGGCATTGCCGAGTTTGTGAAGCATTTGAATCGCGGCAAGACGGTACTGCACGAAAAGCCGATCATGATGGAAGCGATGCGCGACGGGGTGGAGATCGAGATCGCGCTGCAGTACAACGACAGCTATTCCGAGACGGTGTTCAGCTTTGCGAACAACATCAACACGGTTGACGGCGGCTCGCATCTTTCGGGCTTCAGAACATCGCTGACGCGCACGATCAACGCGATCGGGCAGCAGTTGGGCCTGTTCAAGGATCTGAAGGAGAACCTGAGCGGCGACGATGTGCGCGAGGGACTGGTTGCGGTGGTGAGCGTGAAGCTGCCGCAGCCGCAGTTCGAGGGCCAGACCAAGGGCAAGCTGAATTCCGACATTGCCGGGACGGTGCAGGCGTTTGTGAACGAACGCCTGGGCGGATTCCTTGAGCAGAACCCGCCGGTAGCCAAGCGCATTATCAACAAGGCGATTGAAGCAGCGCGTGCGCGCGAGGCAGCCCGCAAGGCGCGCGACCTGACGCGGCGCAAAGGTGCGTTGGATGGCGGCGGACTGCCGGGCAAGCTGGCGGACTGCTCGGAACGCAACCCGGATCGCTGCGAACTCTACCTGGTGGAGGGCGAAAGCGCAGGCGGGACGGCGAAGCAGGGCCGCGACCGGCGCTTCCAGGCGATTCTGCCTTTGAAGGGCAAGATTCTGAACGTGGAGAAGGCACGCTACGACAAGATGCTGGGCCACGAGGAAATTCGCGCGATGATTACGGCCTTGGGCTGTGGCATCGGCAAGGACGATTTTGACGCGACCAAGATCCGTTACGGCAAGATCATCCTGATGACGGATGCCGACGTGGATGGCTCGCACATCCGCACGCTGCTGCTGACGTTCTTTTTCCGGCACATGACGGAACTGATCAAGCGCGACAACATCTACATTGCGCAACCGCCCTTGTACAAGATCAAGAAGGGCCGCTTTGAGCAGTACATCAAGGATGACCGTGAGTTTGTGAAGGTGATGGTGAACCGCGCGTCAGAGGGCATGGTTGTGCGTCATGGCGAGTCGGCGATCAAGATTGCAGGGGCCGACCTGACACGCTTCATGGCGACGCTGAACGAGTACCTGGGCTTTGTGGAGAAGGTGGACAAGCGGATTCGCAACGAGAAGCTGACGGAGTTGCTGGCTCGCGCGGAACTGATCCACCGCGCCGATTTTGCATCGAAGGCGGAGAGCGAAGTTCCACCCAAGCTGGCGCAACTGCACGGCGAGCTCACTGAGCTTGCGGACGAGTTCCAGTTCAAGGTGAACGAGCCGGTGGAGGACGAAGAGCATCACACCTGGTCGGTCTGCTTTACGGATTCGCAAGGCGCGACGCGCTGCATCGACTGGACGCTTGCCTCGAGCCCCGAGTTCCGGCAGATGATGGCGAAATACACGCTGATCAAGGAGTTTCTGGAGCCGCCGTTCCTGATTGAGTACGCCCAGAAAACCGCCGCGGTGGAAGCCGCCGAAGAAGCCGATGAGGCCGAGGCGGAGCCGGCGGAGGCTGAAGTGCAGGCCGAGACGAAACAGTCTCGCCGCAATTCGAAGATTCCGCGCGAGCCGGTGGAGAAGGCAACGGCTCGCGAGTTGTTTGCCTACATCGTGGAGCAGGGCAAGAAGGACTACCAGGTGCAACGCTACAAGGGGTTGGGCGAGATGACTTCGACGCAGCTGTGGGAGACGACGATGGATCCGGAGCGGCGCACGCTGTTGCGCGTGAAGCTTGAAGACATTGCCGAAACCGACGCCATCTTTACCACGCTGATGGGTGAAGACGTGGAAGCGCGCAGAAAGTTCATCGAAGACAATGCACTCGACGTGAAGAACCTTGATATCTAACCTCGCTATCTAAAGTCACTTCTGCCGATGGCGAGACCTTTCAAAGCGAGTCAACTCGACCAGATACGGGAAGCCTGCGTTTGATCTCCACTGCGCCGATCGCCAGTTTAAACTGGCTTGAGCGGTCTGAATGGAGGTCAGATGAATAAGCAGGTGTCGCTTTCGCTGGCGGTGCTGCTGGCTTGCGCCACAACGAGCGCGCTTGCCCAGACGCAGGCGAACGCGGAAAATTCGCTGGCGGGCCCGCGCGTGTTTAACTACGACCAGATGAAGGCGAGAACGATGCCGAACGGCGCGGAAAGCCGGGTTGTGTTCAACGGAACTCTGGCGACAGGGGAGCAGGTGGGCGCGCACGAGAGTCTGCAGCCTGCGGGGACCGTACCGCCGGCACTGCACAAGATTCAACACTCAGAATTCATCGTTGTGGAGCAGGGGACACTGGAGTTCAACCACGACGGGAAGCAGGAGCGCGCTGGGCCGGGAAGCATTATCTATGTTGCCTTGGGGACGAATCACTTTGTAACAAATGTTGGCGACGGTCCGGCGAAGTACGTTGTGATCCAGGTGGGCGGAGACACGAAAAAGTAAAGGCGCTGAAATTTCCGCGCCACCACGAAGAACAACCACACAGGAGATTTGTCTTTCAATGAAGAGGCAGCCGCTTGTTCTTGCGATTTCAAATGCCGATGACACCCAGCTCGAGATGCTTTCGGCGGTCCCGCATGTCAGGGTGCGCTCGGTGGACGACCTGACTGAAGAAGCTAAGCAGGCGGAAGCAATTCTGCACTGGGCGGGCTCGCGGGAGTTGTTGCGGCAGGCATTCGTTTCTTCGCCCAAGGTGCGGTGGGTCCACTCGCGCTCAGCGGGACTGGACAAGACACTGTTTCCCGAACTTGTTGAGAGCGCGGTTCCGGTGACGAACGGGAGTGGAGTCTTTTCGCAGTCGCTGGGTGAGTTTGCGCTGGCCATGATTCTCTACTTCGCCAAGGACATGTTGCGCATGCTGCGCAACAAGAGCGCATGCCGCTGGGAACAGTTCGACGTGGAGGAGATTGGCGGGCAAACGGTGGGCATTGTGGGCTACGGCGATATTGGCCGCGCCGTGGTGGACCGTGTGCACGCGATGGGCATGCGCGTACTGGCGATCAAACGCCACGCGCCCGTGACGGCCGATCCCAAGATTGCGGAGTTCTTTCCGCCGCAGCAGATGACGGCGATGCTTGGGCAGTGCGATTACGTTGTGGTGGCTTTGCCGCTGACCGCCGAGACACACCACATGATCAGCGATACGGCGTTTGCGGCGATGAAACCCAGCGCGGTGCTGATCAACATTGGCCGGGGGCCGGTGGTGGACCAGGCGGCGCTGGTGCATGTGCTCCAAGAAGGAAAGATCAAGGGCGCGGGGCTGGACGTGTTCGAGCAGGAGCCGATTCCGGCCGACGATCCGATCTTTAAGCTGGAGAATGTGTTTATTTCTCCGCACTGCGCCGACAACACAAAGGACTGGCTCAATGACGCGATGAAGTTCTTTCTCGCGCAGTATGAGCGGTTCAGTAACGGCGAGCGGCTGAAGAATGTGGTTGAGAAGCACCTGGGCTACTGAGCGCGACAGGTCGTTGGCCGATGCGCGGCCCTGACAACAGCCTAGGGATGCCAGACGCGTCCGCGTCCGCTGTTCTTGACCAGATACATGCGCTCGTCTGCCGCGCCGATGACGGTGTGAACGGTGCCTCCGTCAACGGGCGCCGTAGAGATGCCAACGCTAGCCTGCACGGTGAGCTCGATTCCGTTCTTCATCCGAAAGTGGGTGGCCATGAGCGAATCGAGGAGCTTGTCGGCAAGGTCGAGCGCAGTCTCAGCGCCGGTATCGGGCATGAGGATGACAAACTCGTCACCGCCGTAGCGGAAGCACCAGTCCTGCTTGCGGCTCAGTTCCTGCAGGCGTTTGCCGGTGGAGGCCAGCAGTTCGCTCCCCACCAGGTGGCCGTGGACATCGTTGACGAGCTTGAAGCGATCGAGATCGAGGAACGCAAGACTCACGGGCATCTGGTGGCGGCTGGAGCGGAGCAGTTCGCGGCCCAGCACGTTGTAGAGATGGCGCACGTTATAGAGGCCAGTGGTGTCGTCGGTGATGGTGAGTTGCTGGATGCGGGATACGTCGTGTGCGTTTTCAATGGCGATGGCAGCGTGGTCGGCCAGAATGTGGAGGAAGGCAATGGTGTAGTCGGTCATCTGGTCGGCGCGGGGATTGTAGATCTCGATGGCGCCGTGCGTTCCCTTGCGGCCGCGCAAGGGCAGCGCAATGACGGAACGGACCGAGCGAGGTTTGCCGCTGGCATCATCGCGGACGCGCGGATCGTCTTCAGCTTCGGGCACGATGAGAGTTTCGCCGTGTTCGACTACCCAGCCGGCAACACCTTCGCCCACTTTGACGCGCAGTCCGCTGAGAGCTTCCTGCTCGCCCCCGGCCGCAATTGCGTAGTAGAGCTCCTGGGTGGCTTCGTCGAGCATAAGCAGGGTCCAGAGTTCAGCCTCCATGATCCGCTCCATGTGCTCGAGAATGGTTCGCAGGATTGTATCCAGGTCGAAACTCGAGTTGAGCGAGCGCGCCAGCTGGTGAAACACCAGTAGATCTTCGAGCGGGATACGCCCTTCGGTCTCATTTGTCATTGGCGAACCCAGGGGAGGACTTTACGAACATTCTGACACACTTGCCGAAAAGAGCGGTTAGGGTGCAATGAATTGCGGCACACCAAAGTTTGCCAGCGGCCCGTGCGTCCCTGGAAAAGGGCTTGCGGTCAGCCCCCGATGTGGACCATGGAGCGGGATGGCTTGAGAAATCCCGGCTCGCCGATGTGGTGACGCGCTTCCTTTCCTTCAACGGTACGCAGGATGTAGGTTTCGAGTTCCCGGTCGTCGGCGCCGGCGCGCAAGCGGCCGTAGAGGTCGTGTTCGACCTGTGAGAAAAGGCAGGTGCGGATTTTGCCGTCGGAGGTAAGGCGGATACGGCTGCATGCGCCGCAGAAGGCCTGGCTGACGGGAGCGATGATGCCGATTTCTCCCACGCCGTCGGCAAATGTGTAGCGGCGTGCGGTCTCGCTGGCCTCGCGTGGGGGCAACTCAACGAGAGGCAGGGCTCTGCCGATGCGGTCAACGATCTCCTTGAGAGTGACGACGATTTCGGGTGTCCACAGGCGGCCTTCTTCAAGGGGCATGAACTCAATGAAGCGTACGACGACGCCTTCTTCGCGGGCGAAGCGGGCGAAGCCTTCGACCTGGTCGTCATTGAAGCCACGCAGGAGGACGCAGTTGATTTTGAGCGGAGTAAGGCCTGCAGCACGCGCCGCACGAACGCCGCGCAGCACGGTCTCGAAGCTGCCGGGGATGCGAGTGATGCGCTCAAAGGTTGGGGCATCGACGGCATCCATGCTGACGGTGACGCGATCGAGGCCGGCAGCCTTGAGAGGTGCGGCCAGGTCCTCGAGAAGATGCCCATTGGTGGTGAGGGCCAGATCAAGCTGCTCGCCCGCGAGCGTGCGCAGAGACTTGAGCTCCGAGACCAGCTCGAGCAATCCACGGCGGAGCAGCGGTTCGCCGCCGGTGAGACGGACCTTGGTGATGCCCAGGGCTACAAACCGGCGGATGA
>Ga0182012_10004081_pt1 | contig 15372 bp, 14 predicted proteins | sample 612S2SmetaG_FD_120486 | JGI IMG/M metagenome (GOLD analysis project Ga0182012, IMG submission 120486) | Permafrost microbial communities from Stordalen Mire, Sweden - 612S2S metaG | ecosystem: Environmental > Terrestrial > Soil > Wetlands > Permafrost | place: Sweden: Stordalen | collected...
GAACGCGGTGATCGTCGCGCCGTTGAGCAGCTGGGCGATCGACTGCTTGTCGTCCTGCACGTAGTTCTGCTCGAGGAGCACGCGGTCCTTGAACCAGCCGTTGAGGCGCCCCTCGATGATCTTGGGGATCGCCGCTTCGGGCTTGCCCTCGTTGCGGGTGATCTCCTCGATCGTCGCGCGCTCGGCGTCGATGGCGGCCCGGGGCACATCCTCGCGGCTCAAGTACTGCGGCTTCGAGAAGGCGATGTGTAGTGCGATCTCGTGTGCGAGTTCGATCGTGCCACCCTTCACGACGATGACCACGCCGTTGACGCCGCGACCGGCCTGGGGGTGCCAGTAGGTGTCGATGACTTCGCCCTCGCCGGCTTCGAGTCGGTAGACCTTGCCGATCGAGATGTTCTCTTTCAACGTCGTGAGCATCGTCTCGATGTTCTCCTGGAAGGAGCGCACGGCGTCCTCGCCCTCGGCACAGACGCGCGCCGCGATCTCGTCGACCAACGTCACGAACTCCTCAGACTTCGCGACGAAGTCAGTCTCGCAGCGCAGCTCGACCATCGCGGCGGCGTTGCCGTCACGCACGACCGCCACGGCGCCTTCACTGGCCTCGCGGTCGGCGCGCTTGGCCGCGGTGGCGAGTCCCTGCACGCGCAGCCACTTGGTGGCCGCTTCCTGGTCGCCGTCGTTGGCCTCGAGCGCCTTCTTGGCGTCGAGGATTCCTACGCCGGTTGCCTGGCGCAGTGTCTGTACGTCTTTCGCGGTGATAGCCACCCTGGTTCTCCTCTGTGCTTCTCTGAACGAAATTAGGCGGTGACCGTCGTTCCGTCCGTCTCTTCGACGGCCGGTGCCGGCTCTTCGTGCACTTCGGCCTCGACGACGGGCGCCTCGGCAGCAGGTGTCTCGACCTCAGGCGTCGCCTCGGCGGCCGGTGCCTCGACCTCAGGTGTCGCCACTTCAGCGACGTTCGTCTCGGGTTGCGCGACTGGTGCCTCGGCCTCAGTGGCGGCGACCTCGACGGGCGCGGGCGGTGCCGGCTCTTCGATCAGCGCGGCGCGATTGGCCGGTGCCGAGTTCTGCTTGGGCGCGATGACTGGGCGATTCTGGCGGATGTAGCGACCTTCGGTCACGGCGTCGGCGATGAGGCGACACAGCAGTGCGCCCGAACGAATGGCGTCGTCGTTGCCGGGGATCACGTAGTCGATGACGTCGGGGTCGCAGTTCGTGTCCACGACCGCCACGACGGGCAGACCCAACTTGCGAGCCTCGGTCACGGCGATGTGCTCCTTCTTCGTATCGATGACGAAGATGGCGTCGGGCACGCGGTCCAGGTTCGCGATACCGCTCAGGTTACGGTCGAGCTTCTCGAGTTCGCGGCTGTGGCGCAGGGCCTCGCGCTTGGGCATGTTCTCGAAGTCACCGGCGCGCTGCATACCGCGCAACTCCACCATGCGCTTCACGCGACCGGCGACGGTGGCGAAGTTCGTGAGCATGCCGCCCAGCCAGCGCTGGTTGACGAAGGGCATGCCGCAGGCCTTGGCGTAGTCCTCGATAGGACCCTGGGTCTGCTTCTTGGTGCCCACGAAGAGGATGACGCCGCCGTCGGCGACGAGGTCACGGACGTAGGCGTAGCTCGACTCGATGCCGAGGAGGGTCTTTCGAAGGTCGATGAGGTAGATCCCGTTGCGCTCGCCCAGGATGAATCGGCGCATTTTGGGGTTCCAACGACGGGTTTGGTGCCCGAAGTGCACTCCCGAGTCCAGTAGTTCCTGCAAGGTGACTAGTGCCACGTGTTTCTTCCTTCCGTTCGGTTGTTCGATCCACGTGGTGCACCGCTAGCGGCGACCGTACGAAACCACGGGGACATCTCATCAACTCCACCACTCTGGCGGAGCCGAACAATCCTACACGTTGGGCGAACTAGCCCCTCGGGTGGGTGTCGTGGTGCACCTTTTGGAGTCTCGACTTCGAGACGTGGGTGTAGATCTGGGTCGTCGTGAGGCTCTCGTGACCGAGCAACTCCTGGACGACGCGCAGGTCGGCGCCGCCCTCCAGGAGGTGGGTGGCGTAGGTGTGGCGAAGTGCGTGGGGGTGGATGTGGCCGCGCGCCACGCGGTTGTCGAGGATTCGCCGGACGTCGCGCGGTCCGAGTCGGTGGCCGCGCCGGTTGTAGAAGAGGGCCAGGGGTGGCGAGTCATCACGGACGACTTCCTGGCGCGCGTCATCGATCCAGAGCTGCACGGCCTCGAGGCCACGACGGTGCAGTGGGACGATCCGCTCTTTGCGGCCCTTGCCGAGCACTCGCAAGAGTCCCTGGCGAAAGTCGACGCTCGAGAGATTGAGCCCGCACAGTTCTGAGACACGGAGGCCCGCCCCGTAGAGCACCTCGCAGACCGCGCGGTCGAGCGTCGCCCAGGGGTCGTCGCCCCAGTCGTCGTCGAGCAGCGAGTCGAGTTGCTCGCGGACGACGATCTTGGGGAGTCGGTGGTTGGCCTTGGGCGCCGAGAGACGCTCCGCCGGACTCTCGACGAGGTGACCACGTTGGACCATCCACGTGAAGTAACCGCGGAGCGAGGCCCGTCGTCGAATGATCGAGGTCCGTTCATCACCTCGCTCGGTCATGAAGAGGAGATAGTCGCGCAGCGTGCGCACGTTCACCTCGTTCGGCGCGGTGACCCCACTGTCGTTGGCCCACGTCACGAACGCCTCGATATCGCCCAGGTAGGCCCGTTGGGTCGCCTCGGCCCGGTCCGAGGCGCGAAGCGTGGTTCGGTAGTCCTTGAGGCGCCACGCGGCCGTGGCCGAAGCATCGCTCTTCGTTGGGGGCACGACCCAAGGCTACCGACGACCACGAGATTCACCGGTCTCTTCGTTAGAGTTGGCGAGGACGCAAAAGGAGAACAAGTGTCGCGCATCTTGATCGTCGAAGACGACGACCACATCCGCTCAGCGCTCCGTCTCATGTTCGAAGGCGAGGGCTTCATCGTTGACGACGCCCCGACGGGTGAAGTCGCCATGGCCATGTTCAACCGCATGGCGTCGGACATGGCCATCGTCGACATCATGTTGCCCGGCATGTCGGGCTTCGAGACCTGCCACGCACTACGCAGCGCCAGCGACCTGCCGATCGTGATCGTTTCGGCTCGCGACGACACCGCCGACGTCGTCCTCGGCCTCGAGTCGGGAGCCGACGACTACGTCACGAAGCCGTTCGTGCCCGAGGAGCTTCTCGCTCGCGTGCGCGCCCACCTGCGCCGGCGACCCGAGAAGAGTACGGGCGCCTTCAAGCTTGGCGACTTGCACGTCATCCCCGACGAGGGCGTCGTGCGTCTCGCCGACGGTGCCGAACTCCACCTCACGTCGACCGAGTTCCGGTTGCTCACCGACCTCGCCAGCAACAACGGCAAGCCCCTCTCGCGCGAAGATCTGTTGGAGCGAGTCTGGGGCTACGACTACTTCGGTGACAGTCGCCTCGTCGACGTGCACATCCGACGACTTCGAATGAAGATCGAACCGGACGCTGCCAACCCGATCTTCCTCGTGACGGTCCGAGGCACCGGGTACAAGCTGGTCATCTAATGCGGCGTCGGAGTCTTCGACTTCGCCTCCTCGTGACCTTCGGACTGGGCGCGTTCCTACTCAGTTCACTCGTGGCCACCCTCACCTACGTCGGCGTCCAGCGACTCCTCATCAATAACCAGCAGCAGTCCGACCTCGGTCAGAGCTACGTCAACGCGGCCCTCGTGCGCAGCACGCTCTACACGTCGGCGCCGGAGATCACCGACCTCCTGAACTCGATCCAGAACGCCTCCTCGAGCAACGTGCTCGTGCGCACCCACGGCGAGTGGCTCGCCCGTTCCACCTCGGCCTCGACCTATGACGTATCGGCGACCACCATCGGTATCGTCAACGACGGCAAAGCGACCGAGCAAACGCTGCGGGTGAATGGACGGATCATTTTCGTCGTGGGCGTGCCGATTCCATCGGCGGAGACGCAGTTCTTCGAAGTCTTCCAACTCTCGAACCTCGAACACACACTTCGACTGCTCTTGATGGCCCTCATCTTCGGTGCACTGGCCACGTCACTGCTCGGTCTGAGTGGCGGACTATGGGTCGCGCGGCGAACCGTGCGCCCGCTGATGGAAGTCAGTACCGCCGCCGCGTTGATCGCCGATGGAGCACTCACGACGCGCCTGCTCGTCAACAAGGCCGACCGCGAGGTCCAGCAGTTGACCGAGTCGTTCAATCAAATGGTGAGTCAACTCGTCCAGCGCCTCGAGCGTGACGCCCGATTCGCCAGCGACGTCAGCCACGAACTGCGCTCGCCACTCACGACGCTGGCTACGACCGCGTCGGTCCTCCAACAGCACCGTGACGACCTCTCATTGGCCGGGCGCGAGAGCCTCGACCTCCTTCTCGCCGACCTCTCGATTTTCCAATCGCTCGTCGAAGACCTCTTGGAGATGGCGCGAAGTGACGGCGGCGTACCACCCGTCATGGAGACGATGCCGGTGATCGAACTGGCGCGTCAATCGGTCCGATCGGCCGCGCGTCGTCACGGGCTCGACGAGCCACCGGTCGAAGTGGCGAATGGTGTCGGCGATCCCTTGGTGCGCGTCGATCGACGAAGGTTCGAACGCGTGATCACCAACCTCGTTGACAACGCCCATCGCTACGCCGGCGGCGCGGTGGCGCTGCGGATCGATGTGGCGGGCAACGTCGTCGAGGTCAACGTCGATGACGCGGGGGCCGGCGTGCCGATCGAGGAGTCGGAACAGGTCTTCGAGCGGTTCTTTCGAGGACTGGCGGCCCATGATCGTGGTATCGCGCGCGGGACGGGCCTCGGCCTCGCGCTGGTCCGCGACCACGTGCGGGCCTTTGGCGGGACGATCACGGTCTCGCGAAGCCCCGACGGCGGCGCCAGGTTTCAAATCCTGTTGCCCCTCGTTGAGAGCGAGGCCTCGTGAAACGTCTGCGCGTCGTGGCCTCACTGGCGCTGGGAGCGATCGCGCTGAGCAGTTGCACCCTCGTGCCCACCGCGAGCCACCCTTCCAACATTTCGCCCACCCACGTCCCCTTCGGCTTGCTCGGCGCGACCATTCCGGGCACCAACAACGGACGCATCCGTTTCAAGACCCAGCCGGTCTACATCGTGGACGTAACGGGCCACCTGTCGCCCTCCAGTCGAATCGTGCCCGCTCCCCCGGTCTTGGCGTCGGTACTTCGTCAACTCGTGCTCGGTCCCACCAAATTCGAGTCGTTGGCCGGCTACAGCTCGGCGCTGCCGCGAAGTCTCGTCATTCTCTCGGCCAGCATCAAAGACGGCATTGGCTACATCGACCTCGCCTCATCGCTCTCCAAGCTGTCGCGCGCCCAGGAGGTCCTGGCGGTCGGCCAGTTGGTCCTGACGGCGCACAACGTGGGCGCGTCAAGGGGCATCGAGATCACGATTGGCGGCGCCGGCGTCCTTGCCCCCCTACCCAACGGACATCGCAGCGCGCTCGTGACGCCCGCGGACGTGCAGAGCCTTTTGAACCGCTAAAGAATGGCCGCCGGTCGATGGGCCGGCGCGGCGTTCCACAGGTGTTCGAGGTCGTAGTACTCGCGGGCGGCTTCGTCGAAGACGTGGACGATGACGTCACCGTAGTCGAGGGCGATCCACTCGGCCGCGGCCAGCCCTTCGACGTGATTGGGCTTGACGTCGATCGCCAGTTCGATCAGCCGCTCGATCTCCTCGGCAATCGCGCGCACCTGGCGCTCGTTGCGACCAGAGGCGACGACGAGCGCATCGAAGGAGTCCACGAGTTCGCGCAGGTCGAGCACCACCGTGTCGCGTGCGAGTTTGTCCTCGGCACCCATGACGGCGGCGTTGACCAGAGCGGCGACGAAACTGGTGTGCGGGCCGCGAACCTTCTCGCCGCTGGTCACGGAGTCACTCAGTGCGACACCCCGAGCACCACGAGCGCACCGATGAATGGAAGCGAAAGTGACAAGACGCCGACCACTGCGTAGCGATGACGTATGCGTCGTAACTCTCTTCGCCGGAGTGGCGCCGCTTCCAAACCACGGAGTCTCAGAGACTCGGGCTCGGTCGCATCAAAGAGTCGAACTGCCATATAGCGAAACTTTAGCCTCGCTGGTCGAGGTAGAGCGGAATAACTGCCGCGGGAAGATATTTTGCGAGGACGTCGCGCGAGAGCTCCGTGTTGCGTATGAACGAACTCGAAAGATCGACGGGGTCCATCGCGATCACGTAACCATCCCATCCATCAGGTACGACCGTGGGCGCGCCCGGTCTCGGCACGATCCCCACACGAACCAATGTTCGTAGTTCATCGGCCCCGTACCAGCCGTTCAACTGTTCAGCCAAGTCAGCTCCGACGATGAGGTCCACGTGGTCGGCCTCTTCCAACAACTCGCGCACCGTATCAACCGTGTACGACGGACCGGTGCGAAGGATCTCTTGATCCGAGACGTCCACGAGGGCGAGCGAATCGAACGCCGCCTTCGCCATCGCGAGTCGCACCTGGGCCGAGCGAACTCGACTCTCCTCGCTCTTCAAGTACGGGTCGCCGGCCACCGTCACCTCGATGAGGTCGTAGCGTCGTGTCGCCGCGGCCGCTTCGAGCGCGGCGACGTGACCGAAGTGTGGAGGGTCGAAGGTCCCACCGAAGAGACCGATTCGCCGAACATTCACGCAACGCACCTTACGGCGCGATTGCCGAGATGTCCGCAGACCCCATAGTCTTGATGGATGGAAACGCCCACGAACGATTGGAGCGCCTCGTCGTGGCGTGCTCGCACGGCGCACCAGAGTCCCACGTGGCCCGACCTGGCCCATCTCGCGCGCGTCGAAAGTGAACTCGCGACGAAGCCACCCCTCGTCTTCGCCGGCGAAGCCCGTCGGCTCTTGGAACATCTCGATCTGGTCGCGCACGGCAAGGCCTTCCTGCTGCAGGCCGGAGACTGCGCGGAGTCCTTCGACGAGGGATCGGCCGATTCCATTCGTGACAAGTTGAAGGTCATCCTCCAGATGGCCGTGGCGCTGACCTACGCGTCGGGCGTGCCCGTCATCAAGGTCGGACGCATCGCCGGACAGTTCGCCAAGCCCCGTTCCGACCAGTTCGAAGAGCGCGACGGCGTCTCGCTGCCCGCTTTCCGCGGCCACATCGTCAACGGCGAAGAGTTCGAGGCGGCGGCCCGCGAGCCCGACCCCGAGCGATTGCTCGCCGCGTACCACCAGAGCGTGGCGACGCTCAATCTCCTGCGCGCCTTCACGACCGGCGGTTTCGCCGCGCTCTCACGAGTGCACGCGTGGAACCAGGAGTTCGTCGCGAACTCTCTCGAGGGCAAACGCTACGAAGTCGTGGCCGATGAGATCGAACGGGCGTTGCAGTTCATGAAGGCCTGCGGCATCGACCTGCACGACGACGGGGCGCTCCAGGGCGTCGACTTCTACACCAGCCACGAGGCCCTCATCCTCCCCTACGAACAGGCGCTCACCCGTCAGGACTCGCTCACGGGTGACTGGTACGACTGTTCCGCGCACTTACTGTGGATCGGCGACCGTACGCGCCAACTCGACGGCGCCCACGTCGAATTCCTGCGCGGTGTGTCGAACCCGATCGGTCTCAAGGTCGGCCCGTCGATGGGCACTGACGAACTGTTGCGTCTCGTCGACGTACTCAATCCCGAGAACCGCGCCGGGCGCCTGACCTTGATCTCGCGAATGGGCGACCAACTCGTCAGTGACCGACTGCCACCGCTCATCGACGTGTTGCGTGACGAAGGTCGCGACGTCGTGTGGGCCTGTGACCCCATGCACGGCAACACGTTCGTCGCCGCCGGCGGGCAGAAGACGCGACGGTTCGATGACGTGTTGTCCGAGACCTCTAAGTTCTTCGACGTCCACCAACAACTGGGCACGTGGCCCGGAGGTCTGCACATCGAACTGACGGGCGACAACGTCACCGAGTGCCTCGGCGGCGGGTCACGCCTCAACGAAGGTGACCTCGACCAGAACTACACGTCCATCTGCGATCCGCGACTCAACGCCACTCAGAGCCTCGACATGGCCTTTCACGTCGCGGAGTTCCTGCAGCGTTACTCCGCCGGCAACGGCGCCCGGTCGTTGTAACGCAGCAGACGAATCCAATCGTCGCGAAACTCGATCTCGGTCATCGAACAGTTCTCGATTCGCGGCCGCAGTCGAACCTCGGGTCCGACGCCCTGGTAGATCTTCATCGCCTGTTCGATGAACCCCCCGTGCACGACCAAGACGACGAGTTCGTGCGGGTGTCGGGCCACCAGTTTTGCGATCGCGCCGCGACAGCGCTCGTGGAAACTGATTAGCGACTCGCCGCCCGGCGCGGTGATCTGGTTCGGGTCGCGGTCCCAGTCCGGCGCACCATACTTCTCGACGTACTGCGCCCAGGGAAGCCCGTCGCCTTCGCCCACGCTGATCTCGTTGAGATCGCCGTCTTGTACCGCGACGAGCCCGGGCAGCACTTCCGCAACGATTGCTCCGGTTTCAATGGCGCGGGGCAACGCCGACGTGTAGAACGCAGTCGCCGCCGCCAGTTCGCCACTGACTTTCAGCCGCTCCACGAGGGCCATGGCTTGACGCTTGCCCAGTGGCGTCAGTCCCCCGTCACCGAGTGGTCCTCCGGCCACACCATCGGCGTTGGCGTAGCTCTCGCCGTGACGAATCATCAGGAGCCTCGTACCCGACGGCATCGGGCCGCGCTGGCGAAAACCTGCCGGCGGCAGTCGCTGGTCTTCGTTCACGACAGCTCCCCCACGAACGCCTCGAGCTGGCGGAGCGTTCGACACTCGATGACGCGCTCGCAGTAGGGCGCGTACTGGCTGACGATGGAATCGCCGCTGTTCCAGTAGGCCGTCGGCTCGGGGTTCAGCCAGTAGACGGCCTTCGCTCGGTACTTCAGATCCGCGATCACTTCGGCGTGGGCCTGGTGGTAGTTGTTGCGCGCGTCGCCCAGGATGAGAATCGTCGAGCGCCGAGTGACGTCCTTGGCGAAGCGTTCGTGGAACGTGAGCAGCGCGCGGCCGTAGTCCGAGTGCCCGTCAAAGGCGATGACGTCGGCTTCGGCGTTGATCTTCGCGACGGCCTCGGCCGGATCGTCGACGCCGTCGAAGAGCCTCGTCACCTCGTCGAGGCCGTCGACGAAGACGAAGCTACGGACCTTGGAGAACTGCGAGCTAATCGCGTGCACGAGGTGCAACGTGAAGCGCGCGAACGAGGCGACTGATCCAGAGATGTCGGCGATGACGAAGATCTCCGGTTTGGCGGGGTGCGGGGGCTTGAATCGCAGATCGATGGGCACCCCACCGGTCGAGAGGCTTCGCCGCACGGTGTGACGAAGATCGACGGGACCGCGGCGACGACGACGACGGCGGCGCGCGAGTCGGACCGCGAGTTTGCGACTGAGCGGACGCAGGGCCCGTTCGAGCTGGGCCATCTCGTCGCGATTGGCGTGCATCACGTCGAGGTCCTCGGGCAGGGGCTTGCGAACGGACTTGGCGAGCGCCTCCGCGCCGCGGTCCTCCACGAGTCGCTCACGGATCACCCGTTCGATCTCCGCCTTCAAGAGGTCGATGCGCGCGCGGGCCTCCTCACGCGCGAGACGCTGTTCGAGGTGGTCGGCCTCTTCTCCGGTGCCGAGGGTGAGTCGCTGTTCGAGATTCTCGAGATCGAGGTTTCGAAGTGTCCGATAGAGGTAGTAGGTGCCACCGACCGGACGGCCCGGCTCCATGCCGGCGTATCGGGTGACGGATTCGCCAGCCGCCATTCGAAGCGCCTCACGGTCACCGTCACGTAGTGCGCGAAAGAGGAGATCGGCCAGTTCCTGGGCGCTCAGCGTCGACGACGACCCGCCGCCCTCACCGCGCGACTGACCGGGTCCCGAGGCCCCGGCCGCTCCCTCGCGGTCCATCTCGTCGGTGTCGACGTCGTCCATGAACTGTGACGCGTTGTCCCAGGATCGAGTGGAGAAGAACACTTCGAAGGCCGTCGAGAAGACCGGGAGGTGGTCTCCGTCCTTCACGAGCGTGGCCGCGAGCGAGTTCTTCACCAGCGCACGGTCACTCAGGTCGATGACCTCCATGGCCTTGGCCGAATCGACGTGTTCACTCATCGACACCGGGATACCCGCGGCCCGCAGTTCGCCGATGAAGTCGCCGAGGAGTTTAAGCACCGGACTTGGGACGACCGAGTAGTTCCTTCGTCGCACGCTCGATATCGGTCTGGTACTTCAGCAAGATGTGCAGCGTCTGGGCCGCGTCCTCTTCGCCGATTTCCTTACGTCCGAGCACGACCAACGTTCGTGCCCAGTCGAGCGTCTCGGCCACCGACGGGGCCTTCTTCAGGTCGAGCGAACGAAGGGATCGGACGACTTGCGCGATCTGTTCGGCCAACGTGCTCGTGATACCGGGCACGCGCGACACGATGATGTCGCGCTCGCGCTCCACTGTCGGGTAGCCAATGTAGAGGTACAGGCAACGACGTTTGAGCGCTTCGGAGAGCTCTCGCGTGTTGTTCGACGTCAAGAAGACCATGGGGATCTGCTTCGCCTTCACCGTACCGAGTTCGGGGATCGACACTTGATACTCAGAAAGAATCTCGAGCAGCAGCGCCTCGGTCTCCAACTCGACGCGGTCCACTTCGTCGATGAGCAGCACGACGGGATCGGTCGCCGAAATCGCTTCGAGCAGTGGTCGAGTCAGCAGGAACTCCTCACCGAAGATGTCCTCTTCGAGGTCGCCCCAATCCTCGGTGCCCTCACCCTCGGGACGTCCTGCCTGGATGCGCAGCAACTGCTTGCGGTAGTTCCACTCGTAGAGGGCCTTGGAGTCGTCGAGTCCTTCGTAGCACTGGAGTCGGATGAGGCGCGCCCCGATCGCGTCGGCGACCGCCTTGGCGAGGGCGGTCTTGCCGGTGCCGGCCGGACCCTCCACGAGCACGGGTTTCGCGAGGCGGTCGGCGAGGAAGCAGACCGACGCAATGGCGTCGTCACTCAGGTAGTCATTCTCGGCCAGGCGCGCGAGCACATCCTTCGCGGAGTCAAAGCGCACTGGTGGCACCTCGCTCAGTCCGAGTCGGAGCGCGAGTTCCTCGCGCGGGTCCAGTGCGGTCATCGAATCTGTCCTTCTCCTCGTACGACCCACTTAAGACAGGTCAGTTCCTTTAATCCCATCGGGCCACGGGCGTGCAACTTCTGGGTCGAGATGCCGACCTCGCCGCCCAGTCCAAGTTCTCCGCCATCGATGAACCGGGTCGACGCGTTGACGAGCACCGCGGCCGCGTCAACTCGGCGCACCCAGGCGTCGGCGTTCATGGCGTCACTGGTCAGAATCGCTTCGCTGTGCCCCGTGCCGTAGCGCGTGACGTGCGTGATCGCCTCGTCCAACGATGCCACGACCTTGACCGCCAGGATGAGGTCGAGGAACTCTCGTTCGTAGTCCTCCTCGTTCGCCGGCGTCGCATTCGCGAGTAACCGTCGGGCGGCTTCGTCAGCGCGTAGTTCGACCTCGGGGATGGCGGCTTCGAGCGCCGGGAGAAATGTTGCGGCAATGTCCTCGTGCACCAGCACGGTCTCGGCCGCGTTGCAGACACCGGGTCGAGAGGTCTTGGCGTTGCGCACGATCGCCACCGCGCTCTCGACGTTCGCCGTGGCGTCGACGAAGATGTGGCAGTTCCCGTCACCGTCGAGGACGTAGGGCACGCGCGCGTGTTCTCGCATCGCGGCGATGAGGCTCGGTCCGCCGCGAGGTATCAAACAGTCGAGCACGTCGGTCATCTGCATGAAGGCGGTCGCCGTGTCGTGCGACGTGTCCTCGACGAGTGACACCCCGGCAGGCGGTAGGCCCTCCTTCTCGAGGGCTTCATGCCAGAGCGACACGATGAACTGATTGGTCGTCTGGGCCGTGGCGGAACCTCGCAGGTAGGCGGCGTTGCCACTGCGCACGCACAGTCCTGCCACGTCACTGGTGACATTCGGTCGGTTCTCATAGACGACGCCGATCACGCCCAGGGGTACGCGCAGCCGTTCAATCGCTAGGCCGTTGGGGCGCACGCTCGCGTCCACGACCTCAAAGAGTGGGTCGGCGTTGTCGGCGATCTCGCGAAGCGCACTGGCCATTCCCGCGATGCGCGCCGGCGTCAACGTGAGACGGTCCCGGCCGGCGCCAGACTCGTCGTAGGCGGCGACCTCTTCGGCATTGATGGTGAGCAGTTCCTCGCAGGTCTCTTCGAGGCGGTCGGCGACGTGCGCCAAGACCGCTCGGCGCTGCTCGTCGCTCGCTTGCCCCAGCGCGGTGGCGGCTTCGCGCACGGCGCGGCCCTGCGCGGCCAATCCACTCATTGTCATTTCACAAGCGTAATAGGTGAACCTACGAGCGTCGAAGGAGGACCAGGTCGTCGCGGTGGACGACGACATCCTCACTTTCGTTGAACGACTCCGCGCTCACCCGCACCAGACCTTTCGCGATCACCGAACCGTCCGGTCCCTTGATCTCGACGGCGTCACCCTCGACGAAGGAGCCGTCGTGGCCTTCGACGCCGACGCGCAGCAGACTGCGCCCGTCATGCTCGAGGGCGGTCACGGCACCGGCGTTGACGTGCAACGAGCCTTGGCTCGCGACCGCGAAAGCAATCCACGACTTGCGAGCCGAGAGCCGCGCCGGTCGTGGGTGAAACGTCGTCCCGAAACCGGGCGTGGCGTTGATGGCGTGGAGCAAGGCGTTGTGCGCGTGCGCCGGTGCGATGACCGTCGTGATGCCCGACCACGTCGCCATGCGCGCGGCCGCGAGCTTCGACGCCATGCCGCCGCTGCCGACCCCGGAGCGACTGGCGCCCGCCACGTCGACGAGTTCGGTGTCAAAGGCCGCGACCTCTTCGATGAGCGTCGCGGTCGGGTCCAGATGGGGGTCGGCCGTGAGCAGTCCGTCGGTGTCGGTGAGGAGCACCAAATGCGACGCGCCGACCAGATTGGCGACGAGCGCCGCGAGGCGGTCGTTGTCGCCAAAACGAATCTCCTCGTCCGCCACGGCGTCGTTCTCGTTGACGATTGGCACGACGTCGAGCGTGCGGAGCGCCTCCAAGGTGCCGCGCGCGTGCAGGTACTGCCCGCGGTGGCTGAAGTCGAGGGGCGCGAGCAAGACTTGGCCGACCGACGCACCGACTTCAGCGAACGCGTTGCGCCACGCGTGCATCAAGAGCGGCTGACCGACGGCGGACACGGCCTGGAGAGTGACGCTGTCGGTCGGTCTCGGGCGCTCCTTGCCGACCTCGGCCCAGCCCGCGGTGATCGCGCCCGAGGTGACCACGATGACGTGCCAGCCCTTTTCGCGAAGGTCGACCACGTCGAGTGCGATGTTCACCAGCACGCCGTACGCGACGCCCCCTACCGCGTCGGTCACCGACGAGGTGCCGATCTTCACGACGACGCTACGAGTTGTCATCGGGTTCCCCCAGGTCCAGTCGGCCGTGTCGCGCCAGTCGCTCTCGGCGCGTGGCTCGGTGATGATCGCCCCGGTCCAGTCCCGCGCTCACGTCGTCGCGCCACCACTCGAATGAGAGTGGACCGATGTTGACGATGTCACCGTCACGAACCCCCGCGCGCGTCAGCATTCGATCGACGCCCAGTGCGCGTAGTCGCCGGACGATCTCGGCCAGCGCCTCGTCGTCGGTGAGGTCCTGGAAGCGCACGGCGCGGATGGCCGGTCGTCCCGCCACCACCCACTCATTGGCACCCGCCTTGTCGACCGTGATCTCGTCGGGCAACGGCCGGTGGATGACGACTTCGTGTTCGAGGAGTTGTATCTCCTCTCGGCGAACCTGCGTGACCAGTCCCGCCAGTTGGGCGACGAGTTGATCGATCCCTTCACCGGTGATGGACGAGATGGTGAGGACGTCCGTCATGTCGTACGCCGCGACGTCACCCTTCGATCCCACGACCACGCGGGGCCGATCCAACAGGTCCGCCTGGTAGTCGCCCAGCTCGCGCAGCAAGATGTCGAGCTGACCTTGTGGCGGCAGCGGCGCCATCTCACTCAAGTCCAACAAGACGCAGAGCACTCGGGCTCGCTCGACGTGGCGCAAGAAGTCGTGGCCGAGTCCGCGGCCCTCGGCGGCACCCTCGATGAGTCCGGGGATGTCGGCCATCACGAACTCCGTGGCGTCGCCTGGTCGTCCGGTGCGCGCACCGACACGCACGACGCCGAGGTTCGGCACGAGTGTCGTAAAGGGATAGTCCGCGATCTTCGGTCGGGCCGCCGACACTCGGGCGATGAGCGTGGATTTGCCCACGTTCGGGAAGCCAATGAGTGCCACGTCGGCCTGGAGTTTGAGTTCGAGGTTGTACCAATTCTCCTGTCCGACTTCGCCCTGTTCGGCGAAGGCGGGAGCGCGACGGTTGTTCGAGAGGAAGCGGGCGTTGCCCTGTCCGCCGAGCCCGCCCTCGGACGCCAACCAGCGATCGCCGGGACCCTTCAAGTCAACGAGGAGGTTCCCGTCTCGGTCATTGACCATCGTGCCCACGGGGACGACTACGACAATGTCCTTGCCCTTGGAACCGTGCATGCGCTTCGACGTGCCGTGTTGGCCATCGGTGGCGCGTCGAAAAGGATGGTCGCGAAAGCCCAGGAGCGACGCCTGATTGTGATCGGCGACAATCCAGACGTCGCCACCCTTACCGCCATCCCCACCGTCAGGACCGCCCTTGGCGACGTGCGCTTCCCGTCGAAAACTGACGCAGCCGGCCCCGCCGTCGCCTGCTTTGGCGTGCAATTGGGCCGAATCGACGAAGGAGGACATGCCACCATCCTACGACCGACGGTTTGCGCGCTCTTTTGCGCATACCGCGAACGCGCGCACGCTGAGGGCCCCTAATGTCCGTGTCGTGGACATTCCGATCGCGTGCACGCTCGACGGCGCTGGTGCCCGGGCCCAGTTGCGGGAATGGCAGGTGCTCGTGACTGAATCCGTGGAGCGCTGCGTACGTGTCTCCCCGACCAGAACGGAACTCGCACTTCGCTCTGACGTCGATCGCCTGAGCGAACTCGCGCACTTGACGCAACTCGAAACACGTTGCTGCGCATTCTTTCGCTTCACGATTGAGGTAAATGCCACGAACTTCGTCTTGGCGGTCGAGGCTCCCGTGGAAGCGTCGTCAGTGCTTCAGTCCTTCATCGACGAAATCACCGTCGGGATCCAATAGTCACTGGCCACGTAACGACCAGTTCGACGTGCCCGACGTCGCGAATCGTTCCGCTTCGACACGCGAGTCATAGCCACGAATCTCCGCGATCTTGTCGTCCTCGACGCTCATGACTTGCCAACGAATAGCGGGCGTCGATTCA
>Ga0182012_10004082_pt1 | contig 15371 bp, 8 predicted proteins | sample 612S2SmetaG_FD_120486 | JGI IMG/M metagenome (GOLD analysis project Ga0182012, IMG submission 120486) | Permafrost microbial communities from Stordalen Mire, Sweden - 612S2S metaG | ecosystem: Environmental > Terrestrial > Soil > Wetlands > Permafrost | place: Sweden: Stordalen | collected...
ACGCCACGCCCAGGCTGCTGATTTCCGGAAAACCATAGCCGCCGCCAATCCCTTTGCAGTTATGCGCGATGGCGGCTATCGCGGCAAAATCGGCGTTGCTCAGGGCAGCGCGCATCTTATCCAGATCACGCCAGCGGTTCGCCAGAAATTCGGGCCGGCGGGCGGCGATGGAATCGGCTATCGGCTTAGCCCGCGGGACAGCGTGCGGTTGGGCGAACTTGGCAATGGCTTCCACTAAATCCGCGCGTTCGATAGGCTTGGTGAGGTGTCCATCGCAGCCGGCGGCGATGCTGTCGGCGGCCGAGCCGTTGAGGGCATGCGCCGTCAGCGCCACAATGGGAACGCGCGGCGCGGCGTGCTCCTTTTCCCAGGTGCGGATGACGCGCGTGGCCGTGAGACCGTCCATGACTGGCATTTGGATATCCATCAGCACCATGTCGTAATTGCTCTGTTGCCGTTTTTTCAGCGCCTCGACACCATTGGTGGCATAATCGAGGGCCAACGGCAGGCTGTCCAGATAAGCCCGCAACAGAATCACATTCTCCGGATTGTCCTCCACAATCAGCACGCTGGTGCCGGGCTCCAGCTGCAGCGCCGCGCGGGCGGCCGTGGTCCCCGCAATCTTGTGGCGCACGGCCTCGGCGGTCGAAGTCGGCAAAAATACCGTAAAAATAAATTTGGCGCCCGGCGTGGACTGTTCAGCAACCCAAATCTTGCCCGCCATGCGCTCCACCAGAACCTTGGCGATAGCCAAACCGAGCCCAGTGCCTTCATAAGCCCGGGTTACCGAACCTTCCGCTTGCTGAAAAGCTTCGAAAATCATCTCGACTTTATCCGCAGGCACTCCGCAGCCGCTATCGGACACCTCAAAGCGCAGGCCCTTCTCGCCGTTTTTGCCGAGTTCGGGGCAAACCCGAACTTCAATTTTTCCGTGACTGGTAAATTTGACCGAATTGCCGATTAAGTTTAGAAGAACTTGTTGCAGGCGTTCCGCATCGCCTATCCAATAAGGCCAAGTGTTGAGGTCGAGCAGAACTTCCAGGCGTAGACCTTTGAGTTCGATAGCCGAGGAGATGGTGGCCGCGCATTCATTGAGGAGGACGTTGAGATCGAAGGGGGCGTTGTCGAAGGTTAACTGGCCGGCGTCCACCTTGGCCAGGTCGAGGATACCGTTGATCAGGCGTAGCAAGCGGCGGACGTTGCGGTTGGAGACCGTCAGGTGCTGGCGCTGGACTTCGTCGACCGGACTCTGCAATAAGAGTGCATTCATCCCCAGGATCAGATTCATCGGTGTGCGGATTTCGTGGCTGATGCGCGCCAGGAAATCGTTCTTGGCCTGGACAGCGGCTTCGGCGTGCTGCTTAGCCTTCGACAAATGCTCCTGCAAACGCGCCTCAGCGCGCGATTTAGCCGCCACGGCGGAGCGGAATTCGAGTTGCTCCACCAGCAAATACGCCAAATCCGCCAGACTGTCCACTAAATGCTGCGCCGGCTGTTCGCGGGCCACTTTGTCGAGCACGCAAAGCGTTCCTAACGCCAATCCTTGGCGGGTCCGTAGGGTGACAGAGATGTAGAAGCGGATGGAAAGGGCCCCGGTCACCAGCGGATTATTCTTAAAGCGATCGTCTTGCGTGGCATCGCAGACCACCATGGGCTTGTCTTCTGTCAGCGCGTGCGTGCAGAAGGAAATCTCACGCGCCAGTTCCGTCTCCGCAACACCGCATTTGGCTTTGAACCATTCGCGATCGCGGTCCATGAGCGCCACCAGCGCGATCGGCGCCTCAAACAGGCGCGCAGCCAATGCCGTAATTTTCTCGAATGACGGCTCAGGAGCAGTGTCCAAAACAGCATAGTCGGAGAGCGCGGCCAGCCGCTCCTCCTCATTTGCTGGAACGGGGTACGGTGGTGGAACCTGCGAATCTGGCATCAAGAAGTTCTCGGAAAGGAAGGCACTAGCGGCGCTCGGAACGGACGATTAGCTCGAAAGAGCGAAACGTTTGCCTAAATTCTTATCGGCTTGTTTCATGCAAATTCGAGAGGGTAAGAAGGCGATTTCAGCCCTTACGACGTTTGCGGATAGCAGTTAGGTCCGGCGAGGGTAGGCGGGATACGGGGCTAGTTAGCGCGGTCGCGGGACGACTCGTTTATTTCCAATCCGATGTTCCACAAGCTTGATCAGCCAATCGTACTGTAGTTTGTCGAAATGGATAGGATGTCCAAGGCCAAATCCAGTTCACTTTCTTACTCATGGTCCCTTACCCACAACGCGTCCAACGCGTCGTGCTGGCTGCGTCCCGGGCGTAATCCGTAGCTAAAGCCCAGAAAGTCCTCTTCCCAGATTTGGTTGGGAACTGTTCCCACCGCACGCTGAACGATCTTGTCCTCCAGCGCCGCTACAACCAGGCTTCGGTATCCAGACTCCCGGCGAGTCGAGCCTCCAGGTTTTTTCCATATCCTTGCCACGTCATCTCGTTCACTCCTGGCGCTGCCGGTTTCTTCCGGCCGCAGTAACTGGCTCGGAGCGTTCGGAATTCACGGGGTGCAGCAGCAGCTCTGTTCGCCTTCTGATTGGCTGGCACCACCGGCTTCCTGGGCTACCATCTTCTCGAAGCTCAACACCCAGCTTGCAGATAGCCGCGTCCAACGCTTCAAGTGCAGCCTTACGACTGCCCTCCCATGGCTCGGGACCAGAGTGGTCTGCTAGTCCTTCTCTGTAATGGCCACCCTTACCACAGCATCACAATGTTTCCGGGAACGGGAACGATTGCTTGCGGACGGTGACTAAAAGGCGCGTCATCTCAAAGGGAAAATGAAAACTCTAGACCGTTATGGCCGCTCAAACGCGAATTTTATTCTCGTAATGCTGGCGTCGCGGCCATAACAGCGGGGATATCAAGGGGCGGCAAGCCCCTTGACTACTTTGAGCCGCACGGATTGGCAGCGCTAACTGCTGGTGCGTGATCAGGATGATAGCATGAGGAGGCGGCGGGATGAGGGTTGCCGCTTGATTTCGGCGTGGGCTTATTCCGAGCAAACCCTAAGCCATTCGAATCAATAAGATTTTCCAAAGATGGATTGTTTTCAAGATACAGTCTTCAAACTGAAGCGCTATTGGGCCGAGCGGGGCGCGATTATTCAAGAACCGCATGATTTGGAAGTGGGTGCGGGAACCATGGCGCCGGAAACGTTTCTGCGCGTGCTTGGGCCAAGGCCATACAAAGTGGCTTATGTGCAGCCGAGCAGGCGGCCGGCTGATGGCAGATATGGCGAGAACCCCAATCGCTTATATAAACATCAACAACTGCAAGTGATTTTAAAGCCAACGCCGGACGATGTGCTGGAGCAATATCTGGGCAGTCTGGAAGCGATTGGGATTGATCTGCGCAAACACGACATCAAGTTTGAAGAGGATAATTGGGAAGCGCCGACACTGGGAGCTTGGGGCATTGGCTGGCAAGTGATGCTGGATGGGTTAGAGATTACTCAGTTCACTTACTTTCAACAGTGCGGCGGTATTGATTTGGAGTTAGTGCCGGCTGAGATCACTTATGGGTTAGAGCGCATTGTGGCGTTCCTGCAGAATGTGAATAGCGTTTACGACATTGAGTGGGCGCCCGGATTTAAGTATGCGGATGTGCGATTGGCCGACGAGCAGCAGTTTTCCGTTTACAACTTTGAGATGGCCGATGTGGCGATGCTGTGGCAGGAGTTTGAACTGCATGAGAAGGAATGCCAACGGCTGATTGATTTGTTTCGCTCGAAGAAAAGCGTGCTGGAGCGGTTTCCGGTTCTACCGGCATACGATCAAGCGCTGAAATGTTCGAACTTGTTTAACTTGCTGGATTCGCGCGGGGCCATTAGCGTGACGGAGCGCGTGGGCATTATTGGACGGGTGCGGAAGTTAGCGGTCGGCGTGGCGGACGCTTGGGCCAAACAGCAAGCGCTAGAAAACGAGAAGGTGGTGGCGTAGGTGGCCGGCTTTCTGCTTGAGGTTGGTGTCGAAGAGATTCCGGATTGGATGATTGAGCCGGCGCTGCAGGATTTGCGGGCGAGATTTGCGGCGGCGTTCGCGGCCTTTGGCGGATCGGCAATCACGACGGATGCAACACCGCGGCGGTTGGTTTTACAAGCGAAGGATTTGTTGCCCCAAGCGCCTGATTTAGAGGTGGTGGCGCCAGGGCCGTATTTATCGGCCGGTGAGAAAGCCGCCGAAGGGTTTGCGAAGAAGCAGAATACGACGATTGACAAGCTGGCCAAGACGCAAGATGCCAAAGGCGAGCGCTATATCTTTCATCAGTTGGTGAAGGGGCAAGCGGCGGTGCAGGCGTTGAGCGATAAACTGCCGGAGATTATTACCGGTATTCACTTTCCGAAAACGATGTATTGGACCGGCAAGGGCGGGGTGAAGTTTATCCGGCCGATTCGTTGGATTGTGGCATTGCTGGAGGATCAAATCGTGCCGTTCGAGATAGCCGGCGTGAAAGCGGGCAATACGACACGAGGGCACAGGGTCTTGGGAGCTAAAACGCCGTTGCTGGTCGGGATAGCGAATTATGCCAAGGTGCTGCGGGCGAATTATGTGATCGTATCGGCGGAGGAACGCAAAGCGCGGATTGAGACGGCGCTGGGCGCAGGGGTGCAGAAGGATGATGAGTTGTTGAAGACACTCGTTTATCTGACGGAGTTCCCAACACCGATTCGCGGCGAGTTCGACAAGTCTTATTTAGAGTTGCCGAAGGAAATTCTGGCGACGGTGATGCGGCATCACCAGCGGTATTTTTCGGTGCTGAATGCGGATGGCTCCCTCGCGCCAGAATTTGTGGCGGTGACGAATACCGACGGTGATCCTGATGGGTTGATCAGGCAGGGCAATGAGAAGGTGTTGCGGGCGCGCTTCAATGATGCGCGGTTTTTCTGGCAGGTTGACCAGCAGAAGAAGTTATCGGCGCGCGTTGCCGACTTAGAGAAGGTTACCTTTCAGGCGAAGCTGGGCAGTTATAAGGATAAGACGGAACGTACGCGCAGGTTGGCGAATGAAATAGCGAAGGCGTTAGGCGCGGATCAAAATACGGTCGATTTGGCCGCGTTGTTGGCGAAGACGGATCTGACAACGGACATGGTGAAGGAGTTCACCGAACTGCAGGGGGTGGTCGGCGGGTTGTATGCCAGGGCGCAGGGTGAAGGCGAGGCGGTAGCCACGGCGATTTACGATCACTACCAACCCGTGAGTATGGATGCGCCGATTCCGCGTACGCTCGAAGGGCAAGTGGTTTCGATAGCCGACAAGCTGGATACGCTGCGGGAATGCTTCCGGGTTGGATTGATTCCGACGGGTTCGAAGGATCCGTTCGCTTTAAGGCGCGCGGCGCAGGGGATTGTCAAGATTTTATTTGAAGCGAAGTTACCGCTGGACCTGAAAAAGCAAGTGGCTGACGTGCCGGCGCTGCTGCCGTTTATGCAGGAGCGGATTGAGTTTTATTTGAAAGACGTCAGCGGCTATGCCTATGACGAAGTGAATGCCGCGATGGCCGCGGGATTCACGACGCTGCAGGACTTGGCCGAGCGGACCGAAGCGGTACACAGCGTGCGGCCGACTGACAATTTCGAGCCGCTGGCGGCCAGTTTCAAGCGCATTAAGAACATATTGAAGCAAGCGCAGATCAGCAATAGCAGCGGGCCCAAGCCTGAACTGCTGGCAGTGGGTCCGGAAGAAGAGCTTTATCAGGCTTTTGAACAGGTGCGCGCGGCCACCCAAGCAACGGCAATTTACAAAGAGAAACTGGCGCAGATCGCTTCTCTCAGGCCACAAGTGGATCTGTTCTTCGATAAAATTTTAGTGAACGATCCAGATCCGGCAATCCGTGAAAACCGCTTGGCTCTACTCAACAGCCTGCTTCGCGAGTTTTCGACGATTGCCGACTTTTCCGAAATCGTAACGCAGGGCGTAAGCGCCTGACATTTTTTAACGCGGCGGAAGTCCGCCATCAGGAGACGAAAGACTGAAATGACGAAATACGTTTACTCGTTTGGCGGAGGCACGGCCGACGGCGATGGCAAGATGAAGGATGTGCTGGGCGGCAAAGGCGCGGGCTTGGCCGAGATGAGCAAGGCCGGCGTGCCTGTCCCCCCCGGGTTCACCATCTCCACGGAGGTCTGTAACCTCTTCTTCGAAAACGGTAACAAAGTACCAAAGGAAGTGGACGAGCAGATTCATGAAGCCGTGGCCAAGCTGGAAAAGCAGATGGGCAAGAAGCTGGGCGGGGTAGACGATCCGTTGCTGGTGAGCGTGCGCTCCGGCGCGAAATTTTCGATGCCGGGCATGATGAACACGATTCTCAACCTGGGCTTGAACGATGCGACAACGGAAGGGCTGGTGAAGAAGACCGGCAATCCGCGTTTTGCTTACGATTGCTATCGGCGCTTCATTCAAATGTTCGGCGAGGTGGCGCTACATGTGGATATGGCGAAGTTCGATCATATTTTCGATGCGCGCAAGCATAAGATCAAGGCGAAGCTGGACACTGATTTGAGCGCGGAAGACTTGCAGGCGATTATTGCCGACTACAAAGCGCTGGTGAAGAAGGAAACCGGCAAAGATTTTCCGCAAGATCCGGTGCAGCAACTGATGCTCTCGCGCGATGCTGTTTTCAATTCGTGGAATACGCCGAAGGCGATTTACTATCGGCGCATGGAAAAGATTCCAGATTCCATTGGCACGGGCGCCAGCGTGCAAGCCATGGTTTTCGGCAACATGGGAGACAACTCGGCCACCGGCGTGGGCTTTACGCGCAATCCGTCAACCGGTGAGAAAGTGTTCTACGGTGAGTTTTTGGTGAATGCGCAAGGCGAAGATGTAGTGGCGGGAATCCGCACGCCGCAGCCCATCGCCGATCTTGAGAAAGTGATGCCGGCCGCTTATAAGCAACTGCGCACTATCACTTCGAGCCTGGAAAAGCATTACAAAGATGTGCAGGATTTCGAGTTCACGATTGAAGAAGGCAAGCTGTATATGCTGCAGACCCGCAACGGGAAACGCACGGGTCCGGCGGCGGTGCGCATCGCGGTGGACATGGTTGGTGAACGGCTGATTGACAAGAAGGAAGCGGTGATGCGGGTTGCGCCGAATCAGCTCGATCAATTGCTGCATCCGGTGCTTGATCCGGCGATGAGAAAAGGATTGCAGGAAATCGCCGTTGGCTTGCCGGCATCGCCCGGCGCAGCAGTGGGACGCGCGGCGTTTTCGTCGGAAGATGCAGTGGAGATGGCGAAGACGGGTCCGGTGATTTTGGTGCGCAAAGAAACCACACCGGATGACATTCACGGCATGGACGTTTCGAAAGGCATCTTAACCGCGGTGGGCGGCTTGACCAGTCACGCGGCGGTTGTGGCGCGCGGCATGGGACGGCCTTGCGTGGTGGGTGCGTCTTCGGTTTCGGTGGACGAGAGCAAGAAGATCGCCACGGTATTGTTCCAAGGCAAAAAGCTGGTGGTGAAGGAAGGCGAGTGGATTTCGCTTGACGGCACGCTGGGCGAAGTATACCTGGGCCAGTGCCAGACGAGCGAGCCCGATCCGAAGTCGCATTATTTCGCGACGTTCATGAAATGGGCGGACGAGTTCCGCGGCAAGTTCGGCGTGCGGGCGAACGCGGATGTGCCGCGTGATGCCAAGGCGGCGCGAGCGTTTGGCGCGGAGGGCATCGGCTTATGCCGAACGGAGCACATGTTCTTTGCGGAAGACCGTTTGCCGCACGTGCAGGCGATGATTCTGGCGCGCGACGAAAAAACGCGCAAGAAGGCATTGCAGAAGCTGTTGCCGATGCAGCGCAAAGATTTCGCCGGACTGTTTCAATCGATGGACGGTTATCCGGTGGTGATCCGCACGCTTGATCCGCCGCTGCACGAGTTCCTGCCGAAGCGCGAAAATTTGATGGTGGATATCGCCAAGCTGCCGCATGCGGGCATCAAAGAAAAGAAGGAATGGGCGGCCACTTACGGCGTGGAAGTGAGCCAACTAAAGACTTACCTGCCGGAATTACTGCATCGCGTGGAAGAGCTGCATGAATTCAATCCGATGCTGGGGCATCGCGGCTGCCGGTTGGGAATTACGTATCCAGAAATTACGGAAATGCAGGCGCGCGCGATTTTCGAAGCTGCCGTACAGGTGGCCAAGAAGGGCGTGAAGGTAATTCCCGAGGTGATGATTCCGCTGATTGGCAGCGTGAAGGAATTGGAGAATCAGAAAGCAATTGTGGTGCGAGTCGCCGAGGAAGTATTGAAGGCCGCCGGAATGAAGAAGCTGAAATACATGGTGGGAACGATGATCGAAATTCCGCGCGCGGCGTTGACTGCGGATCTGGTGGCGAAAGAAGCGGAGTTCTTTAGTTTTGGAACGAACGACTTGACGCAGACCACGATGGGGCTTTCGCGCGACGACTATACGAAGTTCTCGAAGCACTATGAAGACTTGAAGATTTTCAAGGCTGATCCGTTTGCGGTTTTGGATCAGGAAGGCGTGGGCAAGCTGGTCGAGATGGCTGTAAAGCTGGGCCGCCAGACACGGCCTAATTTGGAAGTGGGCATCTGCGGGGAGCATGGCGGGGAGCCGAGTTCGGTGGAGTTTTGCTACCGGGTGGGTATGGACTATGTTTCGTGCTCGCCGTATCGGGTGCCGATTGCCAGGTTGGCGGCGGCGCAGGCAGCGTTGACGAGTGGCGACGAGAAGAGCAGTGCGGTAGGACGTACGGCCTAGCCATAGTTGGTCAGTTAGATCGAGTCGATAGTTGTGGAAAGGCCCTGAACGGTTTGGCCGTTCGGGGCCATTATCGCGATGAGTTTTACTCGTGCCGCAGAGCCGCCAGGGGATCAATTCGGGACGCTCGCATAGCCGGCGCATAGCCAGCGACCAGCGCGGCGCTCAGAATGACGACCGTAGCCAGCGCAAGAGTTCCAGGGTCATTGGGCTGGGTTTCGAACAGAAACGATTTGACAAGCTGGGAAGCGCTTAAGGCGGCAGGCACGCTGATCGCTAGTCCCCCTGCGGCCAGTAGTAGAACACGCCGCAGAACCATCCAAACCACCGTGCCGCGTTGCGCGCCCAACGCCATACGGATTCCAATCTCGCCGATCTGCCGCGCCACGCTGTAGGACATGGTCCCGTAGAGGCCCACGCACGCGGTCAGGAGAGCGAGAATCGCGAAGCCCGTGCATAGTTTCGCGAAGGTAAGTTCCCGGCTGATCGTCCGATCGATTTCCGCGGCCTGCGTAACCACGTTTGTGACTGGTATGCGCGAATCTGCCTCCCGCACAATTTTGTTCACACTCTTGATATATGTCAGCGGATTAACCGCAGTGTGCAGCGCATAGGTCATTCCGTCCGGAGAAAATTGGCTTGCTGCTACGAACACTGTCATCGGACTTTTCTCTTTCAGCCCACCGTACCGCACATTGGCGGACACGCCGACGATTTCGAGATCGCGCTTCTCGTCCACCAAAGTGATGCGCCGGCCCAGCGGATTCTCGTTCCCGAAGTATGTCCGCGCCAGCCGCTCGCTGACCACCGCCACGGGCGTAGAGCCTGGCCCGTCGCGGCCGTTAATCTCGCGACCAGCCAGAATCGGAATCTGCATTGTCGTAAGGAAGCGCGGGCCGGCCACCATGACGCCCGCGCCTGCGATGGTAAAAGCGCCGATCTTTATTGTTCCCCGGTATGTCGCGCCGGCATGGCCTCTGCGCTGATGATCGAGGATTGCGATAGCGTCGCGCTACTCACGCCGGGGATCGATTCGAAGCGCTTGCGCAGGTCCGCGTAAAAGGTCCTGATCTCCGGGTCGTGATGCCCGGCCTGGCGCGCATTCAAAGAGAACAGAAGGATGTTCTCGCGGGCGTATCCCAGGGGCACGGAGTGCAGCTTGTTGAGTGTCCCGACAAACAGACCCGCAGCTACCAGGATGACAAAAGAGATCGCGATTTGGGTGATAACCAGAATGTGCTGCGTGCGGTGGCGCGCTTCACGTCCGCGGCCATTCCTAAGCGCGGGCATGACGTCTGGGCGCGTCGACTGAATCGCTGGAGCTAGGCCAAATAACAGGCCGCAAACTACCGAGAGTGCCGCCGTCACGGCCAGCACCTGCCAATTCAATTCCGCGTGGAGCGTAAAATTCTCTTCGCCTTTGGAAAGCAGAAGAGTCAGTGATCGCACGCCCCAGATCGCAAATAGGACTCCGAACGCTCCACCGAGCGAAGCCAACATTAGACTCTCGGTAAGCAACTGCCGAATCAGCCGCAGACGTCCCGCTCCTAGGCTTACCCGGACAGCCATTTCGCGGCTTCGCGCGGCCGACCTCGCCAGAAGCAGGCTGGCGATGTTCGCGCACGCGATCGCCAGCAACAATCCCACCATCGTCAGGAGCGCGTACAGAGGCCTGGAATACTCGCGGCGTAGGCTACCCAGACCGGCGGCGCCCGGATTCAGCGTTAGTGCTGGAAGTTTGGCGCGCTCACCTTCCGTAGTCGCCGTATTGGCAACCCATTGATGGAAACGCGGCGCCAACGCTGCCTGTGCCTGCGCCACGCTTATGCCGGGACGCAGACGGCCCATCATCTCGATCCAGTAGAAGTTTCCGTCGTTATACAGGCGCTCGGCTCCCGCGCCGTCCAGAAGAAGATTCGTGCGCAATGGAAGATATAGGTCCGGCGTTATCGCCGGGTCGACTCCGAAGAATCCCGGCGGCGTAACGCCGATCACCGTAAACGGCACGTTGTCGACGAGAATCGGTTGTCCAATTGCATTCAGCGGTCCCCCGAACCGCCGCTGGCTTGTCGCGAAACTTATCACTGCGACGGGCGTTGCGCCCGGACGGTCGTCGTCAGGGTCGATCAGCCGCCCGGCAGCCGGCGGCACTGCCAAACCTTGAAAGTACTCGCCGCTAACGTACTCCGTGCCGGCGCGGGCGGCCTGTCCGCCGACGGCCATGTTATGACCTTGTCCATTGAAATATCCGAAGAGCGTTGAAATGACTGGATTTCGCTCGCGAAGCGTCTCGAACGCGCCGTACGGGAATATTCCGCTGGCCAGCGCGCCTTTGTCACCCAGCCAGAAAATGCCCTGTATCCCGTGGACAACGTGGACCCACTGCTTGCTGCCGTCTAGGGGCGGCCGGCTTTGCCAATTTAGGACCACCAGAGACTCGGGATCGGCTACCGGCAGCGAGCGCAACAGAATCGACTCCATCAAGCTGAAGATGGCAGTGTTGGCTCCGATGCCAAGCGCCAACAATAAGACCGCCAGCGCGCTGAAGCCTTTGTTGTCAATCATGGTGCGGAACCCATAGCGGACATCCTGCCCAAGATCCGACCAAAGCCGTGTCAGCCAAATCTCCCGCGACTCTTCGTGCTTCAGGCAGACGTTCCCAAATTGCCGGCGCGCTTCTGCCTTGGCGCACTCCGGAGTCATGCCGGCGGCTTCCAGTTCCGCGGTCTTCTCCGCAAGATGTAGTTCCATTTCCTCGCGTAGCGCATCGCTGCGCCTGGCGCTTTCCATCCAATACCGCAGCCTTCGTCTCAACATGTCCGTCACTCCGCTCCCATCACACGGGCGATCGCCAGCGTGAGCTTCGCGTATTTCCGGGTTTCAATCGTCAGCTGTTTGCGGCCAGCCGCGGTGATCCGGTAGATTCTCGCCCGCCTATTGTTCGACGTCACGCCCCAGACACCGCCGATCCAGCCGTTTAGCTCCAGGCGCTGGAGAGCGGGGTAGAGCGAGCCCTCTTCGACCAACAGGTCATTTTCGGATGATTGTTGAATAAACTGAACTATGCCGTATCCGTGAAGGTCGCGTAGCGAAATCGTCCGCAGAATTAACATGTCCAGAGAACCGGGCAACGAATCGTTCTTTTGCGCCTTGCGCCCCATACCAAGAATTCTAAGCTTACTTCGGCTAAACTGCGCGGGTCAAGCTTGGAGACGCCATTCTGGTCCGTTTCGATCCTAAACGGTTTGCAGTTCCAGTTCCTCGTCCTCGACGGGGGCGCGCATGGGCAGAATGCCGCCCGGTTCGGCACCGTCGAGTTCCAGAATTTCGCGGAAGCTCGACTCGATCGTTCGAACGGAGTTGCTCATCGCGAGGAGCCATTGGCTCCAGAACTGATCAACCGAGGGTACTTGTTTCGTCTGGCGGATTTCGCGTTGGATATCTTTGCGAAAGGCGGGAACATCGAAGCCGCGCAGCAAGGCCGCGCCGGCATCGGTCAAGTTGATCTGGTCGTTGATGTCGATACTTAGAATATCTTTGCGGAATGTGATCTCGCCACCTTTTTTGCTGTTGGCGGTGATTCGATCCTGGAATGTGATGGATCCTGAGAAAACTTTGGCGTCATTGGTCATGCCGAGGAGCGTCGTGGCGGACGCTGGAACTTTCACGCTGATGGTGGGGCTGGTGTGATGCAGCTTTACCTGGGCCGGAGTGGAAATACCAACCCAAAGCTCGTTGGCGAGTTGGGACATGGAGAAATAGTTGGAGACAATTTTTTCTACCTCCGTGTCCTCGAGTTTCTCGATCTCTTTTGGGCGAAAACGAGTTGTTTCGTCCGCTCGCTTTTGGAAATCGGCGAGGTAGTGGCTGGTTTCGTAAAGGCGGCCAAGAATTTCCGCTGGCCAATCAGGGCGATTATAGGTCCAACCAACGGCGACGACTTCGGCGCCCAACTGGCGCAGCCCTTCCTTCACTAAATGGAGCGTTTTCTTGCTGCTGTTTTCGAGGTAGACGCGGCCTTCGTTGAAATCCAACAGAACGGCGAATTGCTTGCGCATGGCGGCCGTTGCGCCGCGCGTTTCTTTGTCTACATTCTTCTTATCGATGGCTTGCAGGAACTTGTACGGCCGGCCGAGCACGGCGTAGGAATGCTGTTCTTTGATGGACGCCAGGTCGCTGATGTCTTTCCACTGGTTGGCCACAGCCCAAAGCCCAAACCACGGCAAGCTTTCGTGGAGTTGGAATTGCGCCAGCCCGCAAGCATAGCCTTCGTGCGCCAGAATCTCGGGCGGAAGACTTAAATTGGCGCGCGCTTCTTGTTCGGTCGAGACGTATTGAACAAGCGGCCGTTCTAATTCCAAAGATATTGGCTGTTGCTCATCGAGACGCGGCGCGCCGAACGGATTGATGCCGAGCGTATCGATGTTCAGATGCCGAGTCATGGCCGATGCCGCGAGTTGCGACACGGCTATCATTTTCAGTTGGTCTTCCAGATTCGTTTTGAAGGCGTCGAGTGACTCCTTTTCGAGACCGATAACAGCCCAATTCCCCCGTCCAAACAATTTTTGGGATATCCTCTCTATTGACTTGATGGGCGCATGGCGGTTGAGCGCGCATGAGCCTCACCTTTTTTACCATGACGGCGCGGGATGCGAGAAATGAAAGGGTAATTTGATGGCGGAGAATAAAACAAAGCAAACGCAAGTGAGTGTTCCGGCGTTCATTGAAACGCTCACGGATGCCACGCAGAAAGCCGATGCAAAGGAATTGGTCAAGCTGCTGAAGACGGCTACCGGCGAAAAGCCGAAGATGTGGGGGCCGTCGATTATCGGCTTCGGTAGCCGCCACTACAAGTATGAGAGCGGACGCGAGGGAGATACGCCTTTGATCTGCTTTGCGCCGCGGAAATCGGGGACGGTGTTGTACCTGGCTGGTTTAGGAGATGCGAAGGATTTGCTGAAGAAACTGGGGAAACATAAGGTGAGCGGTGGATGTTTGCACGTTAAGAAGCTTAGTGAGGTTGATCAAGATGTGTTGGAAGCGCTAATTGAAAATTCGCTAGCGTTGACCCGGGGAGTTAACGCAGACCCGAGGGCTCTATAATTCGCCGTCACTGTCCAAGCCTTATGGCGATTGACAGTCGGATGGGTGCGGACGGGAAGGCATCCGCGATATCTTATGGAGACGGATGTCTATTTCTGCCGTCGAATCATTGGGCCGCATAGGCCTGCCTACACCGATTGGGGAGCTGGCGGCTAAACGCTGGGACGCGGTGGTTGTGGGCGCCGGACACAATGGGCTGACTTGCGCGGCGTATCTGGCACGCGCCGGCAGGCGGGTTCTAGTGTTGGAAAGCCGGGAGCGCATTGGCGGCGCGTGCACTATCGAAGAGCCATTCCCCGGGGTGCGCATGTCGCCGTGCGCTTATCTGGCGGGGCTGCTGCATCCGCTAGTGGTGGAGGAACTCGACCTCCCTGCCCTGGGGTTTACGTGGACGCCGGCGGTGAACGGGTTGTTCATTCCGTTTGAAGACGGTAGCAGCGTGCAACTTTACGAAGACGATGAGCAGTGTGAGGCGGAGATTGCAAAGATTTGCCCGCGCGATGTGAACGGTTGGCGCGCGATGGGCGATTTGATCCGGCGGACGCGCAATCGCATGCGGCCGGACAATGAATTCGATTCATGGATTGGCGAGCCGCCGACGGAGGAGCAGATTGAAAAGCGGCTAGGCAAAGACAAAGAGGCCTGGAAGCTGCTGTTTGAGTGGTCGATGGCGGAGATGGTGGAGTATTTTCTGACTGACGAGCGGCTGCAGGCAGGGTATTTAGGACAAGGAGTGATTGGCACGAACGCCAGTCCGTTCGATGCGGGCACGGCGTCGATACGGTTTCATCATTCGTCCGGGCGATTGGGTGGAATGCCGGGCATGTGGGGTTATGTGAAGGGCGGCATGGGCATGGTGTCGTTCTATCTGGCGGACGCGGCGATGATGGCGGGCGCGGTGATTGCGAGCGGCGTTCCGGTGGCGCACATTATTCCGGAACAAGGCGTGGAATTGGAAGGCGGCGAGATGATCCACGCGCCGGTGGTGATTTCGAATGCCGACCCGCGCACCGCGCTGCGCTTGCTGGGCGATCACGCGGAACCGGCGTGGCGCGGCAAAGTGGCGGGCGTGCCGATGCGGGGTTGCACCTTGAAGGTCAATGTCTGGCTGAAAGAGCTGCCGAATTTCCGCGCGCGGCCAGGGACGTTGGAAGCGCATCATTACGGGCAGATCAATACGCCTTTGAGCAAGCAAGAATGGAAAGACGGCTATAAGGCGGCTCGCGCGGGGACACTGCCGCAGAAGCTTTGGACAGAGTTGTATTTCCAGAGCGTGCATGATGGCAGCGTTGCGCCGAAGGGTACGCAAACCATGAGCGTCTTCGCGCAATACGTGCCTTATCAATTCTTAGAAGGCGACTGGAACCAGCATCGGGAAGCGGCGAAACAATTGGCGCTGGGGGCAATTGCGCGTTATTGCACGAACATGCCGGATGCGGTCATTGATTGCGAGGCACTGGGACCAGCGGATATCGAGCAGCGGGTGGGGCTTTCGGGCGGGCACATTTTCCAGGGCGAA
>Ga0182012_10004083_pt1 | contig 15370 bp, 13 predicted proteins | sample 612S2SmetaG_FD_120486 | JGI IMG/M metagenome (GOLD analysis project Ga0182012, IMG submission 120486) | Permafrost microbial communities from Stordalen Mire, Sweden - 612S2S metaG | ecosystem: Environmental > Terrestrial > Soil > Wetlands > Permafrost | place: Sweden: Stordalen | collected...
CAGACTCTCCGTCAAGATGATCCCGGTATTGCGTGTCGCATCGAGAAGGCGAAATAGCTCCCACTTCTCGGTATGGTCGGGACAGGCGGGATAACCGGCGGCCGGCCGGATGCCACGGTATTTTTCACGTATGATTTCCTCGATAGCCAGATTTTCCTCCAGACCGAATCCCCATAAATCCCTAGCCTGCTTGTGGAGCCACTCAGCAGCTGCCTCGGCAAACCGGTCGCCGAGGGCCTTTACCAGAAGCGCGGTATAGTCATCGTGCTGTTTCTCAAAAGTCTCGGCATATTCCCCGACCTCAGGGCCTGCCGTTACGGCAAAACCGCCAAGAGAATCAACGCGTCCCGAGTCACGCGGTGCGATGAAATCAGCCAAGGCGTAGTTAGGTTGGCCTGCGGGCTTCTTGTTCTGTTGACGGAGTGTGTGAAATTTTCCCACCACCGAGGAACGCTCCGTATCGGCATATAGCTCGATGTCGTCTCCGACGCGATTGGCGGGCCAAAAGCCGATGACCCCGCGCACTCGAAAGCGCTTTTCGCTCACGATCCGATCCAGCACACGGAGGGCATCCTCGTGCAATTCTCTGGCCTGCGCCCCAATCTCCGGATCGGAGAGCAGTCCCGGATAGCGCCCTCTCATCTCCCATGCGGAGAAGAAGGGAGACCAATCAAAATACGCAACCAGCTCTGCCAGCGGGATGTCATCATATGTGATGAGTCTCTGTTCGGATTGCCGGGGCAGAGCAGCGGCGTTCCAGTCGATCGACACGGTGTTTTCCCTAGCAATCCCTAGGGGAAGCAGATCCCCCTTAGCCTGCTTTCCAGCATGTTCTTCACGCCGGTTCTGATGCTGCCTCTCGAGCTCTAGGTGATACGCCTCCTTGCGTTCCTCGGAAAGCAGTTCTGAAGCAACGCCCACCACGCGCGAAGCATCCAGCACATGCACCACGGGGCCAGAATATTCGGGGGCGATCTTCACCGCTGTGTGGGCGGGACTAGTGGTGGCTCCCCCGATGAGCAGAGGAATTTCAAAATTCTCCCTTTTCATCTCGCGGGCCACATGCACCATCTCATCCAGCGACGGAGTGATGAGTCCGCTGAGACCGATGGCATCGACCCTGTGTTCGCGGGCAGCTGCGAGGATCCTGTCACACGGCACCATCACCCCGAGATCGATCACTTCATAGCTGTTGCAGGCCAGTACAACCCCGACGATATTCTTGCCAATGTCATGGACATCCCCTTTGACCGTGGCCATGAGAATCCTTGCAGCGGCTTTCGCCCCCGGTGTCGCCGCCTTCTCCTCCTCCATGAACGGAGTTAGATAGGCAACGGCCTTTTTCATGACGCGGGCGCTCTTTACCACCTGGGGCAGAAACATTTTCCCTGCTCCGAAGAGATCGCCGACCACGCGCATCCCGTCCATTAGAGGTCCTTCGATGACAAGCAGTGGACGGCCTAACTTCTGGCGCGCCTCCTCGGTATCCTCATCGATAAAATCCACGATTCCCTTGATCAGCGCATGCTGGAGGCGCTCCTCAACCGTAGTGCTTCGCCAGGCCAACTCGGTTTTTGCCTCCTTGCCGACGCCAAGCCCAGAATTCTTGAGATTCTCAGCATGATCCACGAGCCTCTCGGTGGCATCAGCCCTGCGGTTGAGCAAGACATCCTCGACAAGTTCGAGAAGACGGGGCTCGATCTCTTCATAAACGCTTAGCATCCCTGCATTGACGATCGCCATGTCGAGGCCTGCCTGAATGGCGTGATAGAGGAAGGCCGAATGCATCGCCTCGCGTACAGGATTGTTCCCCCTGAAAGAGAAAGAGATGTTGCTGAGTCCTCCGCTGCACTTGGCACCCGGCAGACTCGCCTTGATCTCGCGCACCGCCTCGATGAAGTCGACGGCGTAGTTGTTATGCTCTTCAATGCCTGTTGCAACCGTCAGGATGTTGGGGTCGAAGATGATATCCTCCGGATCAAAGCCAAGCCGGTCAACAAGTAGTCGGTAGGCACGGGTGCATATACGTACCTTGCTATCCTTGTTCGCCGCCTGCCCCTCCTCGTCAAAGGCCATCACGATTACCGCCGAACCATAGCGCCGGGCGAGGGCCGCACGCTTAAGAAAGGTCTCTTCGCCATCCTTCAGGCTAATCGAATTAAGAATACATTTCCCCTGGATGCACTTCACCCCCCTCTCCAAGACAGACCATTTTGAGCTGTCGATCATAACCGGAACTCGGCTAATCTCCGGATCGGCTACTAGGAGATGAAGAAAGGTTTCCATCACTGCCTCGCTGTCCAGCATTCCCTCATCGACATTCACATCGAGGATATTGGCGCCGCTCTCAACCTGCTGTCGTGCCACGGAAAGCGCTGATTCATAATCCCCCGCGAGAATGAGCCTTGAGAATTTCGGGGATCCGGTGACATTCGTCCGCTCGCCGATCATCATGAAGGAACCGCCAGAGGAGATCGTGAGTGCCTCTAGGCCGCTGAGTCGGAGCGCGGAGGAAGGCGTTGCCGGTTTGCGGGGCGGATGATGCCTGACAGCCTCCGCTATCGCGGCGATGTGCTCCGGCGTGGAACCGCAACAACCACCCACCATATTCAACCATCCCTCGGAGGCAAACTCCTCCACTAGGGCGGCCATATCCGAGGCCGATTGATCGTACCCGCCGAAGGCATTCGGAAGACCAGCATTGGGATAGCAGCTGATGTAACAGTCGGCGATTCGGGAGAGTTCCTCGATATATGGGCGCATCTCGGCAGCTCCGAGGGCGCAGTTAATCCCGACGGCCAATGGCTTGGAATGCCGGACGGAATTCCAGAAGGCCTCCACGGTCTGTCCGGAGAGAGTCCGCCCTGAGGCATCGGTGATCGTCACCGAGAGAATTACCGGCCATCGCATACCCCGGCGTTCAAAGACTTGCTCGGAGGCAAAGATTGCTGCCTTGAGGTTGAGTGTGTCAAAGACGGTCTCCAATAGGAGTAGATCAACGCCACCGTCAAGCAGTGCCTCAATCTGCTCGGTGTAAGCAACCACTAGGCTGTCGAAGGTCACGGCACGGTATCCGGGATTGTTCACATCTGGCGACATTGATGCGGTTCGGTTGGTCGGACCAACCGAACCCGCCACAAAAACTTGCCTCCCCGGTTTGTCCGCCATGAACTCCTGCGCCGCCTGGCGCGCCAAATTCGCTCCGGCAAGGTTGATCTCGCGAACGGCATCCTCCAGCGCATAGTCGGCCTGAGATATCGTGGTGGAGCTGAAAGTATTGGTCTCGACGAGGTCGGAACCCGCCTCGAAGTAGGAGCGGTGAATACCCTTGATTACATCAGGACGTGTGATGGAGAGCAGGTCGTTGTTACCCTTGAGATCGTGGCCGTGATTCTTAAAGCGCTCACCGCGGAAATCGGCTTCTGTCAGGGGATGTTGTTGGATCATCGTACCCATCGCCCCGTCAAGAATGGTAATACGGCGTGCAAAAAGCTCGCGAAGCGCGGAAGCGGAAGGGTGCTCTGGAAGTGATGTGGGCATGATCAGAAGGCGATAGAAGGAATTGGAGAATGCTGGCCGTCAGGATAGCGTTTGGAAATGCAGAGTTCTATGGAAACGATTGATGCCGGTGGTGTGGGACTCCACCTTTTTCTCCCGGCCGGCTATGGTGTACGTCCATCGCACCGCTATCCTCTGCTGCTCTCCTTGGGGGATCTTGAAGCAGCCGCAGGTTTGGCTGCTCTGAATGCCGAGGGCGTAGTCCCGGAGTTCCTCGTCGCCGGGATTTCGCCTGAACTTGCAACCGGAACTATTCCGGATCCGGCAGAGATCGTTGCCGTGATTGCATCTCGTTATCGACTGCTTGAGACACCTAGTGCCCGCTGGATTGCGGGAACAGGACATTGGGCTATCCCCGCCTTGGAGGCGCTGCTCGATCATCCGGAGGTTTTTGGCGCGGCTGCCTGCCTCTCCTCTTCGTTTGAAGGGTTTGAGGAAGCTCCACCCATCCACTCGCGGGCGTTGCGCAGCCTGGAAGATCGGCTGTCGCTGCCCAGTGGTGTCCGTCTTTATTGCGACTATGGCACCCTTGGCATCGACGAGTGTTATGAACCTTATCACCGGGACCTTGGAGGGATTTTGCGTGGCAAAGGATGGTGTGACGAAAGAGAGTTCAGGATCACCAGAATTCCCGGTGGATCGCACACATCGGCTTCGTGGCAGAAGCGTCTCAATCCGGCGTTGCGGTGGCTCGCCTCCCGGCATAATTAGCAGACTGTTGCAACGCTCCTGCTGCGGGATGCCAGGCAACGCTCTAGGGATACGAAAAGACTCGCAAAGAGAAGATCCCCGCACAGGCTATTGCGAAGGAAAGTCCATGTGGGGGGGTAGCCTGGCAGTCCTGTGCCCAGTGCCTGGATCCATCCGGGAAATGTCTGGGGATAGGATGCATTTCCTAACCAGCTCCCCGTATTGGTCACGAGATAAAATAGGAGCGATACGGCCAAGGTGCAGCACATTACGGGGAGGAGGCCCACTGCCGAACTCCCATCCTTGTTGCGTCGCAATGCGACGCCTACACCGGCCGCCACCAGATAACACGGAAGTGTCCAGAGGATCTGACCGGAGGCAACCTGTTCACCGTAATGGATGTTGAGCACCGCATCGGAGAGAAGGAGGGCGATGAGAGTAATGAAAATTCCCGCCGTGCCGGGAAGGAAAAGCGCACCGCAAAGCGCCGCCGCCATGAGGGGCGAAAAATTAGGGAGCACCTCGGGAGCGAAATCAACCCGGATAACCCGGAAAAAGACTCCGCTGAAAAGAAGGACTAGGGCTAGAAGTTCACCTCGGGAGAGCGAGAAGAAAAGGGGAGGCCGGATGGGGTTTGTCATTTAATTGGGTGTCATGAGGGAGGGGTCGATTTGTCCGATTTTGGCAGTTGGAAGTCGCCGGTCAAGCGTCCCCGGCATCATAGGAAGATAACCTGCGGAGCCGTCGGAAAATCCAACCATGGCTTTGCCCCCGATGCGAAACTGAACAGTGCTTTCAGTCGTGTCAAAATAGTAGAATTCCTCCACCATGGGGTGCGCGGGCGATGCGGGTAACTGGAAGGTATTCACTTGGGCGCAGGTGGCAAAGACCGGAACTCTCGAAGATTGTGAAAAGGTCAGCCTGTTAAGACCAGACAGGAGTAGATTATAGCCGTAGGCAAAATGGGTGTGACCGTACTTAGGCTTTAACGCAAAACCGCCGCGAGTGAAGGAGGGGTCCTCGCACATCCCGCCGGATGCGGCAATGTAAGGGCCCAGCGGGCCCCGAGTAAGATCAAGCCAGCGCCGGCCTTCGGGGGAATTGAGACTGGCTGTCGATTCAAAACCGAACCACCAGAGTGTTCCTCCACTTGCAGCTGAACGGTACGGCCAGTAGATCTGGTCGTTCTCTGCAAGGTAAGACTGGGCCGACGCGTTAAGCTGCTCGATAACGTGGGCGCTTACCGCATCGGTGGTGGACGCATAGACGCTGAGTGCAGCTGGAATCAGAAAGGCAGCCGCCACAGCAACGACTGCCACGGCGACCACCATCTCGATAAAAGTGAATGCCCTCTGTCTCAGAAAGTTGAACCTCTTCGGATCGGTTTCCGTCGGGTCACCACAAGAATCGCCGCCAGCGACAGGAGAATTATCGGCAGGGTCGCCGGTTCGGGGATCAGTGCGGCTGAGGAGAGGGGGGCCGCTCCATCATAATTGTAATCCGCATTCAGAGTACTGAGCGTCCAACCGTCATAGGAACCATTGGTGAGCAGACGGTCAAACGGCGTATCCAATGCAATAATCCAGTTAGTTGGTGTCACGTAGGTATAAGGAGGATAGCTGGCCGTCTGACTCCCATCCTTGATCCAGTAGGCCCAGTAAGCTGTGGCGGAGGAATCATAGATGCTTACAATGGTCGACGTTTGGCTTCCGATTTCGAAGCCATCCACACCCGCATCGACTCCCTGAGCCCCTTCGGTGATTGGCGTCAGGGCATAGGGTGTATTGGTCGTCCCGGCGACCACCGCATTGATCAGGTCATCTCCGGTGAGAGGGTTCGTCGTTCCCAGTTCATTGGTTTCACTGTAATACCAAGCATATTCGAAGGCCGAATTCCCCAAACTCGTATCATCAATGACGAGGTAGGAGACATATGGATCGGTGGAGTTGCCGACATCAACGATCACTGGCGCGCCGGTGGTTACATCCGCACGAAGCTGGGCTGTCATGCAAATTGATCCGGCGACCGATAAGATGAGGAGTGATTTTTTAGCGATCATATGAAATAAGGTTGTGGATTATTGTGGAAAATTTCGGCACACGTGCAGACGTCTCTTTCTGTAACAAAGCATAATTCCCACACCTATGAAAAGCAGGGCCAGCTCGGAAGGCTCGGGTACATTCTCCACTCGGGAGATGGCATCGACATAGCCATAGTTTGTCCCCCCTTCCACCTTGACGTATGAGACTGAGAGGAGATCTTCCGGGGAGCCGTTGGTATTTTCAGCCCAGGAAATCGAGTAGGAAGTACCGCCCGCCGAGCCGTCATAAAGTGAAAGTGCTTGCGCGGCGGTATCGCCCGTAAAATTTGTCAGGGAGAGTAATGGGCTAATCGGCAGGCATGCATTCCCTCTTCCATCCGTGGGATACAGTTCATCCACCCCGTAGGACAAGCTCTCAGGGGCGATCAGTTGATAGAAATTCTCGTCATCCTGACTCACCCAGACCGTTAACCCAGCATGGTCGTAAATACCTGAGATAGTGCTCTCACTGAGAATGAAAAACTCATTTCCAAAAATGGTGAAGTCCATACCATCCGCATGAGCCACTGCATTATTCGTGATTGGAACAGAGAAGGCCACAGTCAACTCCCCTCCAACTCCCACACCGACAATATTGGTAGTCCCATAGGCAGGTGCGATGATTGAGGCTGTGGGATCTGGTGCTCCAAGCGCCGCGCTTGCATTTGTGTAGTAGGAACTGATCCCCATCCCTGGGATATAGCTCACGACTGAATCGGCATAAGTGTCCTGTGCACTTGCGCTGGAAGCGTCAACAAGAAGGAAACTAGAGAATAATAACACTGTGACTTTTTTAATCATCATATTCATATATGATGATATGTTTTCATGAGGTCAAGGATTACTTATTTGAAAAGTGCAAGGTTCTACTTTGTGACCTGTATCAACAATTCCGAAGGGGTTGGTGAGGCAATAAAACTGCCAGTTCCCTGATTTCCCTCTGGGGTTTTCCCTCACTACTCCGCGATTCCCCATCCACGTGTAGGCCTATTTTAGGTAGAACGATTCTAATCCAATATCTCTAGAGCAACCTTCATCCCCTGTCTTTCCCCGGCGGCATTCAGAAGTTCCCGTAGGGCACCGATGGTACTCCCTCCCTTGCCGATAAGACGACCGACATCACTCTTCCGCAGGGAGAGTTGATAAATCAGCTTTCCGCCAGCTTCCCTATGTGTGAGCACAGCCTCTTCAGGGTGCTCGACGAGTTGCCGCACCACATAGCGCAGGAACTCGTCCATATCACTGAAGGAATCAGGCGGCGGACACGGGCTCTTCAACCGTGGCTGCCTTCCGAGCCTTGGTAATGAAGCTCTGGACTGTCTGCGAGGGACGGGCTCCGACACTCAGCCAATACTCGGCACGGGTCAGGTTGATCTTGTAATTGTCACCAGCCTGTTTCGGGTCGTAATGCCCGATGAGTTCGATGAACTTGCCATCGCGCGGGCTGCGCTGGTCTGCCACCGCGATGCGGTAGAAAGGATTGTTGCGTGCGCCTTCGCGTCGGAGTCGGATTGCTACTGCCATGGGAGTCGGGTCGGTAAGGATTGGTTTGGTACGAAGCCCCGGGCTCCGCCGGAAGCGAAACGGGACATCATCTTTTTCATTTTTCCTGTGTTCTTGGCGAGTTTTTTCATCTGGCCAAATCGAAGCAGGAGATTATTTACCTCGGTGACGGAGTTTCCGCTGCCGCGGGCGATGCGCTGGCGACGGCGCGCATTGAGAATCTCGGGGCGCTTCCGTTCGCCGGGCGTCATGGAGAGAATGATCGCCTCGACCCGTTGCAGTTCTTTTCCATTCACTGCGGAACTAGGGAGATTAGCCGCCCCGGGGATCATGCCAAGAAGATTTTCCAGTGGGCCCATTCTCTTGATCATCCGAAGCTGGGCCAGAAAGTCCTCCAAATCGAAGGAAACACTCTTCATCCTGGCCTCCAGACGACTCATCTCCTCCACCTCGACCATCTCGGCTGCCTTCTCCACGAGGCTCACAATATCGCCCATGCCAAGAATGCGCCCGGCCAGACGCTCGGGATGGAACGGCTCGAACTGCTCCACCTTCTCTCCGATACCTGCGAACTTGATCGGCTGTCCCGTTACTGAGCGCAATGACAGGGCGGCGCCACCGCGGGCATCACCATCCAACTTGGTGAGGATGAGTCCAGTTAAACCGAGAGCCTCGTGGAACTTTTCCGCCACGCTCACTGCCTGCTGTCCCGTGGCTGCATCGCAGACGAGCAAAATCTCCTCCGGACGGATCAACTCCTTCAGCCGCACAAGCTCCTGCACAAGTGAGTCATCGATTTCACGTCGGCCTGCGGTATCGTAGATTTCGACATTTCCCCCCTGCGCTTCACACCAAACGAGCGCCCGCCGGGCGGCGGCAAGGACATCCTTTTCGGAGGATTCGGGACAGAAAACAGGAACTTCAATCTGCCCACCCAGGGTGGCCAACTGCTCGATGGCGGCGGGGCGGACTAGATCTAGCGCGATCAGCATTGGAGTGCGTGCCGTCTCCCCCTTCATACTGCTGAAGAGTCCGGGGTTTTTCAGCAACCGTGCGAGCTTTGCCGAAGAAGTCGTCTTTCCTGCCCCGTTAAGACCGACAATCAGGATGCGCGTCGGCTTACCGTAGTTCAGAGGGGCGTTATCGCCACCGAGTAGTGCCGTCAGTTCGTTGTGGAAAATTTTGACGATCTGCTGCCCGGGGGTGACACTCTTGAGCACCTCCTCCCCCATCGCCCGATCCTTGACCCGAGCGATAAACTCCTTAGCGACCGCGAAGTGGACATCAGCATCGAGCAAGGCTAGACGCACCTCGCGCAGGGCGTCGGAAATATTCGACTCCGAGAGTCGTCCGTGACCACGCAGGTTCTTAAACGTCTGCTGAAGCTGATCGGAAAGTTGGGAAAACATGGGCGGATAATATTAAATGAATAAAGCGTCACTTGCCAACTCTGTCACAGGAGCTGTGCAGGTAAAATTCTCGCAGAGATAGAGGGCTGCTTGGCCATTCACTGTTTTCATACCGGCAAGCGAGGGAACATATTCCGAGAGCCATGCCTGCCCCTCTCCCCCATCAGCAAAGAGAATAACCTGATCGGGATGGAATCCCTTCCTTGCCTGCGCGAGTAATGCCCTGGCATCAGATGCGCCTAGAGTTCCAGCCACAACTATCTGCCGGCCCGCAGACAGGCTATATTGGATAGCCACTAGGATTTGAGGTACTGCAGCGGGCATCGACCCCAAGGTGCGACCGGAGTTTAAAAAGATCCGACCAACCATTTTCAACGCTTTGCCATCATCCAGCATCCGGGAAAAGCGGAGGAGATTCAAGGCCGCCACGGAATTTGCGGAGGGCTCCGCACCGTCATATTCCTCTTTGAGTCGCACGAGCAGATGAGGATCTCCGGCAAGACTGCTGAAATAGCCACCCCCCTCTTCATCCCAGAAGAGCAGATCCATGATTGTCTGGAGTTCAGTGGCCCATTGCAACCAAGTGAGTTCAAAATTTGTCTCATATAGATCAAGAAGGCCTTGGATCAAAAAGGCATAATCCTCGGCAAAACCGGTCTCCATCACCTTTCCATCCCGATAACTTCGGCGGAGTTCGCCCGAGACTGGATCGGTCAACCTTGTCTTCACAAACGCAGCCGCCTTGTCGGCAGTAGCCGCAAATTCCTGATCTTGCAGCACTGCTCCAGCACGCGCGAAAGCGGAGATCATGAGTCCGTTCCAAGCACAGAGAATCTTGTCATCACGATGGGGACGGGGACGTGTGGATCGAAGGGTAAAAAGTAACTTCCTCGAATCGTCAAGTGACTCAGCGACCACTTCCTTTGGAATGCCAAGCCGGGCCGCCGTTTCGGCAACCGTGTATTGTTCCATGAGGACATTCTTCCCCGTCAGTTCACCGTGCGGATCACTTGCAGGATCGACATTGCCACCCGATCGGATGCCGTAATGCTCGCAGAAGAGGGCGGCAGCACCGCTCTCTAAGGCATCCTCGATTTCGCCCTTAGTCCAGACAAAGAAGGCCCCCTCTGCATGTTCTGGTGCTCCCTGTATCAAATGACTGTCGGCATCTTCTGCGGAATAAAATCCTCCCTCGGCAGATGTCATCTCACGGGAGACGTAGCCGAGAATCTCCCGGACAATCTCGGCATATTCCGCACGCCCTGTCACCTGCCATGCCTCCAGATAGGCGATGGCAAGCTGCGCCTGATCGTAGAGCATTTTTTCAAAATGAGGCACATGCCAGAAACGATCCACTGAGTAGCGGTGAAATCCCCCCCCGAGATGATCACGGATACCCCCCGCCGCCATCCGGTCGAGAGTCCGAAGAACGACGAGCATCAATTCTGAATTGGCACTTTCAGGTGAAAGGGCATGGCGCAACAGAAAATAGAGCACCGAGGGACGAGGAAATTTTGGAGCCGATCCAAAGCCCCCCCACTGCTCATCATAGGTTCTCTGAAAATACCCTGAGGCTCTCTCGAGGGCGGATGAGAGGAGTCCTTCGCCATCGCCGCCAACCACGCTCCGGGCACTCTCCTGAAGTGCCGACAGTGATCGGGATGCCTCCTGCTCGACCTTCTCCCGACTCTCTTTCCAGATCTGGGAGATCTGATTCAGTATCGCTGGAAATCCCGCCCGCCCGTTCCTGTTCTCAGGTGGAAAATAGGTGCCGCCAAAGAACGGCTTTAGTTCCGGCGTAAGCCAGACGCTCATCGGCCAGCCACCACCTCCAGTCAGCGCCTGCACATAGCCCATGTAGAGCCGGTCCACATCGGGGCGCTCCTCACGATCAACCTTTACACAGATGAAGTGCTCGTTCATTAGGTGTGCAATATCGGGATTTTCAAACGATTCATGCGCCATGACATGGCACCAATGACAGGTGGAATAGCCGATAGATAGAAAGATCGGCTTTTGCTCCTGCCGCGCCCGCTCAAAAGCCTCCTCACCCCATGGGTACCACGCTACCGGATTATCCTGATGCTGAAGCAGGTAGGGTGAGGTGCAATAGGCTAAGGAGTTCATCGAATTAATTATTAATTACTCATTGTTGATAATTAATGTCTGAAACAGGCCGCCGACTTCATTCAGCAATCAGCAAAATCAGCCCAGCAGCTCCGGTTGGATATCGCTGGCACGGTTGCGGGGCGCGGACAGACCGAGCTTCTGATATGCTTTGGGCATTGCAACCCTCCCTTGGGGTGTACGTGAGAGATACCCCTGCATAATTAGGTAGGGTTCATGGACATCTTCCAGAGTTCCCGCCTCTTCTCCCACTGCAACGGCGAGGGAATTCACACCGACCGGGCCGCCTCCGAATTTATGGATGATCGCCTCGATAATCCGCATATCCATCTCATCGAAGCCCTCCTCGTCAATATCGAGCATCTCCAGCGCTTTGGAAGCGGAGTCTTTCTTGATTGCTCCGTCAGATCTAACTTGGGCAAAATCGCGCACCCAACGCAGGAGATTATTGGCGATACGGGGAGTACCTCGTGAACGTCGGGCAATTTCAAGAGCCCCCTCCTCGTCAATCTCCACACCCAGCAGTCCCCCTGTCCTCAAGACGATTTTTTTCAATTCCTCCGTCTCATAATAATCGAGCCGACAGTTCATTCCGAAACGGGAGCGCAGCGGTGAACTGATCATTCCTGCACGTGTGGTCGCCCCGATCAGGGTGAATCGGGCGAGATTAAGGCGAACACTCCGGGCATTTGGCCCCTGATCGATCATGATATCGACACGAAAATCCTCCATCGCCGGATAGAGATACTCCTCAATGGCTGGCTGGAGCCGATGAATCTCATCGATAAAAAGCACTCCCCCGCGCGGCATGGTTGTCAAGAGTCCCGCCAGATCTCCTGCCTTTTCAATCGTCGGACCGCTGGTCGTCCGAACCTCCGCTCCCATCGCATTCCCTAGAATATAGGCAAGCGTCGTCTTCCCAAGTCCTGGAGGACCGCTTAGAAGGATATGCTGCAACGGTTCATCCCGTTGCAGGGCAGCCTCCACCAATAGTTGCAGCCGCTCAATCGTCCGAATCTGGCCACAGAATTCCTCAAAGAGTGGGGGTCTTAGCGAAACATCAAATGGTGTGTCCGGTGCCTCTGGATCAATGGAGAAATCATCTTTCATGACAAAATGGCCTTTTCAAAATCGGCAAGCCCGATTCGAATCCCGCGAGGATCCCTCAGGAGGGAGGTTCCAACTAGGGCGGCATGGAATTGCCCGCGTACTGTGACGATATTCCCGGCATTGAGTCCGCTTTCCGCCACGCGAAGCGTCCTCCCGGGCAGACGATCCACCAGATGAAAAGCCTCCAAATTTGTGCTGAAATCCTTTCCCGAAAATCCCGTTGCCCCGAAGCCCTCAAATCCCTTTGTGGTCTTGAACTTGCGGCTGTTGATTCCGACAATCCGAGCGGTCTTCGGGAGCGCCTCAATCTCCATCTCGTCATGGACTTCAAAGAGGGCCTCCATCCCCAACTCCAGCACAAGTTCGTGAAATCCCTTGAGCCTCGGTGCATCCAGGACACTCGCCATAAGAAGGATTGCATCGGCTCCGAAGGCCCGTGCTTCCCTAATCTGGTATTCACCGATGATGAAATCCTTCCTCAGAACCGGCTTGGAAACTCCCTCTCGTATTTTGCCGAGATTTTCTATCGATCCACCGAAATGGCGTTCATTGGTCAAGATCGAAAGTGCTCGTACTACGGGGCTCTCCTCGTAGGCATCGGGTGCCTCAAGCACATTCTTTGCAAGCATTCGCCCCACGCTTGGAGAGGTAGCTTTGATCTCCGCGATCAGGCTGAATTCCCTTTCCGGAGACCCTCTTTCCAACACCTTGGGAAAAGACCGCACCGGAGGCGCATCGGCAATCATTCCCCGGAGATCGGCCTCGGAACGGCGGCGTTTGGCAACAGCCACCTCCTCCTGCACATCGGCAAGAATTGCATCTAGAATCGTGTGAACAGATGGTGAGGACATCGGGAAACTCCAGTTCTAGCGTCTATTGGGATTTCCTCAAAGAATCTCTCACCCAGTCTGCATACGGAGCTGAGACCGCTTCTGGAGTGATCTGGACGATCTCAGGGACTTCATAGGGATGAAGTTCCGCAAGACGCTCCATGCAGCAAGAGGCGATCTCGGGTTCTGTCTTGAGCACCACGACAAGCTCGCCGGATTCCTCTAGTTTTCCCTTCCAGTGATAGAATGATCTCGCACCAGGCAGCATCGTCCCGCAGACAACCAATCGCTCCTCCAGCAACTGGCGCACCACAACATGAGCGACAGCCTCCTCGGAAAAGGTCGTTATGATCAGACTCAATGAAGGCATCTCACTCATAGGCACACTCCTTTCAGCACACTCTCATAGGCATCAAGGGAATGTTCCAGATCGAATCGGGAAGCTAGTGACAGCGAAGCCTGCCGGGCCACCAACAACCCAGCTGGATCAGTGAGATACGGCTTCAGCGCAGCCGCCATTCCTTCCTCCCCTTCTGGAAGATCGAAGAGTCGGGCATTCGCGCTGCTTCCGCTTTCCTGAGCCACATCGGAGAGCCCGCCAATCCTGCTCCCGACAAGTGCCAGACCACGAGTCAGCGCCTCGATTGCGACCATCGGCAGTCCTTCCGAGAGCGAAGGCATCAGCAGAATCTCGGAGGCCTGCATCACCCTGGAAACCTCGGCGGCACTGGCCCAGCCTGGAAAATCAATCCGATCAGCTATGCCGAGTCGCTCCGCTTCAGCACGGGCCCCGGCAAGCAACGGCCCGTCACCCAGAATGGCGCACTTCCATGGGATCATTCGCAGCAGCCCCAGAGCTCGAATGGCGACCAGCGGGTTTTTCTGCACACTCATACGCCCCACCATTAGAAGGCGAGTAGGCTGCCGGATCTCCAGCACGGGAGCAGGAGGCAGGGCAATTCCATTGAAGATCACCTGCGGCGACAACTGATATGCCTTACTGGCCAACCCCGATACGAAACTGCTAACCGCAGTCACGGCAGTCGCCGATTTCCAGATCGGGACTGTCAGCGGTTTAATCCAGCGGAATAGAGTTCCTGTCTGATCCGGCACCCCCCCCGGCACATCCCCGAGATGGGCGGTCAGGACATAGGGAACGCCCGTCACTTGATGCGCCACCAGCGCTACGACTCCGGTCGGCACGGCAAAGTGGGCATGAATCAGATCCGGCTTCCAGCGGTGGATCTCACTGAGCGCCGCCGGAATGGCTGTAGCTACCCAGAGTGCCATCTCAGGAACACTGCAGGTATCCTCACGCTGACGGAAGGCCCGCAGGCGATGAATTTCCATCCCTTCCTCGGTCGACTGTTTGGGCAGATGTCGCATCCCCGCCGTTAGCACATGCACCTGATGCCCCCGGGAAACAAGCCCCGCTCCCACTCGGGCGGCCAATCGGCCACCACCACCTCCCACCGGAGGATACTCGTAGTTGAGAATCAGGATTTTCATTAAAAATCACTCCTCGTCGCTCTACGCCAACTCTCCAGAACATACTGGCACCAGAGGAAGAGCCTTTCATCGCCGCGACCAGCTCGATGGGAGTCGAGTGCTTTATGCACCACGAAACCGGAATGACCTGTGGGAATTTCCAGCGGGATCGCACCTTCCCGGAGCCACGTCCCGATCGGGGTGCCGAACCCTTTCTTCTTCCTATGGAGAATGGAAGCTGGAAGTACCGGCTCAAGCGCTTTTTTGAGAATCCACTTGGTTGTTCCCTCGCAAAACTTCACGGTGTGGGGCAGGCGGCGGGCAAATTCGACTACTTCCAGATCAAGAAAGGGTGAACGGGCCTCAAGCGAGTGCAGCATACTGGAGCGATCGACCTTGGCCATGATATCATCCTGCAGGTAGAGCTGTGTGAAGAACTGAAGCGCACGCTCGACGGGATGGGCCTGAACTCCCGCAGCCTCCCACGCGGCGAGGGCCTCGCTATAGAGTTCTTCCTCGGTGGTGTGGTCGCCGAAGTAATCGTCGAGCTCCTCTGACTCCAGCGGCCCCATCCA
>Ga0182012_10004085_pt1 | contig 15367 bp, 16 predicted proteins | sample 612S2SmetaG_FD_120486 | JGI IMG/M metagenome (GOLD analysis project Ga0182012, IMG submission 120486) | Permafrost microbial communities from Stordalen Mire, Sweden - 612S2S metaG | ecosystem: Environmental > Terrestrial > Soil > Wetlands > Permafrost | place: Sweden: Stordalen | collected...
GGCGATGCAGGCCGATGGGGACCTCGTCGTCTACCAGGGGGACCGGCCGATCTGGAGCTCGGGGACCGACCATGGGGGCAATGGCCGCTACTACTTGAGCCTCCAGGACAACGGCAACGCCATGATCTACTCGGCCGCCCGAAAGTCGGTCTGGGCGACGAACACCGCCGTCCTAGGGCTCCAGCTCGGTGACATGGGACCGGCGGTAATGGCGCTCCAGATGTACCTCTCGTCGCTCGGCTACTGGGTGGGGGTGCCCGATGGGACCTTCGGCGACTCGACCCAACAGGCCGTCTGGGCGCTCCAGAAGGCCGCCGGCCTCAGCGCTGACGGTGTTGTCGGGCCGAAGACAGCCGCCGCCCTGGAGGCCGGCGTCGTGCCCAAGCCACGGTCGACGTCGGGCTATGTGGTCGAGGTGGACCTCCAGGACGACCTCCTTATGGTCATCAATGCCGGCAAGTTGCTCCACACCCTCAATGTCTCTACTGGCGGCGGCTACACCTACACCGACCAGGGCGTCACGTCCGTAGCGATCACCCCGAGCGGCGTGTTCCATATTTACAACGTGATCAACGGGCTCGACGTCGACTCCCTCGGGGAACTCTGGCGGCCGAGGTTCTTCGTTGGCGGCTTTGCCGTCCACGGCGAATCGTATGTGCCACCCTTCCCGGTCTCGCACGGCTGCGTTCGCGTGAGCGACGAGGCGATCAACTGGATCTGGGCGGAGAACATCATGCCCATCGGTACCGAGGTCTGGGTCTACTGACGCCGGTCCGTGAGCCTTTAGGCGGTGGCCTTGTCGACCTGCTGCTTTGCCCTGAGGTTGACCAAAAGCCACTTGAGGCGACCAGGCGGCGGAGATCACCCAGTACGCACTGGGCGACCTCTGCGATGCGAAGGTGGATATGGAGGCTTCCTGACCTGCCGGTTCGCAGTTACATGCCTGTTCACAAGGACATTTGCAGCCGATGGGTGCCACCTCACGCCAGGGTTTGCCGCGCCGTTCGCGCACGGACCACGGGCCCGAGTCGCAATACCCAGGCGGGAGGTGAGCGGTATTGGACCCGCCATAGACACCCGTATTGCCAGCACCGACTATCGCCAGCGTGCCAGCAACGTTGCCTGTCACCGCCAATGTCTGCTTACGGGAGAGCCCGTTGCCGATATAAAATTCAGACTCGAGAAATTGCTGTCGATGGCCATCGCGCCTTGCACCTCGGTCGAGGCAGGCTGTTCCCGGGAGGCACATGAGGCGCCCGACGCGACGCCGGCACAGGTGCTGTACTCGCTCAAGCCCCCCGTGTCGTTGGCCACCTGCTGGCCTACGCACATCGGGAGAGGGGCGGACGAAGCGTCGCCGAACGACCCCGTTAGAACTAATCCCAGAACCAGCGAAGAGCCAGTAATCAACCTGGCTGACCGGCTCAGCCGTGACCTGCGTTTCGTGTTTGCCACCGCGTGCTCTCCCCTCGAGCTCGGGCACCCTATCTCAACGGATTACCTGCCGTTGTTTTTCTCTAGCTCCCGGCGGGTAACTTGGCTGTAGTCGGCCGGGCGGTGGCCTCGCTCGGATCGGCCGCCACTTTTTCCCACCCGACCGGCAAGTACGGCACGACTCCGCCGTCCCATGTGAAGACCAGGGGCGTCTGGAACGCGACGGGCCGTACTATGAGGAAGTCGTACGACTCTTCCCAATTATTCGCCGCGGGAGACGAATAACCGGCCCCGGCAATGCACTGGTTGCATGTCGTCCCGGCCCACTTGCCGAGCAGTTCGTCGCGGTGACCCCAGCACCCGCTGGCAGTGGGGTTGGCACAGGCGAAGTTCGGTGTGCTGCCCCTACCTCCCCAGCCGTCGTCGTAAAACCAACTGAATATGGCCGATGCGGCGTCAACCGAGTCGCCGGCCCACGCCCCCCCCAAAGGCATAGTCGCCGCCTCCGGGGGGCAGCGACACCTGGATTGGGCCGTACGTGACCTGGAAAGGGGGGTCTATGGCCTTGCGGGCCGCCGTGGTCACTGCGGCGCTCAGGTAGGGTGAGAGCCCCACCAGGGGCGGGACACCCCGGGAGATCCTTTCCAGGTTCACCAGGACGAACATCTGTCTGGTGGCGCTCAGCTCAAAATAGTCAGACGGGAGGGCGAAGACAGGGAGGTGTTCAGCTGCTTGCGCCTAGTCGATCGCCGCCAGCAGGACTTCAGTACAGGCACGAGAGCCGTCGTAACCAAGGACACCGCGCGGGTAGCACGGGGACGGGCAACGGAACCCCCCTTGTACGACCGTGCAAGGCCCAGTTCTATCAGCAAAAGCTGGCAGTTGCCGGTTCGCCCCGGGGTTGGCCAGAGGGTTGACCGCTGCCATAACGATCACGACTTGCGCCACCGAAGCCGCAAAAAAGACTAAGGGGGCCAGAAGGGTTACGGAGACCCTACGTCGGGGCACCAGTCGGATGTTAGGCGAAAGACAACTGACCCGCTGCTCAGGCCGCTTGCGGGCCCTAGGCCACGTGGCTCCAAGGTTCACCGTTTGCGAGTGAGGTTAACGCCCTCCGTGTTGGGTTTCAACCGGTTGAGTCGACCGGCTCGGCGCACTGAAACGTGGTGCCTAACTGATCGGTCTTCGATCGTGGGACCGTGACGACGAGGCGTTGGATGAAGCCTTGGTACTCTTCCTAGCGTCGGCCAGGGCGCTACGCGCCTAGATCTGGCCGACGAAGCCGTGGCCGCTACGACTCTAACGGGCTAAGGCTCACCTTGACCGGGGCTACGGGTCTGGGTACAGTTTCCGGGCGCCGATGGTCCCCCACCGAGATGAGGGTAGGCACGGCAACCCTCTCGTCTGTGGCTTGCGCCACGGCCTCGTTGTGCATGGTCGGCGACAGTGCCGGGGAAATCTATGAATGGGACGGCAAATCCTGGTCGCCACCGACTACGGTCGACCCGCGCAACGACTTGCCCTTTGTCGTGGGTTTGTCCTGCCCTACGACAAAGGAGTGCGTGGCTGCCACTTTTGACGGCTACGCCTACACGTGGGACGGGGCGTCCTGGTCGTCCCCGACCCTGCTCGACAGCACACCCGGCCAGGGTGACATCACGTCCTTGGCGTGCGCAGCACCAGACGTGTGCTTCGCAACGGGCGATGCCGGGAACGTGAACGATTACGACGGCACTTGGCAACAGCCAACGCTCGTCGACGACGGGCACGACCTGGTGTCCATTAGCTGCTCGCCCCAGGGCAGCTTCTGCATGGCAGCGGACAATTCTGGCTATGTGCTCACGACTCACGGTGCGAGCTGGACGACGCCCGAGCCGGCCGGCCCGGCCATCGGTAGCCTGGACGGCGTCTCGTGCCCAAGCCACAGCTTTTGCATGGCGGTCGACGCCACTGGGCACGAGCTCACCTGGGACGGCGAGCACTGGTCGGCACCCGTCACGTTCGACCCACACGGGATAACCGGTCCCGTCTCATGCCCGTCGAACACATTTTGCGTGGCGACAGATACTCAGGGGGAGGCCCTGGTTTGGGCCGGCAACGCCTGGTCCAGGCCCGTCGAACTGGCCCCTGCGCTCTATTCGCCCGCCCCGGCCATCTCGTGCGCGAGTGCAACCTTCTGTGCCCTTGTCGCGGCGGGCGACGCGTTTATCTGGGACGGGACAACTTGGTCCACCGGCCACTACCTGGGCATGCCGTACGATCTGCAAGGTGTCTCATGCCCGAGCGCTTCGTCATGTACCGCCATCGACGAGTTCGGCAGCGCCGCAAGCTGGGACGGCTCGTCTTGGAGCAAGCACGCCACTGCTGACAATGGACGAGACACTGAAGCCATTTCATGTCCGTCCCTAGCCTTCTGTATGGTCGTCGATTTCCAGGGCGGCGAGACAACATGGGACGGGCACAGATGGACGCCGCGCGAGACCATCAGTAGCAACATTACTGGCGGCCCCGTCTACGCCATGTCAGTCTCGTGCGCGACCGCAAACTGGTGCTTGGCCTCGGACAATCTCGCTAGGGTGTGGGCCTGGGCCGGGTCCAAGTGGAACCTAAGTGGCACCCTGCGCCCCGCGGTCGGCGGTGCAGGCACAACAAGGGTCTCCTGCCCAGCCCCTGGTACCTGTGTGGCAGCCGGTCAGGAACTTTACACGCTCGGCTTCCCACGCACGTAAGCGGCCGCTGACGAGGTGCGGTACGGAAACTGGCGGTAGCAGGTCAGATGCGTGGCGTCGTGCATCAACGCCGCAGCTCACGGGCACTGTCATCTGGTAACGACCGTCCGTCGGCGGCGGTCGTGACCCTTTGCGGGCCGGCAGAGGGTGGTCAACCGCAGGCCTCTGGCGTTCGCGAACACTCTGGTCAGGGGCTCAAATGGGGCGCGCTCTAAACGACCAACGGCCTGCCGGTGAGCGGGCGCGGCCCCACGGTCCGAGCGACGATCTCCTGGGCGACGGCGCGGTCCCTCCACCACAATGTGCGCGTCGAACGACCAAAGAGGTGTGTGTCTGCACTTGGACCGACAGCGATGAACGAGAGGAGTAACGGTTGGGACACGGGCAACGTTGTTTGAGGGCGCCGCACGCGGGGCGAAATAAGTGCCGTTATGGCTCCAAACAGCCGTGCCCGCGCACGTTTTTCGGGACTGCCACATATGTCCGCACGTTGTGTGTCACTTTGCGCGGATCGTAGTAGAGGCGTAACGGTTGAGGCAATTGCGAGAACCGTCGTTACGCGACTCCGACGACGCACAGGCAGACGAGCACGTTCTCGAAGTGATGTACGACGGCAACGAGTGATCTGGCGCTACCTCACAGCCCCGATTAGCCCACCACCAACACCGGCGACCAGGATGCCGGCAAGAGCGATGTTCGCGGCCCGGGAGCCCGGTCTTGGCACTTTGAAGACCCAGATGCCGATGCTTGCATTGACGAGCAGGCTCAGCTGGGCGATGGTGAAGCCGACACCGGTGCCCACCCGGGAGACCAGGCCAAGCAGGGCCAGGTTGCCGATGCCGAACAGCAACCCGGCGGTCAACTGCACAGTGGTGACCCTCAGGCTCAGCCTTACCGGCTCGGCCGCAGGCAGCGCCAGGGCAAACCCGGCAGTGAGGATCCCGAGGGCGAGGGGGAAATTGGCCACCTGCGTCGGCACCTTTGCCCACTGGGCCGGCACGAAGTAACTGCCCCACAGCACTCCTGCGGCACTGGCCCAGAGCAGGCCACCGCGGTAGCTGCCGGCGTTAGTAGAGGTAGCTGTTGCCTGTCCGGCTGACGTGGGCCCTGCCGGCTTGCGGCCCGAGGCTGGTACGGCCCCCGGGACCAGTGCCTTGGCAGGACGCTCGTCTTGTGAGCTCACGATCAAGAGGACCCCCACCAAGACCAACACGAGAGCCGATGCCACCAGGGCGAACCGAGCGGCGCTGAAGCTGTCCAGTTCGCCAAAGAGAAGGGCACCCCATGCGAACGCGGCGATGATGTTCAGTGGTGTCCACGACCCGGCGGCGCGGGCCAGCCCGATGGCCTCCGAGGCGCGAAAAGCGGAGTAGTTCCCCGCCGTCCAGACCAGGCCCCCGGCGAAAGGCAACCAGAACTCACGCCAACCGAAGGAGAGGTGGTTGCCGCTGGCGACCAGAGCAACGGCGGCAAAAGCTATGTTGCCGACCGTCACGTAAAACGTCCGCGAGCGTTGGGGCACGCCGGGCACGGTCTGGGCCAGTGGTATCCACGTCCCCCATGACACGACCGTGATCAGCGCAAGCAATGCGGTCATGATTGCCTCTGCCGTAGGTGCCCAGTGCGCTCGGCTGTCCCCCGAGCCCGTCCGTTCATATGTCGCCTGACCGTTGTCTGCGCGGTAACCACGAACGCAGGCCCCCCTCGGTGAGGAACGCGGAGAAGGCTTCCTCGGCGGCGCCGACCAGGGGCGCGTCGTCGCCGAAATGGGCGGGGACGAGCGGCGGGGGCGCGGAAAGGCGGAAGTGCATTAGGCCGGCGAGGTAGGCCGCGTAGACATGGTCGCCAGCGACTTCGAGCAATTCTCGTCCCAAGCCCCCAAAGGTGACGATGTCGGGGTCGAAGGCGTTGACAAGGCCGGCAACCCCTCGCCCGGCGGAGCTTGCCATCTGCTGGGCGGCGGCGACCTCTTCGTGCTGGACGACATGTGCAGCCCGGGCGACGGCGAGGACGTGGCGGACATAGCTGACCTCGTCGGTGGGTTGCGGTTGGTTGAGGGCCCGGGCAAGGGCGGCACCGTCGAGGGTGGTGTTCCAGCACCCTCGTGCACCACAGCGGCACTGTTGGGCTGGGTCTCCGAAGGGCATATGCCCGAACTCGCCAGCTGTCCCGGTCGCGCCAAGGACTAGCCGGCCGGCTTCGATGACGGCACCGCCGATGCCGGCGTCCATGTAAAGGTGCAGGACCGAACCGGCGCCCGCCGCAGCCCCGCGACGCGCTTCGGCTATGGCTGCAAAGCTGGCGTCATTGCCGGCCAGAAGGGCCTGGCCGTCTCGCTCGTGCGGCCAAAGCACGCCCAGGTCGATGTCGTCCCAGCCGAGGTTCGCCGCTTGGGCGAGGTGGTTGTCGACCACGGTCCCGGGAACAGCAACAGCGGCTACCCGGATGCGGCGACCGTAGCGCCTGCGGACGGACCCCAATGCCTTCCCCAGCTCGCCCAAGACCTGGTCGGGGTCGCGTCGGTGGGCTCGCTCGGCCCGGACCAGCTCGGTCCCGCCGAGCTGCGCCACGGCGAGCTTCCAGGTCTCGTGGCCGATAGCGGCGACGACCACGAGGGGCCCTCGTGGATGGGCATGGAGGGTCGTCGTGGGCCGGCCGCGCCCACCGGTGGGCGGTGCCGGGCGCTCGCTGACCAAGTCGAGGGCGCCGAGGCGGGCCACGGTCTCGGTGACGAAACCGCTTGTCATACCCGTCTCACGAGCTACGGCTACACGCTCGATGCCCGGTCGTTCGTGGACGGCCCGGAGAACTGCAACGGCCCCGGTGGCCCGCCGTAGTTCAGTCATCATCCCCACGCCTGGTATTTTACTCGTCTACCGAGTATAATTCGGGGGCGGATGCGTTGTGAGGGCAGCCTCAGAATTGGTCATCCGCGCTCTCGCAACGGCGGCGACAGGCTGACGCGGCGAGTACTTAGTCGGCATCTTGGGCATGGAACCGGGCAAGTTCGGCTGGAGGGGTCTCGCGTCCCGAACGCCAGCCGGTGAACGTGACAAGCCGTAGCCGCTCCGGCGCAGCGGTGCGGAGCGCATCACCGTCGTCATGCGCTGCTCCCTGGTCCTGTCGCGACCGATGTGCCCACACGCAATAACGGCACTTCTCTGGAGCATTAGAGACAAACACCCTGCTGCTGGCCCATTTTCACGTTGAGGACAGTCCTCAAGGGTTGTAGGTAGCAGCCGGCGGCTGACCCCGCCACGCCGGCCGCTAGATGGCTCTCAAGCAGGCTGAGGTGTCGACCTGCCGTTGGAGAACAGCCGGTGACGATGGTGGAGGAGTCAAGCGGCTCCCGCTGGTAGATAGGCAACGCCCAGGCACCCCGGGCCGCCGTGCGTCCCGATCACCGGGCCGAGGTAGTTGACGAGGGTGTTCTCGCGCGGGAACACACCGGCGAGCATGTCCAGAAAGGGGTCGAGGTCCACCGCCGCAGCATGGGCCACGGCCAGCGCGTCCAGCTTGCCGGCTCTTTTCACCAAATCCACGAGGTACTGGAGCGACCGGGCACGCGTGCGCTGGCACGACTCCCCCTTGACCACGCCGTCACGGATTTCCAGGACCGGCTTGATCGAAAGAAGTGACCCCAAGAAGGCCCTGGCCGCCCCGGTCCGGCCCCCTTTTCGTACGTTGTCCATAGTGTCCAACGTGCAGAACACTTGGACGTTCGGGACGACCGCCCGAGCTGCCGCCTCGGCGAGGTCGAGGTCGTTGGTCGTGGCACCGACCCTGGCCGTTTCCAGCACGACCATCGCCTCGCCCACGCTCACCGTCCGAGTGTCGACGACTCGGACGTCGACTCGTCCCCGCACTTCTTCGGCCCCCGCGCGCGCAGCTTGGTAGGTCCCCGACAGGCCAGCGGAGAGCGTGAGACAGACTACCGACGGGCACCCTTCGTCGGCGGCTTGGGCGAAGCTTTGCGCGAAGGCGCCAGGTGAGGGGGAAGAGGTCTCGGCCAAGGCGCCGGTCATGGCGCAGCGGCGCCAGAACTCGCCCGGGCTGACCAGCTTCATCTCCTCTGGTCCCCACTCGCCCAGCCGGACGTCGAGCGGGACTATCCCGATCCCGAGGTCTTCGACAAGGTTGTCCGGAAGATCACAGGCATTATCGGCAATGACTTTTATCCCGGCCATGAGGTCTCCTTCCCGGCGCTCCTCAGGGCCGTCCACAGAAAGCCTGCCAGCCCACAGGTGCCACGACGGGCCACGGCCCCTGGCGCTGGGGCCGGGCGAGCTGTCGAGCGGGGGGGCCGAGCCTTCACATCGCTCTTTCGGCCGTGCCAGTCCTGCAGGGCGTCTGCCATGCCGGGGGCCTCATCTCGACGCTGGGGCCGTCTTGGCCCCAGCGGCCTCCGTTGGGTCGTCGACCCAGTCGGGGCGGTCGTTCATCAGGAGCCCCACAGGCACTGCTACGAACGAGACAATGGCAGCCACGAGGATGGCAGCGTGCAGCCCGCTCATGAACGAAGCTTGGCTCCCGGCCACTATGGCGTGCTGCAGAGGAGCGGGTGCCCTGGCCACGGTGGGCGCGACCCCCTGGGCGATGAGCTGTCTGGCCTGCTGCAGCTCGGTGGCGACGGTGGCCGGGACGCCGGATGCCGTCAACTTGGCGAACAGGACATGCCCCAGCCTTGTCGTCAGTACGGAAGCGAGGACGCTCGTGCCGAGTACGCCGCCTATTTGCAGCGAGGTCGACTGGAGGCTGCCTGCGATGGCGGCGTCGTCGACAGGTGCGCTTGACACGATGGCGGAGGACGCGGACACGACCACGGGGCCTATGCCGAAGCCCAGCACCACGAAGGGCACCCAGACATGGACGTACGCCGACATCGGTTCGAGCCACAGCAGCCCTGCCAACCCAACCGAAATGAAGAACATCCCGAACGGCACCGCCGCACGTGGCCCAAAGCGCTCGTTCAGGTAGCCGCCCAAGGGGCAGGAGAACACAAAAGCGCCGCTGATGGGCAGGACCCTGAGGCCGGTGGCGACAGGGTCGTAGCCGTGCACGTTCTGCAGGTACAGGGAAATAAAGAAGAGCACGCCGAACAGCGAGAAAAACACGAGGACCGTCGCCACGCAGCCAAAGGTGATCCGGCGACTGCTGAACAGGTGCATCGGCACCAAGGGCGTCACAGTCTTCAGTTCGGCCAAACCGAAAGCGACAAGCAGGACGATGCCGCCGCAAAGAAACCCGATGGTCTTTGCGTCCCCCCACCCCCAGGTGTCGGCCTTCACCAGGCCGAACACGACACAAAACAAGCCGCCGGCCACCAACAGGAGCCCGGGGATGTCGACGTGGTGCCTGTGATGGGTGTCACGGCTCTCAGCGAGCGTGAACAGGCCGAGCAGGACGGTCACGGCTCCGATGGGAAGGTTGATGTAGAAGCACCATGGCCACGAAGCATGCTGGACGAGCAAGCCTGCAACCACGGGACCGGCTGCCACCGAGACTGCCGCAGCGCCACCCCACACTGCGACCGCGAAGTTGAGCCGCTCCTTGGGGAACGCGCTGCGGACGATTGCGAGCGTGTTCGGCATCAACATCGCACCGAAGACGCCAAGCACCGCTCGGAAGCCGATAACGCCGCTGATCGAGCCGATAAGACCGACGCCGAGCGAGCTGAGGGCGAAGCCGGCCGTCCCTATGAGCATGAGCAGCCGACGGCCATAACGGTCGCCGACCTTGCCCATCGGGACGAGCAGGATTGCCAGGGCCAGCAGGTAGGCGTTGGCTACCCACTGCAGATCTGAGAGGTTGCAGTGCAGGCCCTTGGCTATGTAGGGGTTGGCTACCGCAACGATGGTGCCGTCGAGGCCCACCATCGCGACGGCGAGCCCCACGGTAATGAGGACCCAGGTTCCATTGCCCCGGATCCCCCCAGTGTGGCCACTTGCGTTGCTGCGGTCTCGCTCGTCCCCGCCTGGCCCGACCTGCTGGGGGCCCTCTGGGGTTCTTATGACGTCCACGGCTCCTCCTTGGCGTGCTCTGCTAAATGGCAGCCTATGCCGTCAGACATAGTATGTCATCGCCACTGTTCCGAGGAGGTACGATGCAGCTGTGCGATTGGAGGGCGAGCCCATGGTTGATGCCCCGCTGAGGTCGGTCGCAGCTAGGGCCCAGAGCGAGCAGCCCCGTTCCCCCTCCCTCACAGAGCGGAGGATGGAGAGGACGCGCCGTCAGCTGGCCGAGATGGCGGCACGGCTGTTCCTCGAGCGCGGCTACGAGGCAGTGACGGTGGAGGAAATAGTCGCTGCGGTGGAGGTGTCCCCGAGGACGTTTTTCCGGTACTTCGCATCCAAGGAGGACGTACTGGACGAAATCCTCGTCAATGAGGCCCAAGCGATAACCGCAGCGTTGCGCGACCGCCCAAAGGAGGAGCCGGTCCTAGACGCCGTGAAGGCGGCGGCTGCTTCCTGGCTAGGGACCGCGCAGCGGGACCCCCGCACGCTCAGGCTGTTCGCCCTGGTCGTGCGCACCCCCGTGCTCAGGAGCCGCTGGCTGGTGAGGCGCCACGGTACACAGGAACAGCTGGCTGAGATCCTCACCCAGAGGCTCCCGGTCGGCACCGAGCCCAAGATGGCGTTGCTTGCTGCCGGCGCGCTCATCGCCGTCGTCACGACGATTTTCGAGTTCTGGGTCGAAGACTTCGACGACGCAGAAACGTTTACCTTCATGGACAGGGCGCTCGAGGCGGTGGTCGACGGGTTCGGCTTGGGGGGCCGGAGCGAGACGCCGCCTCGGTGACCCATCACCTGCCCTTTGGGAAGGCCCGGGCGTGGGACATCTTGTGGCGATCGGGGAGGGTGCGTCCGCAGGAGCGCCCGCAGGTCCCGGCTCCAGTTCGGGCAGCGGTGACCGACGCTCGACGACGCTCGTTGGTTGACCCGCCAGCCTCGGGCCCTGGATGGGTATCCCTGGAGTCGTCGAACTGCTAGTGGGGGGGCCAAAACCTGCCTGGTGCCGGTGGGAAATGAAGGCTGGACAGCGGGCCTCAAGCCCTCGCCTTCCCCCTCCCCCTCACCCCCACGTCGTCGGCAAGCTCCGGTTTGGCGCTCCGGTCGAGGAGCGCTTCGAGCCCAAGGTCGAACTCGGCGTCGTGGTTGTGCTCGGCGAGGGCGGCGTAGCGCACGACGGTGGGAAGGGCGCCCGGGTCTGGTGTGTGCAGACCACCTATCTGGTCATCTCAACGCACGCTGGCTGCGCCCGAGGTGGCCGGTTCGGTCTCGGTCCGACGCCGGTGACGCGCAACCATGGTGGCTGCCGCGTCGGCGTCGCGGATGGTGAGGGCGACTGCCATGGCGGGCACGGCAACTGAGGCTGCGGCAAGAAAGCCCCAATGGAAGGCGGCCAGGTTCACGGTGAGGTGGCCAGCAACCCTTCGGGTCGGTCCTGCTGCGGCGAGCACGGTGGTGAGCAGGGCGACGCCGACGGCCCCGCCGAGTTGTTTCCCGGCGTTGAAAATCGACGACGCCCGTCCCGTCTGGGCTTTGGTTACGGTTGCCATTGATGCTGCCTGGGCGGAGATGAAGACGAAGGAGGTGCCCATGCCGAGGCCGAGCATGATGAGGCGTACTAGCCAAAGGTTGGTACCGATGGTCAGCGAAGTCATGGCGACCATCGTGGCGGCGACCACGAGCAGTCCTGCCGTCTATCGGGCGCTGGTGCCCCGAGACGCGGTATCCCACCTCCCCCTTGAGGTCACGATCCGAATGGGACCTGGTCGGCACGTTGGAGATGTGGAGCGACGGCCCGGTGACGCTGCTCGGCGACGCCTGTCACCCCATGTTGCCGTTCATGGCGCAGGGCGCGTGCCAGGCAATCGAGGATGCGGCGGTCCTCGCCCGTTGTCTCGACCGGTGGCGCTCGGACCTGCATGAGGCCTTGCAACGCTACGAAGCCCTGCGATAGGAGACGCCAGAGGTGCCGGTATGAGCCATTCCATTTCTGCCCGAGCGGACAATATGGGCGTGGGTTTGCTCTTGGGCCCGCCGTGAAACAGCGCGTCGGTCGCAGCAGGGCCAGGGGTCTGAACCGGCTGGACGGGGAAGGAGCTAACGTCGGATGCCGAGGCCGGACGCCTCGTACACGGCGTCGATCACCCGCATGTTGGCTATGGCGTCTTGCCCGCCGGTGAGCGGGCGCTCTTGTCCCGTCGTGGCCCGGCAAAAAGCCCGCAATTGGAACTCGTAGCTGGCCCGTAGGTCAAGCACCTCGTCGACGGCTGTCCCGTCGGCAAGGGTGGCGGAGACCCGGTGGCCGAACTGGGGCGCCATGGGGTTGAGGACCTCGAGCCGACCTGCCTCCCCCCAGGCGCGCAGCGTCATCGAGTTCGGCCAGACCGTTTCCTCGGCCACCATGCTGGAGCTGACCACTGCCGGCAGCCCACCTGGGAAGGAGAGCTCGGCCCGCATGGACAAGTCGACGCCGGGCGGCCCCTCGACCGTCTCCGCCAGGAGCACATCGGGCTCTGAGCCCACCACCGTCCTTACCATATGGACGCAATAGCAGCCCAGGTCCATGAACGAACCCCCGGCCAGCTCCCGCTGGAAGCGGATGTTGTCGCTCGGGATCTTCGCGTTGAAATGGGCTTCGACTCGTTGCAGCGGCCCGATCTGCCGGCTCAGTTCGAGCATCCTGTGGGCGACGGGATGGTAGCGCCAGTGAAATGCCTCCATCATCACTCGCTGGCAGCGTTGCGCAGTTGCGACTACGGTACCCGCCTGGGGTGCATTGGAGGTCAGCGGCTTTTCACAGAGCACGTGGCGCCCGGCTTCGAGGGCGGCGATCGTCCACTCGGCGTGTAGGGAGTTGGCCAGAGGGATGTAAACCGCGTCGAGCGAGTTGTCGGCGATCAGGTCGGCGTAGGTTGGGTAAACCCGCTCTATGCCCGCCCGCCGGGCCAGAGCCTCGGCCCGAGCCGGGTCGCGTGCAGCAATACCGGCGAGCTGGACTTCGTTGACAACCTGGGCAGGTTCGATGACCGCCTTGTCCGCGATGTCAGCCGCTCCAATTATGCCGAGCCGCATTCAAGTCCTCCTCCGCTCGTGCTGGCCAAGGGGGAACCGTAACACGCCGGCGTCCCCGGCCGGTGGCACGGTCTCGGGGCTACAGTTGGACGTCGGAACGAGCTCGGGCTCGTCGCCGCCCAGACGGCACCCTGCCGGATCCGAATCTGGCGCTGGCCAGCGGCCTTCGGCGTCCCTTGGAGCGAGATTGAATGACCTGTCCTCCGGGTTCGTAGCGCGACCGAATTAGCCGTGGCGTGCCGGCTAGCGAAGGCGACGCTCGCCCCAGCCTCAATCAAGGCGTCGGCATGGCCACACCGACAAACGAAGCGGCCCTGACCCGGCGGCCGGCTCTGCCGCTTCTTGTTGGCGCTTCGTGAACCCCCCATTGCCTACTTCGCACCCAGCGCTGCCATCCACTGCGGCGCGTCGTACGGAGTAAGAAGGCCACCGAGATCGGGGTTAAATGTCGTTTCGAACTCAGAACTCTGTGATGACAACTCAAAGTAGAGGAACTCTCCGACGTGGTTCTTTCCAACGGTCAGAAGCACACGTTGTTCCTCGATGGCAAGGAGCCCCATATCTGGCGGAGCGCCCCCCGGGTGGTGCGCTTGAGAATGCGGTTTTGACGTCCGGAGCGATTGATGATCGACGCGACGAATTGACCGACGCGACCGCCGGAACAGGGCCCGAAGCATCGCGGATGAAACGACCTGAGGATGTCAAAAGCAAATTAGGACCGAATGCCTCATCCTGCATGTTGCCCACGCACAGACTCGCGTCCACAGCCAAGTCACCATCCGGCTCAAGTGAGAGGGATGCGCCATAGAAGAGAGCGGGTTCTGCGGGTACGATCGGACCGGCCCGGATGGGCAGCTCGGTTGGAGGCCGGCAAGGGTGCGGATCGTGCCGCTAGTGCATCGTCGCGCTAGTCCTAGATGAGAGCGCAGCTCTCGGTTATGACACCCCGAGGACCACAGTGCCTCGGCCACGTCAAAGCTCAGGTCGTGAGGACGCGCTCTTTGCCGGAGGTGGCAAGGTCGTCACCAGCAGGCCGCCACCCGCTGCCACAGTGCAGGGCGCTGGTGGCCGCAGCCCAAATATAACGCGCCCGTCCCGGTCCTTCTCGACGTGGGACCAAAGCCAGTACTCGGTCGCTGAGCGCCGCAGCAGACGAGTCGTATAAGCGTCCGGTAGTTGCTCCGACAGAAACCGGATCGTGTCGTAAGGGCCCCGCCACGAGCTTGCCATCAGGTAATAGGCGCCGTCCCGCGAGTCGAGCCCCTGCGCCCGCAGGGCCGCCACGCCGCGGGCCGTAACCCATTTTCGTCTGGTGACAAACAGGAGGTACCAGGTGCCGTCAATGCAATGGACCTCAGGTACCTCCATCCACTCGAACCAGTCCGGGACTTGGAGGGGCGCATCCTGCCGCCAACGCCTCAAGTCGGACGAATGCGCTACGGCGACGGTACCAACCGCGCCCCCCTCTTTGTCCCGCTGCGCAGCCAGGACCATCGTGTAGTTGTCCGAAGGAGAGCCTTGAAGGACCCAGGGATCCCGCCAACGCTCCAGATAGATGGCCGGGTCCGGAGAGGCAACCGGGTTTTGTGGTGCTTTTGCCCACGCGCTGAGGTCGTCCGACTGAGCCAGGCAGACGAACCGATTTGAGCCACTGTAAAGCATATAGAACGAGCCTTCGTGCTCGACCACGCAGCCGGTATGGATGCGTTCGGCGTCGTACGGCTGCCCGGTGTAGCCGATAGCGGTGCCTTTGTACACCCAACCTTCGCCCCTGGACCACGTGGCGTGGGCTATCGTAGGCCTTTCGCGAGCAAATACCGCATCGCGTGACATCGATCCAGGTGCGGGTTGGAAGAGATAAAAGACATGAATTGTAGGACCGATACAGTAGAACCAGGGGTCCCATAAGTAGCCGTCCGGGGGTAGGTACCAGCCCGGCAATTCTCCGATATCCACTGATGTGACCCTCCTTCCGACCGGCACAACCCGGTTGAAGCGGCTGCAGCCTACCGCCGATAATCGCGGCTCGTGCCTGGAGGCCTCGCAGCGCTACCCGCCGGCCCAGACGCAGCCGGCGGCAGAAAAGCTTCTCCATGCCCTTGACTACGTCATGCACGGGCGCTA
>Ga0182012_10004086_pt1 | contig 15365 bp, 12 predicted proteins | sample 612S2SmetaG_FD_120486 | JGI IMG/M metagenome (GOLD analysis project Ga0182012, IMG submission 120486) | Permafrost microbial communities from Stordalen Mire, Sweden - 612S2S metaG | ecosystem: Environmental > Terrestrial > Soil > Wetlands > Permafrost | place: Sweden: Stordalen | collected...
GAAGTACCTCGAACTCGAAAAGGGGAGCTCGAAGCAGGGGCTGAGCGCGGGCGCCACGATCCCCGAGAGCCAGACCCGCGAACCGGTGGACATCGAGGAACTCTTCAACATGTTCGACCAGAAGACGCGGACCGCGATCAAGATCAACACCAACAACTTCGGCGACGGCCTCGCCGGGCGTGGCCCCGGGCTCAACGTCACGATCCATGAACTGCGTCCCCTCGTCACGCACGCGATCCCCGTGCTCAACAACCTCGCCGCGCCGCAGACGGGCCTGCGCGAGCTGTTCATCGCGCTCGACCGCGCCTCCTCGCAGGCCGCGCCGGTGGCCGAAGCACAGGCCAGCTACTACACCGACCTCGACACCTTCTTCAGGGCCTTCGCGAGCGTCACCAAATCGATCGAAGCGGCGACCGAGGATGGCCCGGCGTCGCTCGAACAGGCCACCTACTCGCTCCCCCACGAGGCCCCGCTGATCGAGAACGCGACCGAATTCATGCACCTGCTGCGTCCCAGCGCCGCTGCGCTCGTCACCGTGGCGCCCTCGCTCGGGCACGCGATCAAAGAAGGCGCCGTCAACCTCGCCGCCGCCACCTCGCTGAACTCGCGCCTCGCCGAATCATCGGAAGCGCTCGCCAAATTCGGGCAGAACCCGGTCATCAAACTCGCCTTCGAAGACTTCACCCAGACGGTCGAAGTCGGCAACCCCGTGCTCGAAGGCGTCGCGCCCGAGCAGGCGAAGTGCAACTACTGGACGCTCGCATTCCGCAACGTCGCGAGCCTCGAGTCCGAGGACATCGGCGTCGGCACGCTGGCCCGTGCCGGCTTCATCCTCTCACCGGGCGGCAGCAACAACCAGGGCTTCCCCTCCGCCGGGATCGCCAACGGCGGCTCGACCGAAAAAGGCCAGAAACCGGGCGAAATCATCAACAACAACTACCTGCACGTCAATCCCTACCCGAACGTCAGCGCGCCGGGCCAGCCGCAGGTCTGCGAAGCGGGCCGCACGACGTTCGTCCCCGGGCAGGCCGTGATCGGCACGGCACCGGTCAAAGACGTGACGCCCGGCACCGAATTCACCACGCGCAAGACCGACCTGTTCGGCGAAAACTACCCGGCCTCCACGCTCAAGGCACTGGGGGTCGGCAAATGAGCCGCAAACGCCTCTGGCGCCGGCGCGACGAGGTCCCGGTCGTCGAGCTCAACCGGACTAACCCCGTCCGCTTCGCGGTCGTGATGATCCTCGTGATCATCGTCGCCGTCTACTTCGGGTTCACGAAGCGAATCCCGTTCAAACACGGTTTCCAGCTGAACGCCGTCTTCGCCTCGGCGGTCAACATCAAATCCAAGTCCCCGGTGCGGATCGCTGGCGTCCCCGTCGGCAAAGTCTCCTCGATCAGGCGCGAGGGCTCGGCCGGCGTCGTGACGATGGAAATCGAAACCCGCGGCCTGCCGATCCACAGCGACGCGACGCTGAAGATCCGCCCGCGGATCTTCCTCGAAGGCAACTGGTTCGTCGAACTGCTCCCCGGCAGCCCCTCCGCCAGGACGCTCTCCTCGGGCGCCACGATCCCGATCACCCAGACCTCCGACCCGGTCCAGCTCGACCAGGTCCTCGACGCGCTCAACACCGACACCCGCGCCAACCTGCAGAAGTTCCTGATCTACTACGGCGAAGCCCTGACGCGCAAGCCCGAAGCGGCCGAAGATGCCGAACAGCTGCCCGAGGTGCGCGGCAAGAACGCCGCCGAAGCGCTGAACGAGACCTACCGCCTCTCGCCGCCGGCGCTGCGCGGGGGGGCGATCGTCAATCAGGCGATCACCGGCACCGAACAGCACGACTTCTCGAAACTGGTCGCCGGCATCGAGAAGGTCACCTCGGCGCTGAACGTGCACGAGCAGGAGCTCGGCGAACTGATCTCCAACTTCAACACGTTCTTCTCGGCCTTCGCCGCGCAGTCGACGTCCCTGCACGCGACGGTCGCCGAGCTGCCCGCGACGCTGCACAACATCACCAGCGGCCTGTCCGCGCTCGACTCCTCCTTCGGGCCGACGCGGGCCTTCGCGCACGCGATCCTGCCGGGCGTCCGCTCGACCGACGAAACCGTCAAGGCCGCGCTGCCGTTCATCGAACAGACGCGCGCATCGCTCGCCCCGACCGAGCTCGGAGGGGTCGCCAAGGGCCTCGACGAAGCGGCCCCGTCGCTGGCCAAGCTGAGCGCCGAACAGATCCCCGTCTTCACCCAGACCGAAGCGTTCAACAAGTGCCTGACGAAAATCATCTACCCGACCGGCAACGCCAAGCTCGCGGACGGCAACTCGAGCTCGGGCGTCGAAAACTACAAGGAGTTCTGGTACAGCCTCGTCGGTCTCGCGGGCATCGGGCAGAACTTCGACGGCAACGGCCCGTTCACGAAGTTCCTGGTCGGGAACTCGGGCACCACGCTCGTCTCGGCGCCGGCCGGCCTGGTCGGCACGAGCATCCCCAAAAACAGCGAAGACCTGAGGCTGGTCGCCCGCTCGCCGCTGAAACCCGAAGGCACCCGACCGGCCTATCCGGCCGCCGAGCCGCCCTACGAGCCGCTCGTGCCGTGCGCCACCCAGCAGCTGCCCGAATTCAACGGCCCGCTCTCGCAGGGCCCGGCCGACGGGAGCGGCGGGTGAACCCCCCCGAGAAACACGAAGGCGGCCTCAGCGTCCGCGAGCAGATCGAGCGCTACCGGACGGCGTTCATCTCGGTCGTCACGATGGTCGTGATCGCGGCCGCCGTCGGCGGCTACATCCTCGCCCACGAGAACCTCCACCTGCCCGGCTGGGTGCCGGTGCTGGGGCGCAGCTACTACACCCTGAAGGCCGACTTCCAGACGGCCCAGGCCGTCACCCCCGGTCAGGGTCAGGCGGTCACGATCGCCGGCGCCAAGGTCGGCGAAGTCGCCGCCGTGGACCTGCACGAAGGCGTCGCCGTCGTGACGATGAAAGTGACGCCGAAGTACGCGCGCTTCTACCGCAACGCGACGCTGCTGCTGCGGCCCAAGACGCAGCTGCAGGACATCACGATCGAGGTCAACCCCGGCACGCCCTCGGCGGGGAAGCTGAAGAGCGGTGAAACGATCCCGCTGTCACAGACCGCGCCGAACGTCAACTTCGACGAATTCCTGGCGGGCCTCGACGCGGAAACGCGGACCTACCTGCAGGCGCTGCTCGCGGGCGCGGGCGAAGGGCTCGACCACAACGGCCGCGCGCTCTCGGCGGCGCTCAAGCGCTTCGAGCCGGCGGCCCGCTTCGGCGACGAGATCCAGCGCGAACTGACCCTCCGCCAGGCGAATATCAGCCGCTCGATCCACAACTTCAGCCTGCTGATGGAAGAGCTCGGCACGAAGGACACCCAGATCGCGCAGCTGGTCGACTCCTCGAACGCCGTCTTCAGGGTCTTCGCGCAGGAGGACGCCAACCTGCAGAGCACGCTGCACCTGCTGCCCAGCGCCCTGCACAAGACCGGTAACGCGCTCGGCAAGATCGCGGTCGCGAGCAACGAGGTCGGCCCGACGCTGCACAAACTGCTGCCCTTCGCCAAGGCGCTCGCCCCGGCCAACGCGGCGACGCGGAGCCTGGCGTCGAAGGCGACGCCGATCATCGCCAATCAGATCCGCCCGTTCGCGCGCGAAATCCTGCCGACGGTCGACGAACTCGCCCCCTCGACCCGAGGCATCTCGGAAGCGTTCCCGAAGCTCGCCACGAGCTTCTCGGTGATCAACGAATTCTTCAACGAGCTCGCCTACAACCCCGGCAAGGGCCGGGCCGGCTTCGACTTCTTCCTGGCCTGGGCCAACCACAACCTGAACAGCGTCGTGGCCAACGCCGACGCGAACGGGACGATCGGGCGCAGCCTGATCTACTTCAACTGCGACGTGCTGCCGATCATCGAAGGCGCCGCGACGGTCAACGAAACGGTGAAACTGCTCACCGCGCTGCTGAGGATCCCCACCGGACCCGAATGCGTCTCGCTCGGACTGACGGGTGCCAAAGCCTCGGCCGCGGGCGCGCATGCCGGCGGCCAAGGCCTCTTCTCCAGCCTCCTGAGCGAGAGCCCGTTCGCGGCCGTGCGTGGGGCGGGCGGCTGAGATGCAGAAGCGCGCCCCCACCCTCGGCAACATCCTCGTGATCATCCTGTTCGTGCTCAGCTGCTTCGGCCTGCTGATGTTCCTGTGGGGGTCATTCGGCGGGCCGCTGCCGCTGAAACCGAAGGGCTACCGCATGAGCGTCGCGTTCCCGGACGCGCTGGCGCTCGCCGAACAGTCCGACGTGCGCATCAGCGGCGTTGACGTCGGGCACGTCATCTCGGTCGCCAAGGGCAGCGACGGGCGAACTCACGCGACGATCGAAATCAGCGGCAAATACGCGCCGATCCGCGCCAGCATGCACGCGATCCTGCGCCAGAAGACGCTGCTCGGCGAGACCTACGTGCAGCTGATCCCGGAGGGCAACAGCGGCCCCTACCTGGCCGACAACGGGCAGCTCCCGAACAGCCAGGTCGAACCCTCGGTGACGCTCGACGCGATCCTCTCCGCCTTCGACCCGAAGACCCGGGCGGACTTCAAAATCTGGCAGCAGGCGGTCGCGGAAGGGATCAACGGCCGCGGCGAACAGATCAACGCCGACTTCGCCCAGCTCGAACCGTTCGTCGAACACGCCAACAAGCTGCTCGGCATCCTCGCCTCCCAGGAAGGCGCCGTCCGTGCCCTGGTGCACAACACGGGCGTCGTCTTCAACGCGCTGGCGAGCCGCAACAACTCGCTCGAAGGCCTGATCGTCAACGGCGAACACGCCTTCAAAGCCGCCGCCGAAGGCAGTCAGGGGTTCGCCGGCTTCTTCCGGGAACTGCCCCAGTTCGAGCGCAGCTCGCGCACGGCGCTGAAAGAAATCGACAAGTTCCAGACGGTCGCCAACCCGTTCCTTGAAGAATTCAGGCCCGCCGAGCGCCAGCTCTCGGCGCTGCTGAGCGCGGCCAAGCCGTTCGCGCCCGAGTTCGACCGCTTCCTGACCTCGATCGGCCCCCTCACGAAGGCCGCCCAGACGGGCCTGCCGACGCTCGGCAAAGCGCTCAACCTGACCGAACCGGTGCTCGAAAACCTGCGCCCGGTGCTGCACAACCTCGACCCCTTCCTGCAGTACGCGGGCACCTACACGAAGGAGCTCCAGGCCTTCTTCGCCAACCTCACCGCCGCGACCGAGTCCGAGGCACCGAACGGCGATCTGCCCAGATCGGTCAGCCTCAAGCAGCACCAGCTGACGACGATGGCCGTCGTGACGCCCGAAAGCCTCGCGCTCTACAACGAACGGATCGGCACGAACCGCGGCAACGCCTACCCGCTCGCCGGCAGCTACAGCTCGCTCGCCTCCGGGCTGCCGGTGTTCAGCTCGGCCAACTGCTCCAACCCGACCCCGTCCGTCAACGGCCCCGCCGACGAAACGATCTCCTCCGAACTGATCGAAGAGATCATCGCCTTCAAGGTCGCCAACGCCCCCGAAAGCCCGAACGGGATCAAGACCAAAGCCGCCGCGCCCGGCAGCCCCAACCAGGTCGCCGCGCCGGCCTGCGTGCAGCAGGGGCCGAACAGCTTCAACGGCAAGAGCAGCCAGTTCCCGCACGTCGTCTACGAAGGAAAACCATGAGCGACGAGGAGTTCCAGTACCACCAGAGCGACCTCAACCTGTCCGGCGACCCGGACACGGGGGAGTGGTCGATACGCTGCAAAGACGTCTACAAGCGCCTCGGCGGGGTGCCCGTCCTGAACGGACTCAACGTGGCCTTCCCGGAGGACACGATCACGGTCGTCCTCGGCCCCTCGGGGACCGGCAAGAGCGTGCTGATCAAGCACATGATCGGGCTGATGTTCCCCGACTCCGGCGACATCGTCGTCAAAGGCCAGTCGGTGCCCAGCCTGACGATGCCCAAGCTGCTCGAGCTGCGGCGCAAGATCGGCGTGCTGTTCCAGGACGGTGCCCTGTTCGGCTCGATGTCGGTCTATGACAACGTCGCCTTCCCGCTGCGCCAGCACACCGACATGGCCGAGGCGGCGATCGCCGAGCGGGTCAAGCAGAGGCTCGCCGACGTCGGCCTGGCCGAGGCGATGGACGACGCCCCCTCGCAGCTCTCGGGCGGGATGCGCAAGCGGGCCGGCTTCGCCCGGGCGCTCGTGATGGAGCCCGACGTCGTGATCTTCGACGAGCCCGACTCGGGTCTTGACCCGGTGCGCACGGCGCTGCTCTGTGAGCTGATCCAGGAGATGCACGAGATCTATAAAGGCACCTACATCGTCGTCACCCACGACATCGCCTCGGCGCGGCGGATCGGCCAGTACATCGCGCTGCTGTGGCGCGGGCGGATCGTCGAAGCGGGCGACGCCGAGCGCATGTTCTCCTCCGAGAACGCCTTCGTGCGCCAGTTCCTGAGCGGCTCGGCCGAGGGCCCGCTGACGATGGACTAGCGGCCGCGCCGGCCTCGACGGCGATCGGCCGCGCCGGCGGCAGTTTCGAGCTGGCCTTCCGCACGACGGTCTGCCTGGCCCGCTGGGCCGGGACCCAGCGCCGAGCGGCTGCACCCCGCCGACGATTATGCGAACATACGTTCGTATGGTCGCCTGTGTCCATCTGCCCCGCTTCGAGCTGACGGTCGCCGCCGGAGATGATGCCGGGATCGCCCGGCGGGCACTCGCCGGGGGTCCGCTGGCGGTGGCCCCCCGCGTGGGAGCGGAGGGCTCCGTGGCGGCCGGGCGGCTGGGGGAGGTCTCGGGAGCGGCCGAAGCTCACGGTGTGACGCGGGGGATGCTGCTGGGCGAGGCGCTGGCCCGCTGCCCGCAGCTGGTGCTCCTGCCGGGTGATCCCGTCCGGGTGGCGGAGAGCTGGGAGGCCGCGCTGACGGCCATGGAATCGATCGGCGCCCTCGTCGAGCCGGCCGGGCCGGGGCTGGCCTACTTCGAGCTCGACGGGCTGCGCAGGATGCATGGCGGCGCCGAGCAGACGATCGCCGCCGCCAGGCGGGCTCTGGGGCGCCCGCTGCGGATCGGGGCGGCGCCGACGCGCTTCGGCGCGCTGGCGGCCGCACTGGCGGCCCGCTCGCGCCGGGCATTGGTGCTCGAGGGAGCCGATGCCCGGCGCTGGCTGGCCACTCGTCCCGTGACGCTGCTGGGCTACCGCGAGCAGACCGCGCCGATGCTGGGAGCATTGGCCCGGCTGGGCGTCCAGACGCTGGGCGAGCTCGTCAAGCTGGGTCGTCCCGCGCTGAGCGACCGCTTCGGGGCGCCCGGCGCCCTGGCCCACGACCTGGCCAGCGGGCAGGACAGCCCGCTGCGTACGCGCCTTGCCCGGGAGCATCTGGAGGAGTCGATGGGGGTTGGCGATGCCGGCAGCGGCGGCGCGCTGAGCAGGGTCCTGGGGGTCCTGGTCAGCCGGCTTTTGGCGCGGCCCGAGCGGCGGGGCCGGACGCTGCGCTCGGTCATGCTCTCCGCGCAGCTGCTGTCGGGCGGCAGCTGGCACGAGCAGGTGGTCTTCCGCCAGGCCCTCTCCGACTCCGAGCGGATCGGGCTGGCGCTGTCGCTGCGACTGCTGGCGCTGCCGGCGCCGGCCGGGTCGCTGGCGCTGGCGGTCGAGCGCTTCGGCCCCCCGGCCGGGGAGCAGGGGGCGTTGCTCGACCAGGGCCGGGCACTGCGCGCGGCGCGCATGCGCGAGGCTGTCGCTCAGGTGCGGGCTGTCGCCGGGCCCGACGCCGCGCTGCGGGCCGTCTGCGTGGACCCCGACTCGAGGGTGCCCGAGCGACGGGTCGTGCTGGCGCCTGTGCCCGAATGAGCGCGAGGGCCCTGAACGCTCCCCGGCCGGCCCGGGTGCGCTGGGGCGAGGGGCGCCCGGCGGAGGTCAACGGCGAAGCCGTCGAGGCGCTGCGCGAGTCCTGGCTGGTCGAGGACCGCTGGTGGAGCGCCGAGCCACTGCGCCGGCGCTACTGGGAGCTGATCGGGGTGCGGGGGCGCAACCTGGTCGTCTTCCACGACCTCTGCACCGGTCGCTGGTTCATCCAGCGATGACCAGATGACCGTGAGCGCTTCGTCATACGGCGTCCTCGCTCGCTCATGTGCAAAGCACATCTCGCTCGCTGCGTCCTTGTCTGACTCGACTCACGGCCATCTGGGATGAGTCCCACGCCGCCGTATGTCGAGCTGCACTGCCACTCGGCCTACTCTTTCCTCGACGGGGTCTCGCTGCCCGAGGAGCTGGCCCGCAGGGCCGGCGAGCTGGGCCATGCGGCGCTGGCCCTGACCGACCACAACACGGTCTCGGGCTCGATGGAGCTGGCCCAGAGCGCAGCCGACTGCGGGATCAGGGCGATCCACGGCGCCGAGCTCGACATCCTGCCCGGATCGGCGGAGGGCCGGAGCGCCCGGCCGGGCCGGGCCGCGGGAGCCGGTATCGAGACCCGCCACATCACGCTGCTCGTCGAGGACGAGCGCGGCTGGAGCAACCTCTGCCGGATCCTGACCCTGGCCCACGCCCACACCCGCGAGGGCTCGGCTGGGCGCGTTCGTGGCGAGCCCTCGATCGGGCTGGGCGCCGTCCTCGAGCATTCCGCGGGGCTCGTCTGCCTGACGGGCTGCGCCGAGCGTGGGGCGATCGGCGGGGAGGAGGGACAGCAGACGCTCAGGCTGCTGCGCGAGGGGTTCTCCGCGGAGCACCTCTATGTCGAGCTGCAGCGCCCCTACGCGCGCCACGACCGGGCCCGCAACCGCGCCTACGCCGAGCTGGCCCGGCGCGCGGGGCTCGGCTGCGTGGCCACCGGCAACGTCCATGCCCACGATGCCTCCCGGGCCGAGCTGCAGGACGCCTTCGTGGCGCTGCGCCACCACACCACGCTCGACGCCTCAGAGCCGCTGCGCCGCGGCAACAAAAGCCATGTCATGAGCACCCCGCGGGCCATGGCCAGCCGTTTCGCCGATCATCCGCAGGCCGTCAGAGAGACGCTGCGGCTGGCCGAGCGGCTGCGCTTCGACCTGACCCGAGACCTCGGCTACCGCTATCCGGGGGCCGAGGAGCACGGCGCGCCGGGGCAGCTGGCCGAGCTCTGCCGGGCGCGCCTGCGGGAGCGCTACGGCCCCGGGGCCCCGCCCGCGGCCCGCGCGTTTCAGCGGGAGGCCACGGAGCGCCTCGAGCAGGAGCTCGGGGTGATCGGCCGGCTCGGCCTGGCGGGCTTCTTCCTGCTGCACCACGAGATGCTCGAGCTCGCCCGCGAGGTCGCCCGTGAGGTCCGGGGCCCCGACTCGGTGCGGGCGTTGCTGGCGCCGGGGCGCGGCCGGGGCTCGTCGGTCTCCTCGCTCGTCTGCTACCTGACCGGCCTCTCCCACATCGACCCGCTCGCCAACCGCCTCGCGCTGGGGCGCTTCCTGCACGAGGAGCTGACGGGCCTGCCCGACATCGACCTGGATTTCCCCCGCGACATCCGCGAGCGGCTGATCCCCCGCGTCCACGACCGTTTCGGCCGCGACCGGGCGGCCCTCGTGGCGGCCTTCCCGACCTTCCGGGCGCGGGGGGCGATCCGCGAGCTGGGCAAGGTGCTGGGGTTGCCGGCGGGGGAGATCGAGCGCCTCGCCCGCGGGGCCGACCACTACGGCTCGGCCGCCGAGCACGACGTCGAGACGGCGCTCGGCGAAGGGCGGGCGCGGGCGGAGCCGCCAGGCGGGGGTGGGGCAGGACCGCCGGGGCGCTGGGGCTGGCTGGGGCGCCTCGTCGAGCAGGCCCAGGGGCTGCCGCGCCACCTCTCCCAGCACTCGGGCGGGATGATCATCGCGACGAGGCCGCTGATCGACTGCTGCCCGGTCGTCCCGGCCGCGATGGAGGGTCGCCAGATGGTCCACTGGGACAAGGATTCCTGCGCCGATGCGGGCTTTCTGAAGATCGACCTGCTCGGGCTCGGGATGCTCTCGGCCGTCGAGCGCTGCGTCGAGGAGATCGATCGGGGGCGGGGGGAGCGGATCGACCTCTCGCGGATCCCCTTCGACGACCCCGAGACCTTCCGCGCGATCCGTGCGGCCGACACGGTCGGGGTCTTCCAGGTCGAGAGTCGCGCCCAGATGCAGTCGCTGCTGCGCACCAGGCCGCGCAACCTGGACGACCTGACGATCCAGGTCGCGATCGTCCGTCCCGGCCCGATCCAGGGCGGGGCGATCAACCCCTACATCGAACGTCTCCAGCGCCGGCGCGAAGACCCGGCCTATGAGATCCCCTACGAGCACCCGGCGCTGCAGGAGGTCCTGGCCGAGACGCTCGGCACGATCATCTTCCAGGACCAGGTGATGCAGGTCGCCGAAGTCTTCGCCGGCTACACCCCCGGCGAGGCCGACGGCCTGCGGCGGGCGATGAGTCGCAAGCGCTCGAGCGATCTGCTCGAGGGTCATCACGAACGCTTCCTGGAGGGAGCCCGCAGCCACTGCGGGGCCGACCCGCAGACGGCCGAGCGGGTGTGGAGGATGGTCGTCGGCTTCGCCGGCTTCGGCTTCCCCAAGTCCCACAGCGCCGCCTTCGGGCTGCTGGCCTACCAGTCGACCTGGCTGCGCGTCCACTACGGACCCGAGTTCCTGTGCGCGCTGCTCAACGAGCAGCCGATGGGCTTCTACGCCCCCGACAGCCTGATCCACGAGGCCGAGAACCGCGGCATCCCGGTGCTGGGGCTGGACGTCAACGCCTCCGAGGTGGAGTGCTCGGTGCAGCATGGCGGGGTGCGCCTGGGACTCGGCTACATCAAGGATGCGACCGCGGCGGAGATGGCCGGCCTCCTCGCCGAGCGTCGCAGGGGCGGCCCCTACGCCGATCTTGCCGATCTGGCGGGGCGCTCGGGAGCGAGGCGCCTGACGCTCGAACAGCTGGCCTGGTCGGGGGCCTGCGACGGGCTGCTGGCCGGCGCCCTTCAGGGTGGGCGCGCGGGCGCCCATGGCCGCGAGGCCGACAGGCGCTCGGCGCTCTGGCAGCTGGGGCTGGCGGCACCCGCTGTGGCGCACGAGAGCGGGCGGGGCGAACAGAGCACCCAGCTGGCGCTGGGGCTGGAGCTGGGAGAGGCGCCCGCCCTGCGCCCGCTCGGGCGCTGGCAGCGGCTGATCGCCGACTACTCGACCAGCGGCGTGACGATCGGCGATCACGCGATGGCCGTCCTGCGCGGGCGCCTGACCGTGCCGAAGCTCGCCACCAGCGCCCAGCTGACCCGCCTGCCGAGCGGCTGCGAGGTCGCCCTGGCGGGGCTGGTGATCGCCCGCCAGCGCCCCGGGACCGCGGGTGGGACGATGTTCCTGCTGTTCGAGGACGAGTTCGGGACGGTCAACCTGATCGTCCCCAAGGCGATCTACGAGCGCCGCCGCAACCTGGCCCGCGCCGAGCCGCTGCTGCTCGCCCGCGGCCGGCTCGAGCGGACGCAGGAGCGGGCCGCCCGGAGCGCCCGGATGCTGCGGGACATATCCGCTGAGCGCATCGAGCGTGAGCCCGACGGCGAGCGGATCCGTCCGGTGATCAACCTGATCGTCCGTGAGCTCGAGCCGCTCGAGCGGTTCCTCGACGCCGGGCTCGATGGCGCCGGCGAGCAGGCGACCGTGCACCGGCTCGGGTCACGGGCGCCCGATCAGGCCGCCGAGGACGCGCCGGGCGCGGAGGTCCAGTCGAGCATGCGGGCGGTCGCGCCGCCGATCCAGAGCTTCGCGTCGGGGCGGCGCCGCTGAGGCCAGGGCTTGCGCCGCGAAGGCGCCAGACGGAAGCTCCGCGCCGGGGCCCGGGCTAGGCGCCGGGCGGGCGCCGGCGCGAGAAACGGCGCATCCGGGCGGCCGGTTTGCCGCCACGCGGCCGGTGCGGGGTCAGGTTGCGCGGCCAGCTCATCATGCCGCCGAGGATTCCCAGAAGGCCCAGCACCAGCACGACAAGGACGATGATTGCGACGGTCAGGCTCATGGTCCCTTCTTACCCCGCCGCGGCCAGAGCGAACCGCGGGCGTCCCGCTAGGGTCAGAACATGGAATTGGCCGAGCTCGGCAGCGTCTTCGTCAGACCCTCTGAGCGCGGCCGGGGGTTGATGCGCCGGATCGTCACAGAGCTGCTCGAGCAGGCCCGTGGGCTCGGTCCCGAGCGGGCGATGCTCGATCTGCAGGGGGCTTGCCCTTCTGAGGCGGTTGGCCGCTCAGAGCGCTCTTGCCGGGCGCGCCGCGGCCTCGGCGGCCTCCGCGTCCCCGACCGCCCATGCGAGACGTTCGATCAGCTGCTCGGCCGCGTGTTCATCGCAGAGATGGATCGAGCTGACGCGCTCGTCGAGCAGGACCGGCGTTTCGGGCGTCCGCCCGCGTGTGTTCCCCGTTGTGCGGCTCTCGCTGCGGGCGCTACCGACGGCGGCATCGGCCATGACGATGATTCTGGCCATGAGTCTCTCCTTGGGATCGAGTTCCGCCTCCTCATCGGCCACCCTCGCCGCTGCGCCTGAAGGTTGGCTTAATTCTTGCCGGGGTCTGACGGGCTGAGGTCTGAACGGGTGCGGGACGGGTAGCCTGGGCTACATCGCACAGCTTCCCAACAGCGACATCGAGGTCTTCCCCCTGTGCCTCGGGGGCAACGTCTTCGGCTGGACGATCGACGAGCAGCGCTCCTTCGAGGTGCTCGACGCCTTCCGGGCGGCGGGGGGGAACTTCATCGACACGGCCGACGTCTACTCGCGCTGGAGCGAGCAGGGCGAGGGCATCTCAGAGCGGATCATCGGCCGCTGGATCGCCGATCGGGGCAACCGCGACGAGCTCCTGATCGCGACCAAGGTCGGCATGGCCGAAGGCCTCGAAGACCTCTCCGCGCAGACGATCCGCCGCGGCGCGGAGGCCTCGCTCGAGCGCCTCGGGATCGAGCGGATCGACCTCTACTACGCCCACCGCGACGACCCCGGGACGCCGATCGAGGAGACCCTCGGAGCTTTCGCTGGGCTGATCGCCGACGGGCTGGTCGCGAACGCGGGCGCCTCGAACTTCAGCGCCGAGCGCCTCGAGCGGTCCCTCGCGCTGGCACAACAGGAGACCGGCCTCGCCTCCTACGTGGCGTTGCAGCCCAACTACAACCTGATCGACCGCGGCGACTACGAGGGCGCCCTGGCGGGCGTCGCCGAGCGCCACGGCGTCGCCTGCGTCCCCTACTACGCGCTGGCGCGGGGCTTTCTCAGCGGCAAGTACCGTCCGGGCGGCCCCGAGGTCGACAGTCCCCGCGCCAAGGGCGTGCGCGACTCCTACATGAACGAGCGGGGCTTCGCCGTGCTGGACGCGCTCGATGCGCTCGCGGCCGTCCACGAGACGACCGTGGCGAGCGTCGCGCTGGCCTGGCTGGCGGCCCAGCCGACCGTGCTGGCCCCGATCGCGAGCGCGACCTCCCCGGCCCAGCTCGGTGAGCTCGTCGCCTCGGCCGGGCTCGAGCTGAGCCCCGCCGAGCTCGAGGCGCTGAGCGCGGCGAGCGCCTGAGCTCAGCGAGGCGCCACGACGAGCGCCTGGAAGGCGCGCCCGACCGGGCCATCGAGGTCGTGCAGGACGCTCTCCGCGAGCGCCGTGCCGCCCTCGTGCAGCAGCGTCCGCGCCGCGATCCCGATCCACTCGCCCTGCGGCGCCCGGTGCAGGTGGATCGTCAGGTCGGCGTTGATGAAGAGGTACTCGGCGAACGGCAGCGAGGCGCTGACCCCGTTGCCGAAGTCGGCCGTCGCGGCGAGCCGCGCGAGCGGGCTCGGCTCCTCCCCGGCGAGCAGCTCCCCGCGCAGGCGCATCCAGACCCGGGCCGGTCCCGGCGTCGCGGGGTCATCCAGCCAGCGCATCTCGAGGGCGCCCGCGGCGAAGCTCCGCTCGTCGGCGTCGTTCAGGGCGAAGCGGACCGGCTGGGCGTGCTCGGGGCCCGGCAGCGCCGGCCCGGCGAGCGCCCCGTCCGGCAGCTCGGGCAGCCCCCGCGGGATGCGCGCCAGCCGCAGCGCCGTCGCCCGGCAGACCAGCGTGCGGCCCGCGGTGCCGTCAACGGCGTGAAGCTCAGCCGCCAGCTCCTGGACCCGGCGGCCGGCCCTGACGGTCCGCACCGTCAGCTCGAGCGGGGCGAACGGGATCGGGCGCAGCAGCTCGAAGCCGAGCCGGGCGATCGCCGTGTCCGCGGCCGGCTCGTGTCGCTCGAAGGCGCTCGTGATCAGCGCCGCCGGCGCGCCACCGTGCAGCGCCCCCGGATCCCAGGGGCCGCGTGCGAGCTCGCTCGCCATGAAGCGCCCGCCCTCGGCGCGGAAGATCGCCTCGGCCACGGGCTCAGCCGACCTGGGGGCGGGCCGGGTGGGCGCTCATCGGCTCGAGCGCTCCCAGGAGAAGCCGCGCACGGCGAGATAGAGCCCGAAAGCTCCCCAGATCGCGATCACGGCCAGCGCGTCGAGGTTCTCCGAGAGCCCCGAGCCGGTGACCATCGCGCCGGAGAGCCCCGCGATCAGCGGCTTCAGCGGCAGGGCTTCGGCGATCGTCCGCAGGAAGCCGGGGGCGCTGGAGGAGTCGAAGACGTAGAAGGAGACGAAGACGACCGGCAGGAAGACCGCGTTGACGTAGGCGGCGGTCGACTCGAAGTTGGGGATCGCGTGGGCGAAGGCGACGCCGAGCGCGGCCAGGCAGATCACGCCGGCGAGGACGAAGACGATCAGCGAGAGCCAGTCCATCGGCCAGCCGATGCCGAAGATGAGCCGTCCGGCGAGGATCACGATCGCGATCTGCATCGCGGTGTTCGTCACGGCATTGGCCGCGACGCCGCCGAAGTAGGAGACGGTCGGCAGGGGCGTCCCGCGGATCCGCTTGAGCACGCCGCGCTCGCGCAGGAAGACGATGTTGTAGGCCAGGGCGGTGAAGGTCGTCGACATGACGCTCATCCCGGCGATCGCAGGGATCAGCTTGTTGAGGTCGCGCTGGCTTGCGCTCAACAGCGCCCCGCCTGCGGCCAGGAACAGCAGCGGCAGGACGAAGTTGAAGAAGGCGGCGCTCGGGTTGCGCCAGAACATGCGCCGCTCCAGGCGGTACTGGCGCCAGCCGAGAACGAGGGCCTCAGACATCGGCCGTCAGCTCCAGGTAGACATCCTCGAGCGTGGCCGCGCCACGGAGAGCTCCTCCAGGCGCCAGCCGCCCGCCAGCGCCTCGCCGGCAGCGAGCGCGGCGCCCGTCAGCTCGTGCAGCAGCCGTGTCGGGTCGTCGGTCTGCGCGATCACCGGCTCGCCGTCGCGCAGGTAGGCGACGCGGTAGCGCGAGCCGCCGCCGACGCCGAGCTGCGCCGGCGAGCCCTCGGCGAGGATCTGGCCGCCCTTGATGATCGCCACGC
>Ga0182012_10004087_pt1 | contig 15363 bp, 11 predicted proteins | sample 612S2SmetaG_FD_120486 | JGI IMG/M metagenome (GOLD analysis project Ga0182012, IMG submission 120486) | Permafrost microbial communities from Stordalen Mire, Sweden - 612S2S metaG | ecosystem: Environmental > Terrestrial > Soil > Wetlands > Permafrost | place: Sweden: Stordalen | collected...
ACCTGATTTGCGCCATTTGGGGCGAATGAGATGCTCCAGGTCTTGGCGTTGCGCGGCTGGGTCCAGGTTACGCCGCCGTCGGTCGATTGATAGAGACCGTAGGTATTGGCGGAGAGCAGGTGCTGGCCATTGGCAGGGTCGATTTTGAGATCGTAGAAACCCTGATAAACGAAGGGATCGCTGCAAATCAGCGCCCAGGTTGTGCCTCCGTCCATTGACTTCAGGATGCCGGCACCCAGGACGTAGTAGAAATTCCCTTCCCCGGTCCCGCAGTAGACTATTTGCGAATTCTGGGGATCGAAGGCGATAGCTCCGACGGCGAGGCTGGGTGCGTTGTCCGTTCGCGGCGCCCAGGTCATGCCACGGTCGGAGCTTTCCCAAACGCCTCCGGCAGCCGCCCCGCAGAGTACGTGGGATGGATTTCGGGAGTCGACGGCGACGGCTGAGACTCTGCCTGAGACGTTCACGGTGTTGACGCCATAGGTCTGGCCACCGGGGATGGTGACGGGACCGATCGAGGTCCAGAGTGGCGCGCCAGCCGGAGCTGCCGGAGGCGCTGCGGGCGGCGGGCTTCCGGCTGCCGGCGCGGATTGCGCCGGACCTCCCGCAGCGGAAATACCGGATCGGCGGCGAGCCTCTCCCTGGCGATTTTCAGAGACTGCGCTGCGGATAAGGCTTTCCGCGGCCTCGCCGAATCCGCGGGCGCGCAAATAATGCACCAACCGCAGCAGCGCTTTTCCCCCAGGCGGACGGCTACGAAAAGTCGCTGTGGTGCTGTCGCTAGAGCCGGTTGCCGGGTCGGGATTCGAGGACAATTCGGGAGGGACACGCATCGTTACCTCGCTTACGTTGAACGGCGCATGGATCGATAAGTGGATGTTGACACGGGACTAAGACGAGTGCTCTTCTTCGGCCTGGTTCTTGTCAGGAGGCGCTACCGGCGCCTTTTCAGAGTTATCGGGATGCGGCGTGGGGACACCTCGATGCCGCAAAAATTCCTGCTGCCTTTGCGCTGCGCGTCCGCCGGGGGGATCAGGATTGGGATCGTTCGGATTGCGCGTCACTTGAGTTGTTTCTCCGCAGGAAACGAAGTATTGAGCAGAATGCGGGCAAAGTCAAGGAGGAATTCTGTGAATAATTAGAATGCCCCGGATTTATATCACCGGAGGTCCTCGCAGTGAGGCTAAGTCGAGTAACTTTCGCAATGCACGCCTTGAAATGTCGCAAGCTTCTGCGTTCGAGTTACTCGGTGCGCGCTAGTTTCCAGCTGCTGGCTTGGCTGGCTGCTTCGCCGAGGGGAAATAGCCGGTACGGGTGCGCACGTTGAGCTTGCTGTAACCCTTGGCCTGGGCGATCACCGTGACTTTCCGGAACCCGGGGTCGGTGCTCGGCTTAGTGCTGTGATAGGCCAGCGTGTACTGGCTGCGGATGTCCCGCGCCACCTCGGCTGCGATCTCGTCCACCTGGTCGAGCGATTTGGGAAAGAAGGCGATACCGCCTGTTTCGCCGGAGAGCATCTCCAACGCGCGGCGGGCGTGGCGCACCTCGCCCTTGGACATCTCGTCGCCAAAAAGCAGGCCGATCGAGTAAATGACCGGGCCGGAGAGCTGCTGGACGCGTCGAATGGCCTGTTCGAGATTGAGCGAACTGGCGTTGTCTTCGCCGTCGGTGATGATGACGATCACCTGCTTGGGGCGGTGAGCGTCGGCGGCCAGCTTGTCGGCCGATGCGACGACTGCGTCATAGAGCGCCGTGCCGCCGCGGGACTCGATATGCGCCAGGCCGTCCTTGAGCTTGTTCGCGTCGCTGGTCAGGTCCTGGTCGATGTACGCGTCGTCGGCAAAGTTCACGACAAAAGCTTCGTCTTCGCGGTTGGAGGCAAGAATCAGGTCGAGCGCGGATTTATTCACCGAAGGGCGCTTCTTGTACATGGAGCCGGAGTTGTCGATGACCAGGCCGATCGAGACCGGGATATCCGCATGCTGGAAGCTGAGCAGCTTCTGCTGGATGCCATCTTCGAGGACGCGGAAGTCGTCTTCCTTGAGATTCTGGGCAATGTGGCCACCGGAGTCGAGCACGGTCACGTTGAGCGAAACTTCCTCGACGTTCGAGACGATGGTGTATCCCTTACCCTCTTTGGTCACATCGTTCGTGGCTGGCTTCGCTGCTTCGTCCAGGTCGGGCGAGCGCACCGGATCGCGATCCACGGTCAACGGCGGGGGCTTTTGCGCTGGCGGAGCTTGCGCCGGCGTCTTCAGCGTGGTCTGGGCGGAAAGACAGGAACCGGACAGGGCTAGAAAAAGGCAGATCGCCGCGGTCCCACTTCTCAAAGGCAAGATGTGGGGCACCCGAAGTGATGTCTGGAGGGTGGGCGAATTAGTGGAGCGGGGCATAGTAACCGGTACGGGCATGGACAGTTAAGGGGGGCAGGCCCTGCGGTGGCACCAGCTTTACCTTCACTTTACGCCACTTACCGTCACGTTGTATGGAGTTTGGGTGATAACCGAGCACATATTGGTTGCGCAGCTCGGTGGAAATCTTGATGGCGATGTCGCCCATATCGGCCAGGTCGTCCACGCGGAAGAGCCGTCCGCCGGTTTCTTCGCACAGGTCGTTGAGCAGCATCGGGCCCATGCGCTCCTCGGTGGTGGGGGCATAGGGGTCGAATATGCCGATGGAGTAGATTTCGACGTCGGACTCGCGCACCTGGGCTTTGACTTCCCCCTCGGTATAACGTGAGCGGTTGTCGCCGCCGTCCGAAACGACCAGGAGCGCCTTGCGTTCATTCTTGGCGATCTTCATCTTGTCCATGCCAAAGTAAATCGCATCGAGCAGCGCTGTGCGATGGCCGCTGCGCACGGTCTGGAGACGCGCCTCAACGTCCTCGATCGAGCTGGTGAAGTCCTCAATCAGCTCGGGGCGGTCGTTGAATCCGATGACGAAAAACTCGTCCTGCGGGTTGGCGGTCTTCATGAATTGAAGAATGGAGTCGCGCGCGCGCACCAGTTTGGAGCTCATGGAGCCGGAAAGGTCGAAGATGATGCCAATCGAAACCGGCGCGTCCTCGGTGGCGAAGGTGCGAATCTTCTGCATGCCGCCATTTTCGTAGACGAAGAAGTCGTCCTGTTCGAGACCGGTGACCAGACGGTTCATCGGGTCGGTGACGGTGACCGGAACCAGCACCAGGTCGACATTCATGGCAAGTCGAGCGCCGGGCGCGAGTTTCAGGCCGTCGGGCCCGGTCAGGGGTGCAGCTTCCGCGCCGGTGGGGGCTCCGGTAGCCGGCGTGGCCGACGCGGCAGGGATCGGGACATGCACTGTATTGAGCTGATCGTCCTGGGCGCGGAGCGACTCTGGATCGGTGGCCAGCAGGAAGATTGTTCCAGCCAGTCCGAGCCGGATCAGGGCGCAGGCGAAGGGTTTTTTTGCCACGTGGCGGGGCGATTCAAAGGGGCTGGCGAAGCGGCTCGGGCGAAGAGTGGAACGAGGGAAATTGTGCATTGGCGTTCCCTGCTTTTGGAAAGGATGTTAGCACGAGTGAGGTGGTTTGGTTGCGCGGAATTGGTCATTGCCGTTGCCGCTATGAAATTAGAGTGCGGAACCCCATAATGGGAACGCATCCGGCGTAATTTGGATTGCATTTCGAGGGATTTAAGCAAACCTCGAGTCCGATTGCGGTGGGATACAATCGAGCGAAGCAATCGGTTTTGGAATCGGAGCAGGGGTTGCTCCGGGAGATCGAATCCGGATTGCCCGTGCCGGATTGCCTATGCCGGCGATGGAGAGTTCGGCAGCAAATGGCTTGGAGATTTTCTCGAAACGCGCGGCTTTCCGTGCTTGCGGCTGCCGCGCTGCTGCCTGGTAGCTGGAATCTGGCGGGCATTGCCCAGGCCAATGGCGCTGCGACGGGGCAGAAATTCATAGTGGTGCTCGATGCGGCTCATGGCGGCGACGACGGCGGCGGTCAGGTCGGAGCTGCCAATGGCGGCACAGCCGTCGCGGAAAAGAACATCACGCTGGCTTTGAGCGTCCGCCTGCGTTCGCTGCTCACGGCGCGCGGCATCGCTGTGGTCACGACGCGCGAAGGCAATGTGAGCCTTGCTTCCGACGCGCGGGCGCAGATCGCCAATCGCGCCACGGCCAACTCCGGAGGCGGCGCAGCTTGCTTTAGTCTGCACGCCTCGGAATCCGGCACCGGAGTTCATATTTTCGTTTCGTCACTTGCCCCAGCCGCTACAGGACGATTTCTTCCGTGGAAGACGGCGCAGTCGGCTTTTGTGGCTCGAAGCCTCAAGCTGGCCGGGACGATCAATGCAGCCCTGGAACACACCTCGATCGACGGAGGCGGCGCCAACAGCGGCGCGGCATCGGGCTCAGGACCTATCCCAGCCACGCTGGGCCGGGCCACGCTGCCCGGCGTGGACAGCATGACCTGTCCGGCCGTGGCCATTGAAATGGCTCCGATTCGAGGTACCGATCGCAAAGTCATCACCGACGTGACCGACCCGGATTACCAGACCCAGCTGGTGGAGGCGTTGGCCGCCGCAATTCTTGAGTGGAAGACCGACCTCGAGACCGAATCGCCCAAAGCCGGAGGATCTCAGCCATGATCCCCCGCTACCAGAAGATCGTGGTGCTGGTGCTGCTGGTCGTCTCGATTGCCATGGCTGCGGTGCTGGTCCGCCTGCGGGAGCGCGCCCACGACCGGCTGCTCAAGGGGGAAGATCTGGCGCCGACGTCGGCTCCGGCGGTGGCCCCGGCCGTACAGGCCTCGCTCGTAGTGGCCAACGATCAGGACGGAACGATGATCACGGAATCCCAGTCCCTGCCGCTTCCCGCCGATGGCGAAGCCCGGGCCAGGGCGCTGATCGAAAAGCTGCTGGAGCTCTACGCCGAGCCGGGTTCGACACACCCCGTTCCGGGGGTTCCGCGCGCCGTTCTGCAGGTCTTCCTGATGCCCCAACCGCAGACGCAAGGCAAATCGGATGCGCCTTCTGGGGGTCAGTTGGCAGTGGTCGACCTGGCTGGCGACTTTGCCGACGGGCATCCCTCCGGCATCCAGACCGAAGCGCTGACCATCGAATCGATCTGCAGCACCCTGCGCGCTAATCTGCCCCAGGTTGCCGAAGTTCGGTTTCTGGTCGATGGCCAGCCTCGCGCCACGCTGGCCGGCCACGCGGATCTGACGCGAACCTACCTGACGTTGGAAACCACCTCGCCGGATACAGCCGCAGGAGCTACGCCTTGAGTGCTCAGGCAAATAGCGCAGTGATCGGCGTCTTCGACTCCGGATTCGGCGGCCTCACGGTGCTGAAGGCGCTGCTCGCACGTATTCAAGGCGCGGAATACGCCTTTCTCGGCGATACGGCGCGGCTGCCCTACGGATCGAAGTCGCAGCGCACCATCGCCCGTTACGCCGCCGAAAGCGCGCAGTTCCTGGTTGAGCAACAGCATGCCGAGTTCCTGGTCATAGCCTGCAACACAGCCAGCGCGCTGGCTCTGGACGCCATTCGAGAGGCGGTCACCGTGCCGGTACTTGGGGTGATCGAGCCAGGAGCCGCGGCTGCCGCAGCCAGCTCCGCGACCCGCGATGTACTGGTGATGGCCACCGAAGCGACAGTGGCCAGCCATGCCTACGCGGCCGCCTGCCGGGCGCAAGGGCTGCGCGGCGTGGAGAAGGCCTGTCCGCTGTTGGTGCCGCTGGTCGAGGAGGGCTGGATCGACCCCTCCGCGCACCCGGTCACCGCAGAAGTCGTCAGGATTTACCTGAGCGAACTGCTGGCTGACGCCACAGCCGCCGGCCAATCCCCGGACACGCTGGTGCTGGGCTGCACGCACTATCCGCTGTTACGGCCAATCTTCGAGTCAGCAGTCCCGCGCGGCATGCGGGTGATCGATTCCGCACAAGCGACGGCGGACGAAGCGGCGCGCCGGCTTGGCGCGAGCCAGTCCGAATCAAGCGCCGACCACCCCGGAAGACGCCCCGTAATTCGCTGCTTTGCCACCGATTCTGTCGAGAAATTCGAGCGCCTCGGTTCCCGCTTTCTTGGCTTGCCCGTCGGCAAAGTGGAACTCGTCGATTTGGGCGGATAAAACCTCGCTCGCACTCTTTCCCGCCGTCCTCGTTCCTTCATGGTGGAACATCGGTTGCCGGGGACTGCTATTCTGATTGGCGTTCCTGCGCGTGTTGCGCATGGTTAAGAGCGCAAGCGCAAAGGCGCCGAAAATCGAGGATTGAATATGCCGGAAATGATCAATTTGGAAGGAAAGACCGCGGTCATCTTTGGCCTCGCGAACAAGCGCTCCATCGCGTGGGGCATCGCGTTGAAACTGCATGAGGCTGGTGCGAAGCTTGCCATCTGCTACCAGAACGAGCGTATGAAGGCCGAAGCCGCGGGCCTGATCGAAGAGCTGCCCGGAGCCGACGGCTTCCAGTGCGACGTTTCAAACGATGCGGAGATTGCGACCCTCTTCGAACAGTTGAAGGAGCGTTACGGCAAAATCGACACGCTGGTACATGCTGTGGCCTTTGCTCCGGCCGAGGATTTGCGCGGCGAGTTTGTGAATACCAGCCGTGAAGGCTTCCGGGTCGCGCACGATGTCAGCGTCTATTCCCTGATTGCCGTCACGCGGGCCGCCGTTCCGCTCATGCCAGAGGGCGGAAGTGTCATCACTCTCAGCTACTTTGGCGCGGAGAAGGTTGTTCCGCATTACAACGTGATGGGTGTCGCCAAGGCCGCTCTGGAGGCCACCGTGCGCTATCTGGCTTCGTCTTTAGGACCCCAGTCGATTCGCGTCAACGCCATCTCCGCCGGGCCGATTATGACACTGGCGGGGCGCGGCGTTGGTCAAATGGGAGACATGCTGCGCATCCACGCCGAAAAGTCGCCATTGCGCCGAAACGTGAAACAGATTGAGGTTGGCGGCGCGGCGGCATTTCTCGCCAGCGATCTCTCCGGCGCCATCACCGGAGAGACGATCTACGTGGACTGCGGCTACAACATCATGGGCTTCTGACCCGCGCACGCCACGCGGCTTACGGAACGGTGATCTTCGTCTCGAGCGGCAGGTCGCGTGAACTGCCGCCCACGAAGACCGAGCGTTCGCCAGTCGCGAGAGCCCATTTGCCGGCATCCACATTCCAGAACTGCAATTGTCGCGCCGGAATCTGAATCGAAATCAGCTTCGATTCCCCGGCATTGAGATGCACGCGGTCGAAGGCTGCCAGTTTACGCACTGGGAAGTCTCCCGCAAGCTTTTGTTCCGGCGCTCCCAGGTAGACCTGGGGAACCTCATCCCCGGCGACTTCGCCGGTGTTGGCCAGACTGAAGACAGCTACGAAATCGCCGTTTTGCATGGGAGTAACCTTGAGATTGCTATACGCGAAATGCGTGAAGCTCAGCCCGAAGCCGAAGGGAAACAGCGGCTCGATCTTCTGATTGTCAAACCACCGGTAGCCGACGTTCACGCCCTCTGAGTAAGTCGTCTTGCCATCCACGCCCCTTGCCGAGCGCTCGGGATACTTTGGATCGGCGGCTGGATAATCCGTCAGCTTTTTCGCCCAGGTGAAGGGCAGCCGTCCGGCAGGATTGGTCTTGCCCACCAGAACGTTGGCTGTCGCCCATCCGCCCTCATCGCCCGGCCACCACATCTGCACAACGCCCTTCACCTTGCTCAACCACGGCATGGCCACGGGCTGGCTGATATTGAGCACCACAATGGTGTTGGGATTGACCGCTGCAATCTCTTCAATCAGCTTGTTCTGGTCGTAATCCTTGCCGTTCCCCGGCAAAACGAAGTCGTATTTGCCACGGCTCCAGGCAAATACCACCGCCGTCTTGGCGGATTTTGCGGCCTCTATCGCTGCGTCATGGTTCGCCTTGCGCTGCTCCGGCGTCACCCAGGCGAGGCGCACCTGCTCCGGCTTGTTGGAGGTATCTCTGGTGACTGACACAGTAACTTTGTGCTTTCCGCCGGACAACGGAACAGCGGCGCGCACGTTATCCAATCCGTCGGTGGTCGGCATCAGCCCGTCCTTGCCCCCCAGTACCGTATCGCCATGGACCGCGCCCTTCATGCCGTTGGCGCCGGCGATATGCCTGCCGTCGATGCTCAAGTCGCCCGCTGCGCCCAGCAGTTGCAGGTAAATCCAATAGGTGCCTGAGGAGGGAACGTTGAGGATACCTTTCCAGGAAACCTCAACGTTCGGAGGCAGTGCGTCACCCGTCTTTTGCGTGGATTCGATAGTTGGATCGATGGAGTCCTCGATAGCAATATTGGAGCCCGTCTCGCCGAAAAGCTTGAGTCTGCGCTCCAGTCCCGGCTTGCCGTCGTGTGTCCAAAGCTCAGCCGGAATCGCCGCGCCCGTCATATCGTCTTCAACGGCATAGGTCACCTTCATCCCAGGAGCGACCTTGGCCATCGCTTCGACCGTCCCGATCTGCCGCCACGGAAATCCTGTGCTGCGCTCGCCGGCCACGCCGATAGCCACCGTCTGCCCCGCTCCCGGCCCAATCAACGCAACGGAATCCTCTGCCTTCAGCGGCAGAATCTGGCCCTCATTCTTTAGCAGCACGGCAGCGTCCTCGGCTGTCTTCTCGATCGTTGCAGCGTTGGCTTCTACGTCATGCACTGGAGGGTCCTTCGGTCCCAGCTGTCCCGGTGTCGGATGATCCAGAAAACCAAATCTCTCATACTGCAGCAACACGTGCCGAGCCGCCCGGTCGATCGAAGCCTGATCCAGCTTGCCCTTCTGTTGCAGATTCCAGAAGTTATTGTGTGAATCGTGCAAGGTGCCAAATGCGCCCAGGACAAACGGCTTGAGCGACGGCTCTTCCGGCAGACGGCTGCCCAGAAAGCCGGCCAGCATTGCCATGGTCGGTCTCGGAGCCTTCAGGTTGTTTGGATTTTCCGTTGTGAAGAAGCTGAAGATCAACGATCCAACCGGGCTGCCCTTCGGCACCGGTCCGGGCATCTCCATATCGAGGCCCTTGCCGATATAGTCCGCATTATGGACCGCACCCCAGTCCGAGGTCACAAAGCCCGTGAAGCCCAACTCATCGCGCAGAATATGTTCCAGAGTGTCGGCATTGCCGCAGGCCTGGTCGCCGTTGATCCTGTTATACGAGCACATGATCGACGACACCCCGGCCTGCACCGCGTCGGCGAAGGGCGCCACGTAAATCTCATGCAGCGCTTGGCCGCCGATCGTGACGTCTGCTCCGTCCGTGTCGTAGCCAACGAAGTGCTTGGCCTGGGCCATCACTCCTTCGCCCTGCACGCCGTGAATGAAGCTCGCGCCCATCACCCCGGTCAGCACCGGGTCCTCGCCGTAGGTGTTGTAGCTGCGTGAAGCAGTGATGTCGCGGTCGATATTGATGAACGGCTCCAGCACCACGTCGATGCCCAGGGCTTTCGCCTCGCGCGCGACCACTTTGCCGTTTTCCTCGGCGTCGTGGACGCTGAAGGTCGCGGCCAGCCCCATCGTCGCCGTCTCGGCCTGCGAGGGCAGCCGCGTGAGGACCCCAGGCGGCCCATCCGCGAGCCGCAGCGGAGGAATCCCCAGCCGAGGAACGCCAGTCAGATACCCCGCCTGGCCCTGATTCGTCGCCACCGGTTCGGACGCCCCGCGAATCAGCGCCATCTTTTCTTCCAGGGTCATCTGTCGCAGCAGGCCGTCGACTCGTGAAGAAGCCGGCTGGTCCTGAGTTTGGTTCTGGCTCACGGCAATTCGCGAGCCTATCGGCACAAATCCAATCACAAGCAGCGCCCAGGCAGTCTGGCGTAAGCGCAAACGGTTCCACACATCGCAACTCGGGTCCATGCATTCAGCTCCAGCCAAACGGTTTCCCTGCCGATGCAAGCAGCATACCGGGTCGGATTCAGGCAGAGCGATCTTAAGCGCACATTTCCTCAAGAGCAGCGCACTCCTGCCCAATTTGAACTTCGTTTGTGCGCTCTTGTGCCGTCGCTACTGCGAATACCCCGGCTGCAGTTTGGTCACATCGTTACCGTTGCGCGTGTAGTAGCCGGGACCCTGCGGCCCATTCTGCTCCCAGTCGGAGCTGGGACTTACCCAGTAGTTCTGACCTGTCGCCGGGTCGTGGTAATACTCCTTTTCGAGCCAGACGTTGTACTCGGAGTCGCCCTCGCCCTCGCCACCACTCCTGCGTTTCGCGTTCAGGCTCACCGGATCGGGACCACTGGGAATCGATGGCACGTTGCAGTGCAGCGAACGCGCCACACCGCTCGCCTCCGCGCCGCGCGAGGTCCACAAGCCGGTCAGCGTCGTTGCCGTGCGCAATGTGACCATGGCCCCACCCGGAACAGGAATTACCTGGTAATACGCCATGCCCTCACTCTCCGGAAGCCGGAAAGAAACGGCATAAATATTCTGCGCAAGCTGATGTTTGGGTCCGAAAGTGATCTTGCGCATGCCCATGCTGCTCAGGGTCGCGGCCACGGCTGCGTCTGGCGTGTTGAATCCGGGCGTAGGGTTGAGGCCGCCTGCGGGAAAGACGGAAAACCCCGCGCCAGCTTTGATGTCGGCGCTGAGGAACTCCGCGCCAAAAGCAAAGCTCTGCGCGTTCTCTGCCGTCACGGCCCAGCCGCGCGGACCCATCGAGGCGCAGTACTGCCCGTGAAAGGGGACCACCGCAACCGGCCGCGGCCGTGACTGGGCTCGCGCCTCCGCCGCCAGAGACACGGCCATAAGGACTGTGGCGACAACCGCGCAAAGGAGGCCGGTAGGCTTCGAACGGACTTTCTCGTACATGGTTCAGACCGCCTGATCTGGATTTCCGGGGATGGCCGGAATTATACATTCGCAGAGATGTTCACAGGTTCGGGTTGTGCTGTTATGATCCTTTCTGCCCGGAATTAAACCGGTTAAATAAGCGCTGAGGGGATGATACATGGGACGCGTGACTCGCAGAGGTTTTCTGAAAAACGCATCGGGAACGGCAGCAGCCGTCGCCATTTCGCAGGCTTTGCCGGCCTGGGCCGCGAATGGAACCACCGAAGAACAAACCGGCGCACCCGTCAAAGTCTGGACCACCTACCGCGACCGCCGTTACGCCGCAGCTGAACCTCTGGCATGGCAACCGCTCGGCGACCTCTCCGCAGACGCCATCGTCCTCGACCCGCACGCGGAAAAGCAGGAGATCCTCGGCTTCGGCGGCGCCATGACCGACGCAACCTGCTGGGTGCTCAGCCAACTCCCCGCGGACGAGCGCGCCGCCACAATGCACGATCTCTTTGCGCCAAGCGAGATGAATCTCAATGTCTGCCGCACCTGCATCGGGGCCAGCGATTACTCGCGCAACGTCTACTCCTTCAATGAGAGCGACCAGCCCGATCCCACGCTGGCCAGGTTTTCCATCGACCACGACAAGGAATATATCCTTCCCATGCTGCGCGACGCCCGCAAACTGAATCCCGAGCTCTATCTCTTCTCCTCGCCCTGGTCGCCCCCTGGCTGGATGAAGCCCAACAAATCCATGCTCGGCGGCTCCATGCGCAAGCCAAGTTATGACCCCTATGCGCGCTACTTCCTGAAGTTTCTTCAGAGCTATCAGGCTGAGGGCGTCGAGATCCAGGCAGTCACCGTCCAGAATGAAGTGGATACCGATCAGGACAGCCGCATGCCCGCCTGTCTCTGGGGGCAGGAATACGAGATCGAGTTCGCCGGCCAGCATCTCGGCCCGGTGCTGCGCCAGGCCGGGATGAAGACAAAGATCTGGGTGCTCGACCATAACTACAGCCTGTGGGGCCGCGCCATCGACGAGTTAAGCGATCCGCGCGTGCAGGAGTACGTGGACGGCATCGCCTGGCACGGCTATGTGGGCGACGCCACAGCCATGACCCGCGTCCACGAGGCTTTTCCGATGAAGAACGCCTACTGGACCGAAGGCGGTCCGGACGTAGCCGCGCCCGACTACGCAACGGACTGGGCGCGTTGGGGCGAAACCTTCAACGGAATCCTCAACAACTGGGCCCGCTGCATCACCTCGTGGAATGTCGCGCTCGACGAGCAGGGCAAACCCAACATCGGCCCCTTCACCTGCGGCGGCGTCATCACCATCGAAAACGGCTCGCACAAAGTTACGAAAAGCGGCCAGTACTGGGCCTTCGCCCATTTCAGCAAACACATAAAACGCGGCGCCAAAGTGATCGCCACCAACGGCCTGGAAATCGCGCCGACCGGCGGCCTGATAGCCGCTCCGGAACGGCCGAGAGGGCGTAACTCCGGCGCAGTCACCCATTCCGGCTTCCGCAATCCAGACGGCAGCTTTGTAATCGTGTTGGCCAACCGCGGCAGCGAACGCAAAACGCAGTTAGTGCTGGGTAACAAGTCGCTGGAACTGGATCTGCCGGCGGATTCGTTGTTTACGTTGCAGTGGTCGTAAGGCATTCTCTTATCCCTATCGTAAATAAGGCGGACAGGGATAAGAGAACTCCTGCTGGGTGGAAGAGGAAAAGCGTCTGATCGGCGCTGCTCTGTCGAGGAACGCGATCTGCGGCGCTTGCCGCGCCAGCCGCTCCCGGTTCAAATGCACGCGGTGTCAGCAGACCTCGCATTCTGACCAATTAAGAATTGCTACACTCTTGCGGTCATGTACACCATTAGCCCGAGCCAAGGACGATTGATTCCGATCGCTGTGTCTCGTTGCCGTCAGGCGCAGGAATCAAGTCGAGATCTGAAGGATGATATCTGTGGCTTACGGACTACGAATTCCATACACCGCTCAACTTTGCTAAATTGCAAAGATGGCTAAGAGAAGAATGCCGATCGACGCTCGGATTAAAGAACTGCTGGGCTTCGAACCTGAGGCCGAAGATTCCCGGGTGCTTAAGACGTGGAAGGCTGCCTCGACTCGCGTTTGCAAGCCATGCTGGGAGTTAAAGTATTGCCCTTATGGACCGTTGGTGGAACAGTTCCCGCTCTTGCCGCCACTCCGCGCAGATGCAGTTGAGCACAATGAATACCTTAAGCACTGCCTTGCTGTGGGTCGGCTGCCGGACGGAACGCTTCTCGAGGGGGAGAAACTGGCCTTCTTCCAGACGGCGGTAGTTGAGTTTGAGCCGCGGGATTACCCTGAGTCGATACCCGACGAGATTTCTGATATGTCATGCAGGGTTTTTGGCCACATTTGTCCCGTTGTCTTCTCAGCAGAAGGATTTACGGAAACTACTCTGTCGCGTCGCGTCGGACGTAACATTGTCCCGAACGTTCTAATGCGTGTCGCACGCCGTGATAATTATATGTGCCAGATTTGTAATTCCACCTTGCGCGATAACGAAATAGAATTCGATCACATCATTCCATTATCAAAGGGTGGCAGTTCCGAAGAGCATAATTTGCGGGTTGCATGCTTCGAGTGCAATCGCAAGAAATCTGCAGACGTGATTATTTGACCACACTAGGTGATCGGCATTTCCGGCTGGATCAGGGATGTCATCGCCCAAGTGGAGAAGCAAGTCTTACGCTTTAGCCAAGACAATGCGCGGAAGTTGGCTGCAAGACTCGCCTAATGCACCATCTCCGTTGATGCCGCAGCCCGTTTCGCTGGCCGTTTCATCACGAACGGCAGCGGAATCAGGCATCCCGTCAGCGGAATAGGGAACTGGCAGACTATTGCCGCCGCCTCAAAATGCGCCGCAGGTGTCGCTTTCCATGCAACACAGCAACTACCTCAAGCGGCACCGTTGCCGGGCGGGATACGACTGCGTAATTCGGAAACCGGATGAGGGTCCAGAACCGGAGAGCGCGGTTGGTGAGATCGGCTCTTGAGTGCCCGTGCATGGGTGAGTCGGCGACAAAAGCGCAGGCCCCGTAAATCGCTTGCTCGACCCTCTCCGCAGCGTTTTCGTCGTCCTGCGCGATGAATCGCCATATCGTAAAGATGTCCGCTTTAGCTTGCGGTGTGAGTACGTAAGCGCTCATCGTGCTGTGGAGCGCCAGGCTTCTTTCATTGCCTGGATTTCACGGCGGGCTCGGTCGCTTTCGATCAATTCGCCGCGCTCGGCTTGCTGGTAACCCTCTTCGATTTGTTCCGCGATTGTGCGGAGTTCCTCGCCAGTCCAGCTCTCCTGAGCGTCTTGAGCTTCCAATGCATCGCGCAGTACCTCTTCCGCATTCGCATAGCTACCGGTCGAAAGGCGTTTATTGATAAGGGATTCCAGATCGGGTGGGACGGTCAGTTGCATGGACACTCCTCCGTTCACTCTCATAGTGTAGCGCAGGATTTGCTTCGGAGTTTTGACCGGTTAATGCACCACTTCCACCGCCGCAGCCCGTTTCGACGGCCGCTTCATTAGAAACGGCAGCGGAATCAGGCACCCGGTCAGCGCCACTAGTATCCAGATCACATCGACATACGCGAGCGTTCGCGCCTGACTCTGTAGCATCCCGTAAATCTGCGCCCCGGCATGCAGCGTCGAGTCCGGGCCGCGCCAGCCGTTCCTGGCCCACATACCAGCCATGCCGCTCTTCATGCGGTCGAATGGCCCGTTGCCCTCGACCGTGTGGCGGATAAGCATGGCCTGATGCCGCTGCGAAAACCTGGCCAGCAGCGTGGTTACAAAGCTGATACCGACCGAGCCGCCCACATTGCGGCTCAGCGCGGTCAGGCCGGACACTTCGTTATTCTTCTCCTGCGGCACGCCCGCGTAGCAGAGCGTGTTAATCGGGATGAAGAGAAAAGGCAGCCCCAGAGCAATACAGGCGCGCCAGCTCACCGCCAGGCCAAAGCTGATCTGCTGGTTGATATTCGTCATCCGGTAGAGTCCGTAGGTGGTAATGACGAAGCCTACCGCGACAAGCTTGCGCGCGTCGAACATCGGCGCCAACGCTCCGGCTACCGGGAAGAGCACCATGAGCACAATGCCGCCAGTCGAGACCGCCATCCCCGCCTGCCGCGCCGAGTAGCCCATCACCTCCTGCAGGTATTGCGGAATCAGCACCGTAGTCGAGTAAAGCGACGCACCCACCATGAACATCACCAGTTGCGTCATCGCGATATTGCGCCGCTGAAAGAGCCGCAGATCGACGATCGGGTGGTCGACATGCAGTTCGCGCCAGAGAAAAAACATAAAGCTGAAGCCCGCCAGAACCGCCGCCGTAACGATGAAGCTGGAGCTGAACCAATCGTCTTCCTGGCCCTTGTCGAGCAGCATCTGCAGCGCGCCGATAAAAACCACCAGCAGGCCAAGTCCCCAGTAGTCGATGCCTTCGCGCTTCTTGCGCCGCTCAGCCAGATATGGCGGGTCCTCGACCAGCCGCTGGGTGAGAATCAGCGACAGAATCCCCACCGGGATATTCAGGAAAAACAGCCAGCGCCAGCTATGGTTATCCACGATCCA
>Ga0182012_10004091_pt1 | contig 15347 bp, 16 predicted proteins | sample 612S2SmetaG_FD_120486 | JGI IMG/M metagenome (GOLD analysis project Ga0182012, IMG submission 120486) | Permafrost microbial communities from Stordalen Mire, Sweden - 612S2S metaG | ecosystem: Environmental > Terrestrial > Soil > Wetlands > Permafrost | place: Sweden: Stordalen | collected...
AACGAGCAACTCAAGGCTGATAACTGAAAACAGGTTTTCTAAAGGCTGGTCTGCAACCGTGGCTGTTGTTTTGAAATCGTCGCAGGAGATCGAGAAGATGCGCCGCGCGGGCAAAGTGGTCCGTGAGGTTCTCGAGTTGGTACGCTCCGTAGTCAAGCCAGGCGCCACAACTCTCGACCTCGAGAATGCCGCAGAAGCACGGCTGAGGGAACTTGGCGTCAAGGCCGCGTTCAAGGGCTATCACGGATTCCCCTGCGTACTTTGCACGTCGGTCAACAGCGAAGTAGTTCATGGGATTCCGTCGGCCCAGCGCGTGCTCAAGAGCGGGGACATTGTTTCTGTCGATTTTGGCGCGGTGGTCGACGGCTACTTTGGCGACGCCGCAATCACTGTTCCGGTGGGCGCAATCGACGAGAAGGCTGCCCGTCTGCTCAAGGTGACTGAAGCGTCCTTGCACGCCGGAATTGCTGCAGTCAAGCCGGGGGCAACACTGGGTGATGTGGGCGCTGCGGTGCAGGATGTGGTGGAAGCAGAAGGTTTTTCCGTGGTCCGGGATTTTGTGGGGCACGGTATCGGGGTTCACATGCACGAAGACCCGCAGGTGCCGAATTTTGGCAAGCCGGGTCAGGGCATGAAGTTGAAGGCGGGCATGGTCATCGCCATCGAGCCGATGGTCAACGCGGGCAAGCCTGAGGTTCAGGTTTTGGGCGACGGTTGGACGGCAGTGGCAAGCGACGGCAGCATGAGCGCCCATTTTGAGCACACCGTAGCGGTAACCGCGACGGGTGCGAGAGTTTTAACCGAGTAAGCAACCTAGCCGGCGCGTACCAGTTTTTTACGTACCATGCACCGGCGGAAGCAGGATACAGTTTGTCGAAGGAAGACGCGATTGAGGTAATGGCAGTGGTCACTGAGACCCTGCCGAACGCCATGTTCAAGGTCAAGCTCGAGAACAACCATGAGGTCTTGACCCACGTTTCGGGAAGAATGCGCAAGAATTTCATCCGCATCCTGCCCGGTGACCGCGTGGCCGTGGAGCTGAGCCCCTACGACCTGAATCGCGGAAGGATTGTGTACCGCTACAAGTGACGAGCCATTAGCTCTCAGCTACTAGCTCAAAGCTGGATCAATGCGGCCGAAAGGCCGAAGGACATCGAAAACAAAGCTAGAGGCTAACAGCTAGCAGCTTTCGGGAAGGGCATCAACCATGAAAGTCCGTGCATCAGTAAAAAAGATTTGCGTTAAGTGCAAGGTCATCACCCGCCGCGGGGTGGTTAGGGTGATCTGCGAAAATGCAAAGCACAAGCAGCGCCAGGGCTAACAAGAACCTGGCAATGGCGAAAGTTCCACTCCAGATATCAGTTCTAAGTTTTCAGTTATCAGTCAATGCAGAACACAGCAGCAAGAACGAACTGACCACTGACAACCGATCACTGACCGCTGGCGAGAGGCTAGTTAGCTTGAGTCAAGGCTTGCGATGAACCTCTGGAAAGATTTCGCCCCACCGTGCGAACCGGCTAAGGCCGGGGGCACCCAACCAGTAGCAGCAAAGGACAACCAATGGCACGTATTGCTGGCGTCGATCTGCCCCGCAACAAGCAGGCAAGAATCGCGCTCACATACATCTACGGCATCGGTGATCCGCGTGCGCTCAAGATCCTGCAGAAGGCGAACGTGGATGCCTTCAAGAAAGTTCAGGATCTGGGCGAGGACGAGGTTAATCGCATCCGCCAGGTGATCGAGGACGAAGGGAACGTCGAAGGCGACCTGCGCAAGGACGTCTCGATGCACATCAAGCGCCTCATCGACATTCAGAGCTACCGCGGCACGCGCCATCGGCGCTCTTTGCCGGTGCGCGGCCAGCGCACCCACACCAATGCCCGCACTCGCAAGGGCCCGCGCAAGGGAACGATTGCCGGCAAAAAGAAAGCGACGGGCAAAACCTAAATGGCGAAACCAGAGAAGGCAGCAGGCGGCAAATCCGCCAAGAACAAGAAGTTCAAGAAGCGCGAGCGCAAGAATGTGCCATTTGGCATTGCGCACATTCAGGCCTCGTTCAACAACACCATCGTCACCATCACCGATCCGGTGGGTAACACGCTCAGTTGGAAGAGTTCAGGCTCGCTTGGCTTCCGCGGATCCCGCAAGGGCACTCCGTTTGCGGCCCAGCAGGCAGCCTCGAACGCAGCCGGCATGGCGCGCGATCACGGTCTGCGTGCGGTCGATGTGCGCGTCGCCGGTCCTGGTTCGGGCCGCGAGTCCGCCATCCGCGCGTTGGCAGCAGCCGGCATTGAAGTGCGCTCCATCCGCGACGTTACGCCGATGCCGCACAACGGTTGCCGTCCGCCGAAGAGACGTCGCGTCTAAGAAGCAGCTATTAGCTTCCAGCCTCTGGCTCTTTGCCTCATCCCGCTGCGCGTTAGATCCGCGGCCCTCCGATGAAGCAAGAAACAGCTAGTAGCTGGAAGCTGAAACCTAACCCGGGCCGGGAAGACATGCGCACCGTCGCACGTAAACCGGCCGACATCCGAAGTCAGGAGAAGAAATGGCACGTTACACCGGTGCAGTATGCCGCCTTTGCCGTCGCGAAGGCACCAAGCTCTTTTTGAAGGGCACCAAATGTACATCCGACCGCTGCCCGCTGGAGAAGCGCAACTTCGCGCCCGGCATGCACGGCAAGGACCGCAAGGCCAAGATCGTTGGCTACGGCTTGCAGCTGCATGAGAAGCAGAAAGCAAAGCGTATGTACTTCACTCTCGAAGGACAGTTCCGCGCCTACTATGAGAAAGCCAGCCGCGCCCCGGGCGTTACCGGCGAACTCCTCATTCAGCAGCTTGAGCGCCGTCTGGACAACGTAGCATTCCGCCTTGGCTTTGCAATTTCGCGTCGTCAGGCGCGCCAGGTGGTTCGTCACGGCCATGTCACCGTCAACGGCAAGAAGGTCAATATCCCCTCCTTCCAGGTGAATGTAGGCGACGAAATCGCTGTCCGCGAAAATGCGAAGAAGCTGATCATCGTCGAGCAGGGCGCGCAGTATGCGGCACAGAATCCTGTGCCAGCCTGGCTCGAAGCGAACTTTGAAAACCTCTCGGGCCGTGTACTTTCGCTGCCCAAGCGTAAAGACGTGAACCTGCCCATCAATGAGCAGCTGATCGTCGAACTGTACTCGAAGTAACAGCTATCAGCTTCTAGCCGCTAGCTTCTAGCCCGTTCCCGCGGCTGCCAGTACTATTGGTTCCAGCAGAATGAGCTAGAAGCTAAGAGCTAGTAGCTAGAAGCTGCATTCCAACCGAAGGAGAACTTGCGCGGCCGCCGCAAAATGCATCGCGACGCATCCAGCCGCGCGGGAAAAGAGTGATACCTATGTTGTGGAGAGGATTCCAAAAACCGAAGCGCCTGGCAGTTGATGCCGAGACGCTGACCGAAACCTACGGCAAGTTCAGCGCACAGCCGTTTGAGCGCGGATTTGGCACAACCATCGGCAACGCACTGCGCCGTACGCTGCTCAGTTCAATTGAAGGCGCCGCTGTCACCGCCATTCGCATTGAGGGCGTGCTTCACGAGTTCCAGTCGATAACCGGCGTTGTCGAGGATGCAACCGACATCATCCTCAATCTCAAGCAGGTTCCATTCAAGCTTGCTGGCGAAGGCCCCAAGGCACTTTACTTGCGCGCTGACCAGCCCGGTGTCGTTACATCTGGCATGATCGAAGCCGACGGCGACGTGGAGATCCTGGACAAGAACATCTACCTTGCCACGCTGTCTGAAGGCGGCAAGCTCGACATGGAAATGCGCCTGAAGCGCGGGCGTGGCTATATCTCCGCCGACAAAAACTTCGACTCTGATCTAGGTCTGGGCTTTATCCCCGTCGACTCGGTCCACTCGCCTGTGCGCCGGGTCAACTACCTCGTGGAAGCAGCTCGTCTTGGCCAGATCACCGACTACGACAAGCTGACCATCGAAGTGTGGACCAACGGGGCAGTGCTTCCCGCCGATGCAGTCGGTCTGGCAGCCAAGCTGCTCAAGGACCACATGAGCATCTTTATCAACTTCGAAGAAGAGATCGAAGCCGAAGCGCGCGGCGAAGAAGGCCGCACCCTGCTGCGCAATGACAATCTGAATCGCAGCGTTGAAGAGCTCGAGCTTTCGGTCCGCAGCTACAACTGCTTGAAGAACGCCAACATCCAGTCCATCGGCGAGCTTGTGCAGAAGACTGAAGCCGAGATGCTCAAGACCAAGAACTTTGGCCGCAAGAGTCTGAATGAGATCAAGGAAATCCTTGCTCAGATGGGGCTTTCGCTGGGCATGAAGATCGACGAAAACGGCAATGCCGTTCCCGGACCCACCAGCATCCCTCCCGCCGCCGCCCTGGCTGCCAGCTATGGCCGCTACGACGACGAGGACGAGCCCCTGGACTCCGTGGACCTGCAGTTGCCCACCGAGACCGAGAATTTCTAAGACAGATGTCAGTGATCAGTTATCAGTTGTCAGTTAGAAGTTAGACATTCACTTCCGCTGAGAGCCAAGAACTGATCACTGAAAACTGATCACTGAAAACTGATTCGAAAGAGAGTTTCACCATGCGCCATCGCAATGCAGGATTCAAACTCGGACGCAACACAAGCCACCGTCGCGCTCTGCTGCGCAATCTGGTCACGTCCGTCATCATTGAGGATCGTGTGGAGACGACTGTGGCAAAGGCCAAGGCCGTCCGCCCGCACGTTGAAAAAATGATCACCCTCGGCAAGAAGGGCGATCTCCACTCGCGCCGCCAGGCGCTTAGCTTTCTCATGACAGATAAGGCTGTCGAGCGTCTGTTCGAGACCGTAGCGCCGCGCTACGGCGATCGCCAGGGCGGCTACCTTCGCATCGTTCGCACCGGCTTCCAAAAAGGCGACGGCGCGGAGAAGGCTTTCATCGAACTGTTGGGAGCTGAGAAGCAGCTCGACGAAAAACGCCAGAAGCGGGACGAAGTTAAGGCCAAGAAAAGGGCCGAACTCGAAAAGCAGTTGGAAGAAGCCAAGAAGGAAGAAGGCGGAGACGAGAAGGCCGCCTAGCCCCCTCAACGTTCCTCCCGGTCCTTTTAATCCAAACAGACGGGCATTCGCTTCGGCGCATGCCCGCTTTTTGTTGCCCACCGGGTCCAGACATGAAGGCGCCCTCTGCCTCGGGCAAGTTAGCCGGAGAGCAGGAGGGCGCCAGGTTTCGTGCAGGTTGGTGAGACTAGCGAAGCTTAGCGGGTTAGCTCGAGGGTCAAGGTCATGGGAACCGCTACGGGCTTGTTGTTGAGGGTAGCTGGCTCGAAGCGGAATTTGCGAACTGCCGCAAGAACAGGCTCGTCGAGATCAACGGTTGGGGACTTCGTGACCAGGACGTCCGTGGGCTTGCCGTTTGCGTCAACCTTCAGGGTCAGGACGACTTCTGCCTGATGAAAGGCTGCAATGTCAGGCGTCACGGTCGGCAGTTCAACCACGACGGACGAGAGGACGTGGGCGGGCTTGACACCGGTCGATACCGGGGTTGAGGCAGCATCATCGGCAACAGGCTGGCTTGCGACTGCGGCTGCGGTGAAGAACAGAGGGGAGAGCAGAACGCTTGCTACAAGAATACGACGCATGAAATACCTCCATAGATTTAATAGTGCCCATCACCACTATAGGAGTAATTAGATACAGTTGTCAATCATTATTTTTTTGCATGTTTATTTTCAATTATTTACTCGGATCTCTTGTCCTATTATCCTGACGAGTGGGAAGAATTGGGGGCGAGATTCACGAGTTGAGGCTCTGGGATAGGGGTTTTTGGGTTAGGACCGAAGTGCGGGGTGCTGCCCTGTTCTGCCGTGTCTGAGCCGGTAGCGCCAACAGATCACAGCCGACCGGACCAACTCCAAAGGGGATTCAAGCAGGCAATGAGCCCGGGGAGCATCATCAGAAGCTAGTCTGAGAGCCGGGCGGCGCCGCCAGTACGGCAGTGTCAGCGTTTCCTTGCGCGGAGACAACAAGGATCAAAGAACAAAGCCCCGGGACCGCGAGGCGATCCCAGGGCTGCTTGTGCGATTTTTTGCAAGTACGACCGCGGACAATAATAGGAGTGAGGTTAGCCCTGCTGCTCGGACTTTTCCTCTTCGTGGTGTTCAACCAACTCGGTGATCTCTTTTGTGCCTTCAAAACCTGCAATCGCGGCCACGCCCTCGGTTAGGATCCCAGCGCCGGGATCCAGCTTCTTTACACCCTCAACGGCGGCAAATGCGCCGGCTGCTTCTTCGAGAATTCCCATAATGATCTCCTTTTCAAGTCAACAATCGCTCAGGTTATGAGCTGATATTCCGACGTCCACGAGGGGGTCGAGACCAAAGCATAGCACGGCAAGCTCAAGGCATGGCAAGCAGGCTGGTGGTCAGGGGGGCGCGTCCGGAAAGCTTCAACAAAGCTTCTATAATTTGCAGGTTGGATGCCGTCTCGAAAGTCCCTGACTCAGCTTTGTTGAAACACCTCTTAAAGAGTTTCAAGCATTGCGGCATCGTTCCTGGCTTCCTTTGAGTCAAAAGAAGGGCCCGCTCTTTTCACAGAGCGGGCCGTTTTGCAATTACGGTTGAATCTGGCCTTTCGAATCAGGCTTTCGCTGTCAGTGCTCCGAGATCTGCAGCCAGCTTTTCGGTGGAGAAGGCTTCAATGATGTCGCCTTCCTTGATATCGGTGAAGTTGCCCAGACCTATGCCGCACTCCATGCCATTGGTCACTTCGCGTGCATCGTCCTTGAAGCGCTTGAGCGAGCCGATCTTGCCTTTGAATACCTGCTCGGTTCCTCGCATCACCTTTACCTCAGCATCACGGCGAATCACGCCATCCTGCACTCGGCAACCGGCAATGGTGCCCACCTTGGGAATCTTGAAGACGTTGAGCACCTCTGCGCGGCCAACATAGTTTTCCTTGAAGGTCGGTTCCAGCAGCCCCAGCATCGCAAGCCGCATCTCGTCCTGCAACTCATAGATGATGGAGTGCAGCCGGATCTCGACTTCTTCCTGCTGCGCCAGTTCGGCCGCCTTGCGCTCAGGGCGCACATTGAAGCCGATGATGATTGCATTGGAGGCAGTCGCCAGCAGCACATCGCTCTCAGTGATGGAGCCGACGCCGGAGTGGATCACCTTTACGCGCACCTTTTCAGTGGACATGCGCACCAGAGAGTCGGCGAGCACTTCCACCGAACCAGTCACATCGCCCTTGATGATGAGCGCCAGATCCTTCACGCCGGCAGTGCGGATCTGCTCCGCCAACCCTTCCAGAGAGACGCGCGAACTCTTGGCGAGTTGCGCTTCGCGCTCCTTCATCTTGCGGTACTGCGCGATGCCCTTGGCTTTGTCGCGATCCGCAACGACGAGGAACGTGTCGCCGGAGTCGGGCATAGCTTCAAGACCGAGCACTTCCACGGGGGTTGACGGACCCGCCTCTTCAAGGGCGCGGCCACGATCATCAAACATCGCACGGACCTTGCCGAAGGTATTGCCCACAATGTAGCTGTCGTTGAGACGCAGGGTGCCGTCCTGCACGAGAACGGTTGCCACAGATCCTCGGCCCCGATCCAGCTTGGCCTCGATGACCGAGCCCACAGCCTTGCGTCCGGGAGTCGCCTTGGGCGCGCGGATATCAGATACCAGACAGATCATCTCAAGCAGAAGATCCAGGTTCTTGCGCTTCTTCGCCGAGACTTCCACGAAGACCGTGCCCTGATCGCCGGCACCCGCCCACTCTTCAGGAATAAGCCCGCGATCGGCGAGCTGCTTCTTGACGCGGTCCGGATTGGCTTCCGGCTTGTCGATCTTGTTGACGGCCACGATGATCGGCACGCTTGCCGCTTTTGCGTGGTCGATGGCTTCGAGGGTCTGCGGCATCACACCGTCATCTGCAGCAACAACAATGACGACGATATCGGTGACCTTAGCTCCGCGGGCACGCATGCGTGTAAAGGCTTCGTGGCCCGGAGTATCGAGGAAGACGATCTCGCGGCCGGATGCCGGAGAACCTTCCTTGGCAAACTTCACTTTGTAGGCGCCGATATGCTGCGTGATTCCGCCTGCTTCGCCGGCCGCGACGTCAGTCTCGCGGATCGCATCCAGCAGCGAGGTTTTGCCATGATCGACATGGCCCATGATGGTTACGACGGGCGCGCGCGGAACCTCGAGTTCGCCTGTGTTCTCGGCCTCGAGGACCTCTTCGATTGACTGGTTTGCGAGTTCTTCTTCGTAACTGATCACAGTGGCAGCTGCGCCAAACTTCGCAGAGACATCTTTGACCATCTCAGCATCGAGCGACTGGTTCACAGTGACGAAGATGCCGGTCATCAGCAGGGTGGCGATAAGGTCTTTGGCGCGGACTTCAAGCTTCTCCGCCAGGTCCTTGACGCTGATGCCCTCAGTGACAGTGATCTCCCGTGTGATGGGCAGCGGCTCAGTGCTGAGGTGCCCTCCGCCATATTTTGGCGGCGGCACAAAGCCCTTCATTGGGCCTTCCTTTGTCTTCGGATACTGCTGCCTGCTTCCGCCTGGCCGCTTGTTGGGCGAACGGGGCGGACGCGCACTCTCGGTGGTAGGCGGCGCTCCGCCTGCGCCGGGACGCGGCGGGCCGCCAAAGCCCGGCCTTGCGCCAAAGCCTGGCCTTGCGCCGAACCCGGGTCGCGCTCCGGGCGCTCCGGCTGGGCCGCCGGCGAACCCACCCATGGGGGTCCGTGTAGGATGCTTGGGCCGCGGACCGCCAGGGAACTGGCCCGGAGCTGCCGGCGCTCCCCCTTGCGGTCGTGGTTGATAGCTGCCAGGGCCCGTCGAGGGACGGCGATCGAAGATCGGCTTGCCGCGTTGGATCCCAGCGCCGGGGGCCTGGTTGCCCGTGCCCTGCGCTGCAGGAGCTGCGGGCTGAACAACAGGAGCTTTGTAAACGGGTCGCGGCCCAGTTTGTGGCATCACCATTCGGCGGACAGGCGGAGCCGGCGGTGCGGGAATTGAGGGTTCGGCCTGAACTGGAACTGCGGCTGGCATCTCAGCAGCAGCCGAGATCTCGGCCTGTGGTGGGGCGGAAAGGGCTTCCGTCTTCGGTAAAGTTGCTGCTGATGCAGACTCAACAGCCACTGGCGTTGGAGCCACCGGGAGTTGGGGTGCGGTAACTTCTGGTGCAGCAGGAGGAGTGGCTTCGACCGGAGCAGGCGCAATCGCTGCAGGTGCCTTTGCGGCTGCTGGCCTTTCGACTGCACGCTGCGGTTCCTGGGCAGGCTGGTCCGGCCTGGCTGCAGGTATCGTTGGAGGCTTGACCACAACAGCCCCGCTGGGCGGCGCTACCACAACTACTGGGCGGCTCCCCGCAGTCGCGCCTGCTGGAGGCTTGGCAACGACGGTAACTGCGGGTGGGCGCGACGCGATGGCCGGAGCAGATGCCGGGGCGACAACAATGTTAGGCGCCTGGCGCGCTTGTGGAAAAATCTTTCGTGGCTCAGGCCGGACAGGTGCTGCAGCCGCTGTTGTTGCGGCGGGCAACGGCGGGGCGACGGGCGCAGTCCTGATTGGCGCCGCCACTGAAGTAGGGCGCGCGGGGGCATGGCTATGCCGCGCATCCTGCTCTTCCTTTTGTTTGGCTGCGAGAACCGCCTTCAGCGCGTCGCCGGGCTTTGAAACATGCGACAGGTCAATCTTGGGGGTAATCGTCTGTGAGGCACGCGAAGATGCGCCGCTTCCGTGGCCACTGGGCCTGGAGCCGCGACCGAGATGCATGCGGACCTTCTCAGCCTCATCTTCCTCCAACGAACTGGAGTGGGTCTTGCCCTGGGCCAGACCTAGTTCCGCCAAAATGTCAAGAATCTGCCGACTCTTGACCTCCATCTCGCGTGCAAGATCATTAATTCGAACCTTACTCATCCGCCTCTTTTCGATTTTTGGTTCCCGAAGCCGTTAGTTGCTCATGGTGCCTCGTGGCATTGGCCGCTGTTGATGCTTCCATTATTGCCCGATTTGCCTGAAAAGACGCGGCGCATGCTACGCGCCGCCCTCTTTTGGCCCATCTTCATCCGCTGTTGCATGTTCCGTTTCAATTTTTTCGAGCAGCGGTTCCTCGTCGCTCTCAGAGTCACGCGCCAGCGCTTCCGCTGGTGCATCTTCAAGAGTTGTCACTTCCGCTTCGTCGGCGGGAGGGGCCCCCTCGATTGCGGCTTCTGCTTCCGAGCGCAATTCTGAGCCTTCTTCGGCTGCTTCCACCTGCTCCGCTTCCTTGATCACATCGGCGCTGTTTTCCGCTTCCGCCTGTTCCGTTTCCCGGACTGCTTCACGTGCTTCTTCGTTGACCGGAGTTTCTGCGCCTTCCACTGCTGCAGGCTCGTGGCCCTCTTCACCTTCTTCAAAGTGGCCAAAGTAGTGCCGAACCGCAACGCTGATCTTCTCAAGCGTCTTTTCGCCGATGCCCGGGATCTCCTCCAGTTGCTCCGGCGTCATGTCGGCCAGCGCTTCCACAGTGGTGATGCCCGCGGTCACCAGCTTCTGGATAATGCCGTCACCCAGCTCCGTGACCTGCTCGATCGGCGTCGACGGTCCGCCAGAGAGCGCCTGCATCTGCTGCTCAACTTCCTGACGCTTTTCCTCTTCGCTCTTGATATCGATCTTCCAGCCCAGCAGCTTGGCTGCGAGCCGGACGTTCTGTCCCTTTTTGCCGATTGCCAGTGAAAGCTGCGTGTCGTCGACGATCACCTCAAGCTGCTTATCGCTTAGGTCGGTGATCGAAACGCGGCTAACTTTTGCCGGCTGAAGCGCCTTTTCGGCAAAGGTTGTGATCTCTTCGCTGAATTCAATGATGTCGATCTTCTCGCCGCGCAGTTCGCGGATGATCGACTGTACCCGCATGCCCTTCATGCCGACGCACGCGCCCACCGGATCAACGTCCTTATCGCGGCTCTGCACGGCAATCTTGGTGCGCTCCCCGGCTTCGCGCGCAATCGCGCGAATCACCACGGTGTTGTCGTAGATCTCAGGGACTTCAGACTGGAACAGGTTCTGCACCAGTTCCGGTACCGCACGCGAGACAATGACTTGAGGACCCTTGGCTGCACGATCCACTTTAAGGAGAACTACGCGAACGCGTTCGCCCACGGAGAATTGCTCCAGCCGCGACTGTTCGCGCTTGGGGCAGCGGGCCTCAGCCTTGCCTAGGTCATAGATTACGTCCTGACCTTCAATGCGCTTTACGGTAGCGTTAAGCACTTCTTTTTCGCGATGCGCGTATTCATTAAATACGGTGTCGCGCTCTGCTTCTCTGACCTTTTGGAAGATGACCTGCTTCGCCAACTGCGCGGCGATGCGACCCAGCGGGCTGGTATCGCGGTACATCCGTATCTCGCTGCCGACTTCAACGCCGGGCGCAAGCTCGCTCGCCTCTTCCAGCGTGACCTGGTTCAGCGGATCTTCCACTTCGTCTGGGCTGGCGACAACCGTCTTGTAGATGTATGCGGTGATCTCGCCGGTCTCCTTGTTCAACTCCCCACGCATGTTTTCCTGGGTCTTGTAGAACTTGCGCGTGGCCAGGGCGATGGCCTCTTCAACTGCACCCACTACGATCTCGGGCTCAATGCCCTTCTCGCGGCTGAGGAGTTCGATACTTTGATACAAAGCGCTGCTGCCCATACTCTGCTTACTCTCTTCTTGTTTCGCTTGCGGCCTCGTGCCCCAAGGGCGCAGTGCCGGTTTTGCTCGGGTTGGCGGGAGGGGAGTTTCGGCTCCTTGTCCCGGTGTTCGCTGAAGGGTCCCTGACTGTCCGGGGCCGGGTCTTAGATCTCTGGCACGATCTGCGCTTTCTCAATATTCGAGATCGCAATCTGCACCGTGTTCACTCCTGCCTTGCGGCTCTTGCTGTTCTGTTTCGCCGCTGCGAGGTCCAGCGTGATCGTTTCCTGCGCATCGCCAGCCACTAACCGACCATGCCAATGGCGATTGTTCCGTATCGGTTCGAAGGTCTGGATCTTCACAAGGCTTCCAGCAAACCGTACAAAATCCTCAGGTTTGCTCAGTTTGCGGTCAAGGCCAGGCGAACTGGCTTCAAGAAAGTACTCCGCACCGGGGACCAGATCTTCAACGTCAAGCAATACTCCAAAATCGCGGCTGAATCCCGCGCAATCTTCGTGTGTGATTCCGGAAAGCTGGTCCACACTCAGCCTTCCTTCGGTCAACCGCTCGGGCAGGCCTTCGCTTTCGCCTGCCAGAATCGCTGCTTTCAGCTTGGCGCGTTCCTCGGCATTCTTTTCGAGATAGACGCGCAGGGTGCGTTCCTTCGCAGGCCCCACAAACTCAATATCCACCACGTCGAGCCCGTGTGAAGTGGCCACTCTCTGTGCTGCGTGCCGAATTTCATCCAGCTTTACCGCCATCGTTGCCTGCCGCCGAACCAAGAGTGCATACCGGCGGCTTCCCTTTGTTTTCAGGGAGTTCCGCTGGGGCTGCCGGGCGAATACGTCCCAAAATTGCCGCAAATAAAAAGTGGGCTATGAGCCCACTCATCTCTCCGCCAGCCGGTGCGGTCACGGAACTCCCGGCGGATAAACTCGTCTGCATTCTCATGATACGTCGATTTGCCGCGAATTTCAACCTCCTGCCACCTGGCTGGGGCGGCTGAGTTGGTTGTCAGTACGGCTACGCGACCTTTGCCCACTGTGTCGCCGGTGCAACCAACCACGCTTCAAGAATTCCTCCATCGCTACGGGTAGCAGTCGTGTGATAGCGTCGTCGCACTGGGAATATGATGACCCCCTAAATGAATGCCTGTACTCGAAGCGGAGATTTCACCAGATTCAGTTTCCGGAAAGCTGGCCCATTTGTTCAGAAAACTTGTGATGCTTCCGCTCTTGTTGGCGAGCTCCGCTTGGGGGCAGCAGGGTGATGCCCCGTCCATAGCCGTGTCAAGGGGCTTTCAGGCACAGCCCGAGAGTCAGCCGAGCAGGCACGGGCATCACTACGTGGTGGCAATTGGGATTGACCACTACCAGAACTGGCCGGTGCTGGGGACCGCAGTAAGCGACGCTACCGGATTTGCAAAGTTGCTAACCAGCCAGTTTGGTTTTGAATACGCCGCCGAACCGTTGACCGAAAGGAGTGCGACCCGAGATAACATCAACTCGCTGATTGACGATGACCTGCGCAACCGGCTCAAGCCCGAGGACGACCTGATCATCTTCTTCGCCGGCCACGGGACCACGCGCAACGACAAGGTTGGTGAGGAGACGCAATCGACGGGATTTCTGGTTCCGTTTGAGGCCAGGGCTTCGGCCGCGAAAGAGTATTGGAGCGATTACCTCAACATTGAGGAGTTTCTGCGTAAAGTCAGCTCGTTGCCGTCGGAGCACATTCTGGTAATACTCGACAGTTGTCACAGCGGTATGGCGCTGGGGAGCAAGTTCACCACCAGCCGCGCTGACACGCGCTTCCAGACTGACATGCTGCGCAAGGTGAGCCGCAAGGTGATCACCAGCGCGCAGGGGGATCAGCTTGCCGCAGACAACGGACCGCTGGCGGCGCACTCTCTGTTCACCGGGCTGATGATGCAGGGCCTGATGACGGGGAGGGCCGACAGCTATAGCCAGGGATTCATTACCTCCACGCAACTTGGTGCGTACACTCAGCACGAGGTGGGGGTTCAGGAGGGGTCGAAGCAGACCCCGCTCTTCGGCGGGTTCGATCTTGATGGTGGAGGCGAACTGATCATCCCGTTGGGCGCTGGTGCGGCAGCGAGCGGCTCATCAAGCAAGCAGGCCGCCACGCTGACGCCGCTCGAGAGCAGCGAGGTTGCAAAGTTAAAGAAGGATGATCGCCGCTATTGGCAGGACGACGATCCCCTTAAGAACTTTCCGGCAGCCAGAAGTGCGACCGTGAAGCTCTGCGAGAGCGGAGACGGTTGGGGATGCGCACAAGCGGCTGACAGTTTCCGAAAGGGCCTCGGCGGCGGCATGGATTATACGCAGGCTGTCGCACTGGCCAGGAAGGGATGCCAGGCAAACGTAACCGAATCTTGCGTGATTCTAGGCATTCTCTATGAAAAGGGGCAGGCTATTCAGCCAGACATGCAGAGTGCTGCGCGTCTTTATCGGGACGCGTGTGCCCAGGGGAATTTGCGCGGATGTGCGGACCTGGGGAATCTCTACCAGCTTGGCCAGGGAGTGGCCCAGGACTACGCACAAGCTCGAAATCTGTTGCACCGGGCATGCGATGGTGGGGAGATGGTGGGATGCAGCAACCTGGGCCTGATGTATGCGAATGGAATCGGCACCGCCAAGGACCCTGCTGAAGCTTTCAGCTCCTACCGGAAAGCTTGTGACGGAGGGGAGACTGTAGGGTGCTACAACCTGGGCATCATGTACCAGAACGGGGTAAGTGTGGAGCGAAATCTTACCCAGGCGGTGAGCTTCTATCGCAACGCGTGCGAAGGCGGCGAAATGCGCGGCTGCGCAAAACTCGGTGCTATGTACCAGAGTGGCCTTGGTGTAGAGAAAGACCTGGCCGAGTCGGTCAGAATGTACGCAAGGGCGTGTGACGGCGGCGAGATGATGGGCTGCTTCCTGCTTGGTGTAGATTCTGTTGAAGGACAGGGTGTCAAGCAGGACCCTGTCCGGGGAGCGAGCTTGTTTCGCGAGGCCTGTGACGGCGGCAACATGCAGGGCTGCAACAATCTCGGCGTTCTGTACGAAACCGGTGCAGGGGTGGATAAGGACCTCTCCCAGGCCATGTTTTTCTACCGCAAGGCCTGCGACGGAGGAAATATGACGGGCTGCCAGTATGTCAGAATGATGTACTTTAGTGGCTCGGGCGTAAATGTGGATGCGAGCCAGGGAGCCATCTTTTATCGCCGAGCATGCGAGGGCGGAAACACCGATGCCTGTGAAAAGCCAAAGCCGCCAAAATGATTCCGCTGGCAACTCAACATGAGCATCCGAAATGCCCCTGATCAGGCGCGACCCCCGGTGCTAGACTCACGACTAACTATGAGCGCATCACAATTCGCTGAATCCCCCAATCCTTCGCCCTCACGCTCGGATCATCGGTCGCCCACCCGTAATTCCATCACTGAGGCGCGCACCGCGCTACTTAAGCGAGCAGCCCGCGACGCGATGGATTATCTCGAGGCTGTGGATGCGAGGAGTGTAGCTCCTTCTCCAGATGCAACAGCAAAGCTTAGCGCTGTGCGAGGGCCGCTGCCCCCTGGCCCGACAAGCGCGGAGACCGTGCTCCATTTACTGAGTGAATTTGGCTCTCCGGCCACAGTGGCCAGCGCCGGAGGGCGCTTCTTTGGCTTCGTTATAGGGGGCTCTCTGCCGGCGGCAACGGCGGCCAG
>Ga0182012_10004094_pt1 | contig 15345 bp, 11 predicted proteins | sample 612S2SmetaG_FD_120486 | JGI IMG/M metagenome (GOLD analysis project Ga0182012, IMG submission 120486) | Permafrost microbial communities from Stordalen Mire, Sweden - 612S2S metaG | ecosystem: Environmental > Terrestrial > Soil > Wetlands > Permafrost | place: Sweden: Stordalen | collected...
AGAGCCGTTGCTGACATAGCGAGGAAAGAAGTTGGCAACCACCAGAGCCGCGACAACCACAAATGCCAACAGCTTGGCTAGCATTTTGTACTCTCGCCTTCCTGCACAAAGGAAAAGGGTCGCCATAAGCCCGGCCACAATTCCCGCTCGGGCGTAGCTCGATAAGAGCAGCGCCCAAGCCAAACCCAAGGCGAAGACGAGTTGACGACGCGTGGACGGCTTCTTCGCTTCCAACACGCCCCAAAATAGCAGCGGAACCGCAAAAATACTCATCGCGGCGCCCAGAGAATTGGGATTGCCCAGCCACGAGATTCTGAAGCCAAAAAAAAGTATTGCCGAAGCGTAGGTCAGAATCTCACCCCCCAGCAAAACGGTGGCGAAGAACGCTCCCTCCCGCCGTGACACCGCGAGGCGTGCCCCAAAGCTTCCGTACAAGCACAGCAGTAGCAGACTGATCGCCTTGAGAATTGACTGTTGGGTATATGCCGATTCCCAAGCCGAAACTAAAGCTGCCAGAACCGCGAAGCCTGCCAACAGATGAAAAACGCCCAAGCCGAAAGGCTTTCGCCGCAGATACAGGATCAATCCTCCGACTGCGCCCACCGCCAAGACCGTCCAACGTGCGGCCGCCGCGGGGCTGTGCAGCCAGGGTACATCGGCTCCCGCCATCAGAAAAATGAACATCAGAAAAGGGAAGAACCTTACTTCGAAGCGCCAAAGCATCACGACAATAATTTGCAGAAATACGAGGCTTCCCAGAAATCCCGGATTTGTGAGATATCCCGGCAACCGCAGAACCGCATATGCGGCAACTGCGCTCAGCATCAATAAATAGATGGGATAGCCCAGATGATGCAGTCTCTCGGTCATAGGGAAGGCGCGCATAACAAAATCAAGCGCAGTGTAGCAGAACCCCGCCGCAGCGCCGTAACCAGTAGTGTTCCCGAGTTCCCGGTTACACTGATTCTTGCTGATATTGAGTAGAAGCTCGATCCAGGGACGCGGCTTGTTCACCGACGGCCGCATCGCCGCCCGAAGGAAAATAGGCGAATTCACCGGGGAACGTATTTCGGTGAGAGAAGCGCGCCGCCGCGCCAGAAATGCAAAACGTATTGCCATCGTCGAGATCAGCAGCACGCAAGCGGTGGACGGTAGCGTGAACGGCAGCCTCTTCGAATTTGTGAACCACTCCTGCGATCCCAACGTCTTCATCCGCATCGCCTACGGCAGAATCGAGTTCTACACCCTGCGCGCGATTCGTGCCGGAGAGGAATTAACCTGTGACTATGGCGATTCTCATCACAATGGCAAATTGCGGTGCAGTTGCGGATCGTCAAAGTGCAAACGCTTCCTCTGACGCCAACCCGTCCTGGTCTTTCCCCAATTCTCCAATTCTAAGGTCCCGGGAAAATAGGCCGAGCACCGCTCTGTGGTGAAGCATTTCGCGTGCTGCTAAACTGCTGATTCCGCTACGCTACGGGATATTACTCATCGGAGACGATTTTGCCTCTAAGGATTCTGCAAGCTGGAGAAGAAGTGTTGCGCATGCGCGCGGCCGCGCTTACGACCGAGCAAATTCTGAGTGACGACGCCCAGGCCCTTATCGCGGCCATGCAGGAAACCATGTGCGCCGCGCCGGGCGTGGGTTTAGCCGCACCACAGATCGGCATCCCCTGGCAGTTGGCGGTGATCGAAGATCCTGCGGAGTTCCACGCTTCGATCCCCGAGGCCGACCTCGAAGAGCGCGAACGCCGCCACGTTCCGTTTCACGTGATCATTAATCCCGTGATCGAACTGCTGGGCGATGAGCGTCGAGAATTTTTCGAAGGATGTTTAAGTGTCGACGGATTCTCCGCCATCGTACCTCGCGCCCGCCAGGTGCGAGTGCAATGCCTCAACGAAAAAGCCGAACCACAAGTGATCGAAGCATCAGGATGGTACGCCCGCATCCTGCAGCACGAAATCGACCATCTGCATGGACGCCTCTACATCGACCGTATGTACTCGCGCACGTTCATGACAGTCGAAAATCAGATTCAATTCTGGAAAGGCAAGAGCATCGCCGAAGCGCTCTCGCGCCTCGAAGCAAAGAGTTAATCCACATGCTCGCCCAACTCGAACGCTTCTTCTGCCGGCGGGAGTACATCGCGCTCGCCGGCGACCCAAACATATAGAGTCGGCAGCAAAAAGATGCTCATGAGAAGAGCAGCGAGGAGTCCACCTACGATCACGATCGCGAATGGGCGCTGAGAATCCGAGCCAATCGCGTGTGACACGGCCGCAGGAGTTAGGCCGAGTGTGGCGACCAGCATGGTCATCATGATCGGTCGCAAACGCAATACTGCGCCTTCAACCGCAGCATCCTCTATGGTGAAGTGCTTGACCCGAAGCTGATTGATGTATTCCAGCATGATGACGCCGGTTTGCACCGAGACTCCGAAGAGGGCGAGAAATCCCACGCCCGACGAAACGCTGAAGTTCGTGCCGGAGAACCAAAGCGCGAGCAGTCCGCCAATCGGAGCGATGGCGACGTTGGCCATGATCAGCGTCGCCCATTTGAACGACTTGAACATGGTGTAGAGAATGGCAAAAATCAGCAGGATTGTGATCGGCAGCACAATCGCCAGGCGTGCATTGGCGCGCTTCTGGCTCTCGTATTCGCCTTCCCAGTCGAGGGTGTATCCCGTGGGCAGTTTGACCTGCTCGTTGACCTTCTTGATCGCTTCTTCCACAGTGCTGCCCAGGTCGCGGCCGCGGACGCTATATTTGATGGCAACATAGCGCCGGTTGCCTTCTCGATAAACTTCCGAAGCGCCGTCGGTAACGGTGATTTTGCAAAGCTGCGCCAGCGAGACCCGCTCACCCGAAGGTGACAGCAGGCGTATGTTCTCGATTGCTTCTTTCGTATCGCGGTACTTCGGAAGATAGCGCAGCGTGAGGTCGTAGCGCGCTTCGCCTTTGAGCACTTGTGTGAGAGCATTGCCACCCACCGCAGTCTGTACCGCGTCCTGCACATCGGCCACATTAATTTGATAACGGGCCGCGGCTTCACGGTCAATGGTCACATCCAGATTAGGCTGGCCGAGGACGCGAAAGACTCCCAGGTCCTCAATGCCTTTAATCTTGCTCATGATCGCCGCGATTTCGTCGCTCTTTTGTTCAAGGACTTTCAAATCGTCTCCGTACACTTTCGTGGCCAGAGCGCCTTTCACTCCGCTGACCGCTTCTTCCATGTTGTCTTCGATGGGCTGGGAGAATCCCCAATCGACGCCGGGAATCTTGCTGAGTTCGCGATTCATGGCCGCGATCAATTCATCTTTATTTTCGTGAAAGACGGGCCGCCACTTTTCTTTGGGCTTCAGGTCGACAAAAAATTCGGTATTGAAGAAACCCGTCGTATCGGTTCCGTCGTCGGGACGCCCCGTCTGACTGGTGCATTGCGGCACTTCAGGGAAGGAACACAAAATAATTCGGGCCTGATTGGATACGCGGATGCCTTCATCTGGGCCAGTACTCGGCGCAAGTGTGCCACGCACCCAGAGCGCGCCTTCATCAAGGTGCGGCAAGAACTCCGACCCGATGGCGCCGCTGAACGCGAGGAACGCGCCAACCGAAGCGAGAGCTACGCAAGAGCCGATCGTGACTGCGCGATGACGGATGGCCCACCGCAGGGCGCCACGATACTCCTTGATCAGCCATTGCATAACCGGGTTGTGCCATTCCTTGGCGCCGTTCTGAAAAGCGAAACTGGCTAACACAGGCGCAATGATGATGGAGAACAAAAGCGCTCCGAGCAATGCGAAGGCGACGGTCCACGCCATGGGATGAAACAGGCGGCCTTCGACGCGTTGCAAGGTGAAGATCGGCAGATATGCTGTGATGATGATGCCAATGGCATAGAACACCGGGCGCTGCACTTCATGAGAAGCTTCGCTGATTTGTTCCCGGGCGGTTTTTGTTCCGCTCTTGATTCCGAGATGGCGAATGATATTTTCCACCATCACCACCGCGCCATCGACCACCATGCCGAAGTCCAAAGCGCCGAGGGAGAGCAGGTTAGCGGGAATGTGCCGCAGGTCGAGACAGATCGACGCGAACAGAAGAGAGAACGGAATTGTCGCGGCCACGATGAAGGCGCCGCGCACATTGCCGAGGAATAAAAAAAGAATGATTGATACCAAAATCATTCCTTCGGTAAGGTTATGTAAAACGGTGTGACTGGTGAAGTGCACCAGATCGCTGCGATCGATGAAGGGAACGATTTTCACACCCGGCGGCAGGATGTGATCGTTCATCTCTTCGACTTTCTTGTGGATACCTGCCAAAGCCGTGTCGGCCGCAGCGCCTTTGCGTAACAGAACGATGCCGGACACTACATCGTCGTTGTCGATGATCTTCCCGTCTTCGCGGTGAATGCCCTTGGCAAATTGTCCCAGCCGAATTTTTGGGCCTTGCGAGACCACGGCGATATCTTTCACCCGCAGCGGCGTGCCATTCTTCGTCGTAATGACCGTCTGCTCAATGTCGTGAACGTGATCGACCAGTCCGACCGAGCGCACGTTGATCTGCTGCAAGCCTTCCTGGATGAAGCTTCCGCCGGCGTTGATATTGTTGTTAGTGAGTTGCTGTTCGACTTGACTGAGACTCAGTCCGTAAGCGACCAGCTTGTTGGGATCGACTCGAACCTGATATTCGCGGGTAGGGCCGCCGAAGCTGGAAACATCGACGATGTCCGGGACCGCTTTAAAATTCTTTTCAACCACCCAATCTTCGAGCGACTTCAACTCCATCGGATCGTAAGCCGGATTTGTACTTCTCAGAGTGAAGAAATAAATCTGGCCGACGGGACTCCAGTCGGTGCCCATTTGCGGCACGACGTTCGGTGGCAGAGTGACTTGGCTTAATCGCTCCAGCACGCGCTCGCGATTCCAATCGTTATCCGAATCGTCGTCGAAGATCAGTTTTATGTCAGAAAGCCCGAACAAAGAAAACGACCGCAGATGCACGACATGCGGAATGCCGTTCATCACGATTTCGAGAGGAATCGTCACCTGCTGTTCGATTTGCTCGGCTGAAATGCCCGGCCACTGCGTGATGACTTCCACGTAATTGTCGGCGACGTCGGGATAGGCCTCGATCGGCAATCGCTCGAAAGAAACAATGCCTCCCACGAAGAGGATCAACCCCACGCCCAGCACCAGTAGGCGGTTGTCCAACGCGAAATCGACGACGCGGCGAATCATCTATTGCTCCACCGTATTCTGCAGAGCCAGAGCATTCGAGACCACCTGATCTCCCGGCTTGACTCCGGAGGTGACTTCCTGCTGGTTCCCGGGAAGCATATTTCCGGCAACGACTTCGAGTCGCTTGAAATGGCCGCCGCCGATCGGCATGTACACCCAGTCGCGATCATGTAAGTGCAAAATCGCCGTCGACGGAATCGCGGCTACAGTTACTTGCTTGCCGTAAAAAGTAGCCGTAGCAAACATGCCAACGCGCAGCATCCCAGGATTTGCCACCTCAAGCCGTACTTTCGCTGTGCGAATCGTCGGATCCAGAACCGGTAGAATATTGTCGATTCGCGCCTTCAATGCTTCTTTGGGATACGCGGGCAGACGGATGTCGGCCGTCTCCCCGACGTGTACCGCATCCAGATCGTTTTCGTACACATCGCAAATAATCCAGACATATGAAAGATCGGAAATGGTGAAGGGATTCGGCCCCGCCAATCCCTGCAAGCCGCCGGCATTTGTCACTTCCTGATCGGTAATCACGCCGGAGATCGGCGCAACCACATCGACGATTCCCGAGGGATGGTTTTTGTCGATGCCCAGCAGCCGCAATTGTTCGGTCGAGGCATTCAGGTCAGCTTTCGCGTCTTGCTCGGTGTCTTCCGCCTGCTCCAGAGCGCTCTTGGCGATGGCACCTTTTTCGTAAAGGATCTGTGCCCGTTCGAACTGAACGCGCGCCAGTCTTTCATCGTTCTCAGCTTTTACGTAGGTCTGGTAAGCGCCGGAAACATCGTTGCTTTGGACACGCAACAGTAATTGGCCTTTCTTCACCGTATCGCCCAGCCGCGCTTTGATCTCGACCACACGTCCGGCCGCAAGCGAGATGACCGGGACGGCGCGCGAGATATCCGGCTGGACTAATCCGGTGACTTGCAATGCCGGCGATTCTTTGTTCTCCACCGCCGTCGCCAGCGGAAACAATTCGGGGCGATCGACTTTGAAATTGTTGGCATCCTGATCGGCCTGGACACTGGCCGGCGGAGGCGCTTCCGCTTTGGGATCGCCTTCGTGCTTGCCGCAAGCCGCGAGCGTCAGCGTCACGGCCAACAACGCTGCGTTCCGCGTGAACCATAAAGATTTCATTGAATAACCTCCCGGCCGACGGCCATGTTCAGCTGCGCCGCCGCCGTCAAATAAGAGCCGACCAGATTTACGTAGTTCAGTTGCACCATCCGGTAATCGCTTTCTGCACTCAGAAAATCCAGCAACGACGCTCCGCCGTGCTGATAGGAAAATGTCATCGTGTCCCGCACCCGCACCGATTGCGCCAAATACTTCGCCCTGTAAGGCCGGAGCTGAGCCAGATTGCTTTGCAACGTGGCATAACCCGTATCGACATCGCTGTACACTTGAGTTTCCGCAGCGTCGCGCAATTGTTCATTGCGAGTGATGTCGAGTCGCGTACGCAACTTTTCACCCTGATTGCGATCAAAGATGCGCAGCGGAACACTCACGCTCACGCCCGCGGTATTGATGGCATAGGGATTGTTTGTGGATGAGTTGTGGGTATACCAAACACTGAACGTAGGATCGGTTGTGCCATTCGACTCCGCCAGCTTATGGTCGGTTTGAGCTTTGTCCACCGCTTCCACCGCGGCTTTCAGGTCCGGCCGGCTGTCGAGAGCGATTTTGCGGAAGTCGTCGCGGGGCATCAGTTCATCGGTGAAGTCAAACGGACCCGTGACGTCGAATTGATCGGGCGGCGTTCGCGAATTCAGCAACGTCAACAGTTGGATCTTCGACGTTGCAAGATTCTCTACCGCAGATTGATAGTCCGATTCGTATTGCACGCGTCCCAGTTCCAGCCGATCAAGATCGATCTGTGCAATGTCGCCCGCGCTGAATCGGGCGCGACTGATATCGAGCACTTGGTCGTAGTAGGCCAGATTTTCTTGCGCAAACTTGAGCACGGCCTTGGCTTGCAGCGTAGCTACGAATGCACTGCGGAGGTTGAAGAGCATCGTTCTTTCCATGTCGGCGTGCGTCGACTCGGCGATCAGCGTCGCCTTTTTCGCGCTCTCGGTGCGTAACTCCCGTTTGTGCCCCCGCTCGTGCAGATAGCTGATCGAGGGCGATTCAAAGGTTCCAGCGAAGGGCTGCCATACTCCATGAGACGGCGCGATTTGCGTTCCGTCGACCGTTAATCCGAACTCGGGATTCGGACGAAGATCGGCCGTAATCTCTTGCGCTTTCGATTCGTCGATGTTCAGCTTGTCCGCGAGCAGCGTCGGATTAAACAGCTCAAAGCGATCGCGCACCTGCTCCCAAGTGAGCGGCGGCTGGGGAGCCTGCGCCCCCGCGTGCAGGCAGCAGGTCGCCATCAGCAAAAGCATCGCGAGCGCGCGCTGAAAATCTTTATGCATCGATCACTCCAAAAACACTTCCATACCGCAATAATAAAGACAAATAGATAAAGAAAAAGTAAGGAGAACGAACCACTAAAGCGTCCTGGCCTTAAGCAGGTCCGAAGTTAGAAACGAAAATACAGGACTAGGAGAGAGTTGGCGGAGCGCGGCCATTGGCGCTTTGGACGTGGCCCGGAAGAGAAGAGTGGGTCGCCGAAACCAGTGCTACCATTTCGTGCGGAAAATCGGCATGAATCAGAAAATTCGAAAACAAAGCGAGTACATTGCCGTCGCCAGCAGAATGAAATTGTGTGGCCTTGACCTGTAGCTGCTTGGCGAGCTTGTTGCAGGGGCTGGATTCCTCGGCCTCTGAACGCATAGCGTGCATGTCGTCGCTGGCCGATATTACCGGAAACAGCAAAATCAAAATACAGCCCAGCAGCAGCACACAGGAGAAGCGCTTTCCATGCTTCAGTCCTTCGGCGGAATGTGCTTGGCGATGCCATAGCCACACGCCAGGCACCGCCAACATGAGCCAAAGAAGATTAAGGAGTAGCTCCATATTGTCCAGAATTGTCCAGACTGCGAACCTTGCGTCGCTATTCGGGTTGCTTGACGCGAGTCTAGCAACCGAGAATTTTCGTGTCAACACGGCGGGACGTCACGAAAGTCATAGCCCCGGACGAGTTAGACTCATCAGCCCTGTCCCTTACTCAGATGCAAGTCAAGTCCGACTTTCGGTTTATCCCGCGGTCCGGAGATTTTAATCGGAATCACCGTCTCATGATTCTTGCGAAACAGCCCGTCGAAGGGCACCAAAAGGACGGATTTTACCCCTGTCACCATTTGCGAGATTTTGGCGTGGAGTTGCAGCGTCCCCTGAAAGTCCAGCTGTTGATTCTGTAAGCCGTAATTTCCGTGCAGCTGCACCGCCGCCCCCGGAACTTCGAATCCCAGCTGCTGAAAGTTGATGGTTCCATTCTCCAACAAAAAATTGCCTTGCAAATCCGACACGCTGCTGCCCGCATCCTGGTCGCCCGGCTTGCCGAGTCCTCTGCGACTTAGACTCTGAATCTTCCCGCTGACGTTCGGGCTGGTGAACTTCGTGCCTTCAACTCCGAAGGCGCCGTTCAGGATAAGATGATCGATGGCGTCGCCCTCGCCAAGTGGCAGCTCGATCGTCGTGTGCAGATTCAGGTCCCCGGTCATGACGAAATGATCGGACTTAATCGCAAGATGCAACATGTCCTCGATCCGACCGTCGTGCACAGTTGCCTTGAGGGAGACAATCCGATGCGCGGCTCCCACCGGCTTCGCGATCTCGCCTCTCGCGTCCACCACGGAGTGCAGAAAACTTGCACGCACTGAATGGAGAATTGTGTTCCCATTCGTCCCATCAACCGTCGCCACATAATCCGTGTGCAGTGGTACGGGGCTACCTCCGATTCGCAAGGCGAAGTCGGGCGTGTCGGTTTCGCCCTGTACCTCGATACGATTCAGAGCACCTCCAAATTTCCCACGTGACGACAGCGCGCCCCGGATGCCCTTGATCGCTCCCAAGTCGGCATGGTCGAAAGTAAAATTGGCGGCCAAAGCCGTTTCTCCGGGATCGTCGCCATTCCAAGGCCCGAAGCTGCCCTTCGCGTCAATCTCTCCCGGCGGGATGGCATTCCTCACATCGGCTTGAAACGGCGCTGGAGAAGTCGGACCCAAAGAGTGCATCGCCAAGCGATGAATGGCAAACACGTGCGGCGACTTCGCCGCATCCTTTGGCATGATAACCAGTTGGCTGTCATCCGCGAGGATCTCATCGATGATCAGCGGCAATGGGTGCTTGCGCAACGGCTGAAAGCGAGGATTCGATCCTTCTTTCGGTGGAATGTGAATACTTAACCCTTTGACCTCCACTAAGCCGAGCCTTAGCGGTCTGCGGAGCAATCCAAAAAAGCCGCCCTCCGCGGCGAACTCTTTTATTTCAATCAAAGGCGGTACGTCGGGACGACCGGGTTGCCTGAAAGTCAAACCGCTGCCATAGGCTCGAATCCTGGGGAAAACCGCAAGGCGCAGGTCGTCGATTTGCACGTCAGCGTGAAATTGATCGTGCAGAATGAGGACAGCCTGGTCTCGAAGGTATGGATTGAGGCGATGCAGCACTCCGGCCGCAACCATCAGGGATAGCAGCAAGCACCCCGCTCCGGCGAAAAAAAACGGCTGAAGAAATCTCGCTCGTCTAGGCTGAGTTTCAGAAGTCATCATGGTCAGTCTTCATTCTTAACTCTATCCAAGACCCTGCAAATAGTGATGCCGGAAAATGTCCGGATTTTGCAGCGCCTTATAGATGCTTTTCCACCCGCGTTGGCAGTCTGGGAGTGCCAGATTTTTCACGAATTTGAGGATTTCACACAGGTCAGCAATCCAAAACCGGCTCTGCCGCCGTACTACCCATGAAAGCAGCATAGACGACTCAGCGACAACAATTCGCAAAGACAATTAAAAGGAGAAACACAGTGAATAAGAAATTCGCGACGATTACCCTCGGAATTCTGGCGTTCGTGGCGACAGCCGCGGTCGCCGCGCCCAAGAACCCCATGGTCGGTGGACAGGAAATGTACCCCACCAAGAACATCATCGAAAACGCGGTCAACTCGGCCGACCACACCACCTTGGTGGCAGCCGTCAAAGCCGCCGGTCTGGTCGACACCCTCGAAGGCCCCGGACCGTTTACCGTATTCGCTCCGACCAACGAAGCATTTGCCAAGCTGCCCGCTGGCACCGTCGATAATTTACTCAAGCCGGAGAACAAAGACACGCTGGTGAAAATTCTCACCTACCACGTCGTTGCCGGGAAAGTGACCGCGGCGGACCTTAAGAAGATGATCAAAGACGGTAACGGTCAGGCCACTCTGAAAACCGTAAGCGGCGGAACTTTGACCGCGATGATCCAGGGCAAGAACATAGTGCTCAAGGACGACAAGGGTGACATTTCAACCGTCACCATCCCGAATGTGATGCAGTCCAACGGCGTGATTCACGTCGTGGATACGGTTCTTCTGCCTAACTAGTTGCTGCACTCCTGGGAAACAAAAATGCCCGGCGCTCGCGCCGGGCATTTGTTTTAGAGCCCAAGTCCCTGTTACGAAACTTTGACGTCGGGCGACTTCACTTCCGGCGCGCTCGCGGCCTTGTTGGCTTCCGCCTGACCGTCCTTCATGCCTTCTTTGAGGGCACGGATTCCTTCGCCCAATCCCTTGCCCAACTCGGGTAGCTTCCGCGGGCCGAAAACCAGCAGTGCGATAAAGAAAATCACCAACAGATGCATCGGCTGAAATAAGCCTTCAAACATAGCAACCTCCCGAAGCAATCAGCTCCAAACTCAACGTTATAGAACCCCTACCACAGAGTCAACCGGAGCCTGCAAGTAATTGGGCTAAAGTAACGTTAATCACAGGCCGTGGCAAAGCGCAGCCTGCCGAAAGCACTGGGAACATGAAAGTTCGGCGCGGTCGTGTGGGTCGGCTGCCATGCCATATAAGCCCTGGGCTCGGCCTTGCCCTCAACGCGATAGAAATTCGCTCGCCAGATTGCGGAAGGCTCGAATTGCGGAGTCAACGCCATCATCGGAATCGCGATCTCCGCCGTCCATCGCTTCGCCGCTTCGTCCAGAAACACAGATCGCGTCATGCCGCTTTTAATGTCCGCCCATCCCGAGGGCGAGATATCCAGGTCAACCCACATGCCGTTTGGACTTATCTCAAACTCTCTGTAGCACCGCTCGTGCGAAGGATCAGGTTGCAAGAATGCCTCGACCACGTCACGCTCCCAAAGATAATCGCGGCGGCCATTGGGATCGGAATCCTCAAAGACGTTAAGCTCGCGGTAGCCGCACTCAAATCGCAAAAATAAAGTGCACCCAGACCACAAGATGCGAACCTCCGTGCTTCGTTTCGGGTCGGGATTCAAGCCTTGCCAGTCGCGGTCGAAAACAAGGGGAGCCGCGGACTGCCACTCCTCTGCAGGATCGGCTGCGTGCAGTGCGATCTCGTGCTCGACGAAGCTTGCAACTGCTTCCAATTTTCTCTCCGTGAACATATTCCGACCAGCCGCCCTGTGCGCGATAATCCTACCAAATCACTTTGAGCGCAAGAACCGGATGGCGCGGCTTCGTCATCCACATTACTCTTGCACCATGGCAACCATGGAAGCGGTTCTTATGAGTTCGCAAAAGAATGACGGGATGGCGACTTTCGACGAAGACCCGCAATGGCAGGCGGTTCTCAAACGCGACGCAAAGCATGACGGCCAATTCGTCTTCGCCGTCAGCTCTACCGGAGTTTACTGCCGTCCGTCCTGCCCGTCGAAAAGACCGCGCCGCGAAAACGTAAAATTCTTTGGTGAACCCTCAGCCGCGGAAAAAGCGGGATACCGCGCCTGCCTGCGCTGCCGCCCCAAAGCCGCCTCGGCCAACGGAAGCTCAGGCAAAGTAAAATCCATCTGCCGCTACATCGAGCAGCATTTGGATGAGTCGGTCACGCTCGCTCGCCTTGGTAGAGAGTTTCACATGAGTCCATTCCACTTGCAGCGCGTGTTCAAGTCCGCGCTCGGTGTCACGCCGCGCGCCTACGCCGACTCGCTTCGCGTGCAACAACTCAAGCGCAATCTCAAAGCCGGGCACTCGGTGACCCGCGCCATGTACGACGCTGGCTACAGTTCCAGCAGTCGCCTCTACGAGCGCGCATCCTCCCATCTCGGCATGACGCCGGACAAATATCGCCGCGGTGCCGTGGCCGCTCGCATTCGCTATACCCTCGCCGATTCTCCGCTCGGACGCCTGTTGATCGCGGCCACCGATCGCGGCATCTGCTCCATTCAGTTCGCTGACACCGACGACGAACTTGAACAAGGGATCAAGCAGGAATTTCCCTTCGCCAATCGCACCCGCGACGACTCCGCGCTCGCTGGCTGGAAGGCTGACCTGCTGCGGCAAATGGAAGGACAGCACTTGAGCGAAGCGCTACCCCTCGACATCCGCGCCACAGCTTTTCAGCGGAATGTTTGGGAACATCTGCAATCCATCCCCTTCGGCGAGACGCGTTCCTACGCCCAGGTCGCGAAGGCCATCGGACATCCCACCGCAAGCCGCGCCGTCGCCCGCGCCTGCGCCACGAATCCGGTCGCGGTCGCGATTCCATGTCATCGCATCGTTCGTCAGGATGGCGGACTCTCGGGCTATCGTTGGGGAGTGAAGCGCAAGAAGTCTTTACTCCAGATGGAAAAGGCGAAGGTCGCGAGCCATAGCTGACCAGCGGACCCTCGCGCTTCACTTTTCCATCGCGGCGTAAACTGCCCGGGCCCGCTGAAGCGTTTCCTTAACGCTTTGCTTCTCCGCATCCGAATTCCACGCCGCATTCGCGCGAGCGGAATCGGTCATGCGATCAATCCAGCGAACGAAGTATGCGGCGTCCTCGCTGCTAGCCCTAGGTTTTCCCGCCACGGAAACGTAAATCGCACTGGTCGTCGCGTACGGATAAGCATCGAACACCGGCTCTTCGTCTTTATCCGCATAAGCCCGCAGCAAACACCAGCCGGTGTGTTCCACCGGAATCGTCCCTCGAACATCCACGGACACTCTCGACTCACCCAACTCAGGGGACAAATCACGCACAACTTTCCCATTGCACACGATTTCCAGATGATCAACCCGCACGAACGACCGCAACCACGCCGAAAAACTCACTTCGCTCTGCGCGTTGTTCAACTTCACTTCATCGCCGATATGCGCCCCACCGAGCGTGAAGCCGATCAGAGGGCCATTCGTAGCAAAAGTATGCCCGCGTTTCAGCGCCTCTTGCCAGGTATCGATCTGTAAAGGGCCCGCCGGAACATTCGCATACACGCGATCCAATCCGACCGGGCCGCGCAGTTGCGCGAAGTTCGCCATCGCGTCCGTCCCCGCACCCGCGGGAAGTCGAAAGCCGCAATTCAGTAGGCGATACCAGACCTCCGCCGTACCCTTGTGATCACCGGCTGCGACCTTCATGTCGCCGTGATCACTAAACGCAACGACTTCGATGTAATCCACGTTGCCTAATGCCACATCGACGGGCAGTTCGTAAGTCAGCGTGGCAGTCGAACCCGGATCAGGCGCGCGATCATCGGGATGCACATAACCCACCAGCGCTCCCTGTGCGTGTGCCAGATCGGCTATGTCTGCGTTCATGGGAAACAGGCTGGCCGCCGCTGTGTTCACATAGGCCGCGTAACCCGGAAGCAAGAAGTTACTCCGCAGGCCAAGCAGCCCCAGATGCCCCCAATATCCCGTATGAAACTCCTGATCGTGCGCCAGCAGCGTGTCCGCGGTGGAGGCGGCATCGACACCATTCCCAAAATATGCGATGTCTGGAATACGCTGCTCTTTGTTGACGATCAGATTCTCGACGACGCCTACATTTTCCGCTTCGGCCTGCTCAATAAGATGTTGCGGCGTGTTGCGATACGTCCCGCCGTAGTTCATGTGAACATGCAAGTCGCCGCTTACCCATCGTCCCGCGTCCGACGGAAGTTCCAACGGACGCAGATGCACAGTTATTGTCTGGCGCTCCCCAGCTCTCACTTCCAATTCCCGCCGTTCGACTTCATAGTCCAGGCCTTTTGTGACTTCGATCCGAACCTTGCCCACTGGCACCGTCACCGAAGTCTCGCCCAAAGTCTCGAAGTAGTGTGCCTCAGAGACCTGCCTCGCGGGATCGTAGCTATCATCCGCCTGCATCCACGTATCGTTCGCCGCGACCGCCTTTCCGTCTTCCCCGGTCAGTGAAATTCTCGCCGCCGTCGGTTTGCCCGCCTCGTCAACTACAGAAATGGCAAGCTCCGCCGTCGGATTTAAATATGCCCGTTCAGCTTGAACCACCGGAGTCTGTGCGCCCCCCGGAATCTCTTGCACCCACAGCGAAATAGTTCCATTCCGATTGGAGATGAATGCGATTTTCTTCCCATCCGGCGACCAGCGCGGATTAATGTTGTCGAACTCGCCGTAAGAAATCGGAAACGCGTCCCCGCCCGCTGACGGCATCAGCCAAAGCTGATGCCACTGGTGCCCCAGATACGAGGCGTACACAACCCGCTTGCCGTCGGGCGAAAACTCAGGACGCGCCTTCCACGTTGTCTCTTCATAATGAATTTCACGCGCTTCCGCTCCCGGCTCAGCCTTCATGCGCCAGAAGCCGCCCGTTCCATAAATGTGTCCGCGATTGGACACAAACACGACCTCGCTACCGTCGGTCGACCACGCTGGACTGATTTCATGGTCGAAAACGCTGTAGTAAACGCGCGGCAGATCGCTGCGCGTTTCGGACGTCAACTGCTGCACGTTAGAGAGTTGTCCGTCGTGAAAGTCGCCAACGAAGATATGAAAGTGTCCATGAAATGAAGTCGAAACGAAAACGATGCGCTTTCCATCCGGCGAAAAACGCGGTTCGACATTTACAGCTCCGCCGAAGGTTAACCGTGTGGTGCGTTTCGACGCGAGATCCAGAGCCCAGAGTTCCATGGCGTTCTTTTCATAGGACACATAAACGACCCACTTGCCATCGCGCGAACAATCCGGCTGATAGTCATATCCAGCACTGTAAGTAAGCTGCTCGGCTAGCCCAGAATCGAGCCGCTGACGCCACAACGATCCAGCCATCGAAAAAACAAGGGTCTGCGAATCC
>Ga0182012_10004096_pt1 | contig 15338 bp, 10 predicted proteins | sample 612S2SmetaG_FD_120486 | JGI IMG/M metagenome (GOLD analysis project Ga0182012, IMG submission 120486) | Permafrost microbial communities from Stordalen Mire, Sweden - 612S2S metaG | ecosystem: Environmental > Terrestrial > Soil > Wetlands > Permafrost | place: Sweden: Stordalen | collected...
CCGCCAGCCCCGCCGACCCCGCCACCCGCCGAGCCATGCGCCCCAGCAAAGCCAATACCGCCCGCACCACCAACCCCGCCGTCACCGAACAACCCGGCACTACCCCCGGCACCCCCAGGCCCACCCGGCGCAGTAGCGGTGCCGGCCACCCCCGACCCACCACTACCGCCGTTACCCCACAAAATCCCGCCCGCCCCACCGGCCTGCCCCGTCCCCGGCGCCCCGTTGCTACCCGGGCCGATCAACGGACGACCCAACACCAAATTCGTGGGCGCATTAATCACCCCCAAGATGTCTTGCTCAAGGGTCTGCAACGGCGACCCATTCGCCGCCTCAGCCAACCCATAGGCGCTCCCCGCCCCGGTCAGGGTCGCCACAAACTCGGCATGAACCGCCGCCGCCTGCGCACTGAGCGCCTGAAACTGCCGGGCATGCCCAGAAAACAACGCCGCAACCGCCGCCGACACCTCATCCCCCGCGGCACTCACCACCGCCGTAGTCGAGATCGCCGCCGCCACATTCGCCGCATTCAACGACGAACCGATACCCGCCACATCCGCGGCAGCCACCACCAACACATCCGGAGCCGCGATCAGAAAAGACATCGCTGCCTCCCTAGAGTCGTTATCGACCCACCGTCGGCGTATGAAGGGCGGATGAAGGATGCAAGTGTACGGCGACCGATCCCTGATTGCCTAGCATTTGCAAACCCATACGTTGACGTAAATTTTCGCGCTTTCCGCCAGCGATAAATATCGCCTTCGCCCAGCCGGCACCCGCAGACGCAGCGGCAACACACGCACATTAGCTAATTGGCAGTTCTGCCGCGCAACACCCGGTCGCGCTACCGCGTGTGGTGCATCGTTTTCGTTATCATACTGTCGCACAACAGGTTCAGGCGAGAAGTGGCGCCTCGCAGGGAGGCCAAGCCGGCGTTGTCCGCTGCCTATTCGCGCGATCTGGCAGCAATCAGTGCTAAATGCCGCAGTGCGAACCCATGGAATGCGGACCACTCAGCCGACTGGATTGGTTTGATCGGCTGGTGCCGAGCTTCAGCAAATAACTTGCGCCGGCCTACATTGTCGGTGCCAGCAGCTGACGATCACGCCTTAACGGCCCGGGCTGCCCGGTTGGCCAGGCTGACCGGGTTGGCCCGGTTGGCCGGGCTGACCGCCGGAGCCGGGTGTGCCACCTGTGCCACCCTCGCCGGGCTGACCGCCCGTGCCGCCGTCGCCGCCGTCCCCGCCGTTCCCTCCGCTGGCTCCGTCGCCGCCTCTGCCGCCGTCGCCGCCTCTACCCCCGGCCCCGCCATTCCCGCCTCTGCCTCCGGCACCGCCTTGGCCTGGCTTGCCGGGTTGGCCGGGCTGCCCGGGTTGGCCGTCGGAACCGCCGGCGGGCGCGTCGCCGGTCATGCGGGTCGCACCTGTGCTTGCGCGGGGTTTGTTGCCATCGGTGTGCCTCTCTGTAGCCACTTCCGTTTCATCCGTTCGTCTCAAGCTACGTGAAGCGGCGCCACCGTCGACGACTTCGAGGACATCGACATCGCTTATTGGGCCGAGCAGGTCACCGCCGGTTCCGAGGGCCAGGTGACGTCCGCGCGGCGGCTTGGGCCGGCTCGGCCAAAGCAATCGGCCACAAACCGAGACCGCCGTCCGCCCGACTCGCTGCGCCTAGGTCTGCGCTAGCCGTGTTGACCCTGGCTGCCGAGGTTACCGTTGACGCCGGCCGTGCCGGGGCCGGGGCTAGCGCCGCTTCCGAGCGGGCCGGTGCCGGGTGTGCCACCCGCGGTGGGGCTGCCGCCGTTGCCGAAGCCGCCGCCCTTTCCGCCCGTGCCGCCGCCCTGGGGGCCACCGTTGCCGTCCCCGCCGTTACCGCCGTCACCGCCCCCGCCGCCGTCACCGCCACCACCGGCGTTGCCGCCGCCGCTCAAGGGTTGGGTGGAGTTGCCGCCGTTGCCGGCGGGGCCGCCGCTGCCGCCGTTGCCGCCAGTGCCGCCGTTGCCGCCGTTGCCGCCGACGCCGGTGTTCTGCGGGCCGAAAGTTGTCCCGCCGTCCCCGCCGTTGCCACCGCCGCCGCCGAACCCGCCGATACCGGCGAAGCCGCCGTTGCCGCCATTGCTGTTGTTGCTGTCGGCGCCGTTTCCGGCGGTGCCCGCGGCATTTCCGTTGCCGCCGTTGCCGCCGACGCCACCGGTGCCGCCGTTACCGCCGTAGTCGGAGGTGCCGCCGACTCCGCCGTCGCCGCCGGTGCCGCCGAGACCGCCGTCGCCCGCGCTGCCGCCGCTAGTCCCGTTGGCGCTAGCGGTCAAGCCATTGCCGCCGAGACCGCCGTTGCCGGCATTGCCACCGAGTCCGCCGGTGCCGCCGTTGCCAGACCCCAGGGCGTCACCGCCGAACCCACCCGTGCCGCCGTTACCGCCGCGGCCGCCTAAGCCGCCAGCGCCGTTCGCAGCGTTGGCGCCGCCCAGCCCGCCATCGCCGCCGATGGCTCCGTCGGCGCCAGCCCCGCCGACACCGCCGGTGCCTCCGTTGCCCGTCCCTATTCCTATGCCCTGGCCGCCAGGCCCGCCCGACCCGCCCATGCCGCCCTGGCCACCGCTCCCACCAAAGCCGCCGTCGGCGCCGTTTTCGCCCGGGCTGACGGCGTTGGCGCCGTTGCCGCCCTTGCCGGGCGTTCCGCCGGTGCCGCCGCTGCCGCCGGTGCCGGGGTTGCCGTCCTTGCCGCTGGTGCCCGCCGCCGCCAGGGCCGCGCCGCCAGCTCCGCCTCCACCACCGTTGCCGCCGTTGCCGCCGAAGCCGCCGTTGCCGCCATTCTGGCCGTCGCCGAGGTTGGTGCCGATCACGCCCCCGGCGCCGTCGACGCCGTTGCCGCCGGTGCCGCCGATCCCGCCTGTGCCGCCGATCCCCCCATGGCCGCCATTGCCCAGAACCAAACCACCGGTGCCCCCGCTGCCGCCGGTGCCGCCGGTGCCGCCGGTGCCGCCAGCGGTGCCGCTGTCGCCTGCGCTGACACCATTGGTGCCGGCGGTGCCGGGTCCGCCGATGCCGCCGTTGCCGCCGTTGCCGCCGCTGCCGTACAACCCGCCGTTTCCGCCGTTGCCCCCGTTGCCGCCGACCGCACCAGGGGTGGTGGCGTTGAAGCCGTTGCCGCCGGAGCCGCCGTTGCCGAACGGTCCGATTGTGGTGCCAACGTTGCCGTGTGCGCCAGCAATTCCGGCGGGCACCGACGAGGAGGTGCCAGCGGCGCCGCCGTTGCCGCCGATGCCGGTGTCTCCCGGGTCGCCGCCGGCGCCGCCGTTGCCGCCGTTGGGGTGGGCGGCGTCGCCAGGCGCGCCAGCGCCACCGTTGCCGCCTTTGCCGGCAGTACCGCCGTCGCCGCCGTCGCCGCCGTTGCCGTTGAATCCCGGCAGGCCGTGCAAGGAGGCGCCGCCGTTGCCGCCGTTGCCGCCCTGGCCGCCGAAGGCACCTGGTCCGCCGCTGCCGCCGCCGCCGCCGTTGGCCCCCCCGATGGAGCCGACGCTGGCGTCGTAGCCGAGGCCGCCGGTGCCGCCGGTGCCTCCTATGCCTCCGATGCCGCCGTTACCGCCAGCGCCGCCGTTACCGGATGTTGAGCCGCCGCTGCCACCGGTGCCGCCGTTGCCGCCGTTGCCACCGACCATGCCGACATCACCGGTGCCGCCGGTAGGCATACCGACCGTGCCGGCGGAGCCGGCCGTGCCCCTTGAGCCGGCGGCGCCGGGCCCGCCGTCGCCGCCGGTGCCGCCGTTGCCGATGTAGCCGGCGTTGCCGCCGTTGCCGCCGTTGCCGCCGTCAGTGCCGGGTTTAAGGCTGACGGTGGCGTCGTAGCCATTACCGCCGTTGCCGCCATTGCCGCCGGAGAGGGTGGGGTTACCGCCGGCGCTGCCGCTGTCGCCGGTAGTGCCGGTACCAAGGAGGCCCCCGGTGCCCGCTGCGCCGCCGGCGCCGCCGAGCCCCTCCACGCCGGGGTTGCCGCCGTCGCCGCCGTTGCCGCCGGTGGTGGTAGCGAAATTGCCAGGCGCACCGTAGCCGCCGTCCCCGCCGGGGCCTTGGTTACCGCCGTTGCCGCCGTCGCCGCCGTTACCGTTGAGGCCCGGGGTTCCGCCTATGGTTGCGCCGCCGTTTCCGCCGGTGCCGCCGGTTCCGCCGGTTCCGCCATTGCCCCCTAGGCCGCCCTTGCCGCCGTTCGTCCCGGCGGGGCCATTGGCGGCGTTGTAGCCGTCGCCGCCGGGTCCGCCATCGCCCCCGTTGCCGCCGTTGCCGCCGTTGCCGCCGTTGCCGCCGTTACCGACGACGTTATTGGCGAAGCCGCCGTTGCCGCCGTTACCGCCGACCCCACCGTCCGTGGCGTCCCCACCCCTGCCGCCGGTGGGAGTAGAAATCGTGCCGTTGGAGCCGATTCCGCCGGGATCAGTGAGGGGATTCGCGTTCCCGCCATCACCTCCATTGCCGCCATTACCGGACAGCAAGCCGCCCCGGCCACCGTTGCCGCCGTTGCCACCGCTCGCACCTGGCGCAAGGCCGTCACCGCCTTTGCCGCCGTCGCCGCCGGTGCCGGTCGACCAGGCGTCACCCCCTGTGCCGCCGGTGCCGCCGGTCGCGCCCGCCCCTATGCTGTTGCCGCCGTTACCGCCGGTGCCACCGTTGCCGCTGCCCAGTGCATTGCCGCCGTTGCCGCCGATGCCGGCGGTTGCGCCGTCGGCGGTGGCATTGCCGCCGGTGCCGCCGTTGCCGCCGTTGTTGGTGCCTTGGCCGGTGCCGCCGGGCGCGCCGGTACCCCCGTTGCCTGCCATCGTTCCGCCGTTGCCGCCGTTGCCGCCGGCGCCGCCGGCGCCGTTGCCGTCGGTACCGTTGCCGCCTTGCCCGCCGGCGCCGCCGTCACCGTACAGGCCGCCATTGCCACCGGCCCCGCCGTTGCCGCCGTCGGTGTCGGGGGAGGTGGTGGGGTCAGGACTGTAGCCGGCGCCGCCGTTGCCGCCATTGCCGCCGCTACTCCCGGGAGTGCCGGAGGCGCCCGGGGCGCCCACGCTTGCTCCCGCGCCGCCAGCGGCCCCACCGGCACCGCCGCCGCCCGGGTTGCCGGGGTTGCCGCCGGTGCCGCCCGCGCCGCCAGTGGGATTGGTGGCGGTGCCGTTCGCGCCCTCCCCGCCGATACCACCCACCCCGGCGCTGCCGCCAGCCCCGCCGTCACCACCGTTGCCGTTAACGCCGGTCTGGCCGAACAATGGCGACCCCTTACCGCCAACGCCGCCAACGCCCCCGGCGCCACCGGTGCCACCGTCGCCGCCATTGCCCGCGGTGCCCCCGATGACAGTGGCGCTGCCGGACGCGCCGTCGCCGCCGGTGCCGCCGATACCACCAACCCCACCCACGCCGCCGAACCCGCCCGGTCCGCCAGTGCCGTAGAACAGGCCACCGTTACCGCCGGCTCCGCCAGGACCGCCGGTGCCGCCAACACCGCCCTGTCCGCCGCTTCCGCCCAAGCCCCCTGGCGCACCTGTGATGCCGGTTTGGCCGACCGTGCCCGCCACCCCGGCGCCCCCGGCGCCGCCCATTCCACCGTTACCGAACAACCCGGCATCACCGCCGCGGCCACCGGCCTGCCCGGGTGCACCAGATCCGCCGTTGCCGCCGTTGCCCCACAAAATCCCGCCCGGCCCGCCGGCCTGCCCGGTCGCGGCCGCACCGTTGCTGCCGGGGCCGATCAGCGGACGTCCCAACAACAGATTGGTGGGTGTGTTGATCACTCCCAGCACGTCTTGCTCGAGGGTTTGCAGCGGCGAGGCATTAGCCGCCTCGGCGAGCCCATAGAAGGTGCCCGCTCCATTCAAGGTCTGCACAAACTGGCCATGAAACGCAGCCATCTGCGCACTGAGCGCCTGATACTGCTGGGCATGGCTGGAAAAAAGTGACGCGATCGCGGTCGAGACCTCATCGCCGGCGGCGGCCATCACTGTGGTAGTCGAGGCCGCTGCGGCCGCATCCGCCGTGCTCAGCGAGGTGCCGATACCTGCAAGATCTGCGGCGGCCGCCGAAAGGATGTCCGGAGCCGCGATCAGATACGACATCGGTCGCCTCCCAGCCGGCCACCTGGGCCTTGCAGATATGAAGTTGGTCAAAATTATTGCGGCTCAATGCCGGAATTTCCACCTTCGACTATGCCGACGCGCGCCTTCTGCCGAAGCCGCGACGCGGGCCGGAAATACGAGAGGTGTGGCGCGGCGGCAGCCTTGCCGCGGCGATCGCGTGCGTCGGCGGCCCGGCTGATGGTCGACGCCATTCGCGGGGTCCGGGCGAGTTTCGTTGGACCCGGGTGGTGTTCGCGGTCCAGGCGAGGCGACCGAGCAAGCGTCCGGGCCTTGATGGAAGGTCAAGCACATACCTAACTGTCGGAAAGATAACGCTCGACGGATTCGACTTTCTGCGTCATCGCGTCGGTGACCCCCGCTCGCGAGTCCACCTTGATCACGGTGCTGACCCGGGGCGCGCGAGCAGCCACGGCTTCCACTGCGCGCTGCACCACCGCCATCACCTCTTCCCAGGTTTCGCCTTCGATCACGGTGAACATCGAATCGGTCTTATTAGGTAACCCGGAATCGCGAACCACCCGAACGGCTTCGGCGACGATCTCGCCGACGCCCTCGCCCACACCCAGCGGGGTCACCGAAAATGCGACCAGCACAGACATCTGTCGAGGGTACCTGGCAGCATCGAACCCATGCGGGTTCTGGTGCAACGGGTTTCATCAGCATCGGTGACGGTCGAGGGCGAGGTGGTCGGCGCCATCCGGCCAGCCGGCCAGGGCCTGCTCGCATTCGTCGGCGTCACCCATAGCGACGATGTCGGGAAGGCGCGGCGGCTGGCCGAAAAGATCTGGAACCTGCGCATTCTGGCTGACGAGCGGTCCGCGGCCGACGTCGACGCACCGATCCTGGTGGTCAGCCAGTTCACTCTCTACGCGGATACTGCCAAGGGCCGTCGCCCGTCATGGAATGCGGCTGCCCCGGGGGCGGTGGCTGAACCGCTGGTCGCGACATTTGCAGAAACTTTGCGGGAGCTGGGTGCCAGCGTTGAATCTGGGGTGTTCGGAGCGAACATGCAGGTCGAATTGATCAACGACGGCCCAGTAACGCTGATTCTGGAGCTGTGACGGCGTCGACGCGAGTACAAAGGTTGCATGAGCTCCGTGTTGGCGAACTTGGCCGTTCCGGCCAGTATGGCTGGTCGCTGATGACTGAGACGCCCGCATTTGGCTCGCTTCGTTCCGACGACGATCACTGGGACATCGTCAGCGGCGTGGGATATACGGCACTCCTGGTGGCAGGCTGGCGTGCGGTGCACGCGCTGAGCCCGCAACCGCTGGTCCGCGACGAATTCGCGCGGTACTTCATCACAGCATCAGAAGACCCGTATCTCGTGGGTGCGCTTGCCAACCCGGGGAACTCCGAAGACGAGACCGCATTTCCCCGTCTTTACGGCGTGCAAACCCGGTTCTTCGACGACTTCTTCCAGGCGGCCGGTGATGCCGGAATACGCCAGGCCGTTATCGTCGCTGCCGGATTGGACTCCCGCGGGTATCGCCTTGAATGGCCCAACGGGACAACGGTGTTCGAAATAGACCAGCCGAAAGTTCTGGAATTCAAGGCGCGCGTTTTAGGTGAACATGGCGCTACACCTAAAGCCCGCAGGACCGAAGTGGCGGCCGATCTGCGCACCGACTGGGCGACGCCGTTGAAAGGGGCTGGGTTCGACCCGCAGGGCCCTAGTGCGTGGTCGGTCGAAGGACTGCTGCCCTACTTGACCCACGACGCGCAAACCGCGCTCTTCAGCCGGATCACTGAGTTATGCGCGCCGGGTAGCCGAGTTGCCTTGGGCGCGTTAGGGTCACGCTTAGATCACGACCAGCTCAACGCCCTGGAAACGGGCCATCCCGGGGTTAATATGTCGGGGGACGTGGACTTCTCCGCGCTCACCTACGAGCCCAAGACAGACCCCGCCGAATGGCTGGCTGCGCACGGCTGGGTTGTCGAACCCGTGCGCAACACGCTGGATTTGCAGGCCGGTTACGGATTGACCCCGCCGGAGGTAGACGTGAAGATCGACGCTTTCATGCACTCTCAATACGTCACCGCGACTCGGTCGGAGTGAGTCGAGATGGTGATGACGACGAAACTCTCCCCCGCGGACGCCATCGAGGAAATTGGCGCCAGCTCACCCGGACCAGGCGTTGGTGCGTTCTTCGACCTGGACGGCACTCTGGTCGACGGCTTCACCGCAGCAGTTCACGTGGGCGATCGGATCCGGCGTCGACAAGCAGGAATTGGCGAGCTGCTGGGTGTATTCGAGGCTGCGCTGCGGTATCGATTCGGTCGCTTGGAGTTTGAGCGTCTGATCGAACGGGCTGCGGGTTACCTGCGAGGTGAGTCGCTCGCCGAACTCGACGAGCTTGGCGAACGACTGTTTGTGGAACGTGTTGCCTCCCGTCTTTATTCGCACATGCACGAAGTTGTGCAGGCGCATCAGGAGCGCGGGCATACCGTGGTGCTCAGTTCATCGGCACTCTCGATCCAGGCGCTACCCGTTGCCCGCTTTCTGGGCATTTCCAACGTGCAGTGCAACCATTTCGAGCTCGACTCGCACGGACGCCTCACCGGCGGAATCGTCAAACCGATTGTGTGGGGGACGACGAAGGCCGCCGCGGTGGAACGGTTTTGTGCCGACAGTGACGTTGAGGTGCACGACAGTTACTTCTACGCCGACGGTGATGAGGACGCGGCGTCGATGTCGCTCGTCGGCTATCCGCGCCCGGTTAACCCACGTTCGGGGCTGGCCGCGGAGGCCGCCGTGCACGGCTGGCCGGTGATGTGCCTGGCTTCGGGTCGCCGTGGACCGGTGCGGACCCTGCGGCATCTGGCGAAGCACGTCCGTCGCGACAACCTGGCCGGCAGCGCTTAGGGCGTCAGCAGGATTTTCACGTCGTCGCCCGACCGCGACTCGGCGGTCGCGTAGGCCTTGGCGGCGTCGTTCAAGGGCATTGTCGTGGTGAAGATGCCGTCGACGTCGAGCCGCCCGGACTGCAGCAGCGGGATCAGTTCCGGCCAGGTGCGCTGCACCGGCGCCGTGGTCATCCTCAGCGTGACGCTTCGGATCAGGCACCCCAGGGCGTTGAGCGGGAACGGGTTCATATCGTGCACGCCGACCACCGAGACGGTGCCTCCCGGCCGCACCGCGTTGAGGGCGTCGGTCAGGGATGCGTCCGTGGCGACGGCGTCGATCACCGCGTCGGCGCCGCGTCCGCCTGTGGCCGCGAGGATGGCCTCGGTTGACGGGGGCGTGATTGGTACGGCGCCCCACCGCCCGGCGCGTTGCAGGCGGCCTTCGACGCGATCAACAGCGAAAACCGTTGCCGCACCCTGGAAGAAGGCGCTGCGCAGCGCGCACAGGCCGACGGCGCCCAGGCCGACTACCGCTACGGTGCCGCCGAATGGGATATCGGCGCGCTGAGCCGCCGCCCAGCCGGTGGCGAGGTTGTCGGTGAGCAGCAGTGCTTGCTCGGTATTGATCCCGTCGGGAATCTTGCGCAACTGGAAGTCGGCGGCGGGCACCGCCAGGAGATCGGCCTGTGCGCCGCCAAGCAGGCCGCCGCCGAAGATCTGGAAGCCGGAGTAGCACATCACCGGGTCGCGGGTTGCGCACCCAGGGCAGGTCCCGCAGCCCGTAACCGACGACACCATGACCTGGTCGCCGACTTTGACACTGCGCACGTCCGGCCCGGATTCCACGACGGTGCCGACGGCTTCATGGCCGAGCGCGATCGGGTCGGGCATCGGAAAGTCGGCCTCGTAGAAGTGCAGGTCGGAACCGCAGATGCCCGAAGCGGTGACTTCGACGATCACTCCGTCGGGGCCTGGCAGTGCGGGATCGGGGCGGGTGTCGACCCGAATGCTGCGGGGGCCATCGACGACTACCGTGCGCATGTAGGTTCGCTCACTTTCTTTTCCGGACGAGAAATTGTGACCAATCGGGTTCGCGCACCGCGGCCCAGTACTCATTGAGCCGCCACGGGCTGACGGTGTGGATCTCTCCATCGGCATTCTTGAAATAAGAGTGTTTGACCGCTGGGTGCGCCCACACCATGTTCTGGATTTGAGTCTGCGTCCGTTGATGCCAATCGGTGGCGGCTTGGGCCTTGGGTTCCACAGAATGCAGATTGGTCTCAGCCAGCCGCTGCAGGCACTGGTCGATGTAGCGCATCTGAAGTTCGGACTGGAAGATCAGGCTGCCGCCGTGGGCCAAATGGGTCCCGGGCCCGTAAATGATGAAGAAGTTGGGGAATTCCGGAACCGTGATGCCAAGGTAGGCGTAGGGACGACTCCCCCACAGGGTGTGCAGATCGGTTCCGTTGCGACCGGTCACTTTTAGCGGCCACAGCACGTCGGTGTGCCGGAATCCGGTGGCGTAGATGATGACGTCGGCATCGTGTGTAACCCCGTCTTCGGTGACGACGCCGCCGGCGGTGATCCGCTCGATCGGGGCGCGCACCAGTTCGACGTTGTCGCGCTGCAGTGTCTGCAGCCAGGTGCCGTCGTCCTGCAGGGTCCGTTTGCCGCAGGCGGGATAGTCGGGCATTACCTTGGCCAGTAACTCTTGGGAATTCGGGCCTTCGCCGACCTGGCTGGTGATCCACTGCGAGAACATCATGTGGGCGGCGGCGTTGATGTCGCTGACGGCGTAGTCCTGGTCGGCATAGTTTGGGTCGCCCTCGGCGGCGTCAAGGCCCTTGTCGGATCCCGGCCACAGCACAAGAAATCGGTACCACCTGCCGTAGAACGGCAAGTGGCGCATCGCCCATTGCACGCCGTCGCCGACCTCGTCGTGATACATCGCGTTAGGGAACATCCACTGCGCGGTCCGCTGGAATACGGTGAGTTGTGAAACGTCCGCGGCTATCGCGGGCGCGATCTGGAAGCCGCTGGCGCCGGCTCCGATGAGTGCCACGCGTTTGCCGGTCAGGTCCACCGAGTGATCCCAGGCTGCGGAGTGAAACGACGGCCCCTCGAAGGTTTCGGCGCCGTCGAATTCGGGGATATTCGGTCGATTCAGCTGGCCGACCGCGGTGATCAGGGCCCGCACGTCAATCGTGCTGATTTGTCCGTCGGCGCCGCGCAGCGAAACGCTCCAGATGCCGTCGTCGTCGTTCCATTCGGCGGCAAGGACCTCGGTGTTCCAACGCACGTGCTCACCCAGGTCGTGCTTGGCCATCACCTGGGTGAAATAGTCCTGCAGCTCGTCCTGCTCGGCGAAGAAGTGCGTCCAGTCGTTGTTGGGTTCGAAGCTGTAGCAGTAGAAATGGTTGGCGACATCCACACGGGCGCCGGGATAGCTGTTTTCCCACCAGGTTCCGCCAGGGCCGGGGTTTTTCTCCACGATGGTGAACGGGATGTTGGCTTGTTTGAGGCGGACACCGGCCAGGATGCCGGATTCACCGCACCCGACGACGAGGACCGGGAGTTCGGCTGCGCGGTCGGTCGGCAGGGCCACCGGGCCGCGCGGGTCTACCCCGTCGAGGTCCAACTCCTCGGAGACCAGAGCCAGGTAGTCGTCGGGAACGTGCTCGCAGGCCGCCCAGTCCAGCATTTCCCTGATCAGTTCCGGGCTCAACGGCGGCGGCTCGGGGCAACCGCGGTCTCGATATTCGGTGATCACCGAAAGCGCCTCGGCTCGGGCCCGGGCCTTGTCCTCCTCGGACATGAAGCCCTGTACCTCGTTGAGGAAGATTCCCATCTGCTTGAAGTCGCGGATGAAACGGGGATCGTCGGTGATGTGGACGAGCGAAAGGAGCAGCGTGGGGATGCTGACATCCTCTAGCGCGGACGCGATTTCGGGTGTTGACGTGGTGAAAGGGCGCCCGGAGTAAAGGCTGCGCACTTGGCCGATCCTTTCGGTGACGAGGAGCCCAAATTACGCTACTGTCCGTTTCGTAATCGGCAGAACCCACGCTACCCCTTGGCGAGGAAGCCGATCAAGAGGTGGCTACGGCTCGTCGCTGTCGCCGTCGTCTTCCACCAGGAGTTTCTCGGGGTGGTGAAAGCTGTTGGTGCGGGGCTGGCCGTGGTCAAGATGGGGCGGCGGGATCCATTCGGTGGTGCCGTCTTTGCGTTTTCGGGTCGTCCAGCCCTGTTCGGCTAGCGGGTGATGGCCCCGCAGCCGAGGCCTAGGTCGTTGACGTCGGTGGTGCGGCATTTGGCGTAAGGGGTCAGATGGTGCACCTCACACCAGTAGCCCGGCACGTCACAGCCCGGATGTGTGCAGCCGCGGTCTTTTGCGTAGAGCACGATTCGCTGGCCGGCCGAGGCGAGTCGCTTGGTGTGATACAGCGCGATGGCTTTGGCGTTATCGAAGACGGCCAGGTAGTGATGGGCGTGGCGGGCCATGCGGATGACGTCGCTGATGGGGAGTCGGGCGCCGCCGCCGGTGAGCCCGTGACCGGTGGCTGATTCGAGGTCTTTGAGGGTGGTGGTCACGATAATGGTGGCCGGTAGCCCGTTGTGTTGCCCGAGTTCTCCCGACGCCAGCAGTGCACGACATGCGGCATTGAGGGCGTCGTGGTTGCGTTGGGCGCTGCTGCGGGTGTCGCGCTGAACCGCCTCTTCTGACGGTGGGCCATCGACGGTGGGTGTGTCGTGGTCGGGGTTGCACAGGCCCGGAGCGGCCAGTTTGGCCAGCACCGCCTCGATGGTGGCGCGGACCTCGGGGGTGACCAGGCCGCTGAGCTTGGACATACCGTCGGGGCCTTGGTTCCCCAGCGTCAGCCCGCGGCGGCGGGCTCGGTCCTCGTCGGTGTAGTTGCCGTCTGGGTTGAGATAACCGTCGAGCTGCCGCGCGATGTCGGCGAGGTGGTCGGGTCGAAACTGGGTGGCCAGCCCGGCCAGCTGCTGTTCGGCGCAGTCTCGGGTGCCGAGGTCCACAGCGCTGGGTAGCTGGTGCAGGAACCGCCGGATCACCGCGACGTGCGCGGGGCCGACCTTGCCGTCGCGTTGGGCAGCTGCGGTCGCGGTCAACAGAGGCGGCAGCGCTTCGCCGGTCAGTGCACGCCGTGGGCCCAGATCGGCTGCTTCGGCGACCCGGCGGGCGGCGTCGCCGCGGGTAATGCGTAGCCGGTCGGCCAGCATATGCGACAGCTTCCCGCCCAGCTCTGCGGGTGTGGCCTGCTCGGCGAGCTGATTGATCAATTCATGCCCCGGTACCCGCAATCGTCGAGTCTCTTGCTCGAGCCGATCCAGCAAGGCCAGCCGCTCCGGGGTGGTCAACGCGCCGTAGCAGTGCCCGACGATACGGGACACCACGCTATGCAGCGCGTCGAAGTCCTCCTGGACCTGCTCACGATCACTCGAACTCATGTTCGAATTTTATCGCGACCCACCGACATTGATTCGGACAAAGCGGGCCTGGCTACATGGTTGTGGTCGCCGCTGCCGGTAGCGACCTGTCTTAGTCGTAAAAACCTGGTCGGGGGGCCCTGGCCACGTCAATGGGGTCCGTACTAAATAGAACACGTTCCAATTCGGCGAGCGTCTCGGGAGTAGGCATGCATACCGCCATTTGCGATGAGCTTGGTATCGAGTTCCCGATCTTTATGGATTGCGAAGCGCTCTGATCAACGCTGCCCCGAGACTTCTTTGGCGAGTACCGCACCTGGCAACTTGCGGCCAACTGGGCAAAATGTGTGTATGAAAGACCACGTTCATCGTTTCCTCGAGCGCTTCGCAGACTTCGGCGCCACACCGGATCCTGACAAGTACGAGAGCCTATTCGATCCTCAGGACGGGACCGTGCTGCATCCGGGCATGCTTGCCCCACTGCGCCGAGACCAGGTGCGCGCCTACATGACCGCTTATCTGGCCGGGGTGCTGGAATTCCGTTTCGATATCGCCGAATGGGCCGAGCACGGTGACACGGTGTTCGTTGAAGCCCGCAACAGCGGCCGACCAGGTGGCGGCGAAGTTCTTGAGTGGGGCACTGTGTACTGCGTGACCCTGCGTGGCGACCGCGTCCTACGTGGGCGTGCCTACGGCGACCGTGTCCCTCTGCTTGCGCGGCTGATGCCAGGGGTGACGCTTTCCCAAGCCGCAGAATTGGGTGCGCCCGCACCGGGACTCGATGTCGGAATGGATTAACGGCGAGATCCGGACGCCTGGCGCCCACCCCGGATCCAATTGCCCGCCGAATCCAGCTCGACCACCACCGCAACTGACGGTTGCGGCACCCCGGCGCTGCGCCGCTTCACTGAGGGCAGCACGCAGGGCTAAGCTAGTAAAAACTAGAACACGTTTCAGCCCTATCCAGGAGTCTCCTATGCATACTCCCCTCTGCGACGACCTCGACATCGAGTTTCCGATCTTCGCTTTCACCCACTGCCGCGATGTTGTCGTCGCAGTCAGCAAGGCCGGCGGTTTCGGCGTGCTCGGTGCTGTCGGTTTCACGCCCGAGCAGCTGGAGATCGAGCTCAAATGGATCGACGAAAATATCGGCGATCATCACTACGGCGTGGACATCGTCATCCCGAACAAGTACGAGGGCATGGACTCTCACCTCTCGGCTGAAGAGCTGACCAAGACACTGCAGGCGATGGTGCCCGTAGAGCACCTGGACTTCGCCAAGAAGGTCCTCGCCGACCACGGTGTTCCGATTGAAGACGCCGACGGCGACAGTCTGCAGCTGCTCGGTTGGACCGAGGCGACCGCTACCCCGCAGGTCGAAGTTGCGTTGCAGCACCCGAAGATGACGCTGATCGCCAACGCGCTCGGAACTCCCCCCGCCGACATGATCAAGCACATTCACGATTCGGGCCGCAAGGTGGCCGCGCTGTGTGGCTCCCCCTCGCAGGCCCGCAAGCACGCCGACGCCGGCGTCGACATCATCATCGCGCAGGGCGGCGAGGCCGGTGGGCACAGCGGTGAAGTGGGTTCGATTGTGCTGTGGCCGCAGGTCGTCAAGGAAGTCGCTCCAGTACCGGTGCTGGCCGCCGGCGGTATCGGCAGTGGTCAACAGATCGCGGCGGCCCTGGCGCTTGGTGCCCAAGGCGCGTGGACCGGTTCTCAGTGGCTGATGGTCGAGGAGGCCCACAACACCCCGGTTCAGCAGGCGACGTACATCAAGGCCGGCAGCCGCGACACCGTCCGCAGTCGTTCCTTCACGGGCAAGCCGGCCCGGATGCTGCGCAACGCCTGGACCGAGGCTTGGGAGAACCCGGACAACCCGAAGCCGCTTGGTATGCCGCTGCAGTACATGGTTTCCGGCATCGCGGTGCGGGCCACGAAC
>Ga0182012_10004097_pt1 | contig 15334 bp, 12 predicted proteins | sample 612S2SmetaG_FD_120486 | JGI IMG/M metagenome (GOLD analysis project Ga0182012, IMG submission 120486) | Permafrost microbial communities from Stordalen Mire, Sweden - 612S2S metaG | ecosystem: Environmental > Terrestrial > Soil > Wetlands > Permafrost | place: Sweden: Stordalen | collected...
CCCGCACCGATCCAAATCCGGTTTGGATACCAATCGGGTCAACTTGCATGGATTTATCTGCCCCTCCTCGCGCTTGCACTGGCGCTCACGCTCATTCCGCTGCTCATGGCGCGGGCCGGATTCGCGCCCCTCGCATTTTCTTTCATCATGCTCGGCACAATGGTCTGGATGGCCATGGTGGCGCAGCTTCAGGCCGATGCGCCGCTGCGCATCCTCCTGTTTGGATCTCCATTTTCAGAATTTGCAGCACTGTTCTTCGATCTCTGGCCACCCTTGATTTGCGTGGCCATTGGCATTGCGCTCGGATCTCGCTTGAGGGGTGGGCAACATAACAGCACATTCGGCGAGGTTTTTAGCGCTTACGCAGTCATTCCCTTGATTCTGACTTGCGTGGTGGGTGCATTGCCGTCCATCAACAGCAATCGGGGAAACTGGCTCGAGGCGGCCTGCTGGCTGGCGGCTGCGCCGATATTTGTCCTCTTGCGGAGAATCTGGAATCGAATCCGCGCCCGCGCCAGCGTTCGACAGCTCACTGCCGGCCAGTTGCATGAGGGCTTCGCTGCCCTCGCCGCCCGCGCAGGAACTCCTCAAGTCAAGCTCTATGTCTCATTCTCAGCCCGTTCTCAGGCTGCCAACGCCTTTGCTTTGCCGGGCAGGAGTATCTTCCTCACGGCTCCCTTGATCCGCTCGCTCAGCAAGCGCGAAGTAAATGCCGTTATGGCCCACGAGCTCTCCCATGCCCGCCACACCAATCGTGGTGCGTGGACAGCCCTGTGTATCGCCATGCTCTTCTGCGAAACGCCGGCCAAAGAATTCCTTTACATGTTGCCGGGCGGTCTGCTGGCGGCACTCATCCTTCCCATCGGAATGTTCTTTGCCGCGATGCTCGGGTTACGCAAGCGCGAGTTCCTGGCCGACGCAAAGGCTGCAAGGCTCACCAGCGATCCGCGCGCCATGATCAGTTCCCTCGCCAGAATCGCTCGCAACAACGATCGTCCACTGCAGATGAACAAGTTTGTGGAGTGGTTCGCCTCCCATCCTTCCACGCCCAGGCGCATCCAGGCTTTGGCCGCCGCGTGGAGGCTCGATCCAGCCGAAGTGCAGGCCCTGACCGTCAACGATGATCCGGGCGAGCACTATGAGATTCCTGCTCAGGAGAGCGCCGCAAACCTCTTTACGCCGGCCTGGCAGAGCATGAACGCAGGAATCTACGGCTGGTCTATCGTCTTTGGCAGTTGCGCCTCCGGCCTGCTGGCGGCCTGGCTGATCGAGCCGATTTCGGGATCCCGAATAGCAGCGCTGGCAGGCGGAGTTGTCCTCGCATGTGCGCTCACCAAGTCCCTTGCCGCAACTGTGATGGCACGCAACTACGCGCATCTGTCGCGCAAGCTCAAGGCGAAGCTTGGCGTCGGCGGACAGATTGTTGGCCTCGCCCCCGATAGCCAGGCGCGCATCTACGGTGCTTATCGCTTCTCCGATGCCGGCCTCCTCCGTTTTGAAAACGGACGGCTCTGCTACCAGAGCGAGCGCATCACAATCGCGCTCAACCCAATCGACGTGGTCGAGGTTGGAATGGTGGCCGCAGCGCCCTCAAGCTGGTTCCGCCGCCAGCCGATGGTTCGTTTTCGTAATCCGGAGTCCGGTCAGATCCAGGGATTCATCCTGCATCCGGTCGATTGGCTGGCCACGCAGCAGAGATTATTCCGGTCGATTCAACGCTGGACAACGTCGCAGAGCGTCCCAGATAAAACCCTGCTCCAGGGATTCAATCCGGTCGCCGGCCAGCCCTTCCGCAGCCCTCCCATCGCCGGAGTGGCTCGCGGATTCATCGTAACCGGGGGAATCACCCTCGCCGCAGCAATCGTGATCGGTTATGTTTTCCACGCGCCATGGCGGTTTGCAGCGCTGGCTCCAGCCATAACCGGCTGCGCTTACCTTTCGATGATGCTCCCTGGCATGCTCTATCGCTCGCAGGAGATTGCACCCGAACCGGCATCTCAGGCCGAAAACGCCTGATCCTGATCTTTCATTTTGATTGCTTTCTCCCGCTCTGAACTGCGCTCATGCTCTTTCCTAGTCCCTAGTCCCTAGTCCCTAGTCCCTAGTCCCTAGTCCCTAGTCCCTCGCCACCGACATCCGAGCATTTACCCCAGCAACCCATCCACAAACGCCCCCGCATCAAACTCCAGCAGATCGCCCATCTTCTCACCCACACCCACAAACCGCACCGGCAGCCCCATCTCCTGCGCAATCGCCACAGCGATCCCGCCCTTCGCCGTCCCATCCAGCTTGGTCAACACAATCCCCGTCACACCCGCCGCTGCCGTAAACAGTCGCGCCTGCTGCAGCCCGTTCTGCCCCGTCGTTGCATCCATCACCAGCAGCACCTCGTGCGGAGCACCCGGAATCAGCTTCGCCGCCGTCCGCCGCATCTTGTCGAGCTCATCCATCAGGCCGGTTTTCGTATGCAGCCGCCCCGCCGTATCCACCAGCAGCACCTCGGTCCCATGCGCCTTGGCCCGCGCCGCCGCGTCGTACAGCACCGCAGCCGGATCGCCCCCCTGCTTGGTCTTCACCATCTCCACGCCCGAGCGCCCCGCCCACACCTCAAGCTGCTCAATCGCCGCCGCGCGAAACGTATCCGCCGCGCATAACAGCACCGACTGCCCTTGCCCACGAAACCATGCCGCCAGCTTTCCCGCCGACGTCGTCTTTCCCGTCCCGTTCACGCCCACCAGAAAAATCACCAGCGGCCCATCCGCGGGCTTCTCCGCCGCCGGATGCGCCGCCACTGGCCGCTCCAGCATTCCCTTCAACTCGTCCTTCAGCAGAGCGCGCAGTTCCGCCCCGCCCTCAATCGCTTTCCGCTTCGCCCGCTCCCGCAGCGCATCCAGAATCGCCGTTGTCGTCGCCACGCCCAGGTCTGAAGTCAGCAGCACCGTCTCCAGCTCATCCAGCGAGCTCTCGTCCACCGTCCGCGTGAGCGCAACAATGCCCTCAATCCGCTCGCCCAGCGACTCCCGTGTACGCTCCACGGCCTGCCGCATCCGTTCAAAAAGCCCAACCTTCGGCGTCTCTTCTGCTCCGCCGTCCTGCTCCTGTTTGTCTTTCTTTCCAAAGAATCTCATCATGTAGTTATCCAGCTTAAAGTTTAGGCCATCCACTCCCCCGGCCCATACCAGGCTGAAGGGCTCTCCGCTCCCGATCCCTGACGTCTGATCTCTGACAACTGACAACTGACAACTGACAACTGACCACCAGCATTTATCATCGTAGAGGCCCTTAAGCACGCATCGCATCGTGCAAGCGCCCCTACAGGAACCACATGAAAACTGGAATCATCGGCCTGCCTCAGGTCGGCAAAACGTCTTTATTCAAGATCCTCACCAAGGCCAAGCTCGAAGAGAAAGCCTACTCCAATCCCCGCGAGGAACACATCGGCGTCGCCCGCGTACCCGACGAACGTCTCGATAAGCTCTCCGCCCTCTACAGCCCCAAAAAGACCACCTACGCCACCGTCGAATACGCTGACGTCGCCGCAATCGGCAAGGAAGCTCTCAAGGAAACGGCCTTCCTCACCAGCCTGCGCAACGTCGACGCCCTCATCCACGTCCTCCGCGCCTTTGAAGACGATTCAATCCCCCACGTCGGCCCCATCGATCCACTCCGCGACATCAAAAACGTCGAGTTCGACCTCATCATCAGCGATCTCGGACAAGTGGAAAAACGTTTGGAACGCCTGGAAAAAGACCTCAAAAAAGGCCGCACCAGCGAGCTCGAGCGCGAACAGGCTCTGCTTCTCCGCTCCAAAGAAGCCCTCGAACAAGAGCTCCCTCTGCGCGAGCTCGAAATGACCGCCGACGAGAAGAAGCTCATCAAGGGCTTCATGTTCCTCTCTCAGAAGCCCATGCTCTACGTCGTCAACATCGGCGAAAGCACCACCCTGGGCAACGACCTTGACGCAGCCGTCAGCAAATACAAGCTCGACGAAGTCGCCGCCCGCCCCAATGCCGGCGCAACGGCCATCTGCGGAAAAGTTGAAGCCGAGCTCGCCGAAATGGACGACGAAGAAGCCGCCGAATTCCTCGGCAGCTACGGCCTCCACGAGAGCGGCCTCGTCCGCCTCATCCGCAAGAGCTACGCGCTCCTCGGCCTCATCAGCTTCTTCACCGCCGGCGAAGACGAGTGCCGCGCCTGGACCATCCCCGCCGGCTCCAAAGCCCCACAGGGCGCCGGCGCCATCCACACTGATCTCGAGCACCACTTCATCCGCGCTGAAACCATCCGCTGGGACGCTTTGCTCGATGCCGGCTCCGAAGCCGCCGCCCGCTCCCGCGGAACCCTCCGCCTCGAAGGCAAAGAATACGTAGTCCAGGACGGCGACGTAATGCACATCCGCCACAGCGGCTAATCGACACCGTAGTCGCTAACAATGTTCCAGCCGCTCAACATGTCAACACCACAACGCTGCCCAAACCACAACGCTGTCATTCGAGCCGCCCAGTAGGCCAACACAACAACGCCGCTGTCATTCGAGCCGCCCGGTATGACAACACCACAACGCTGTCATCCTGAGCGAACGGGGCCCCAAACGCACTTCAGTTTGGGGGTGGTGAGTCGAAGGATCTGCGGTTGCTTTTGCCGTTGTTCTTTGTCCGCACCAAAACGCAGCTGTCGTCCCGAGCGACTCAATCGGATCGGATGAATTGGGAGACAACAGATGGACATCTCATTGCTCTCGGACGCATTAAGAAAGCAAATTGCCTATCCGCCGGAAATGGAGTTTGTCGAAGCAGGGATTCTGGGGAGAGGCTTCTACCCCGGTTGCCGTGGGTTCCAGCCGGAGAAGAGCCCGGTTCAAGGCGTAATGTTGCTGGGACGAGACTTCGGTGTCAAGAATTACTACGGTTGCCTCGCTGGTGCACCAGCACGCGACGAAACCGCACTTACATGGCGACATACACGGGATGTCTATCTTTCGCAGCCTCCTCATCCCACGCTCAATGACCTGCCCGTCTGGTGCACGAATTACCTAATGGGAGTTCGAATCGATGGATCGGCAAAGGGAAACATCAAGGCGCGCATCGCAGCACCAGATTGGAAGAGGTATGAAGACTCCTGCTGGAAGTTTTTCGTTATGCAGGTCTTGCTTCAATTGCCCTCCGTGATTGTTGTATTCGGAGAAGACAATCGATCCGATCTAATGACTGACATCCGGCTTGGCAAAGGATGGGCACAGACACTTGAACACACCTTTGAGTCGGGCGGAAACCGGCACACAGCGACCGTGACGTTTGCCGCTCATCCTCATTCGTTAATCAGACACACCGCAAAGGACGAAGCTCGCCTGGAGGTAAAGCGAATAAGAGCGCTTTACGATTCCAAAAAGCGCTGAAACCTGCTCGCACGAGCCTTTAGTATTGCCAAAGTGGGTAATCTTCATTGCTGTATTCGGAGAAAAACTGCTCAAGCTCTCCCTACTTCTCGGAACCATCGCCGCCCTCGCCGACATCGTCGGTGGCCTGGTCCTCGTCCGCGCCAAAGGAATCGAGCGCTACCTCCGCTATTTCGTCGCCCTCGGCGCAGGCTTCCTCATCGCCACCGCCCTGCTCGAGATGATGCCTGAAGGCGTCCGCCTTAACCCCCGCCTGGGCCCCGTGCTCATCATGGCCGGCTACTGCATGATGCACCTGCTCGAACACACCATCAACGCTCACTTCCACTTCGGCGAAGAGACCCACCACGGCGAATTCGTCTCCCGCCACACCAGCAACTCCGTCATGGCCGGTCTCAGCGTTCACGCACTCTTCGACGGCGTCGCCATCGGCTCCGGCTTTGTCGTCTCTCGCTGGCTCGGCATCCTCATCTTCCTCGCCATACTGCTCCACAAGGCTCCCGAAGGCTTCACCATGGCCTCCGTCATGCTCGCCAGCGGACGCAGCCGTCGCACCGCCCTCTACTCGGCCGTCGCCCTCGCCGCAGCCACTCTCGCCGGCGTCCTGGTTATTGAATTAGTCCCCGCCTGGCTCCCCTACGGACTGCCCGTCTCCGCCGGTGTCGCCATCTACGTCGCCGCCACTGACCTTGTCCCCGAAGTCAATCGCGAGCCCGGCATCCGCATGGCCCTCGTCTTCTTCGCCGGCGTCGCCGGCTTCCTGCTGTTGAGAACCTTGCTCCCCGCCCTTTAGCCCTTCAGCTTCCCCGCATACAGCCGCCCCAGCAGTTTCGCGTAGTCCACACCCACCCTGAAATTGGCCTTGCTCGCCCCCCTGTACCGCAGCCCAAACGCAAACGGCACCTCTTCGATCGATTCAATCTGCCCCCGCACCAGCACCTCCAGCAGCAGCTTGAATCCCGTTGGCATAAAGTCGATCTTCTCCACGCTGTGCCGCCGCACCATGAAAAACCCACTCATCGGGTCCTTTGCCCGAGCATTCGCCTTCTGCAAAGGCCACGTCACCCACACCGCCGCCGCTGACAGCAGTTTCCTCACCGGATTCCAACTGCCCGTCTCGCCCCCCGGCGTATACCGGCTCCCAATCGCCACATCCCGCCCACGCTGGATCGCCTCCACCAGCTTTGGCAGTAGTTCCGGCGGATGTTGCAAGTCCGCATCCATCACGCCCAGCACATCCGCATCCGTATTCTTCCACCCATACAGAATCGCCCCCGAGAGCCCCCGCTGCCCCTTGCGCACCAGCAGTCTCACCCGCGGGTCCTGCGCTGAAATCGCACTCACCACCGCACCCGTCCCGTCGCTCGAGTCGTCGTCTACCACCACAATTTCATATGGGATTTGCAGCGGATCGAGCACCCCGCGCACATGATCAAGAAGCCCGCCGATATTCTCCGCCTCGCACAACGTCGGAATTATGAGCGCAAACTTCCCCACCGCGCACCCCGGCCCGTTTTCCGACGGCGTTTGCGCAGTCGCACTCATTCCCACCAACTGGTCAATAGCCTGATTGCTTGCAGTGGACACTGCTGTCGATTGTAAATGATTCATGGCCCCAGTCGCCTCTGCCCCCTCACTCCAAAAAACCCGCAACTACCCTGTCAATCTGCAATCCGGCTCGTCACGACTCCGCCTCGCATGAACCAAATGTCATAAACTCGTTCCACGCTTCTACGTCTATCTTCCAGGGTGTCAACACCCTCAACCCCCGGCCCTTGGACTCTTAAATTCGCTGATCCCGGATCCTGATATTTGTTGCTTTCTGACACTTGGCTCTTCTCAAGAATTCATACCATTAGGGGACTGTTTCTTTTGACTCACCAGCGCTATTTTCGCCCACTGCTCCTCACGCTTGCATTTACTTTTCTAGGCTTCCTGGTCATGGGCTATCACCCCGGCATGGAGGACGATGGTGTCTATCTCGCCGCTATCAAGGCCGATCTTCAGCCAGCGCTCTTCCCCCATAACGCGGATTTCTTTCGTCTTCAGTTGCAATTTACCGTCTTTGACTACTGCATCGCCCAAACCGTCCGTCTCAGCCATCTCCCGCTTCCCTGGGGCGTCCTTCTCTGGCAGCTTGCCTCACTCTTCGTCATGCTCTGGGCCGCTCGACAAATCCTCGCCCAACTCTTTCCCGAAGACTCCGACATCTTTGCACAGTGGGCTGCGGTCGCCATGCTCGCCGCCATGTTTACCCTCCCCGTCGCTGGCACCGCCCTCAACATTGCAGACCAGCATCTCCACCCCCGCAACATCGCCACCGCTCTCATTCTGCTCGCCGTCTCCCGCATTCTCCAGAGAAGAGCGTGGCAATCTTTTCCTCTGGCAATCCTTGCCGCCGCATTTCATCCCATCATGGGTGCAATGGGCCTATCCTTCTGCTGTGTGCTCACTCTCACCCTGTTTGAGCCGCTGCAGGAGAAAGTTCGAGCCTGGCGTCTCCGCCCCTTCACCAACCTGGCCACCCCTGCGGCCTTCGCCATTCCATTCGGCTGGATCTTTGATCCTCCATCGCCCACATGGCTTCAGGCATTCCACACCCGCCATTTTCTCCAGCTCTACCAGTGGACCTGGTACGAGTGGCTTGGGGCCATCGGTCCAATCTTCCTCTTCTCCCTTGTCGCCCGCATCGCCCAAAAGCGCGGCGACCTCATGCTCGCCCGATTCTCCACCGCAATCGTCATCTACGGCGTTTTACATCAGGTCCTCGCCATGATCCTGCTCGCGCCGCCTGCCCCGGTCACCTTTGCCACGCTCGAGCCCATGCGCTACCTCCAGATTGTCTACATCTTCCTCGCCCTGGTCGGCGGGGCCTACCTCGGACGCTATCTCTTGAGGGCCCGCATCCTTCGCTGGGCAATCTTCCTCCTCATCGTCAACGGAGCCATGTTCTTCGCCCAGCGCCAGCTCTTCGCCAGCTCGCCCCATCTCGAACTGCCCGGCGACGCTCCGCCAAACGCCTGGCTCCAGGCCTTCGATTGGATCAAGCACAACACTCCAACCGACGCATACTTCGCGCTCGACCCCTATTACCTCCACGCCCCAGGCGAGGACTACCACGGCTTCCGCGCATTGGCTGAGCGAAGCTCTCTCGCCGACGCCCTGAAAGATACATCCGTCGTCACCAAAATCCCCGCTCTCGGCGCCATCTGGAACGACCAGAGTCTTGCCCAGGCCGGCTGGTCCACCTTCCAGCTCGCAGACTTCCAGCGCCTCAAGTCCCGCTACGGCGTCGATTGGGTCCTCATCTCCTACCCCCAATCCGCCCCCCTCAACTGCCGCTGGCACAACAACATTCTCACCGTCTGCCAGATCCCCTGATCGGTTATGTTCGGGGATAGATTTGCAGTCCATTCCTCTTTGCAAAAACCAATCGGCTCTAAATTCGGCTTCTCTTTACTCCGCCCCCATTCGTCCCTTGCCGAATTGCACATCGTAGATCGTAATTCCAAAATCTGCGCAATCAGGGCCGAGGCAGCTCACGGACGCGTTGCCCAAGCTTTGCTCGGCGCTCAAATATCTTGGCATCCAGACATGTTCCGGGAAACCCCCAATCAGCAGAAAATGCCGATGCGCTTTCAGAAAATCCGAGATATCTGAAGTCCTGTACGAAAGCTCTTTGCTGGCATCCAGAAAGATGATCTGTCCTGTGGTCGTGTTTGGATATTCGCTTAAGTTGCGGAAATTGGTCACTGCCATGAGCCTGTGCTTCACTCCCGAATCTGCATAAAAATCAATCGGGTCGTAAGCCATGTGGCAGTCCGCTACCAGCGGTAGTTCGCTTTCCTCGAGCAGCTTCATCCACGGCTGGCTGTTGTAGCGAGCCTGAAGCTCCTGATGAATGCGGCCGGGATGAGCCAATGCGTGCAGGCCAACGGCAAAGCTGTTCAATCGATGGTGCGTAGCCACCAGCAGGAACAAAACAAACAGCACCGCGCCTGCATAGCGGCTCCGTTGCGTTATCTGCGCCACCGCCGCAACGGACAAAATCACAAGGCCAATCATGCAGCAAGTCACATACCGGGGAGCGAAAACGCCAAAAAGAAACGAGGCTGGCCCAACGTAAAACGGAAGTAGCGCGAGCAAATAAACAAGGACCCACTCAGAAGAGGAGAACCCGCGCGTCTCCTCACCTGAAGGGCTGGTCCAGCCCTGCCGCACCGCAAGAAAGCCAAGTGTTGCGGTCAGCAGCAAGACGACCGGCAGAGTCTGCCATGAAAAAAAGAACTCCGGGTAAGGTGTCAGAATCGATCGAAAATTCGGCTGCGAGGTGAAGTTGGTGTGGAACCTCGTCGTCGCCATAAGCTCGCCATGCAGCAACGGAAGGTATGCTGCTGGAAATGAAATCAGGCTGATCCAGATTGCCCAGTCCAGCTTCCTGCGCCTCAAGTCGTGCAGCAGCTGCGCCAGCGCGAATGGAATGAAAAGAAAAATCGCGAACGGATGGGCTACGAATGCAAAGGCGAGCCCAAACCAGAGCCCTGCCACACTCAGTGCTCTGCGGCGATTCAGCATGACCGATTGCCAGCTGAACATGGCTATGCTCGCCCCTGCCAGCACCAAAGCATAGCTCCGTGCCACTGTCGCAAATGTGAAAATTGCGCTGTTTAGGAAATAGATCATCGTGGCGAGCGCGAAACCCGCCGGGTATCGCCGATGCACAAAGCGGTAAACGCATAAGCACATCACCAGGTAAGCAAAAGTGAAGGGCAGCCTCGAACCAAGCTCAGGGCCAATTGGCAACATCAATCCAACCCTGGCGACCAGAGACTGCACAGGCCCGGTCGTGTCGAGCCCATTCGCATAGAAGGCCCACGTGTCGCTCCAGTGCGGCATCGACGCAGTTTTCAGCGTAACAAGCTCGTCATACCAAAGAAACTTACGCGAGGATTGACCCCATGCGGTTACGAAAATAAGAAGCAGAATGATCGCCGCGACAGTCCGCGCGTTTCGCTCAAGTGAGTCGGCGAAGCCTTCCCACAACCCGAGTGTTCTCCCCAGTTGTCCTGGTTCCCCAGCCATCTACAGTTTCCATTCTATGAATTCTCGGAGACACATTCTCCGATTGAGAGGCGTAACCACTTCGTGCTGCGCCGATTCTAACCGCGACTTTCTCCCGGTCAGCGTCAAAAAACGCTCTCGTAACTATTTCAGCTATTGAATCGATATTATCCGTGGCCGTCTCGTTCCAGCAAGTTCGCTTGCATGAATGGTTTATACGACCATCCCGGCCTCAAACTAAAGTAATCTCTATCGTCAGCCACGACCGGGATGATTCGCGCCGATGCACACAAGTTGGCTCCGCCCGAACCTCCCATCCGGCAACCGCCAAAATTGCGCATTCCACCCGCATCGGCAAGAATAGAAACGCAGACCTCCAAGCGTTCTCTCCGTTCCTCAACCAGGCGAGCTGGATGGCAAACAGAGCGGTCGCCCGCCGTGTCTGCGCAGCGGCAATCCAACCATTCCTTCCCGGCACGGAGGCCGGTTCATGCTAAACCTCTCCCAGCGTCTGCTTCTCGGCTGTGCCCTCCTTGCTGGGCTTGTCCTCGGGCTGCTGGGCCTGTCTCATCACGCCCTCGTTGCAGCCGGTCTCGGCTCTATCACCTGGATCTTCGCTGCCGCCGCCGTCATCATTGCTATTGCCACGTTCCTCGCTGTTTATTACCCCGTCCGCATCCTCGCCCGTGACGCCCGCAAAATCGCCGAGGGTAATCTCGAACATCGCGTCCAGTGGAGTAGCCGCGACAGCTTCGGCCAGATCGCCGTTGACCTCGGCCGCCTTGCCATGCGCCTCCGCGATCTCCGCGACTCCGAGGCCGGCCGGCGACAAATGGAGTTCCAACTTTCCGACGCTGTTCTCCAATCCATCTTCGAGCCCATCATCGTCACAGATGCCAAGGGCGGCATCCTCAAGCTGAATCAAGCCGCGCGCGAACTTCTCGGCGATGCTGCGGGCGACCGCATGGCCCTCAACACAACCCCCGGCGGTGAAAAGATCCTCGACGCCATCCGCAACGCGGTCTCCATTCAAAAGGCCATCGCCGAAGAAGATGAAGCCGCCTTGCTGCCCATGCGCATAGGCGACAAGCAGCGCAGCTTTCGCCTCCGCACAACCCCCATGCGCGATTCGGATGGCCGCCTCCTCGGCACCGTTACCACCCTCGAAGACGTCACCAGCCTCCAGGACATCGACCGCTTCAAGACTCAGTTCATCACCGTCGCCAGCCGCAAGCTTCGCGATCCACTCCTCCAGCTTCGCCGCGGGCTCTATGCCCTCAACCAGGGCTTCGGCGGGCAGCTCGAGCCGCTCCAGGCCGAGCTCGCCGTCAATGCCTCCAGCGAAGCAGAAAAGCTCAACGAGATCATGGGTGACCTCATTGAGGTTGCCGAGCTCGATACTGGCAAGCGTGAGCTCAAGCTCGAACGCATCCGCCCCCTCAACGCCCTGAGTGACGCACGCGACGCCCACTGCGAAGAGGCCGTCCGCAAGCACATCCGCGTCGAAGTTGAAGCCTATGCCGACCTCTCCGTCGTAAGGGCCGATCGCCGCGCACTCCGCTCCATCCTCGACAACCTCTTGACCAATGCCCTGCGATACACCCCGCCCGACGGCGAAATTCTCCTCGCTGCCGAAGAGATCAAGAACTTCGTCCAGTTCACTGTCCGCGACTCCGGCCGCGGCATCGAAGCAGACCGCCTGGGTAACATCTTCGATCGCTTCAATCCCTTCTCTGAGAGCGGTTCCGGCCTCGGCCTCGCTCTCGTTCGCCGCCTCGTTGAATCCCTCGGCGGCCAAATCGCCGTCGAGAGCCGCCTCGGCCACGGCACAACCTTCCGCTTCACCCTTCCAATAGCCGCGGTTGAAGCCATGCACCATCCGGTCGAGGTGGGCTGACCCATGGCTGAGATCAAGCTCGAACAGGAAAAAGAACCGGCCAAACTCCGCATCTACATCGGAGCGGCTCCGGGCGTCGGCAAAACCTACGACATGCTCAGCGACGCCTACCGCATGGTCCACCAGCAGAACATCGACGTCGTCATCGGCCTGGTTGAGACCCACGGCCGCGCTGAAACCGAAGCACGCATCCGTGACCTCGAAATTATTCCCCAGCGCGTCATCCCTTATCGCGGCGTCAACCTCAAAGAGATGGACGTCGACGCCATCATCGCCCGCCATCCCCACACCGTCATCGTCGATGAGCTCGCCCACACCAACGTCCCTGGCAGCAAAAACCGCAAGCGCTACGAAGACGTCCTCGAACTCCTCGACGCCGGCATCAACGTCATGACCGCCGTCAACATCCAGCACCTCGAAACCCTCAACGACGCCGTCAACCGCTCCGCCAGCACCACCATTCGAGAGACCGTCCCCGACAGCTTTCTCAAGCGCGCCGACGAAGTCGTCAACATCGACGTCACCGTCGACGAGCTCCGCACCCGCCTCCGCGAAGGCAAAATCTACGCCAAGGAAAAAGTCGAACAGTCCCTCGCCAACTTCTTCCGCAAGGGCAATCTCAATCTCCTCCGCGAACTCGCCCTCCGCACCACCGCCGAGCAGGTCAGCACACGCGCCGCCGAGTACCGCCGCACCCAGGGCCTCGAACAGGCCCACGTCCCTGAGAAAGTCATGGTCTGCTTCAGCACGCGGCCAGGCTCTGAGCGACTCCTCCGCATCGGCGCCCGCATCGCCGGCCGACTCTCCAGCACTTGGTACGCCGTCTACGTCACTCGACCCAACGACAAGGGCCACGACGACCCCGAAGCCTTTCACCGCATGGAGGAGTATCAAAAAATGGCCAAGGACCTCGGTGCGACTGTCATCAATCTCGTCGACCGCAACGTCTCCGACGCGCTCATCCGTTTCGCCCAGCAGGAAAACATCTCCCACGTCGTCTTCGGTCAGCCCATCCGCTCACGCTGGAACATTCTCCTCTACGGCTCGGTCCTCAACCGCTTCCTCTCAGAAGTCCGCGACGTCACCGTCCAGGTCGTCCCCATGCAAAAGCCCGTCCGCCGCGGCGGCCACTGATAGCCACGAATTAAGCCTCACCCAATCCCCCGTTTCAACCCCCTCGAATTCCGCATCCAAGCCACAGAGAAGCTAACAGCTAACAGCTAACAGCTAAAAGCTAATAGCTGAAAGCTGATAGCTGAAAGCTGAAAGCTGTTTCACTCACAAAACACCCTCACCTTAGTCCCGTCATTCTTCGCATCCACATCCACCGTCAAATCCTCCAGGTGGTCGATCAGCTCTTCCAGGTTCTCCGGCTTGATCTGCGAAAGCGTCAGCGGAACCCCGTGCCGGCTCAGCTCCTCGTCCAGTTTGTCATGCGCCTGCGCAGGAATCAGGCTCGCCAGCCGCACCCCCGCATACAGCAACTGCATCGGCACCCGCACATTCACCGTCGTCGGCTGCCCGTGATCCGGCGACTCCACCAGCACCCGCAAATACTTCGCCTTCGTTTTCGTTCGAGGCGCCGCACTCCCTGGCCCAGCCCCTGTCCACGCCGCGCCCACCGCCGGCGCATCCTCAATCGCTGCCAGCAGCCGCTCCGCCTCATCCGCCGTCAGCTTCCCCGCCGCCAGCATCTCCAATATCTGTCTCCGGTTCTCATTCATCGCTTTCCTCCTTCAAAATCCGTAAAACTCACCACCAGACCCGTCTAAAACCCTTGGGTGCCCCAGGTCTCGCCTCTGAGACCTGGGAGACCATCAACCTCAACCCGCCATCTCCCAATCAACGAAAACCCTCGGGTGCCCCAGGTCTCGCCTTTGAGACCTGGGAGACCATCAACCTCAACCCGCCATCTCTAAATCAACGAAAACCCTCGGGTGCCCCAGGTCTCGCCTTTGAGACCTGGGAGACCATCAACCTCAACCCGCCATCTCCCAATCCACGAAAACCCTCGGGTGCCCCAGGTCTCGCCTTTGAGACCTGGGAGACCATCAACCTCAACCCGCCATCTCCAAATCAACGAAAACCCTCGGGTGCCCCATCCATTCGCAGTCTCATCGCGAATGGGTGGGAGACCATGAACCCAAATCGGGCACGTGCTCTGTAACAACGGCACGGCTTCAGCCGGGCCAATAAGGTCACCACATTGACCCGGGCTTTAGCCCCTGAGGGATGTTCTTCATCAAATCCTCAACAAGAGTGTCCGCAGCCCATGCGCCACATGCACCACCGCCGGCCCCACCTCACCCACCCTCACCTGCGCCGCCACCGCCATCGCAATGCACCCCGCCAATATCCACGTGCTCTCCCGGTTCGCCTGCCATGCCGACATCAGCCTCTCCGCCTCCGCCGCCGTAATCCGTCCCATCCGCAACAACTCAAACACCCTGCGCCGATCCGTCTCCATCACCCCTCCTACAAAATCCGAACCACAACCCTGCTCTCAGCCGCTCGCACCCGCACATCCGTCCCCGGCAGGCTGCAGATTATCCTCCACAGCACCGCAATCATCCTCCAGAAGTTGACCCTTCCGAGGAAGCAAACCGCCGCCAGCACCAGCAGCACCAAAGGCGCCAGCAACACCGCCGGTATCCACAGCAGAAACACCGGCAGCCAGATCCGCGGCATATGAAACCCCGGTGCATCCACCCCCACCACTGCAAAATTCGGAGTCATCTCATCTCCTCCAGCGCCTTGATCGCCTCGTCAGCGCTGATCTCCCCACCCTTCAGCCGCTCCAGCACCTCGGCCCGCGATGGCGACGGGTTTGTCTCGATAAACTGCAACTGCCCCGAAATCCGGTTGAGCCGCGCCTTGATCGTCGGGTAGCTCACCCCAAACACCTGCTCCATCTCCTTGATCGACCCATGCGACCGCACAAACGCCGTCACAAACACCTGGTCCTCCAGGCTCAGCCGCGC
>Ga0182012_10004098_pt1 | contig 15328 bp, 12 predicted proteins | sample 612S2SmetaG_FD_120486 | JGI IMG/M metagenome (GOLD analysis project Ga0182012, IMG submission 120486) | Permafrost microbial communities from Stordalen Mire, Sweden - 612S2S metaG | ecosystem: Environmental > Terrestrial > Soil > Wetlands > Permafrost | place: Sweden: Stordalen | collected...
CAGCCGTCGTATGTGTCTTCCAACACGCCATGGTTTTTTACCGGTCTGCGCATCCAAACTTTTCCCACGGCGAAGTTGAAAATTGAGCCCTGGATTATTAACGGATGGCAATCCTACGGTCGTTACAACGGGCGGCTGGGATTTGGCGGCCAGGTGTTGTATCGCCCGAACGGCTCGGTTTCGATGCTCTCGAACAATTACGGAGCGGGCGCCGATGCCTTCGGAATTCCGTCACGAACCCGCTACCACACCGACAACAGCATCGAGGTGAAGTATTACGACCACCCCGAGCGCTTTCTCGACAAAATGGCATTCAGTCTCACTGGCGATGCGGGCTGCGAAAGCGGCGGCGGCGTCAATTGCACGACCAACCAGAAGAACGCTGCCCGGCAGATTACTTCCTACAAGCAGAGCTTTCTTGGCTACATGATTTATAACCGCTGGTGGTTTAACAAAGACCGCTACGGCTTCACGCTCGGAGGGGGACGGATCAACAACCCTGGCCGCTACTTAGTGTTGTTGCCGCCCATCAATGGCGCGACGGCTACTTCGGGCACGCCGTACTTCACGGAAAATCCCGGCGATCCATATAAGGCTTGGGACATGTCTGCGACCTATGACTATATGCCTAGCCAGTACATCACTTTCCGCTGGGAGTTCAATCACCGCCATGCCAACGTCCCGTATTTCAGTGGCCCGGGTGGAATCACGCCGCCGGGCGGTAACACGGGCGCACTTGGATCCGAGGTGCCGGGGTGGTCGCCGGATCTTCGCCACACCGAAGACCGGGGCACGATGGCGATCTTAGTGAAGTTCTGAGTGGAGCGAGGCGGACTTTATAAATCCTTTATGGATTACTTACTCGGAATTGTTGGGGTGTGGTTTCCAATTGTAGAGAGCCGGAACAGCGGAATCGAGGAAGCGAATCATGCTTGATCTAATTTGCGTCGTGGCGACCGTCGTCTTCTTCGCGCTCTCGATCGCTTACGTGCGTTTCTGCGATCGCCTGAAATGAGGAGCCTATGAACCTCGAATCCATCATCATGCTGATCGTCAGCGCGCTGACCGCAGTGTATTTGTTTTACGCGCTGCTGCGTCCCGAGAAATTTTGACATGACGCCGAACGGTTGGTTTCAAATCCTGCTGTATCTCGTGCTGATCTTCCTGGTGACCAAGCCGTTGGGCGTGTTCATGGCGAAGGTCTTCAATCGCGAGCGAACGTTTCTCGATCCGATCGCAAGGCCTCTAGAACGCCTGCTTTATCGGCTCACCGGCGTGGATGAAACTCACGAGATGCGGTGGACAGAGTACGCCACTGCCATGCTGATGTTCAGCGGCGTCTCCATGCTGGCGCTGTATCTGATCGAGCGCGTGCAGCAGATTCTGCCGCTGAATCCGCAGAAGTTCGGGGCGGTGGGTCAATATCTCGCATTGAATACTGCGGCGTCGTTCACCACCAACACCAACTGGCAGAACTACGCGGGCGAAGCGACGATGAGCTATCTGACGCAGATGGCGGGCCTCGCGTATCACAACTTCACCTCGGCGGCGGTGGGCATCGCGCTGGCGATTGCATTCATTCGCGGCATTGCGCGGCGCGAGAAAGACACCATCGGAAATTTCTGGGTGGATATGACGCGGGCCACGCTGTGGGTGCTGCTGCCCATGTGCATCGTCGGCGCGTTGCTTCTGGTTTCGCAGGGCGTGGTGCAGAACTTGCGTCCGTACGACTCGGCGAAATTGGTCGAGCCGCAACAGGTGCAGAGAGTCGGCACCGATGGTAAGCCTGTGACCGGGACGGACGGCAAGCCTGTCATGGACACTGTTACGACGCAGACCCTCGCCCAAGGGCCAGTCGCCTCACAGGAAGCAATCAAGCAAATCGGAACCAACGGCGGCGGATTCTTCAACGCCAACAGCGCGCATCCCTTTGAGAATCCCACGCCGGTCAGCAATTATCTGGCGATGCTTTTTATCTTCGCAATCCCCGCCGGCCTCACCTTCACCCTTGGACGCATGACGGGATCGCCGCAACACGGATGGGCGGTGTGGGGCGCGATGGCGTTTCTTTTTCTCGCGGGCGTCACTGTCGCGTATTGGGCTGAGGCGCAAGGCAATCCGCTGCTGCATGGAGTCGACCAACGCGCCAGCATGACGCAATCCGGCGGCAACATGGAAGGCAAAGAGACGCGCTTCGGCATCGCCGGCTCGACTCTATTCGCCACGATTACCACCGACGCCAGTTGCGGCGCGATCAATGGCTGGCACGATTCCTACACGCCATTGGGCGGCATGGTGCCGCTGGTCAACATCATGCTCAGCGAAGTTGTGTTCGGCGGCGTGGGCGCTGGGCTGTATGGCGTCCTCATCTACGTCGTACTGGCGGTATTCATCGCCGGGTTGATGGTGGGTCGCACCCCGGAATATCTGGGCAAGAAAATCGAGGCTTACGACGTGAAGATGGCGATGCTAGTCACGTTAGTCTTTCCGCTCGTCATCTTAATTTTTGCCGGCATCTCATCCGTTGCGGGATTCGGACTGTCCAGCATCGGCAATCCCGGGCCGCACGGGTTTACGGAAATTCTTTATGCGTTCACATCGATGGCGGGCAACAACGGCTCGGCCTTCGGCGGACTGAATGGTAACACCAACTGGTACAACCTGTCGGGCGCGGCCACGATGCTGATTGGACGCTTCTTCATGATCATCCCCATGCTGGCCATCGCCGGGAATCTGGCCAAGAAAAAATATGTGCCGCCATCCCTGGGGACGTTCCCTGTGACGACGCCTCTGTTTAGCGTGCTGCTCGTGGGCGTGATTCTTATCGTGGGCGCATTGACGTTTTTCCCGGCGCTTAGCCTGGGGCCGATTCTCGAACACTTATTGATGACCGCGGGCAAGACTTTCTAAAGGGGACAGCTTCTAAGAGGGGATCAAGTGAAGAAATCGCAATCCATCTGGGACATCAAAATTCTTCGCGGCGCGCTGCTGGATTCGGTGCTGAAACTTAATCCCGCGAACATGATGAAGAATCCCGTCATGTTCGTGGTGGAGATCGGCAGCGTTACGACCAGCGTTCTTTTGTTGCGCGATGTTCTGCGGCATCAGGGGCAGTTCGGCTTCAATCTGCAAATTACTCTGTGGCTGTGGTTCACGCTGCTGTTCGCCAATTTCGCGGAAGCCATGGCCGAGGGACGCGGCAAGGCGCAAGCTGATTCGCTGCGCAAAGCACGCGCCGAGACCATCGCACATCGTTTGCTACCGAACGGCAAGACCGATGAAATCCCCAGCTCGAAACTCGCTTCTGGTGACGTGGTCATGGTATCGGCCAACGAATTCATTCCAAGCGACGGCGAAATTCTGGAAGGTGTCGCCTCGGTCGATGAGTCGGCAATCACGGGCGAGTCTGCCCCCGTAATTCGCGAAGCCGGAGGCGATCGATCTGCGGTAACAGGCGGAACTCGCGTGCTCTCCGACTGGCTCAAGATTAAGATCACGTCAAACCCGGGCGAGACTTTTCTTGATCGCATGATCGCGCTGGTCGAAGGCGCCGAGCGGCAAAAGACTCCCAACGAAATCGCACTAAATATTTTGCTCGCCGGACTCACGATCATCTTTTTGCTCGCGGTGGTCACGCTGCAACCGTTCGCCATGTACGCGGGATCGCCTCAGACGGTTTTCGTTTTAGTGTCTCTACTGGTGTGCTTGATTCCGACGACGATCGGCGGATTGCTCTCGGCCATCGGCATCGCAGGCATGGATCGTCTGGTGCAACATAATGTCCTCGCCATGTCCGGACGCGCGGTCGAAGCGGCGGGCGACGTGAACACGCTTCTGCTCGACAAGACCGGAACGATCACGCTGGGCAATCGCCAAGCCGCGGAATTTGTCGCCGCGCCCGGCACCACCGATGCGCAATTGGCCGACGCCGCGCAGCTTTCGTCATTGGCGGATGAAACTCCGGAAGGCCGTTCCATCGTCGTGCTGGCAAAAGAACGCTATGGGCTTCGTGGCCGCGAACTGGCCGAACATGAAGCCGAGTTCATCCCCTTCACCGCGCAGACGCGCATGTCCGGCGTCAATATGGACGGCCGCGAAATACGCAAAGGCTCAGTCGATGCCATCACAAAATATCTCAAGCAGCATGACACCGCGATGCCGAAAGAGGTGCTGGCGGCGGTGGAACAGATCGCGCGCTCTGGAGGGACGCCGCTTGTGGTTACTGAAAACCGCCGCGCGATGGGCGTGATTCATCTCAAAGACATCGTCAAGGGAGGAATCCGCGAGCGCTTCGATCAGCTGCGCGCCATGGGGATTAAGACAGTGATGATTACCGGCGACAATCCCCTGACAGCCGCCGCCATCGCACGTGAAGCCGGCGTAGACGACTTTCTGGCCGAAGCAACTCCCAAAGAAAAGATGGACTTGATCCGCCGCGAACAAGGCGAAGGCAAACTCGTGGCGATGACCGGGGACGGCACCAACGATGCGCCCGCCCTAGCGCAAGCCGACGTCGGCGTCGCCATGAATACCGGAACGCAGGCCGCCAAAGAAGCAGGCAACATGGTCGATCTCGATTCCAATCCGACGAAGCTCATTGAGATCGTTGAAATCGGCAAACAGTTGCTGATGACACGGGGCGCGCTCACTACATTTTCCATTGCCAACGATGTAGCAAAGTACTTCGCAATTATTCCAGCCATGTTTGCCGGTACCTTCCCCGTTCTCAACGCGCTGAACATCATGCATCTCAAGACGCCGCAGTCTGCCGTGCTGTCCGCCGTGATCTTCAACGCCCTCATTATTATTGCGTTGATTCCGCTGGCGCTTCGAGGCGTGAAATATCGTCCCATGGGCGCGGCTGTGCTCTTGCGCCAAAATCTCTTGGTTTACGGCGTCGGCGGAATCATCGTGCCCTTTGTCGGAATAAAGCTGATCGACATGATCATCACTCGTGTGGGCATGGCCTGAGGTCTATATGAAAAAGAATCTGTTAATTTCCGTGCTGATGACCATCGTGACCACAGTCCTGCTGGGAGTCGTGTATCCCCTCGCGGTCACTGGTCTGGCGCAACTGTTCTTCAAAGACAAAGCCAATGGCCAGCTCATCGTGCGCAACGGCCAAGTCGTGGGGTCGCGCATCATCGGACAGACCTTCGTCGGCCCGGGATATTTTCACTCGCGACCCTCCGCAGCCGGCAACGGATACGACGCCGCAAATTCCAACGGCTCCCAGCTCGGCCCCACGAATCAAAAGTTGATCGACCGCGTCACAACGGATGTTGCAACGAATCAAGCCGATCATCGCGATCAGCTTGTGCCGATTGATCTCGTCACGACGTCTGCCTCGGGTCTCGATCCGGAAATTTCGCCCGCTGCGGCTGAGTTCCAAGTTTCCCGAGTCGCGAAGGAAAGAAGACTCTCAGAGGACTCTGTCAGACGCCTCGTCGCCCAGCATACTCAGCAACGCCAATGGGGGGTATTCGGCGAGCCGCGCGTGAACGTTCTCGAATTGAATCTCGCCTTAGATGCGGCGACTGCAAAGCGTTAGTCTACAGCGCGCCTATACTCTGTAGGCTCTTCTCAAAGATGTGGGTATCGGCGAACCTCTTTCTCCGTAAGTTTTCTTCCGGTTACACTATGGCCAGGCGGGACAACGCTTTCAGGCATCCAAGCTCCCTGCCGCGAGGACCAGGCCAACATGACGCCACTGCATGGAGAACTACTCCGCGACTTTGAGAGCTTCGCCAGGAATACTGCATCGGCCACATCACTCATGCAGCACATCGCCCAGACTCTTCACGAGAAGATGGCGCGCTACAACTGGGTGGGCTTCTATCTCGTCGATCCCAAAGATCCGGGCGTTCTGTTGATCGGGCCATTCGTTGGTAGCTTCACTCCAAACGCACGGATTCCCTTAGCCACCGGCCTGTGCGGCGCCGCGGCTCGCACCGGACAGACCGTCGTCGTCGACGATGTGTCCAAAGATCCGCGTTACCTGGCAGGATCTTCGCTAGTGCACAGCGAAATCGTTGTCCCGATTTTTGCCGGGAAGGAACTCGTAGGAGAGCTCGATATCGAGAGTTACTTTGTAGGCACGTTTGTACCCGCGGAAAAGGAGTTCGTAGAAGCCTGCGCCGCGGTGCTGCGCGACTATCTGAAGAACACCAAGAAACGGAACTGAGGGGGTGCAAGTAGGGTAAACTCCTGGACATCTCGCCAGTACCGGCCTCCGTGTAAGCTATTTCTTCTTTTGGTATCGACGGAATAAACGATGGCTCAGCTGGGGCGATGGAGAATACTCTTAGTCTTCTTGCTTATCGCCTTACTGTTCATTCCAGTAATCCTGTCGAACCGCCCCGAGACCGCTTTCCTGGGAATCGTCACGATTGTTGTCGTGTTCTTTTTCCCTGGCTATTTTCTGTTGACCTTCCTATCCGCGCTTCCAGACGGCTCGAATCTTTTAATAGGTCCGATCTTTGGAATTGTCTGTGTGACGACCGCATACGATCTTGTTGCGCGCCTTTCGCTCGAGGCATATTTCATTTACTTCCTGGTTCCAATTTCAACCGCGGGAATTGTCGTATTTATCGCGCATCTCCGGCGGCCACCCGAAATATCATCGTGGACCATCGAGGATTGCGTGATTCCAATCGCGGGCGCGTGCGTGGCGCTGGCCGTGGCCCCGCTTTATTGGAGAAGCGGTCGGTTCGCCGGTGGTGAGTTCGTCTTTTATGGACCGGCGGGACAGGACCATCTCTATCACGTGACTCTGCTGCAACGCCTTATGCACCACGTTCCTCCCGATAACTTTATAGTTTCGGGTCTTCGTGCACCCATCTATCACTATTTTGACGATCTTACGCTGGGTCTCGTCTTGCAGGTGGAACGTTCCCTACATTTTGGGCTGACGAATCTGTTCGACCTTTACTACAGATGTTATCCAACGGTGATTTATTTTCTGATTGGAGCGTTGGCCTACCGTGCGGGCAAACAATTGGCTGGGTCGGCAAGAGGACGCTCAACCAGCGGAGGCATTCTGGGTGTTCTTCTGCTTCTTGGCGCCGGGGGTCTGGGTTGGATTTTCGGAGGACTGCAAACGGCGGCGCATGCCGGGCATCTTCTCACCATGCGGGCCAAAATGTTTTCCAATTGGACGACTTGGGACGGAGTTGATTCCCTTCTGCCACTGGTGCATCGGCCTGCACATTATCACAGCCTCTTAATCTGTCTCGCCGCCATCAATGTTCTTTTACAGTCGCAGCGTTCCCGGCGGCATTGGGTAGTCGCAGGTTTGTTGTTGGGACTGATGGCGGGATTCAACTTTACGCTGGCCGCGACCTTCGGCATCGCCACAGTCGTCGGGAGTCTGCTGTTTCTATTGCGGCGCCGGAAAAGTGACGCGATCGATCTCGCATGGCTCGCGCTTTTCATACTGATCGGCAGTCTGCCCGTCACCGTGGCGATGGTGCTGTCGGGGTTTCACAACACTTCGGCGGGATTTCCTTTTCGCGGACCAAACCTTGAGTACCCAATCAGCGTTTGGGGTGAATTGCTGCACCGAATGCTGCCTTCGGCATCGGTACCCTGGGCAGCACTCGTCATCTTTCCCATCATTCTCTATGGAGTTAAGTTATTTGGGGTGCGGGCGATGGCCGGACTAAGGCTAGGGGAGGAAAACAATCTCGGCATCGCCTTGATATTGATAATCACGTTTCTCTTGTCCCTTGTAATCGGAACGTTTTTCCCTTATCAAGGGTTGGGCGGAGTCGCCGTCATTTTTCTTCAGCCCACACTGTGGATCTTGGGATTATTTGCGATCAAACCCGTCTGCTCATGGCTGGCCAGCCCGAGCGGAAATTGGCGGCCCATCGTGCTCTGGGGAACGCTCGGGTTGACTTGCATCCAAGCGCTCGTCGCGTTTAACTTCTCGGACAAGGCCAGCCTAAGCCGAGATGCGGCGCTCGCGCTATGGGAGATTCGGGATCAAGCAGCGCCGGACGATGTGGTGGCGTATATTCCCAGTTCTCTGAACGGACAAGCAATTTGGGGCACCCCCGCCACATCGACAAACTTCGCAATCATGGCAATGACCGGCCTCGACGGTTATTTCTCCTCTGAAACCTACACCGAATTCTTCGCCGTTCCCGGCCTCAGCGGGCGCGACCCAGCGGATGTGCTCGCTCAGGCAGAGCGTTTGTATGGGCAGAGGCGAGATACCGTCGATGGCTTTCTCAAAGGCGATCGCGCGGACTTATCATCCGCCCGGCTGAGGACAGACCACGTTCGTTGGGTTGTGCTTTCCGGGGATGCGGCACAGAGTGTCTCGCCTTCATTGATGCCGTGGCGAAGGACGCAGGATCTAGTGTTTTACCGGCTTCCGTGAAGGCGGTAATGCGAGCAACGCGGTTCCCATCAGCGTGATAAATTCTCTTATTATCTCCGTGCGTTCCATCCACGCGTACGAATTCCCGTTCCAACGGCCAGACCATGATTGAATCCCTTCGGTCGGTTTTGGCGATTCCGGCAGCTTACCAGTTGTGGTGGAACCTGGTCGGCGGACCTGCGTGGGCGAGGGTTCTGGTGGACGAATACATTCGACCGAGCCCGGGGGCCAGCATTCTTGAAATTGGTTGCGGACCGGGGACCATCGTGAGCTATCTACCGCAGTCCGATTACATGGGATTCGATTTGAGTCCGCAATATATCGCGCTGGCCCGAAAACGCTTTCCTCAAGCGCGCTTCGAATGCGAACGGGTGAGTCAATTCTCGCTGGGCGGACGGCAAGATTTCGATATTGTGCTGGCCCTCGCCATCGTCCATCATCTCGACGACGAGGAAGCGGCGCAACTGTTCCACATCGCCCATCAGGCGCTGAAACCCGGCGGCAAACTTGTGACGATCGATGGCGTCTTCACCCACGGTCAGAATTCGACAACACGGTGGCTGCTAGCCAGAGACCGCGGACAGTTCGTGCGCACGGCGCCGGAGTACGCGGCCATAGCCTCGCAGGCGTTCCCTGACGTGAAAGCAAGCGTTCGCCATGATTTGTTGCGCATACCCTATACACACTTGATTCTCCAGTGCTTTCGATCCGAGATCGTCGCGTAGAATACTCGACAAGTGACCCTCATTCTCGGGAGAGTAATGGTTTGACATCGAAACCGCACGGCAGTCCGCTGGTCTCTGGTGAGGTGGAATCGACGGGCTGCGGTGGACTTTCGGTGGTGATTCCCGTCTATCGCAGTGAGTCCATGCTGCCCGAGCTAATCCGGCGCCTGGAGCACGTTCTCGACGATGTCAGCCTGGAGCAGTATGAGCTTATCCTGGTCAATGACAGCAGTCCGGACGACAGCTGGGACGTAATCCAAGAACTCACGATTTCACATCCTTGGGTTCGCGGGATCAATCTGATGCGGAATTACGGGCAGCATAATGCGCTACTGTGCGGCATCCGTGCGGCCCGTCACCAATGGATCGTTACCATGGATGACGATCTCCAGCATCCGCCCGAAGAAATCCCCAAACTGCTGGCGCGGTTGAGGCAGGGCTACGATGCCGTATACGGCACGCCGGAGGAGGAACAGCACGGGGTGGGACGCGATCTCGCTTCGCTGATCACCAAACTCGCGCTGCAAAACGTCATGGGGGCCGAGATCGCACGACAAGTCGGAGCCTTCCGCGCGTTCAGGTCGGACGTCGCCAGAGGCTTCGACCACTACGAAGGGTCATTTGTATCGATCGATGTGCTGTTGACCTGGGGCACGAATCGTTTTTCCGTCGTTCCGGTGCGCCATGAACCCCGCAAACAAGGCACGTCCGGATATACCTTTCGAAAATTGGCCACACACGCCATGAATATGATGACCGGCTTCAGCACTTTACCGTTACAGATGGCGAGCCTGGTAGGCTTCGCATTTACGTTGTTCGGCTTTGCCGTGCTGGGCTATGTTTTGGTGCGGTATTTCATGCAAGGAAGCCCGGTCCCCGGCTTTCCTTTCCTCGCTTCGATTGTCTCTCTCTTTTCTGGAGCGCAACTTTTTGCCCTGGGAATCATGGGTGAATATCTGGCACGCATGCACTTTCGCAGCATGCAGAAACCCCCGTATGTGGTTCGGCAGGATCTTGTCCACGCTCGGCCTGTTAGCGCTAAGGCCGCTTCCGCGCGATGAGCGACACTCGATACAGTCAAGAAGAAATTCGGGAGTACTGGACCCGGCAGGCGCAAGAGCACGGGCAAGCCTCGTCGGCTTCGTGGTCGGATCACCGCGTGATTGAGATGGAAATCCGCGAGATTGTTCAGTACCTGAACGATCATGACCGGGTTCTCGATGTGGGCTGCGCGAACGGGTACTCGTCGGCACAGTTCGCTAGAGAGCGAAAACTCAGGCTCCGCGGATTGGATTACATTCCAAAAATGGTGGAGGAGGCGCGCTCCCGACTGCCGAGCATTCAGGACAAGCTGGCGGGATCGCTGGAATTCGATGTCGGCGATATCACGCAACTCAACGAGCCCTCCAATGGTTACAACAAAGTGGTCGTGGTTCGTGTACTCATCAATCTTGGGACCTGGGAATGTCAGCGAACCGCGCTGCGTGAGTGTATTCGCGTTTTAGAACCGGGAGGCTCGCTCCTACTTTCAGAGGCGACTCGGCAAGGCTGGGAGCGGCTCAATCAGCTTCGCAATGAGTGGGGCTTGGACGATATTCCCATGCCGCCCTTCAATCAATATCTGGATGAAGAGAAATTGCTGTCTGAGATTGGCTCACAAATGGAGCTGCTGAAAATTTCCAATTTCGCCAGCACTTATTACGTGGGCACGAGAGTATTAAAGCCTTTATTGGCGAAGGCCAGCAACACGCCTGTGGACGTCGCCAACCCAAATGCAGAGTGGAATCGATGGTTCTCGCAGCTTCCCCCAGCCGGCGACTACGGCACCCAAAAACTTTTCGTCTTCCGGAAGCTGCAATGAAGTATCGAATCCCATTCAACCGACCTTGCCTAGTCGGTGATGAATACAAATACATCGCAGAAGCCATCGCAAACGGCCACGCCTCAGGCGATGGACCATTCACTCGCAGGTGCCACGAATTCCTCGAGAGAGAGATAGGCGTTCACCGCGCTTTGTTGACCACGTCGTGCACGCACGCCCTTGAAATGGCGGCGCTACTCCTCGATTGCGGCCCGGAAGACGAGGTCATCCTGCCATCGTTCACGTTTGTGTCGACAGCGAACGCGTTCGCTCTGCGCGGGGCCCGCCTGGTGTTCGCGGACATTCGCCCTGACACGCTCAATCTGGACGAAACGCAATTGGAGTCGCTTATCACTCCACGCACCAGAGTGATCGTTGTGGTGCATTACGCGGGCGTAGCCTGCGAGATGGATGCAATTCTGTCCGTCGCCGAAGCTCACGGAATTCGAGTTGTAGAAGATAATGCGCACGGTCTGTTCGCTCGCTACAAAGGCCGGTACACCGGGACGTTCGGGTGTCTCGCCACGCAAAGTTTTCATGAGACCAAGAACATCACGTGTGGCGAGGGTGGCGCATTATTCGTCAACGACCAAACTCTGGTGGAACGGGCTCTGATCATTCGCGAAAAGGGCACGAACCGCAACCGGTTCCTGCGCGGTGAAGTCGATAAATATACCTGGGTGAATCTGGGATCCAGCTATCTGCCCTCCGATTTGCTGGCGGCATTTCTCTACGCTCAACTGCAAGGCTGGCACACGATTCAAGACAAGCGCCAGAGGATTTGGAATCGCTATTACGCGCAGTTAAAGGGCTGGGCCGCAGAAAACGATGTAGGCATGCCTACCGTTCTTCCGGAGTGTGAGCAGGCGTATCACATGTTCTACGTGTTGCTTCCAAGCGCACAGCGTCGCGACCGGCTAATCTCCTATCTGAAGTCGGAGGGGATTCTAAGCGTCTTTCATTACGTCCCCCTGCATAGCTCAGAAGCGGGACTCAAGTTTTCAGCCCGCCCTACGCCCTGCCCAATTACAGACGCGTCAGCGAACGACTGGTACGCCTGCCCTTCTACAACGATCTAAGCGAGGATGAACAAGATCAAGTGATTACAGCCGTCTTAGAGTGTTCCGGGGTTCTAGCAGCCGCGGCTGGCTAAACGATTGAGGATGAAATAAATGGTAGGCACGGGGAGACTCGAACTCCCGACCTCTACCGTGTCAAGGTAGCGCTCTAACCAACTGAGCTACGCGCCTGCGAAGTCTTCTGATTATATCCGATGTGCCGGCGACGTCTGTGAGGGCTCGCATCTTGGTCGTTGTGGGATAATCGAGCTTGGGCTTTGCGGGTCGTTTCGAGGGTACGGGGCATCCAATAGCAGTGGACAAGAATCGTTTCTTTTTTGAGCATTACGGGCTGACCGAGCGCAATGTCGAGCAGTACCTCGCGGCAGCGCTTTCGGCGGGCGGCGACTATGCCGACCTTTATTTTGAATATCTTAACTCGACTTCGTTATCCGTCGATGAGTCGATGGTTAAAACCGCTTCGCAGGGCATTTCCGCGGGATGCGGGGTGCGTGTAATTTCCGGTGAGCGCACTGGATACGCCTATACCGACGATCTTTCGCCGGAGCGAATCCTTCATGCGGCGCGCACCGCGGCGTTGATCGCGAGCGGGCCGGCGAAGACGCCTTCCGTGGGATTTCAGCAGAAGGCCGCGCGCAGCTTGTATCCCATCACGTTGCCCTCGGTGGATTCGGAAATCACGGCGAAGGTCGAACTCGTGATGCGTGCGGATGCGGCGGCGCGAGCCTTCGATGCGCGTATAAAGGAAGTGCGCGCCAACTACATGGACGAACTGCGCAACATTCTTATTATCGGGTCGGACGGAACGTTTGCCGAAGATTCACAGCCTTTGGCGCGTATGAACGTAGGCTGCATCGCGAAGACCGAGGGAAATTCGGCGCGTGGCAGCTCCGGCGGCGGTGGTCGCGTGGCACTCGATTTTTTCTTTGGAGAAAAGAATCCAGAGTATTTCGCCAAGGAGTCGGCGCGACAGGCGATTCTTCAGCTCGACGCTCGTGAGGCTCCCGCAGGAGATATGGAGGTCGTACTCGGTCCAGGATGGCCTGGCGTTCTGCTGCATGAGGCGGTCGGTCACGGACTCGAAGCCGATTTCAATCGCAAGCAGACTTCGGCGTTCGCTGGACTCATCGGCAAGCGTGTAGCCAGCGACAAGTGCACGATCGTCGATAATGGAACCATGCCGTGGCGGCGTGGTTCGCTCAATGTGGACGATGAAGGTCATCCCACGCAGACTACAACGCTGATCGAGAATGGAATCCTAAAAGGCTACATCAGCGACAAGCTTTCCGCGCGACTGATGGGCATTGCGGACACCGGCAATGGGCGGCGCGAGAGTTATGAACACATTCCCATGCCACGCATGACGAATACTTACATGCTGCCTGGTGAAGATGATCCGGAAGATATCGTGCGATCGGTGAAACGCGGGATCTACGCCGTGAACTTCGGGGGTGGCCAAGTGGACATCACCAGTGGCAAGTTTGTATTTTCGGCGTCCGAAGCATACTTAATTGAAGACGGCCACATCACGGCACCGATCAAGGGGGCAACGCTTATCGGCAATGGTCCCGATGTGCTAACGCGAGTCTCGATGGTGGGCAACGATCTACAACTTGATGAGGGCGTTGGCACCTGCGGAAAAGACGGACAGGCGGTTCCGGTGGGTGTAGGCATCCCGACGATTAAAGTTGACCGGCTCACCGTCGGCGGAACGGCTCGAAAGGATGTTGGCGGGTACATGCAGTGATACAAACTCAACTGGAAGAGCGGAACTCGGCATTTGCGTTAGATCTGAAAGATCTCGTACAAGACATGGTCCGCCGCGCCATGGCGAGCGGCGCAACGGCGGCGGAGTGCGTGATTCGCGAGGGCGACGAATTTTCCACTCTGGTGAGGATGGGCCAGGTGGAGACGCTCAAAGAAGCGGCGTCGAGGTCGCTTGGCGTGCGCGTGTTCGACGGCAAGCGGTCGGCCTCGACCTACTCCAGTGACTTTTCGCGCGAGGGTCTTGATCGCATGTTGAAGTCGGCGATCGAGCTTTCGAAAATTACTTCTGAAGATCCGTTTAGCGGATTGCCGGAAGCGGGCGAACTGGGGGCATTGTCGGGCGATCTCGATTTGTATTCCGCGGACGTCTATTCCCTTCCCGGCGAAGAACGCATTTCGTATGCGCGCCGCGCCGAGAAAGCCGCGTTGGATTACGATCCGCGCATTAAGAATTCCGAAGGCGGGTCTTTTGACGCGGCGACTGGTCACAAGATCATGGCCAACTCGCTGGGATTTGTCGGTGAATACCAGCGGTCCTACTGCTCCATAGCCGCCATGCCGATTGCGCAGACGGAAGATGGCGCGATGCAGCGGGATTACTGGTTCTCAGTGTCGCGCAATCTGAAGAATTTGGAGTCTCCTGAGAGCGTCGGTAAGATTGCGGCGCAGCGAACGATTCGGCGTTTGAATGCGCGCAAGGCGAAGACCAAACAGGTTCCGATCGTGCTCGATCCCATGGTGGCAAGCTCAATTCTGGGTCATATTTTCGAGGGCGTCAACGGCGACTCGATCTATCGCGGAGCATCTTTTTTAGCGGGTAAGCTTGGAGAACAAATCGCGCACGAAGCGGTGAACATCATCGATGACGGTACGATTCCGGGCGGCTTTGGAACCAGCCCGTTCGATGGCGAGGGCGTGCCCACCCGACGCACGGTTGTTATCGAGAACGGCGTGCTCAAGTCGTACTTGCTGAATACTTACACGGCGAAGAAGCTCGGACTGAAAACTACAGGCAACGCTTCGCGGGGACTGGCGGGGACGCCGGGGATTGGTCTGGGCAATTATTTTTTACAGCCGGGAACGAAGACTCCTGAGGAGATCATCGCCGGGGTTTCCGATGGCCTATACATCACGGAATTTCTGGGCCATGGCGCAAACCTGGTCACGGGAGATTACTCGCGCGGGGTCTCAGGCATGTGGATTGTAGGCGGCGAGCTGGCCTATCCCGTCGAGGAAAATACGGTCGCCGGAAATTTGAAGGAACTCTTCTTTAACATCTCCGAGATTGGCAACGATCTGGTGTTCCGCGGATCGGTTGCGAGTCCCACAATTCGCATCGACGGCCTGACGGTCGGCGGCGAGTAGTCCTCCATAGCACTTCATCATCTACAATCGCTGGCATGGGCGGATTTCTCGATCAAACCGCAAGCATGAAGCCAGAGCGCGATTCCACTTCGCGCGCGGTCATGCTAGGCGTGTTCTTTGTGCTGATCGCGATGGGAGCGACTGC
>Ga0182012_10004101_pt1 | contig 15322 bp, 9 predicted proteins | sample 612S2SmetaG_FD_120486 | JGI IMG/M metagenome (GOLD analysis project Ga0182012, IMG submission 120486) | Permafrost microbial communities from Stordalen Mire, Sweden - 612S2S metaG | ecosystem: Environmental > Terrestrial > Soil > Wetlands > Permafrost | place: Sweden: Stordalen | collected...
AACTCGGGGACGCCGCCAACTTTCGATACCACCACGCAGCAGCCGCAGGCCATGGCTTCCAGCAGGGCATTGGGAAAGCTTTCGGATTCGGAAGTGAGGACGAAAATGTCCATCATGCGCAGCCAGTGCGGCACTTCTTGAGTGGCTGGCTGAAACAGGCAGAATTCTTCGACACCCTTAACACGGCACTGGTGCTGGAGCGAGGGGAGCATATCGCCGCTGCCGACGATCAGCAGCTTGGCATTAAGGTGCAGCCGGCGGACTTGCGCGAAGGCATCGATCAATAAATCAACACGCTTTTCCGAGCGGAGAGCGCATAGGGTGCCGATGACGAGCGAATCCTGCAAGAGGTCTGGTTTGCCCACGGCGGGCGCGGGGTAAAAGAGCTGGGTGTCGACGCCGTTGTGGGAGAGATAGATTTTAGATGAGGCGATGCCCTGATTTTGCACGAGCGAACGGCGCACCGCGTCGGAATTGACGACAGTTTTGTGGGCAAGAGCATCCACGACGCGCAGCATGCGGCGATGCAGCTTGGGGACGAGCTCGCGGAATTGCAGATCGCTCGAAATGACCGTCGGCACACGATACCAGCGCGCGGCGGGCACGGCAAAGATGTTGCTGGGGACGTCGAAGGTGTGGACGATTTGGATGTTGTTAGCGGCGATAAATTGGCCGAACTGGCGAGCGATATGCATGGTGGAGGGGGCATAAAACGATTTAACCGGGAATTGGATGACCGGGACCTGAGCGGCGCGCAGTTCCGCGAAGCGGAAGCCGTTGGGGTGGAAGCAGCCTACGAATGGCGAAAACAGGTTGCGATCGAGGCCAATGGCGACCTTGGTGAGATCGCGCTCGCAACCCCCGAGGTTTAGTTCGCGAACCATAAGAAGTATGGGTGTGGGCTGTGGCATGAAACTAGAGAAAGTACTGTACGCAATTTTACGCTTCCTTGCCGATAGAATAAGGAGGGGTTCGCGTCAAATGGGGCGAGAAGAGCCATCCAAATCGCACTAATCATCTAGCACCTTGCATGCCGACCAATCTCCCAGAGCAAAAACATGCCGAGAGCTTCTTCATCCATGTTCTTTGGAACTGGCTGAGCGTTGCCGCCAATCTGTTCGTTGGCTTCACGTTAACGCGGTTCCTGATTCGCAGCCTGACGGATGAGCAATATGGCGTTTGGTTCCTGACTTTCTCGCTGGCGGAATATGCCACGCTGTTTGATTTTGGTTTCCGTTCGGCGGTGGTCAATTTCGTCTCGCGGTTCCGGGTGCAAAACGATAACCGCGCCATGAGTGAGACGGTCAGCACCGCGCTGGTTTATTTCGTGGGAATTGCTGGATTTTGTTTGCTGCTGGCTTTAACGCTGGCCAACCAGGCTTATCGATTTTTTCACATTAGCCCGTCCAACCGGGGTGATTTCGCGTTTCTGCTCATGATCGTCGGCGTCATTTGGGCAGGTGCATTTATTTCGAATATTTTCCAGGCATCGCTCGAAGCGTTTCAAGCCTTTAAAATCGCTAATAAAATTGTGGTGGGCACGGTGCTGGTGCGCTCAATCTGCTGCGTCATTGTGCTGTACCTGGGCTACGGCTTGCGCGCTCTGGGCGTGTGCACACTGATCGCCCAAAGCGCGGGTTGGGTCATGATCTACGCAGCGTTCCGCGGCGTACTTCCCGAGCTAAAGATCGGCCGTGAATTTATCAGTTCGGCGCGCTGGAAAGAGATGGCCAAGTACGGCTTAAATTCGGTTTACGCGAATGTGGGGGGCCTTTTTCTAAACCAAGGGCCGCCGCTGGTGATCGGGCATTACTTGCCGGCTACCTTCGTGGGTTACTACGGCTTACCTTTCCGCTTGCTTAACTACATGGTAGATCTGATCACGCGCATCGGCTACGTGACCGCGCCCAAGACGTCGGAGCTTTGGGCGCGCGGCCAGCGTGAGCAAATCGGCCGGTTAGGCACGCGCCTGAACCGTTATTGTTTTGCGCTTTTCCTGCCGCCGAGCATTTTTTTGGCGCTGTATGGGCAACCGCTCCTCACGAAATGGCTGGTGCGGCCGGAGTTCGTCAGCCAATGCGCGCCGTTGTTACCGGTGTTTACGTTGTCGGTTTCCTTCGCGGTATCGGCTCAATTCAATTCCAGTTCGATGCTTTACGGCATGGCGAAGCACGGTGCTTACGCGATTTCTCTGCTGATCGAGGCTTTCCTCTCGCTGACCGGGATTGCCCTGGTCTTGCCGCATTACGGCATCTTCGGCGCGGCATGCGTATCGGCGGGGTTGACTATTATCAATCGCGGTTTTATTACGCCATACATCGTGTGCCGGGAACTACCCTATGACTATCTGCAATACATGGCTTCCATTTACCTGCGGCCTTTGATGAGCGGCATTCCGGTAGCCGGTTTAGCGATTTTGCTCAGATCTTCCTGGCTGCCGGGTCAAACCATTCTGCAGTTGGTTGTGGCAGGCGGGTTGATCATTGCGAGCGGGCTTTTATTATCGCTGGTGATTTGCGTTGAGCCGGCGCATCGGGCTTTGGTGTGGAGGACTTTACTGCAGAGGCTGGGGAAAGAAACGCCCTCGATACCGAAGCCCGACCCGCAGTATACGTAACCGTTTGCTAAGGCATGCGTGACGAAACCGATTACTGCAAGCTGAAGGGCGGATAACGGTCGGTCACCAAGAGAAACGCGTAGGCGTCGACACGCAGGCTCCAGCGGAAGACGCCGACAATGAAGTCAAAGAAGGACCGCGGATAACGACCGGTTATAAGAATGGCGAACCAGGCGCCGATGGCCACCAAGATAGCAGCGACGAAGAGGAAGGCCAGGACAATGTAGTGCGGGATGGCCAATAAGCATTTCACGATGGGCAGCCAGCGATTGAGGTCGCTTTTCACGTCGGGGTAGTCGATCTCCAGGTGAACAGATTGCTCGGCCTCCGTGGATGGATATTGGTCGGTGAGCAGGAAGAGGTAGGCGCTGACTCTGGCCCCGAAACGGGTTAGCTCGCGAGAAAAATCGAACCACCAGCGTGGATACCGCTGGCGAAATATGATCATCAAAGCCGTAGCCACCACGAGACCGGCCGCGATTCCGCCCGCTGTCTGCTGCGTTGTCTTCACAATTTCGCCGTTTTGGTTGAGCGTGTTGGTGACGGTTTGGCCGGCTTGCGAGATGAGTCCCAGGATGATAGCGATGGGAATGATCCATATGATTCGGAAAAAGGTAGTCAGCTTGTCCAGATTCTCTGGATAATCAATTTGCAAGCGAGCAGCATAGTCAGGGTTGTCGGGCATTGGCATATTCTATCCAAAGGTGCCGGATAGATATGACTCACATGAAGAGAGAGACGCTGAGATGTGCCGTGCTCGCCAGCTGCCTTGCGGTGGAAGTGACGCTGGCGGCGGTGAATGGCGATCTGAGAGTCTCGGCCAATCATCGGTATCTGGAGTTCCAGAATGGCAAGTCATTTTTCTATCTAGCCGATACCGCCTGGGAGTTATTCCATCGCTTGAATCGCGAGGAAGCGTCGCGTTATCTAACCAACCGTTCGCAAAAAGGGTTTACGGTGATTCAGGCGGTGGTTTTGAGCGAACTCGACGGGCTCACGGTTCCCAATGCGAACGGCGACCTGCCACTCATCGGGGGCGACATCGACAAGCCGAACGAACGTTACTTCCAGCATGTTGACTTTATCGTGAACAAGGCGGAGGAACTGGGTCTTTTCATAGGAATGCTCCCCACTTGGGGCAAATATTGGAAATCATCTTCGACCATTTTCCCAAACCCGGAAGCCGCCCGGCGATATGGCAGATTTCTCGGCTCGAGGTATCGCGCTAAACCAATCATCTGGATTCTGGGCGGGGATCGGGCAATTGATAACGCGCAGGAGCGCGCTACGGTTGACGCCTTGGCGGAAGGCTTGCGAGAGGGAGACGAGCACCGCCATCTGATCACGTTTCATCCCGTTGGGCCGGGAGATTCTTCGGAGATGCTCAACGATGCTCCCTGGCTTGATTTCAACATGTTCCAGTCTTCGCACGCAGCGCGCGACCACGACAACGGCTTGTACGTCGAAAGAGATTTAAGGCTCAAGCCCGAGCGGCCGACGCTTGACGGTGAGAACCGTTACGAGGAGATTCCCGTGGGATTCTATTTGGCCGGCATGAGCGGGCTGCAGCGTTTCGACGATTTTGACGTGCGGCAAGCGGCGTATTGGTCTCTTCTGGCGGGTGCCTGCGGCTATACATACGGAGACAACAACGTCTGGCAGATGTATCGGCCTAGCTCGAGCGAGAGTGAGAAGGGCATCGCGGGCTTGTTCTCAAATCCCTGGATGGGCGGGAAGGGCGGCATCATCGGGGCCAATGTGGAATGGAGCAGGGCGCTCGACCGTGCTGGCGCTTATCAAATGCAGTATGTCCGGAAATTGTTTGGGTCGCTACCTTTTGAGAAGCTGGTGCCCGATCAGGCGATCATCCTGAATGGTCCGACGACAGGCGGTGGAAAGATTCGATCCGCGCGCGCGAGCGACGGTTCGTTCGCCATCATTTACAGCCCCTTCGGCGAAGCATTCACCTTGAACAAGGCCGTTGTGCGGGCGCAGAAGCTGAAAGAATTCTGGTTCGACCCGCGGTATGGCACGAGTTATGAAATCGATGAGCCAGAGCGCTGGGGAATCCAAACATATTCGCCGCCAACGATGGGACGCGGGCACGATTGGATTCTCGTCATCGAAGATGCGGCGGCAGGCTTCCCGACGCCGGGTTCGCCGTAGCTAACGCCTGCTCGCCTGCCGTGCTCGGAACAACTTAAAGCTCAAAAAAAGGCGCTACTGCGAACTCGCAGCCAAGGACGCTCGGAAAGCTCTCATGAGCCTCATAGACCTTTACTTCGCGGGAGCCGCGCAGATAAACATGAAGGCGTTGGCTGTCGGGATAAAGGAGCCAGACTTCAGCGCCGCCGGCGGCTAAATACTGGCTGACTTTCCGTTCCAGATCGCGCGCCGAATTCCCCGGCGAAACAACTTCGACAGCTAGCAGCGGGGCTTGCGACAGATAGCCGGTTTCGGGAATAGTTGCCAGCGTGTCGCGCTTGTTGACGGCCACATCAGCGCCACGGACGGTGGCGGCCTGCGGGTCGGACTTGAGAAGAAATCCCGCATCCCCGCCGGTGATGATGAACTCTTTCCGATCCAGCGCGGCGGCGATAATCCGGACCACGTTAGCCAGCATCACACCATGTCGATAACCGCGAGGCGGCAAGGTGATTAATTCTCCTTCGCTCAACTCGTAGTGCGTGCCGTCTTCGGTCTCCGGCAAAGCGAGAAACTGATCGAGTGTGAGTGCAGTTTGAGTCGCCATCTTTTTAGTTTAGGGCAACAGCGCGGAAACCAGGATCTCTGGCGAAGGGCGGCAGGCGACGGCGATCGTTTCGTGTTCGGCATAGCCGAGCACTCTGTCATATTGCGCGGTTTGCGGATTCAACGCGCGGTGGACGATCAGCCGGCGGCCATTGAGATCGAGTACCCAATATTCCGGCACGCCCGCGCGTGCATAAAGTTCGCGTTTTCTAGCCATGTCCTGATAGAGCGAAGTGTCGGCAATCTCGATGGCGAGCGCCAATTCCGAACCGTTCGGATGGCGCTGGCTAAACTCGCCCTCCGCGTCGCTTAAGACAGCCAAATCGGGCTCGGGCTGGTTCCATTCCCGATCAGCCGCGCCGGCTTCAATTGGCAGTTGAATCAGGACCGAGTCAGCGCCAAAAATCTGCAATAATTGCCGCATACAACGGCGAATGGCATTTGCGTGTGGCGGCTTTTGTCCCATCTTGTCAATCAAATCTCCATCAATGAGTTCAAATCGCTGTCCGTCGAAAAGGCCGATTTCCGCCATGCGCGCCACTTCCGAGCGGGTAAATCGTTTGCGCGGCAGCGGCTGGTCAACGGCTGCTGGAGTTTGTAAAATTGAGACCGCCATGCTTAATTTATCCCACGTTACCGGCCGCTTGGCTCCTGCCCGTGCGCGCACCTAACAACCTCGCCGCTTCGCCAAACACCGAATGCCCGCCCTCGATCTGATCGAGCCCGCGCAGCGCCTCCAGATGGTTCAAGTTGCCTAATTCAGCGATTTCATGGACCAGGGCGTCCGCCATTTCAGCGCTCGCGCTCGGCAACATGCCAATCTTCATGCCTACCGCGGCTTCAATGTCGGAATCCCTGACAAACTCCGTGAGCTGATAGCGCAGCTCTTCGTCGGGATCGCGCCTGAAGGCTTCGAGCAATGCCGGCAGCCGGTCGGGAAAACAGAAGCGCAAATATCTCACGGCTTCGCCACGGTCATTCGCCGCAGGATCCATAATGCTGTTCAGTGCGAGATCCAGCACTTTGCCGCTGGGGGTGCTTCTTTCCAGCAAACGCCAAAAGATTTGGCGCAACGAGGGGTCGGCTTCGAGGGTGAGCGCCGTGCACAAGTCCGCGATTTCCGGCGGCGAAAGCGGGCACCCGATCGCCAAATCTTCAAAAGCTTGGGAACGCCCAGCCGACGAAGGCTCGGCTAAAAGCGCGGCTACGCGATTCTCCAGGTTCATGCAGGTTGATCCTCCGCGTTCACAACCAGACGGCAATAGAATTCCGTATCTAGAATCTATCAAGTTCTGAAACGCAAAAGTGAAGCCCACGGATGCTTCGCCATACAATGAAAAGAACCGCGCGCGTCCGCGAAATCAAAAAACAGATGAAACTATCGCAAAGACTGGAGGGCGAGTTTAAGGCCGCCGTCCGCCAGCGAGGGCTGAACTATCATTGGCAGCACCTCATTCGCATCCGCAGCGGCGATGCGCGCGCCGTGCAAGCCGATATCACCGGGACAGAGCACTACGGCGTGACGATGCATTGGGACGACCCGTTCCTGACGGTTTGGTGTGATTGCCCGTTTTTCGAGAGCGAAGGCCCGTGCAAACACATCTGGGGAACGGTGTTAGCGGCGGAAGCGCAGGGTTATTTGGCGGAAGCGGCGAACGCGCCCGAACTGATTCTCGACGACGGCATGCTGGCTTACGACGCGGACCCTGAGGAAGATGCTCCTCCGCCCATGCCGCCGGGCGGCTTCACGCTTCAGCCGCCGGCCGCGCCCGCCAAGCACCCGGAAGTGCCCGCCTGGAAACAGGAGGTACACAGCTTGTTGATGGGCCGCGCGATGCGCGAACGCTATTACGAAAACTGGCCTGCCAAGCGGGAGATTGTCTATCAAATTGACGTGCAATCCAGCATCGCCGCCGGCAATCTAGTGGTGGCGCTGGAAACGCACGACCGCAAATCCGACGGCACTTACTCGGCGCCCAATCGCGCCAGCATCAAACGCGGCCATTTGCGCAACTTGCCCGCGGCGGACAGGCAAATCGTCTCACTGCTGGCCGGGGGAGTGGAATATCACGGTTGGGGCGATCCCGATGGCTACGGCCATTTACCCTCTTCCAGTTTGCTCGCACCCGCGCTGGCGGCCGTCGTCCTGCCGTTAACGGTGAAAACCGGCCGCTGCTTTCTCAAAAAGCCGCGGCAAGCGGCAACCCCGACGCCTTTGGAATGGGATGAAGGCGAGCCCTGGCAGTTCGAACTTGAGATGAACGAGCGCAAAATTACCGGCTGGACGGTGAGCGGCTTTCTGCGCCGGGGCGAAGGCGCCTTGCGCGAACGCACCGAATTATCCGATACCGATCTGGTTACGGATGGCTTCGTTTTTATCGCCAACAAAGTCGGTCGCCTCGCGCCGGATACACAAACCGAATGGGTGCAGCATATGCGGCGGAATGGCGCCATCGCGGCTTCCGATAGAGAAGGCGAAGCGCTCATGGCGGAACTACTGACTTTGCCCGGCGCGCCGCCGCTGACGGTGCCGCAGGAATTAGCTTTTGAGGAGATCGCGCCCGAGCCCAAGAAACTGCTCAAAATCCGCGCCAAGGGCGGCGTGCTAAATCAGACCAAGGTCCTGGCCGATTTGTCGTTCGATTACGCGGGCACCGTTGTCGCGGCTACCGAAAAACGCGGCGGGCTGTACGACAGCGCCTCCCGCCGCCTGGTCAAACGCAGTCTGCCGCTGGAAGAGGCGGCTGCTTCCACCCTGCGCGAACTTGGCTTCCGCCAGCCCAGCACCTACGACCCAAAAGAAGACGGCAGCTGGCACACGCATACCAACAAAGTCCCGAACGCGGTCCGCAAATTGATTGAAGCCGGCTGGCATGTGGAAGCGGAGGGCAAACTCTTCCGCAAGCCCGGCGGTTTCCGCATGGAAGTGGCCTCCGGCGTCGATTGGTTCGAGCTGCACGGCGAAGTGCAATACGGGGGAACCAGCGCCGCGCTTCCCGAATTGCTGGAAGCGGTGCGGCGCGGCGAAAATACGGTGCTCCTGGGCGACGGTACGTATGGCGTACTGCCCGAAGAATGGCTCACGCGCATTGGCTTGGTCGCAGGCCTCGGCACGGCGGAAAACGGCCACATCCGGTTTCGCAATAATCAGGCCGGTCTCTTGGACGCGCTGCTCGCCACCCAACCCGAAGTCTCCTGTGATTTGGCTTTTACGCGCGTGCGCGAGCAACTGAACAACTTTTCAGGTATCGAGCCGGCCGAACAGCCGGCGGGCTTCATCGGGCAATTGCGCGACTACCAGCGGGAAGGCCTAGGTTGGATGGAATTCCTCCGGCGCCTCTCCTTCGGCGGTTGCCTGGCGGACGACATGGGTGTCGGCAAGACGGCGCAAGTTTTGGCGCTGCTTGAGACGCGCCGCGAATTGCGCGCCCAGGGAGAGCCGATTAAACCGTCGCTGGTCGTTATGCCTCGTTCGCTGGTGTTCAACTGGCAGGAGGAAGCGGCGCGCTTCACGCCGAAACTGCGCCTGCTCGATTACACCGGCGCCGAACGGGGCGCGGAAACTTTTGCCGGCTTTGATGTCGTTCTCACCACATACGGAACGCTGCGGCGCGATGCCCCACGGCTCAAGGACATCGAATTCGATTATCTGATTCTCGACGAAGCGCAAGCCGTCAAGAACTCCGGCACCGAATCCGCCAAGGCGGTCCGTCTGCTGCAAGGTTCGCACCGGCTCGCGCTGAGCGGTACGCCGGTGGAAAATCATCTCGGCGAACTGTTTTCGCTTTTCGAGTTCCTGAATCCCGGTATGCTCAACGCCGCCAACGTTTTCAAGATCGCCGGCGGCGGCTTGCGTAACGTGAGCGACGACAGCCTGCAACTGCTGGCCCACGCGCTACGGCCCTTCATCTTGCGCCGCACCAAAGAACAAGTGGCGCGCGAACTGCCCCCCAAAACCGAGCAAACCATTTATTGCGAGCTGAAACCGGCCCAGCGCAAGCTCTACAACGAACTGCGCGAGCACTACCGCAATAGCCTGCTCGGCAGAATCGCTAAAGAAGGCATGGCAAAGTCGAAAATTCAAGTTCTCGAAGCCCTGCTCCGGCTTCGCCAAGCTGCCTGCCATCCCGCTTTAATCGACGCCAAACGCTCTGCCGAAGGCAGCGCCAAAATGGACGCCCTCCTCGCCCAACTGCGCGAGGTGACCGAGGAAGGCCACAAAGCCCTCGTTTTTTCGCAATTCACTAGTTTCTTGAAAATCGTGCGCAAACATCTGGACGAAGAGGGCGTAGTCTACGAATATCTGGACGGCGCCACCCGCGACCGCCAAGCGCCGGTCGAACGCTTTCAAAACGATCCTAACTGCAAGCTTTTTTTAATCAGTCTTAAAGCCGGCGGCTTGGGGCTGAATTTGACCGCTGCCGGTTATGTTTTCCTGCTCGATCCCTGGTGGAACCCCGCCGTCGAAGCGCAGGCGGTGGATCGCGCCCACCGCATTGGGCAAACTCAGCAAGTCTTTGCCTATCGCCTAATTGCGCGCGACACCGTTGAAGAAAAGGTGCTCGACCTGCAAAAAACTAAGCGCGATCTGGCCAGCGCCATCATCAGCCAGGACAACAGCGTTATCAAGAATCTGCAAAAAGAAGACCTGGAATTGCTGCTTTCCTAAGAAAATTCTTTAATTACCCGCGACCGGTTTGTCGATAACTCAGGTGTATCGCAATCCCTGAGAATTACTGGCCCATCTTCAACTACTAACTTGAAGATATTTCCGGCCCATCCACTACTCCACATTGCGCCGGAAGCGTAAGTGACCACACGCCATGGGCGAATTTTTCCGCAGTCTCTTTGACACTGATTTCATGCCTCATGTCCTCTGCCTGCGCGCGCCGCAAGTCGTGTGGCTGCATGTGATCTCAGACGGCCTGATCGCGTTCGCTTATGCCCTTATCCCCTTGGGTCTAATCCGCCTGGCCCAAAAGCGCCGCGACCTCTCCTTCCATTGGATGTTCTTCCTCTTCGCCGCCTTCATCCTCAGTTGCGGCGCTACCCACATTCTTTCTATCGTGACCCTCTGGACTCCCATCTACCGCTTCGAAGGGCTCGTCAAAGCCGTCACCGCGCTGTTTTCCCTGGCCACGGCTTTTCTCCTCATTCGCATCATTCCGCACATCGCCGAACTGCCCACTCCCGCCCAGTGGCGGCAATCGGAACAGAAAACCTCGCTGCTGGCCGCCATCGTCTCCTGTTCGGACGACGCGATCATCAGCAAAACGCCCGATGGCATTATTACGACCTGGAACGCGGGCGCGGAACGGATCTTTGGTTATAGCGCCGGGGAAGCCGTGGGCCGGCCGATCAGCATCATTATTCCGCCGGACAAAAAGGAAGAAGAAGAACGGCTGCTGGCGGGCCTGCGCGCCAACGCCGTGGTCCGGCAGCTAAATACCAAACGGCTCCGCAAAGACGGCCGGCCGGTTTACACTTCGCTCACGATTACGCCTTTACGGGATGCCAGCGGCCAACTGGTGGGCGCTTCCGATATTTCGCGCGATATCAGTGAACTGGTGCGCGCCCAGGAGAAATTCCGCCTCGTCGTCGAGGCCGCGCCGAACGCGATGGTCATGGTGAATCAGGCCGGCCGCATCACGCTGGTGAATGCCCAGACCGAAAATATGTTCGGCTACCAGCGCGACGAACTGCTCGGCCAATCTATCGAGTTGCTGCTAACCGGTTCCCACCCGGATCAGACGGACCGGTTTTTCGACAGCGCCGTGCGATCCGCCACCGGCCGCCGGCAATTGCTGGGCCGCCGGCAGGATGGCAGCGAATTTCCGCTGGAAATCGGCTTTAGCCCAATCCAAACCGATGAAGGCGTGATGGTCTTGAGCGCCATTGTCGATATTTCCGAAAGTAAGCGCACTGAAGAAACCATCCGCAAATTCAATGAAGTGCTGGAGCAGCGGGTCAGCGAGCGGACGGCGCAGTTGGAAGCCGCCAATAAAGAACTCGAACTATTCGCTTATGTCGCGTCGCACGATTTGAAGGCGCCGCTGCGCGTCATCGATAACGCTTCTCTGTGGCTGGAGGAGGATTTGGCCGAGCATCTCACCGACGAAACCCGCGAAAGCATGGCATTGCTGCGCAGCCGTGTCAAGCGCATGGAGAAACTGCTCGACGATTTGCTCGAATATGCCCGCATCGGCAAAAAGACTGATGCGCGCTTTGCCGAAGTCATCACTGGCGAGGAACTCATGGACAATGTCTTGGGCCTTTTGTCTCCCGCCGGCTTCACGGTCACACTTAGCCCCAACTTCGCCGCTATCCGGGTCCACCGCATGCCGTTACAGCAAATCCTCCTCAATCTGACCAGCAACGCGATCAAACATCACCACAAAGCGGCAGGCCACATCGAAGTGTCTGTGGAAGACTGCGGCACGCACTACGCTTTCGCCGTCAAAGACGATGGCCCTGGCATCCCAGCGCGCTTCCATCAGCAAATCTTCAACATGTTCCAGACCTTGCGTCCCAGAGATCAGGTGGAAGGCAGCGGCATGGGGCTGGCGATGGTACGCAAGAATGTCGAAATTTTCGGTGGCGTGATCGAAGTTGAATCGAGCGAAGGCCAAGGCAGCACGTTCCGCTTCACTTGGCCGAAAGAGCAACGCCTCCGCCAGGAGGCTGCATGAGCCCCAGTCAAACCGCGCCTGCCACGCCGGTCCGATACAGCCTCGCCGTCTGTGCCGTGGCCGCCGCCCTGATCCTGCGTTTGCTTCTCAACCCCTACATGGGCTTCACCGCGCCTTATATGACTTTTTTCGCCGCCGTGATGCTGGCCGCTTGGTTCGGCGGGCTCGGGCCTGGAATCCTGGCTTCCATTCTTAGCTTGCTGGCGGCGGATTACTTCTTAATTCCGCCCTTGCACAGCTTGCTTATGAGGAACTTGGGCGACATCATCGCCGGTACTGGTTTTTCCATTGTTGCGCTGTTTATCACCCTGCTAAACGAAGCGCTGCGCCGCTCGCGCGCGCGCAGCGAGCAGCGCTTTCAACAACTCGCCCGGGAAACCGCCCGGCGCACCAAAGCCGAGCAATTTCTGGAACAGCAAGTTGCCGAGCGCACGGCCCAGTTGACCGCCGCCAACCGGGAGCTCGAGAACTTCGCCTATGTCGCGTCGCACGACCTCAAAGCCCCGCTGCGCGTCATTGAAAACGCCACCATTTGGCTGGAAGAGGACCTGGCCGCGCATCTCGACGCCGAAACCCGGGAAAATATGACCCTCATCCGCAACCGCGCGAAACGCATGGAAAAGCTGCTCGACGACTTGCTGGAATACGCCCGCCTCGGCGACACCACCGGCCCCAGTTATACCGAGACGGTAACCGGCGAAACCCTGCTGGCCGATGTTCTCGCGCTGCTTGCGACCGCCGGTTTCACCATCCAGCTCAGTTCTAACTTCGCCGCCATCCAGGTTCCCCGCATGCCCTTACAGCAGATTTTGCTGAATCTAATCGGCAACGCCATCAAACATCATCACAAGAAAGATGGCTGCATTGAGGTAACGGTCGAAGACCTGGGCCAGCAGTATTCTTTCGCGGTAAAAGACGACGGCCCCGGCATTCCATCTTGTTACCACGAGCGTATCTTTCAGATGTTTCAAACTCTACGTCCCAGGGATCAGCTGGAAGGCAGCGGCATGGGGCTCGCCCTGGTGCGCAAGAACGTCGAACTCTTCGGCGGGGCGATACAAGTTGAATCGAGCGAAGGGCACGGCAGCACATTTCGTTTTACATTCCCTAAGCATCCCCAGGCGAAAGCGGTGGCGGCATGACGGGGACGACTCCGTCTGATCTCGCCGGCGCACTTCGCGATAGCGAACTCCGCTACCGCCAGCTCATCGAAAGTCTGCCGCAGCTCGTGTGGACCTGCACAGCGGAGGGCCAATGCGACTATCTAAGCCCTCAATGGGTCGCCTACACCGGGATAGCCGAAGACACCCAACTCCATTACGGTTGGACCGAACAAATCCATCCGGACGACCGTGTCCCGTTATTCGCCGCCTGGTCCGGCGCCGTTCAGACCGGCCAGATCTTCCAATTCGAATTCCGCCTGCGCCGGCACGACGGCCAATACCGCTGGTTCGACTCGCGCGCCATCCCCCTCGTTGACGTCTCCGGCCAAATCGTCAAATGGTTCGGCACCTCCACCGATGTTCACGAAGCGCGTGAAACCCGCAGCGCCCTCGAAGTCGAGCGGCAACGTTTGGCTGATATCGTAGCGCTTGCCCCCGCCGTCTTCTTTTCTTACTCCATCCGCCCCGATGGCACCTCTTATTTCCCATTCGCTGCTGCCGGCATCCGTGATCTGCTAGGCGTTGAACTTGCCGACCTGAACCAGGACGCAGACCACATCTTCACCCGCTTCCATCCGGATGACCTGCCGCGCGTCCAAGCTGCCGTCGCGGCCTCGGCCCGGACCGCGACTCCCTGGAACGGAGAATTCAGAATACAGCATCCCGAGAAAGGGCAACGCTGGATTGAAGGCCACTCTACGCCCGCTCTCTCCGCCGATCACACAATGGTCTGGCACGGCTTCCTCACCGACATTACGGATCGGAAATATATCGAGGCTGACCAGCAGTTTCTCCTCGAATTGGGCGCCGCCATGCAGTCTGCTAGCGCCCCTTCCCTCGTCGTACAACTAGCCACCCAAATGGTGGGCGATTACTTCGACGTGTCGCGCTGCAGCATCACCGCGATCAGCGTGCCGCGCAATGAAGCCAGTCTGCTGTATGAACATAGGCGCTACGGATGCACGATCCCGCAGGTGGATACTTGTCCGCTCACCATGTGGGTCAGCCCACACTGGCTGGGTGTGCTCGGTTCAGGAGCCACTATTGTGGTTGGCAACACCGCCACCGACCCTGTCACCGCACCCTTTTATGAAACTGCCTTCCGTGCGATGCAGATGGTGGGCCTGCTGGCCATTCCCCTGCGCAGACAAGGCCACTGGGTAGCAGCTCTTTCGCTGACAACTGCCAAGCCGCGCGCTTGGACGCGCCGCGAAATCGACTTGGCGCGCACCGCCGCCGAACGAATCTGGCCGGCCTATGAATCCGCCCGCGCTCTGGCCGCCGAGCGCGCCATGCATCAAACGCTCGCCGTCAACGAAGAGCGCCTTCGCATCTCTCTTCAATCTGCCTCCCTCGGCACCTGGGAACGCAATCTGCTCAACGGTGAGTCTCGCTGGGACGCGCGCGCCAGAGAGATTTTCGGCTTGCCGGCTGATTCTGCGCTCGAAACCGAGGCTTTGGTTGCCTGCATCCACCCAGAAGATCGAACCTGCGTTATCGAAAGAGTCAACGCTTCGCACGACCCAGCCGGGAGCGGCCGCCTCGCATTGGAATACCGCATTCACAAGGCTAACGATCACAGCTTGCGCTATATCTATAGCCAAGGATTGACCTTCTTTGAAGGCGAAGGCGACAACCGCCGGGCGGTGCGAGCCATTGGCACTCTGCAGGACATCACCGCCCTCAAACAAGGCGAGCGCGCCCTGCGGCTAGCCAACAAAGAGCTGGAAGATTTTGCCTATGCCGCTTCGCACGATCTGAAAGCTCCTTTGCGCGTCGTCTCCAACGCCGCGTTGTGGCTGACCGAAGATCTTGCCCCCCACCTCACGAGCGAGACCCGCGAGCACATCGACCTGCTGCATAGCCGCGTGCGCCGGATGGATAAGCTGTTGGACGACTTGCTCGAATACGCGCGCGTGGGACGCGATATCGATGAGAGCTATACCGAATTGATCAGCGGCGATGCGCTTATTGATGATGTGCTCGCCTTGCTTTCGCCCGACGGCTTCACGCTGCACGTAAGTCCCAAATTTGCCGATATTCGCGTCCCTCGCATGCCGCTACAGCAAATCTTTCTCAACCTCATCGGCAACGCCATCAAG
>Ga0182012_10004102_pt1 | contig 15321 bp, 11 predicted proteins | sample 612S2SmetaG_FD_120486 | JGI IMG/M metagenome (GOLD analysis project Ga0182012, IMG submission 120486) | Permafrost microbial communities from Stordalen Mire, Sweden - 612S2S metaG | ecosystem: Environmental > Terrestrial > Soil > Wetlands > Permafrost | place: Sweden: Stordalen | collected...
AGGCTCTCTTGCGAGGTTCAGTTGAGTAGTCTTTATGCAATGCGCGGTCGATATCACGCGGATGCGTATCGTGCCCCTCGATGAGGTTTGATTACTAGCAGTTCATCGAACGGACCAGGTTGCCGACTGATTCAGTAACGATGGGATGAATCTGACCGGCCAAGGCATTCGCGTTAGAGATCAGGTCAACGCCATGTCTTCCAACGCCTTGCCGTCGGATGGGAGCATCGGCTCCATCCACGAAGGCAAGATAGCTGGTTTTATTCTTGCCGGTTTCATATCCACATCAAATCATATAATACATTGGACTTATATTCATTATTGACATTCATAATGCCGGTATTATTGCCGGTTCTATTGCCCGTGGAACCACGTTACATGCTGAGTTCGAATCCATGCCCCAAACTGATTTCCAACTGAGGCGGCGGCACCTCGATTTACACCTTTGGCGCGAGATCAACCGCCTGTTTTGAATGAGCAATTTCGTTTGCAAGCTCTATAGCCGAGGGACGAGCCATGGAAACTCCCAGAGACTCGCCCAGGCGATTCACATCCGATGTCAGAATGGCGATGTCGTCGCGATCTCGCGATGCCGAAACGTAGAACAGCTCCTGCTTCATCACATCCGCCGAGATGATGACGCTATCGACCGTCTTGCCTTGGCTGCGATGGGCCGTGACTGCGTACCCATGCGTGAACTCTCGATAGTTGGCAGGGATACTCCTGCCATCGTCGAGATGAATGCCCTCACGGTCTACGCCGTGTAATCGCCAATGCGCTCAGCGAACATCCACGAACCAAACCAGGTTGAATCGTCCTAAACGAAGCTTAGATCGGCTCCGATCTAAGCTTCGTCTCATCAGCTACATGCGTTGATTCTGAACCGCTTACCTTGATCGGAAGGCGGCCCTGAAAAGGCCGGCGCCGTTCACTCTTGCGCTGATACAACTGCCAAAGTTTGATTGCGCGCGACTTGAAACTGTTGATCTGGGAGGGCGGTCTGTTTGTTAGGCCTGAGGCGGCGGTAAAATTTGCTCACAGCTTGGGGCTACCGGGTTTGCGATGCAGATTTTCGAAGTCATTTGCGGTCCTTCCGCAGCTTTGTGATACTTCCAGCGCCAGTGCATCGCCCAGTGCGAGCATCACTGCGGTCGAAGAGGTGGGAGACAGGCCGAATGGACATGCTTCTCTCGCGACACTGCAGTCCAGGAAAACAACGCTCGCCTTCGCCAGGCTCGATGTGGCATTGCCCGTGAAGCTGATCAGCTTCACGCCGAAATCTTCAAAGAAGTGGAAGAGCTGAAGGATTTCTTTGGTCTCACCACTCAACGAAAGCGCGATGACAACGGAACCGGGAGAGAGCATACCGATCTCGCCGTGGATCGCATCGCCCGGGTGCATGAAGTTTGCAGGACTCCAGCTGGATCTGAGAATCGCCGCAATCTTCTGCGCGATGATGCCGCTCTTTCCCATCCCCGTTACAAAGATTCTCCGCTGCTCTAAGACTGCAGTGCGAACGATATCGACTGCATGCGAAAACGCCGGGGCCATTGTGCCGTCCATGCGCTCCGCAAGGCTCAAAAGCGCCTCTGCCTCGATCCGAACGACATCCGACGGCCGTCTGCTTGCCTTGAGCTGCATTGTGGTACTGGTCATGCAATGTTCCTTTCTGTCCTGAATCGGTCGGTCGGTAATGGAGTCATGTTGCGAGCCAGCACTCCGCACTACGCCTGGCTTGCTTTCTTATATTCGGCGAGGCGTTCTTCCGCCTCCCGCGGATCGATTGCGAAAGCTTCCTCGGCACCGGAACACTCAATGACCATGGAGGCTGTCACGATCGCGCGTTCAGCCGCCTCCATCGGAGTGCAGCCAAGGGCACGGCAGGCTGCATACGCTCCAGAAAACGCATCACCTGCACCGGTGAAGTCCTTAGGCGAGGACTGTGAGGCAGCAAGAACTTGGGTGGAACGCTGCGCCTCATCCATCAAAAGACAGCCGGCCGACCCTCGCTTCATCACTACTTCCGCGAAGCCCTGGTCGAATAACTCGTTGACAGCAGCAGACCATGCGACGCGTGGCACGCCCATGTGCTCGATCTCGGCTTGGCTTGGCAGGAACGCGGTCGCTCCTCGCAAGATCGATCGCAACTGTGCTGCATCTTTTCCACGGGAATAGTGAGGGGATGGATCTACGGAAAGAAATTGGGTCTGGCTCGAAAGAATCCTGCACGACGCTTCGTGTCGCTCCTGCACCTGCGGAGCCAGGTGAATCGCCTTCGCCGGAAGCCATGCAGCCGGTATGTCCTCGCTCGATGCACTCAGGCTTGCGATGTGCAGCAGATAGCGTGCATAGAGAGTAAGCTGGTCAGCGGCTGGATCACGCAGAGCGTAGTTCCTCGGCAAAGACTGCCGATTGCCATCCTCTTCGTAGAGTATCCACTCGACCAGCGCATCCTCAGGCACCACCGTAAGACCATCCGTGCTGAGACCTGCACCTTTGAGGACGGAAAAGACATCGAAGGGCAGGTTCAAAGCGACACGAGCCACCATGCCGATACGTTCCGGCTTGCACCACACGCGTGCCCCCGCCACAGAGTAAAACGCGTTGCCTCCCAGGCGGCGATGCCATTTGCCCGGCTCACTGGGCGCTGTATCGTCAACGGTGATCTGGCCGAGAATGAGGATGTCCGGAACCATGCGTCACGCCAATCTGCCGGCATCATTGAGCACAACGCCATGGCGAATTAGTTGATAGGCATCTGCCCTTCGCAAGGCGAATGGCTCCTGGCCGCGCTGACGTGCAAGATGCAAAATCAACATCTGTGCCGGAAGGTGATAGGTGAACGCGCTGAGAAACTCGTTGCCGGAATCGGCGAGACGAAAATCCATCATGGCCCTCGCAAAGCTTCCGTGGTCCGGATGACCCACAACGATCGCCCGGCCACCGACGCCGCTGATGCCTGCCACAAGCTCCTCCGCTCGATCCAGCGAGTTACCCGGAGGCGCGAGCACCATCACGACCGAACGCTCCTTCCATTCGAGACTAAGAAAATATTGCAGGTGCGCCCACTCCTCCAGGTCCTCCGGAATACCATTCCAGGGAAGTTGCTCGTGAAACTTCGCCGCGCAGTAACGAGCGGTGCCGTGGCTTGGGCCGGCACCTATCATCCAGATCGTATCGAGATTCTTAAGCCCGTCTGCTAACTTTGCAGCTTGTTGTTCATGCGTAGCAGCGAGCGCAGGCAGGAGTCGAATCGCCTCTTCGCAACGTGTAAGTATCGCTTCCGCCGCAGAGTCCGTTAGTACACCATTTGCGATCCCGATATGAAGGCCAACAAAATAGAGGCTGTACAGTGTCACCAGAAACTCATTCATGTTCATGAAGATGCCGCGATGGATCTCCTTAATCTCCGGCAGATCTTCCACCGGTCGAAAGATGTACGTGTCCGCGGACGAGGCAAGCGGCCCCAACTCTGAACCCGTAATCCCCATAGCCAGCACACCCATCGATTGCGCCAGAGCGACTGTCTCTCGTGTTCGCGCGGCGCTTCCTGAATTCGAGATCGCCCACAGCGCATCCCGCTCGGTAAGCAAAGGCGCGCGATAGCGGGCGAACTCAATCGCCGACACCGCCGTACCCTCAACGCCAGCCCATCGCCTCAGACCAGGAAGCACGGCCTCTGCAGCGAACAGACTGTCTCCCGAACCGCTTAACCATCGATGAGCATCCGGTCGATACTTCGGATGAGCAAGCATTCGCTGAACACCATCTTTCAGATGGCTTCGAAGCTTGCTGAAGTCAATGCCTAACTCGATGGAAGTTTTAAACAGTGGCGCAAAATTGGACGAGTGATTCGACAATATAATCTCCATTCCGAATATCGAGGTTAGATATCTTTCATCACTCCGCTCGATCTCAGTTTGCTATCGAACAGCGCGACCAGCGCAAAGGCAAAGACAAATTCAATGGCGGCAACGGCAGAGACGCGCGGGTCCAGATCGAAACGCGTCATGTAGAACAGTTCGATCGGCAAAGGTCTTTCGCGAATCGGCGCGGTGAAGAGTGAAATCGTAAGGTTGTCGAAGGAGTTCAGAAAGGCAAAGCCGCCGCCCGCGATGATTCCTGGCCACAGCTGCGGCAGAAGGATCAATCGGAATACCTGCCACTGACCAGCCCCGAGACTTTCGGCTGCCTCTTCCAGCGATTGATTCGTTCGCTCCATTCTTGCCATTGTCAGTCGAATCATGAAGGGCAGCGTAAACACGACATGACTCAAAATCATCAGCGGGATGGATTGCGAGAATCCGAACAAAGAATAAAACAACAGAATAGCAATGCCCGTGACAATGCCGGGAAGCATGATGGGAGCCAGCAGGAAGCCAGTCACAATATCCTTGCCGCGGAAGTTCCCGCGCACGATTGCAATTGCGGCAGGCACTCCAAGAAGCAGGTCGATGGCGACCGTAGCCAATGAGCAAAGAAAACTCAACTCCGCGCTCTGCACAATAATCTCGGACCCGAGCACGTCGCGGTACCGTGCAAACGAAAAACCCTCAGGCGGAAAGGCGATGAAGGAGCGCGTGTCGAAGGATTCAACCACGACGATCAACGTCGGCAGAATGAGGCTCAGCAAACCTACTGTAGCCAGCGTTATCAAAATAGCGCCGCCGAAGCGATCGAGCCATTGTGATGATCTCTCGCTCATGAGGCACTCGTCCATGGCGTCATCCCGCGAAACAGTCGTTGAATCAGGTAGAGCACCAGCCCCGATCCAATCAACAGCACCGAAGCCAGCGCTGCTCCCCGGCTCCAATCCAGAAGCGTCGCCATCGTCTGATACAGGTAGACCGGAATCATCTTGAACGTCGATCCTCCCAGAAGCGCGGGAACCGGAAATTCAGAGAAGGCAAGAATAAAAACGAGTGAAACACCACCCGCAATTCCGGGCAAAGTCTGCGGCACAATCACGCGCCAGAAGGTCTGCCAGCTCGACGCACCCAGGTTCGTCGCAGCCTCTTCGAGCACAGGCGATACCGTCTCGAGCGCGGCCATCAGCGGAAGCACCATGTACGGCAGTAACACCTGCGTCATACCGATCAGCACTCCTTTGATGGTGAATAAAAACACCACTGGATGATCGATCGCATGCAACCACAGCAACGCACTATTGAGCGCACCCTCCCTTCCAAGCAGCACCATCCAGCCGAAGGTGCGCACCAGCGTACTGGTTAGAAGTGGAGCCAGCACGATCAGCAGTATCGCGCCCTTCCATCTGCCTTTCGCACGATAAAACAGGTAAGCGATCGGATAGCCGATGAGCAAGCACAAGAACGTAACGAACAGAGCGATCCAGAGCGAGCGAAAGAACATCTCAAGATAGAAAGGATCTTTAAAGATTGACGCATACGCGTCGGTGGTCGGCACAGCAGTAAAGTTTCCGCGCTCAATCTTGAAGAAGCCAAGCACAAACAGAAAGACTACAGGCAGACCAATCATCCCGGTGGTAAACAACACCGCCGGCAGGAGGCTCAAAACTGTCTGGCGCGAGCGCATCAGCGGCTGAACTCCCTATCGAATTTTTCTGTGGCTTCTGCGCGGTGCAGCACAGCTTTGTCCCAATCGAAGTAAACCGAATTTTTCAGTCCTTCCACCGTCGTAGGCATGTACGCGGAGGATCCCGCAGGAATTGCGACGTCCATATTCGTTGGTCCGAAGAACCACGGAGCCTCCGCAAGATGCGATTGAAATTCTTGCGAAATTTCGTCGTTTAGAAACTGCCGGGCAAGTTGCGGCTGCCCCGAATTCTTGACCACATCCATGCACGAGACCACGACGATCGCACCAGGCTTCGGCTGCACAAATTTAAGCTTCATGCCGTGCAGTGCGAGAATCGCCGCGTCGTTGTTCCACATCGGAGCAATGCTTACCTCGCCGCGTTCAAATAGTTGCGCGAGCGCCTCCGGGCTCGGCGCCACCACGAACGGCCCAAGCTCTTTCAGCTTCGGCCACGCAGGAGCAAGATTGTCTTCACCGCCACCAGCCAGCCTCGCGGTCATTACAACCAGCCCGAATCCCAGGTTGCTCGCAGGTGTCGTCATCCCCAGCTTGCCGCGATATTCGGGCTTCCACAGATCGCTCCACGACTCCGGCGCGGAAACCTTATCCGGATTGTAAGCGATCCCGATCAGACTGTACGTCTCCGGCACGCCGGTGTTCTTGCAGGCAGACACAAACTGCGGATACACGCGGTCCAGATTCGGCAGATCCGCAGCGGGCGTCTGCTCCACCCACCCCTCCTCGACCGCAGTAATCTGCCGAGGAACGCCGAGCGTGATGAGGTCATAAGGACTGGCTCCACGGGCCGCCTTGATCTGCGCCACCACGTCCTCCGACTCCGAAGGCACGAGCCGCACCGAAGTGCCAGCGTGTTTCTGCTCGAATGGATCCGCAAGAAACTTCCGGTACGGAATCTGCGCATCGCCTGGGTAGCTCACGACAACAAGTTCTCTGCCCGAAGAGTTTGAACGGTGTGACTTACAACCAACCAGCGAACTAGCAGCGATTATCAATGCCATCGAGAGAATTGTTTGCTTTGTCATAATTTACCCTTGGGCCGATCCTTCAATAATTTGATAAGCAGACGCTCCGGCGAGCGACAGAAAGATCCTGGCGCCGACTGGGAAAGGTGTCACATTGCGGCCCCGCGTCGCAGTCACCAGCAGCACCGGACCGCCCTCGAGTCTCACTTCGTACTGCACCGAATAACCGAATTGAGTGGCAAACACAATCTCGCCCGCGTAGGAATCGGGACCTGCGCCTTCATGAATCAAAAGGTGCTCTGGCCGCAGCATGACAGTCATTTCAGCACCGGCACTGATCGCTCCCTCGAAGAGAGGAATCCGGAGGCACTGCGATTCGAAGCAGAGGCCATCATCGCCGCGGGCCGATACAACACCTGCGAGCAGGTTGGACTTACCGAGAAACCCTGCCGCGAAGCTGCTCAGCGGGCGGTCGTATAACTCGAGCGGCTCGCCGTACTGCTCGATCCGGCCTTTGTTCATCAAGGCAATCCTGTCGCTCATCGTAAGCGCCTCATCCTGATCGTGAGACACGCAGATCGTCGTGATCCCTACACGCGCGACCAGCTTCTTGAGCTCCACCTGCATCTCCAGCTTGAGCTTGCGGTCAAGAGCGGCCAGGGGCTCATCCAGCAACAACACGCGCGGCTCGATGGCCAGCGTGCGCGCCAGCGCAGTCCGCTGCTGCTGACCACCTGAAAGCTGCGCCGGATAACGCTTGCGCAGGTGATCGATAGCCAGCAGCGAGAGCACCTCATCGACCTTTGCCTGCCAGATTGCTTTCTTCCAACCCCTTACGTGCAGCCCGAAGCCCACATTCTCTTCAACCGTCATGTGCGGGAATAATGCGTAATTCTGAAACAGAAGACCGATCTGGCGCTCGTTCGGAGGCACATCGTTGATCACCTTCCCATCGATCAATACTTCTCCTGAACTAGGCCGGACGAATCCCGCAACAATGCGCAGTAACGTCGACTTTCCGCAGCCCGTCGGGCCAAGCAGCGTGACAAATTGGCCCTTATCCACCGTGATGTTTATCTCACTGAGTGCAGGGACATCTTTATAAGTCTTCGTGATATTTCGGAGTTCAATCGTCATTCTGGATACACTCTCTCCGGAATTAATGCAGCCGTGTTGATCGTGCCATGCATACCATGATGAACCGCTTAGGGGGAGTTTGCAGTGTAGCTTAGGGTTCGTTGCATTGGTACATCTCTCTCGAGACAAAGCTCATACATCCGTCGATAAATCGGCTCGAGCATCTTTGCCCAATGGTCGACCTGCCGCATCTGTTCCACATACTCAGGCCACAGTTCGCGAACCTCCGCCTTGATCTCTTCCTCATTCACCGTGAGCAGTCTGCCGCCTTCGACAACGATCCTGCCGCCCACCATCACCATACGGACCGAGGCTCCGTCTTCACAAAAAATGAGCTGCCGCCGCAGGTCATTCAAAGGGGTAAAATTCAAGCTCTGCAAGTCCAGCACTATCAAGTCAGCTTGCTTCCCTACCTCAATCGAACCTGTGACTTCGCCCTGGCGCATGGCCACGGCTCCGTTGCGCGTCGCACACTGCAGGATCTCATTTGCCTTCGGCCATTTCCGATAATCACGCTCCGTGATCTTGTGAACCAGGCCTCCAAACTTTGCCACGTTCCAAAGATTCACCGCGTCATCTGAGCACATCTCGTCGCTACCGAGACAGATGTTCACGCCTCGCTCCTTCAGTTGCCGGAAGGGCATGATACCGGAGCCGAGCTTCAGATTGCAGAGCGGATTGTGCGCAATCGAGCATCCGCTTGACGCCAGAACGTCCATGTCCTGCTCGTCAATCCAAATGGCATGAATAACCAGCGAACGTTCATTCAGCACGCCCTCGTCCTCAACATAGCGGACGAGCGATCGCCCCTCAAGTAACTCATCTCCAAGCACCCTCTGCAGGCGCGTCTCGAGGATGTGCATATTGTAAGGAATGTCATGCTCGACGCTCAGCGCGGAAAGGCCGTGTAGATATTCCTTCGTCACGCGCTGCGGTGCCGAACACGACACAGAACATCGGAGCCGTCCATTCTCCGCTCCATGCCAGACCTGGATAAACCGCCGGTACGCGCTGAGTAACTCGTCGGCACTAGCTACTCCCGCACCCCGAATGCGTTCGCGAAACTCCTCGGGAAGCAGGTCGTAAAGGAAGGGATACTTCCTATACTCCAGCACGTTCGGCATGTTGATCGAGACGGTCGCGCGGATCCCAACATCGGCATACGCCTGCATGGTCGCGTCGGTCAATTGTTCCGTCAATGCCGGCACATAAAAAGGGTCATCATGCACAGCGGTGACGCCACTCTTCAACATCTCCATCGCGCCCAGCAGCGTCCTCAGATAATGCAGCCGCGGCGACGTAGGCGGACATTCAAACGGGGGCACCTCGTACAACATGAACAGCTCGAGCGGCATGTCATCGAGAGCGCCCTTGTTAAAGCTGCCAGGGCTATGAAAATGCCCGTTGATCAGCCCCGGCATCAGCAGCTTACCCGTTCCATCCACGACGCGGTCATCCACTTCGCACTGGATCTCGGAGCCAATAGCCGCAATTTTCTGGCCGGTTACGCGCACGTTCGTCGTCAGCCATTCCGTATCCGCCGCATCTATGGTTAACAAACGTACATTTCGGAAGTATGTGCCCTGTTGCGTCATGAGATCGCGGGAACCACCCGTGCGAAGTGATCCGCGATGCTGCCGGCGCGCGTCAGCCATTGTCCACGCGAGCGGTCCGAGATGTGCGCGAGCGCCTTGCGCAGAGCCCGCAGCCGGAACGGCTGCCCGCTGATGTGAGCATGCAAGGCAATCCCAAGCACCAGCGGCTCATCAACAGACTGCATCATCATCTCTTCGAACTGGTCGATGATCATCTCGGCAAAGTCTGGCCCACTCACGTAACGGCCAATCACGCTACTGCTATCGTTCAACTCCTGCGGATAAGGTACCGATAGCAGCGGTCCGGATTTGGTCCTCAGCCAGACAGGCTGATCGTCGCAGCACCAATCAAGCAGGTATTGATAGCCTGCTTCCTTCAGCAGATCCGGCGTTGCATACGTTTCAGAGATCCATGGGCCGAGCCAACCCTTCGGGGCCGCGCCTTCGTGACCGGTAATAGTCTTCGTCGCCTCCTCGATCAGCAAACGTTCCTGATCTTCGCTTAGACCAGACTGACGTTCGCTGTTCGTTCGGCCGTGACAAGATATCTCATCGCCGCGAAGCCGAAAGGGCTCGACGACCTCCGGGGTTTCCTCATAGACAGCGGAATTCACGAGCAACGTAATCGGCAGATTCAACTCTTCAAACATAAGCAGCAGTCGCCACACCCCAACGCGATTACCGTAGTCGCACCAGGAGTAATTCAGCACATCAGGCGCCGGCGATGCGGGCAGCAGCTCTTCAATCATTCCCGAGCCGAAGCGATAGCTTTCAAGATTCAGTGCAACATATACCGCAAGACGGCGACCGTCAGGCCAACTGAATTTCGGGCGTCGGATGATCGGCGAGTAGCTATAGCGTTTTTCGTGGAATGAAGGATCGGTCGGCATTTTTCTCCAGGATCGATGCTCAAATGTGTGCGCCAAGTTTTATTCCGAAACCGGCTCGTTATAACAAAGACCGGCCCACAGGTTGTTCGCTAGAAACTAAATTGTTCTCACAATCGACGCCATCGCCTTCGTGCAAACACGGTGGCGAGGCCGGTACTTTACTCACTTGCTAAAAGATTCACCAATTGACGACACTTCAATTACCTCTCAGTCTTCAAGATGTCCTGACCCTCAGCTCCAGGCACGTCAAAACCCAGAATATATGCAACGGTTGGTGCCACATCGACGATCTGATGGCGGCCAATCCGACCCGCACGAATCCCTGGACCATAAGCGAGGAAGGAAGAATCAAGTTCCACGGGACCGGGAGCGAAGCCATGCATCCCTCGCAGATTTTGATTGGGCGTAAGCCATGCCCCGCTCGTTGCATCCCCGACCGAGAAACCGGGCTTCATACCCACCGCAAGGAATGAATTGCCGAAACCCCCAGTTACCTTCAGGTCCTCTCCCTCGTAGAGGCGATCAATTCCCCACCTCCCCTCGCCGGCTAATTGGCGAAAGGTCTTCCGCGCCAAGGCAATTGCCTCTTCATCCTTTGGATCGTGGGCAATGAGACCAAAAGAGCCTCCGCCTTCAAAGGCTGCGATCCTCCACTTTTCGGGATGCTCCGCGGTACCCATCAATCCCATGCTCGCCAGCACGGCGTCGGGATTGAGGCTCCGGTCCACCGATTCAAACCCATGGTCGCTAACGATAACGAAGACGGTATTGTCAGCTAGACCGTCCGCGCGAACCTCCTCCCGGATCAGACCGATGTCATGGTCTACCCGTTCCAGCGCCCGAAACTCCTGCTCGCTATCAGGGCCATGAACGTGCTGCTCATGATCCGTCTCCGCCACGTGAACCAGCAACAGGTCAGGCTTCCGGGTGTGCAGCAGGAACACCGCCATCCGTGTCGCTTCTGCATCGAGATCGGACTCAGTCGGTTCCGCCAAAGGAGCCGAGAAACCATCGATGCCGTAGGCCTTCGTGTATTCGGCATATAAGCCAGGGGTGCAGAGGTCTTCGTACAGCAGCCGTTCTTCCAAATTCTCAGGAGTGCGCCACTCAGGAAAATTTGCATCAATCTTCGCGCCAATAGTGACCGGCCAGGATACTGCCGCAGTCCGTAGACCTCTTTCACGAGCGATGTCCCAGATCGTCGGGACACGGATCTCCTGTGCATACCAGTACCAGGCGTCCTTCATGGTGTGCTCTGGGTCGAATAGCCCGTTGCCGAAGATGCCGTGCATATCCGGCGGAACACCGGTGACAAGCGTCGTGTGCGAGGGATAAGTGACTGTTGGAAAGACGCCGACCATCCCATCAGCGACGGAACCATGTTTGAGAAATTCATTAAGATTGGGAGTCTTGAAATGGCGTTCAAGCAAGCCGGACAAGGTCTTTCCCCTGAGCCCATCGATCGAGATGACAATCACCTTTCGCTGTCCGGCCTGCGCGAAAACAACAGAGCCAAGACCGATTAAGCTCGCAATGAACATCCGGGCGAAAGCAATAGTGCTGAATCTCATGAGTATCCCAAGTAGATAGCGAAAACTGAGAAGAGAGGCTCGAAATGAATCAGTGCGCGGGAGTTTCGACTCCCGCGCACTGATCCCCAATTTAGAAGCTGTAACGAAGCGCGAACTGCATACGCCGGCTCTGGGTCAGCAGAGCGGAATAGCGGCCGAAGCTAGCTCCGCCGTAAGGATTGTTGGAAATGCTGTTCGGATCGAAGCGAACCGAATTCGTAACATTGAAGGTCTCCCATGAAAATTTCAATTGCTGTCCCTTAAATGTCTGGATCGTCTTATCCAAACCCGCATCGATGCTGAAATATCCGTCGCCGCGGAAGGCGTTGCGCTGTCCGGTTTCTCCAGTGTAGGGCAGCCGGATATGAGCAAGCGCCGTTCCAGGGTTTCCCAGAGCGTTTGGCTGACCGGCGGAATCCCTCTTGTGTCCACCGCTCTGAATCGCACCGGTTGCAACGACCCAACTGAGAGAGTCGAAGTTTGTCGACCATCCCAGACCGTCGATCGCGCCCCACGGCAGCCCGCTCGTCCAGTGAGCAAGGGAGTTCAGCGTCCAGTTGTTGATCAGCAGATCAACGAAGTGGTTGACGCCGCTTGCAAACCGCTTACCTTGCCCAAACGGTAACTGTACGCTGCCGTTCGCTGCAATCGCATGTCGTACATCGAAGTCCGACGCGGCCTTGTTCAGCTTAGGACTAAAGGAGTTGATGATCTGGCTGAAACCCCTCGAGTTGAATGATGGGAGCCGCTCCGCATCCGACCCGAGATCGAGTGACTTAGAGAAGGTGTAGTTGAAGTCCAACTGCACGCCATGGCTCATCGGATGATGTAGCGATGCTTGCAAACCGTGATAGCTGCTCGTGCCAATCGAAGTCCATCCAACCAGGTTGACAAACTGCGGATTGAAGTATCGATAGGTCACACCATTCGGGGCTCCAGGAGCGTAGCCCAGATCGAGGTTGAAAAGCCCTGCCGTCTCATTGCCACGAAACGGGGCCCATTGCGTCGCATAAATGTTTTGCGTCGGCGTTAGCCCATTCGCGCCAGCGTTCGGAAAAAGATCGTCCCAGTAGGGGCTCGTAGGCACTTGGTTCGGCGCATAACCCATGTCGGTGTACTTCTCCAACTGGGTGCCCGCGGTGTAGAGATCGATGCCACTCTTTGGGTCTACAAGGTCCAGAGGTTCGGCCAGATCCAGTTGTTGCAGGAGCCTTCGGCCAAGCCGCCCGGTGTAGTCGAGTTCGAATACTGTGCCGTGGCCGATCTCTTGTTGAACGGAGAAATCGATAACTTCTGAGTACGGAGTTTTTAGATTGTCGTTCAGCGCCCAGGTCGTCGCCAGCGCATTCGGGGCAGTCACTGGAAAGGCCCCAGAGTTACCGGAAGGAGGTATAAGTTGCGGCGGCACATAGGTCGAGGTGCTGAAGCGCGGCGTAGTGTCTACCTGTTGCGTCGCGCCATTTTGATTTTGCGATGAAAGGCCGAAGGAACCGCGCTCGTCCACGGCGTCTACCAGCGCATCGCCAAAGTGATCGTAGTAAATACCGAAGCCTCCGCGGATCGACAATGTAGGATTCGGCGAGTATGCAAAGGAGACACGCGGCGCAATATCATATTTATCCATGCTCCAGTAAGCTGGCTTACCGGCTGCCTGGCCGCCCTGCGTATACGCGATCGGGGGTTGGTCTACAGTTCCGGCGGCTGCGGCGGTAACACGGTTGGCAAACCATTTGCTCAGGCTGAAGGTGGGAACTACCTCCTGACCCTCGCGCTCGTAGGGGACCTGCAACAGCGAGTGGCGAATCCCAAAATTGAACGTGAGGTTCGGCTTCACCTTCCATGAGTCCTGCACATAATATTCAAATTCATTGGAGAAGAAATGACGCGTTGGGAAGACGCCAGGCGGCAGTGCTGTGAGCGCTCCATTCCTGACCGAGTAATTGTCGTAGCCCGTTGCAAGTGTAATCAGGCCCGTAATATCCGCAACCGCTACGTTGTAGGCCCCGGAAAAATTCCCATTCACCGCCGGATATCCAAATGCTCCTGGATCGAGACTCGTTCCCGTGCCTGCGATGCTCCCAATAATCAAGTTGCCGTACGTTACTTCCGCGTTGTTGTATAAAGTCGCATTATTCGAATGATTGTCGAAGATCGCGCGATAGTTCCCGCCCACCTGCACAGTATGGCGACCTTTAGTCCAAGTCAAATCATCGACGACATTGTCTACCGGAATATTCGCAATGAGCGTGGTAGTTGTCGGAGTTAGTGGCGTGATGCTATTGAAGTACACAAACGGTCCGCTAAGATCGCCCTCATTCGCGTAGCCCTGCCGAATAAATGCATAACGTAAGCTATTGACCAGCCGGTCTGATAACGTCATCGTGTCACCCGCCGCAATGCCTCGGGTGTTATCGAAGGTTTGGGATGTAGGCGCACCGCCTGGGAATTGCTGCGGAGATAGCACATTGTCCTGCTGAAGATTGCCTCTCACCCATATCTGCTGACGCTCGGACACGTTATAGTCCAGTCGTACGATATTGGTGACCAGCGATGCCGGAGAGGGCGAAGCAAATGTATAGGACGCAAGGTTATAGCCGTCGCCTTGCGCATTTCCATTGGCCGCCGGATATTGCGACAGATAACTGAGCACTGCGGGGTTTGCACCCGGCCCGAGCGGGCACCCTCCATCCGCCGCACAGTTCGGATCGATCCCCGCAAGCTCACTCTTGTCCAGAGTCGTGGTGGTGCCAGCAGCATTGAGGTAAGTGAGGTTGCCCGCAAGGAACGACGCGGTTGGAACCTCGTTTGTTACCGTGCTGCTCTCTGCAAGCTTCTGCGCCTCATACGCTCCGAAGAAGAAGAGCTTGTTCTTCTTTATGGGGCCTCCAAGTGACCCTCCAAAGGTGTTGCGCAACAGCTTCGGAGGGCGATTGGCCTGTCCCGACGCCAACTGTGCTTGCTTATTGAACCAGTTATTCGCAACCGTGTTCGTTGGCCGGTAATACTCATAGCCGCTGCCGTGCCAATGGTTGGTGCCGCTGCGTGTAATCAACGCTATTTGAGCGCCGGAAGAGCGGCCCGAATCTGCATTCGAATTCGTGGTGACCACACGGAACTCTTCAACCGAGTCGCGCGTGGAACGAAGAGCTCCCTGGAATGGCAGACCCAGGGTCTGGGTGTTATCGTCGACGCCGTCGAGTGTAACGTTACTCTGATCGGATCGTGCGCCATTCACCGCCCCGGAACGGCTATCGGTATCTACCTGTGCCTGCGTCTGGTCCCCTAGAAAAAGCACACCCGCCTGAAGGCTCAGCAGATCTAAGACGTTATTGCCTTCGAAGGGGAGAGATTGGATTTGTGCCGTGTCAAAGGGAGTCCCGATCGTGCTATCGCTCGTGTTCAAGACAGGAGCCCCCATGATTACCTTTACACTTGCGGTCGAAGTAATGGTCATTCGGAAATTCAACTTTACCGGTTGATTGACCAGTAATTCCACTGTCTGGATGACTTCACCGAAGCCCTGCGAGACGGTTGAGATGGTGTAGCGTCCGGGGGGGATCTGCTCGAACGCATACAGCCCTGAGGCGTC
>Ga0182012_10004103_pt1 | contig 15321 bp, 9 predicted proteins | sample 612S2SmetaG_FD_120486 | JGI IMG/M metagenome (GOLD analysis project Ga0182012, IMG submission 120486) | Permafrost microbial communities from Stordalen Mire, Sweden - 612S2S metaG | ecosystem: Environmental > Terrestrial > Soil > Wetlands > Permafrost | place: Sweden: Stordalen | collected...
CCGGCGGATGGCGATCGCCACCTCGTTTTCCTGGCCGGCCCGCGCCGCCATGACGAAAATGCCGCGGCCGGCGGTGGTCACCGACAGATGCGCCTCCGGGCCGAATTCGCGCCGCAGGGATGAGATCAGGCCGTTGTCCTCGGCCTGGGCGCCGGCGAGCAGCAGCGGGTCGAGGCGCAACACGATCGCTTCGTCATGATCCTGGCGCGACCGGGTTTCCAACATTGCGCGGATGCGTTGATGCAACCGGGCCAGCGTGTCGCCATCCGGTTCGGAGTCGTGCAGGCCGCCACGCAGTCCCAGCGGCAGGGTCATCTTCAGCAAATAGCGGCCCGGATGGTCGGCCAGCCAGGTCTGCAGGTCCGGATCGATCCGGTCGGCCAGGCGGAACCAGGCGCCGCGATGCACCAGCCGGCCTTCCTCGGCCGTCACCACATCGCAGGCAACTTCGGCCTCGATCTCCTGGCGTCGCAGCAGAAGATCGTGCGGGGTGTCGTCTTCCAGCCCCGAAAACCCGACAGCAAAGCCGCGCGAGCGCTGCATCATGGCGGTGCGCATGAGATGGAAGACCGGAATCAGCGTGTTCTGTTCGCTGAGCCCGAGGTGAAGCCGGTCGATCAACCGGTCGCGCCCGCGCGGTGTCAACGCGGCAATGGTATGCGGAATTTCCGCCGCGATCTGGCCCAGCAGCACGTCCGCGGCAGTGCGGCTGGACGCCGGCTGGCGGCGCAGTTTCTCCAGCGTCAGTTCCACGCCGTGCCGCTGCAGGATCGCCTGCCCGGCGCGCGGGCCAGAGGCTGCGAGGTCGCGGATTTCCGTCAGCCGCGACCTCCAGCGTTTCGCGCCGAGCAGCGAGAAGAACGGGTCGAGCGTCTGATGGACGGGGAGCACAGCCATATGAGAATGCATCACGACAATGAGAACGTCATTCAGGCGCGAAAATTCCCGACCGTCAAGCTAGGTTATTGCGCGATGCGGTATCACGCATGCGTGATTCGCCTGTTCGCCGGGTTATAGCGCGAGAATGACCGCCTTCAGCCGCTCCGCCGTGCGCTTCCAGGTCATGTTCGCCATCGTCTCCGCCGCACGCTGGCCACGGCGCTTTGCAGTCTGCCGGTCGGCATAGACCTGCTCCAGCCTGTGCAGGACCTCGTCCACGCTGCTTTCGCCCCATCCCGCCACGTCGCCGATCCCGGCGTGATTGCCATGCAGCGTCGCCTGGTGTTCCAGCGGGAAGCAGTTGTCGCCGCCGATGAGATCGAGATGGCCGGTATTGCGTGACAGGATGACGGGCAGGCCGCAGGCCATGCATTCCATGGCGACAAGGTTGGTGCCCGGCTCGCAGCGGTTCGGAAAGACCGCGACGTCCATTTCCCGCAGCACGGCGGGCATCTCCCGATTCGGCACGGCGCCGAGGTCGAGAATCTGGGTTGGATCGATACCGTTCGCGGCAGCCCAGCCAACCACGTCGATCCGGCCCTGCGCATCGACCGGCACCGGTTCGGCGATCGCTGACGCATCCAGGGTTCGGGCCAGACCCTGCCAGGGGCAGTGCCACGCGGTGACCAGCACGGCGTCCCGATGCCGTGCGGCGAACACGCGAAACGCGGCCAGCACGATATCCTGGGCCTTGCGATACTCCAGCTTGCCGCCGCTGAACACGCAGAACCGGTCACTCAGCCATCCAGCGGCGGGCGCAGGATGGAACAGCGCGGGATCGATCCCTTGCAGGATGGTGACGACATTGTCGAGCCCGTGCGCCTGCAGGATGCGTTGGTTCCAGTCCGATCCGGTCACAATCAGCGGCAGGGAGCGCACCCGGGCGATCGCGTGCGGACTGAGACGCGTGGACTCGAAGAAGGTCAGGCCGACCGTGGGATGGCCCGAGATCGGGTGATTGAACACGGCCGGGCCGAGATCGATGTCGCTGAGCACCGGACATTCCAGCGTGTAGCGAGCCGAACCGAGCGGCGGGAGCGAGGCCTGCAAGGCGGTGGACAACGCCAGGAATGGTCCCAGGGCGTGGCGCTGCAGCGGGTCCATGACGATATCGTCCTGGATGAGCGGAATCGAGGTTAGCGGCTCGATGTCGGGATCGTTCGCCCATTGCAGCGCCAGATTCAGGCCATAGACGCCCCAGCCGAAGAAGCTTGAGAGCGCCCAGTTGATAACGACGCGCTGACGCATGGCCGGACCCGTCCTGATGGCGGTGCAGTTGTATTCGACGCGGGGTTAACAGGACGTTAAGGCGGGCGTTGCGGTTGGCAGCGCGAAAGTTACAAACCAGCCGGCTCAGAGCCTCCTTTCGTCAACCTTTTCTTAACGTTTGACGGCTACGTTCCGTGTTTGTCCGAGACGGCATGCGCACCCGGCGATCGTCGGAACATGCAGGCCAACTCGGGACGGAGCCGCTTTGCGAAGTGTCCGTCAGCCGGCCCGCAAAAAGCTGGGCAGTAATCGAAGCAGCCACGCAACGGCGCCATTCCGGCGTCACGCGCAGGCAAAGGAGGTTATCATGCTCACGTTCCAAACGTTGCCACGCGACAAACGGGGCGTCACCGCGCTGGAATATGGTCTGATTGCAGGCCTCGTCGCAGTCGTGATCGTCGGTTCGGTGACCGCCCTGGGCACCACGCTGTCGGGCACATTCGCCACCATCGTCGCCGCGCTGCCGTAAGCATCAGGTCTTTCTTTCGGTCGCCTTCTGGTCCCTTCCGTCACCCGCGTCGTGCGGCGAACTTCGGCGCCAGGACACCGGCGCTCGCAGGAGTTCGCGCGGCCGCCGGGTAACGCGGGCCCGAAGGCGGACCTAATTCCGCGGCAGGCGGGTCGTCGTTGGCGCGTCGGGGTTCTGCGCGCGGTGCCGCAACAGGTGATCCGCCAGGACACAGGCCATCATCGCCTCGCCCACCGGCACCGCTCGGATTCCCACGCAGGGGTCATGGCGGCCTTTGGTGACGATCTCGATATCATGACCGGTTCGGTCGACCGAGTGGCGCGGCGACAGGATCGAACTGGTCGGCTTCACGGCGAAGCGGGCGATGACCGGCTGACCGGTGGAAATCCCGCCCAGAATGCCGCCGGCGTGGTTGGAAGCGAACGCCACCAGGCCATCGTGCATGCGCATCTCGTCGGCATTGGCCTCGCCGGACAGGGCGGCGGCGGCAAAGCCCTCGCCGATTTCGACGCCTTTCACGGCGTTGATCGACATCAGCGCGCCGGCCAGGTCCGCGTCCAGCTTGCCGTAAATCGGCGCGCCCAGGCCCGGTGGCACGCCGTCGGCCACGACCTCGATCACCGCGCCAGCCGAGGACCCGGATTTCCGGATTTCCGACAGATAGGTTTCCCATATCTGCGCGGCGGCCGGATCAGGGCAGAAGAACGGGTTTTCGTCGATTTGCGCCCAGTCCCAGCGATTGCGGTCGATCCGATGCGGCCCGATCTGCACCAGCGCGCCGCGAATCCGCACCGCAGGCCCCAGCACGATCCGGGCAATGGCGCCGGCCGCGACACGCATCGCCGTTTCGCGGGCCGAGGACCGCCCGCCACCGCGATAGTCGCGAATACCGTATTTCAGGTCGTAGGCCAGGTCGGCATGACCCGGACGGAACTGCGTGGCGATGGCCGCATAATCGCGGGACCGCTGATCCTGGTTCTCGATCATCAGGCTGATCGGCGTTCCGGTCGTCATGCCCTCGAACACGCCGGACAGAATCCGCACCTGATCGGGTTCCTGTCGTTGCGTGGTGAACTTCGACTGGCCGGGCCGCCGCTTGTCGAGCCACGGCTGGATGTCGGCCTCGCTCAACGTCAGACGCGGCGGGCAGCCGTCAACCACCGCGCCGATCGCCACCCCGTGGCTCTCGCCCCATGTCGTGACCCGGAACAGGTGGCCGAAGCTGTTGTGGGACATAACGCCGCGTCGTCAGCCTTCTGCGGTAGCGATGTCGGGTGCGTCCGGATGTTTCATCCCGACAACGTGATAGCCGCAGTCCACGTGGTGCACCTCCCCGGTGACGCCGGAGGCCAGGTCGGACAGCAGATACACCCCGGCGCCGCCGACTTCATCGATCGTCACGTTCCGCTGCATCGGCGAATTGAGCTGGTTCCAGCGCAGGATGTAGCGGAAATCGCCGATTCCCGAGGCTGCCAGCGTCTTGATCGGCCCGGCGCTGATGCCATTGCAACGGATGCCGGCGGAACCCAGATCGGCCGCAAGATAGCGCACCGACGCCTCCAGCGCCGCCTTGGCCACGCCCATCACGTTGTAATGCGGCACCCAGCGTTCCGCCCCGAGATAGGTCAGCGTCAGCAGGCTGCCGCCCGGCTTCATCATCGGCACCGCCCGCTGGCAGACAGCAGTGAACGAATAGCAGGAGATATCCATCGCCTGCAGGAAGGCCGCCCGCGGGGTATCGAGGTAGCGCCCGCGCAGATATTGTTTATCAGCAAATCCAATGGCGTGGACGAGAAAATCCAGACCGTCCCAGCGATGCGCCACCGACCTGAATGCCTCATCGATGCTGGCCTCGTCGGCGACATCGCAGGGATAAACCATGTCCGAATCCACCTGCGCGGCGAGTGGACGCACCCGACGCTCCAGCGCATCGCCCTGAAAGGTGAAGGCCAGTTCGGCACCCTGCGCGGCGCAGGCCGAGGCGATCCCCCAGGCGAGCGAACGGTCGTTCGCGACACCCATGATGATGCCGCGCTTGCCACGCATCAAAGTGCCGTGGACGGGAAGCTGTGCCGGAGCACTATCGGCCATGATGATCCTCTCGCTCGCGGCGCGTCGTGACATGCGCCGATTGATCGTGGTGGCACAACGCAGCGGACTCGGGCAAGAGGCAACGATTGTTTTGTTGATCGCAGCGAATGGGCTTGTCCTTCAAAGACCTGACGCGGCGAGACGCCGAACCGGCATCGGTTCGCTCGCCGGTCGCGGCCGTCGGACTGCCGGCTTCGGGCGCGCCGGCTTGCTGCGGGTTGGCCCCGGTGCCGGTTCCGCCGCCGGCGCAGGATTCTCGCCGGCCAGCCGGCCGATCAGATTGCAGTACGAACTCAGGTAGTCTGCCATCGCCAGCCGCTTTTCCGCGTAGGCGCGGGCATTCGTCCGCAGCTTGCGGGTCAGGGACTTGTCGTCCACCAGCGCCAGAATCCTTTGCGCCAGCGTGTGCGGCTCCAGTGAGGGCGTCAGCAGCCCGTTTTCGCCGTGGGTGACGAATTCCCGCACCGTCTCGGTGTCGCCGCCGATCACCGGGCAGCCAATGGCGAGCGCCTCGCGCAGCGACCATGAGGCGACGAACGGATACGTCAGATAGACATGCGCATCCGAACGGCGCAGCGCGGCAAGGTAGGTCGAATAGGCAATGCGGCCTGGAAAGACGACCCGGTCCCGGTCGATATGTTTGCCGACCTCGGCCAGCATCACGTCCCGCCACGTCCCGCCTTTGTGCGGCGCGGCGCCGTAGCTGATGCCGTCACCCCCGACCATTACCACCTTGATGTCCTTGCGGGCCCGCATCAGTTCCGGCAGCGCCCGCATCATGACGTGAAACCCGCGATACGGCTCCAGATCGCGCGACACGTAGGTGACCAGCTTGTCGGTCGGCCGGATCGTCATATCGCCGATCTTGATCGTTTTGCGGTGCGCCGTTGGGTCCGGGCTGCACATCGCCAGATCGACACCTTCCCACACCACGTCGATCTGCGGGCGGGCCCAGTCCGGATAGGTGGACAACTGCCACTCGGTCGGCGTCTGGCCCGCGCCGCCAAGATTGAGCGCGATATGATTGATCGCGTTCTTCGCCCGAATGCGCGGGAAATCGAGCGGATCGACCGGGAACTCAGGGTCGAAACCGACATCGGCTCGGTCATGCTGGTAGTAGAACTCGAAATAGCCCAGCATCGGCGAGTCCGGCCATAGATCGCGCAGATTGAGCATTTCACCCCAGCCATGGTGGCCGATGATGATATCGGGCTTGTACCCCAGATGCTTCAGTCCGAACGCCGTCCGGTAAACCGTCTCCGCCCGCCTGATGCCGTTATCCAGTTCACGCGCGCCGATATGGGTTTCCGCGACATCGAGCTTCGGACGCACATAGGGCACCTTGCGGACGCCGACGATCTCATTCGGGTTCGGTTCGGTGATGAACACCACCTCGTGCCGCTTCGCCGCAACCAGGTGGCGTGTGATGTGGAGGAATTGTCCGGGATAGTTCTGGTGGACAAACAGGAACTTCAATCTTTTTACCTCGCCTGATCGCGCCGCCGCCGCAAACCCATGGCGGTATCGTCAACATCCTGGCCGAACGGCCTCAGGTGCAAGCCGAACACCTGGCCGGGACGATACAGCATGATGCACCTGCGGCAGTACGCCCGTCTTCCCCGCCTTTTACAGAGCATGACAGCGGCGCGATACGTTGATCATTCCTTGCAATGTCCGATATCGTTGAAGCGCAGCCGCAGACGCTTCCCGGCGATCGGATCTAGGACTTCGCGCGCGCTGTCGCCAGCCTCGCAGGCTTCCCGCCCGAGGGCTTTCCGCCAGCGGATGGCTTTGCCGCAGGATCGGCGGTGCCGGCGCCCGGCTTGACGCCGGCGCCCTTGGCCGCCCGCGGCTGGATGACGATCTGAAACGATTCCAGCGCCGCCAGGCTTTCCGCTTCACAGGTTTCACCCGCATTGACCGGCCCGACCGCGCTGCCATCGACGAAGGTCGCGGAATAGGCGCATTCCAGGGTCTTCGCCGCAGCACCTTTCAGCCGCACCTTCAGGCCGAGCAGAGGCAGCGCCATCCCGCGGCTGCCGCAGAATTTTCCGGCTTCAACCCAGGGCGAGAGCCAGTTGCGGCCCAGCACCGCCTGGTATTCCAGGTCCTGGGCGGGGATGCCCGCCAGCGGTGCCATGCCGAAGCCCTCGACCCACTGGCGGCTGCCCTTGGTGCCAAGCCACTCCCCAAACGAGCAGCCCACATCGCCCATTCGCTGGATATGCGCCATCACGTCCGGATTGGCCGCCGGGGCCGCCGCTTCGCCGGCAGCCGTCCCGGCCGCTTGCGCATTGGCCGCCGGTGCGGCCGCCGGGGGCGGGACCGCGACCGCGGCCGTCGCCGCGTTCGGCTCGCCGCTCAGGCGCAGCACCTGCAGCCGTGGCGCGGCGTCCTTCCCCTTGTGCTGATAAATGGTCACCAGGATCTGCGCCGAACCGTCGGTCACCCGCACCAGCGCGGCGGTTCCGTTCAGCCAGCCATCTTCGCGAAACGTGCTGACGCTGACCGCTTCGGGCCGGCCGGCGAGGCCGGGCGCCGGGGTGATCCGCACGCCGGGCAGCCCGGTCGCCGGATCGGACTGTGGGCTTCCGGGCGTCTGGAACACGCAGAACAGGCCGGTTTCCAGTGTCATCAGATGCGCCGAGACCTGCAATTCGGCAACCCTGTTCGACGTGTCGGGCGGCGGGCTGGCCGGCGGAACCGCCTTTGCGGCCTTCACATTCGGTCGTTCCGCGCTCGCGGCTTCGGACATTCGGCTTACTCGCTCTTTAGGGGTTCGTGCCATTTGGACTGATATGACCTGGTCAGAAAGATCGGGGACAACTGAATCGTGTGGCCTTCCGACGGGCACGACTGACACATTTGCCGTCCGCCTCGTGCGGTCCTGCCGTAAGTGTCGAACATTCGTGCGCCGTCGTCCACGTTGCTGCAACCAGTGCGTTATTAATAGCACTGGCCGACAGCCCCAATGGAAGCACAATTCCGCGCCCTGTGGTGCGGATCCGCTCTGCCGGCGCACCGATGTCGAACGCCGCCGCAGGCAGTCCGGCCCGCCAGATTTCGCCCAGACTGAGACACCATGTTTCGGGGCAGATCGACGCAACGAAACCGATATCGGCGTTTTGTTCGGCGATCAGGTCAACCGCCTCATGCGGTTCGAAACGTCCAGTCACAAACACCCGCCCGGTGGCCAGCATACGGGCATCGTCGATGGTGTGACCGACGACGACAAACTCCAGATCGAGGTCGCGCCGCGCCGCATCGCGGGCGCAGGCCAGGAGCACATCATACCCTTTGTGCATGCCGATCGCGCCGACCACGCAAACGCTGGTTCGGCGGCGTTCATTGCGCCCGGCGGAGGACGGCGCCGCAACCGGCAGCGCGGCATCGTCCTCATGCGGTTCGGTGAGCGTTGCCAGCGCCTCGAAATGCCGCCGCATCCTGAGGCCGGTGTCGTCGGAGGGCACCACGACGCGACGGGCCGCCGCGAGAAACGCCGCCGAACGGCTGCGCAACGCGGCGACCGTGATGTCCTCTTGCAAGAAATGGCCGTGATCGGCGACGCAGGCTTCGCAGTCGGGCAAGTCGGGCTCTCCGCAGTAGCGGCCGTTCGCCCCCACCAGCGATACGCGCGGGCAGAACCAGGCGTAGTCGTGGACGTAGACGTCGTATGGAACGCCCAAATGCCTTACCAGATCGTAAACGGCCGGCGCATAATCCGCGAAATGATGCGCTTCGATCACGCCGGGCTTGGCGGCGCGCAACAGGCGGAGCAAGGCCGGCAGGTCCTGCGGCATCGCATAGACCAGGTTGGGCAGGTCGTCCTGCGCACCGTCCCGCACCGCGATGGCGGGATCACCCTGCACGGTTTGCGACGGTCGCAATACGATCGGGCGGCGTCCGGCCTGTTCGTGCCTGGCGATGCTGAGACTCAGCCGCTGTTCGACGCCGCCGCCGGCGTCGTGAGTGATCAGGATCGCCGAACCCGCCCAACCGCGTCCACGCGCCCGCCAGCGGTGCAGGTCGATCCGCCGGCGCGCTTCAGCCAGTGGATCGCGGGCGCGGACGTTTTCGATCAGCGCCTGGTAGCCGGGATGCAACTGTTCGATGATGCGATCATTGCGGGCCTGCAAATGCATGGCCCCGGCGTCCGGCCTCGTGCCGCCGGCCTGCGCGACGAACACCCCCGCGGCGGCGACGTTGCGCCAGCCAAGCCGGCGGGCGCGCAGGCAGAAATCGGTCGCTTCGCCGTGACCCTGCGCGAACCGATCGGCGCGGAACGATCCGACGGCGTTCAGACAGTCGCGCCGCAGATAGAGGCAAAAGTGTCCGCCCACCGGAATGTCGATGACGGCGCCGGGGTTGGCGCCGGCCGCGGTGCGGTCAAGCTGGTTGGTTGCGGTCTGGTCCGGCGCGGCCATGCCGGCCGGTCCCGGGTAGCTCAACAGGCCGGCCTCGTTCGACAACGGCGTCACGGTGCCGATGTCCGGTGCGCTGTAGGCCGCGGCCCGCAGCCGGTCGAGCCAGCCGAACGGCACCAGCGTCGTCCCGCTCAGCAGCACCACATCGCGGCCTTTGGCCGCCCGAATGCCGGCGTACGCCGCCGCCGGAAGGCCCGGTGTCCGGGTCTGCCGCAGCACGGCAACGTTCCGCCGTCGCCGCAGGCGGTCGAGCGCGGCGGCGAAATCCGGATCGGCACGCCCGCCGCCAACCACCAGAACCCGCGCATCATCCGGCAGCGATGCCAGAACGCTGTTCAGGCTCTCCAGCGCGGCCGGACCGCCGTTATCCACTGCAATGACGATCGACACGGCCCGTTGGCGGTGATCGGCACCAACCGGCCGAGCAGGCGCCGGCGCATCCGCGCGCAACGGCAGGACAGTCGGCCCGGAGGGCGATCCGCCGCGTCCCGAATGGCGTGCGTTTGCCGCCGGACCGGCAGGATACAGCTTTGCCAGGTGCAGGGCGCCGGCGATGTGCGACGCCTCATCGATCCCGGGGTCGAGCGGGCTGCCCAACAGATCGGTTCCGTCCGGCCCGCCGATATGGACCGGCCCAGCGATCCCCCGCAGATCGGTTCGGCTCAGCCGGAACGCCCGCGAACGCGCCAACGGTCCCGTACCGCTGACCGTCGTTTCGTCGGCCGCGCAGACCTGCCGCAGCCTGCGTCCGGATCCATCACGCAGTTCGAGCACCGGCGGCGTGTCGGGATCGTGCGGGTGCCAAGCCCAGCCGCTGATACCATCCGCGCAGGCCTCGACGCAGCCTTCGATGCGGCGGATCGCGCCGACCTCGATCGGGCTGCCGAACAAGGGCACGTCGCCGGCCCGCACCTCGATCGTGCGATGGCGCTCCCAGCCCGCGGGCAATGCCACACCGCGCAGACGCTTGCCATCCAGCAGCACGTGAGTCGGGGCCGCGGCGGCGGCATGGATTTCGAGCCGGCCGTCCGATCGCAGCGCGCACCACCCGGGTGAATCGGGTCGGCCGCCAACGGCCTCGGCCAGCGCGACCGAATCCGCCGCGAAGGCAAACCGGGACAGCAGTGCGGCAACCGGGCCAGCGGCAGCGTCTGCGCCAGCCAGGCGCAGACGCGCAACGCCCAGCCCCAGCCAGGCCTGCCGCACGTCGTGCCGATCCGCAACGCCCTGGAACAGCGCGGCGGCGCGGGCCGGATCGTCTGCCAGACACGCACTCGCCAGGGTCAGCATCACGTTGGGGTCCTGCGGCGCCAGCCGGTGCGCCCGTTCCAGCCAGCGCAGCGCCTCGGTCGGGGCGGCATCGGATGCCAGCGCCGCGAGCCCAAGCGCCATGGCGTCGCGCGCCAGTTCCGCGACCGGTGCGGGGGCCGCCGGGCCGCCGTGGCGCATCAGCCTAGTCGCCGGCCGCGCGGGTCGATTTCTCCTCGGCTGCCGCGGCCTGGCCCGGCGCCGGCGGCAGCGCCGCAAGATCGACCTTGGCCTCCTGCAGGCCCTGGGCGACGGCTCGTTCCGTCCAGCGTCGCGCCTGCTCGATATTCTGCTCGCCGGCCAGGCCGCGGGCGAGGTAGCGCCCGAGCATCATCTGTGCGTAGGGGTGGCCGCGTTCCGCCGCGGTGCGGAACCAGCGCTGCGCCGCGACCCGGTCCCACGGGACGTCGTGGCCGCCGCCGAGCATCGCACCCACGGCAAACATCGCCCCGACATGAGCTTGCCCGGCAGCCTTTTCGAACAAAGCGAGGGCCGCCACATGATCCTTGGGTCCGCCGCGCCCATTCAGCAACATGTCCGCCAGCATGACCTGGGCTTCGATCATGCCGACTTCGGCCGCCTTGGCGATCCACAGCCGGCCTTCCTCGGGATTGGCCTCGACGCCGCGGCCTTCGACCAGCATGCGGCCATACCAGTACTGGGCGTTGATCACGCCATCCGCGGCGCGCCGCAGCCATTCGGCCGCCTTGCGGTCGTCGCGTTCGATGCCGACACCCTCGGCCAAGCAGACGCCGAAGTTGAATGCCGCGATCAGGTCGCCCGAGGCGGCGGCCTGCTCGAACCAGGCGCGTGTGCGGATCGAGTCCTGTTCGTCGCCATGGCCGCGCAGCAGCAGGTTGCCGAGATCGACATGCGAGTGTGCATCGCCCGCCTGGGCGGCGATGCTGAACAGCTTGGCGGCCTCATCCTGGTCGCGGGCCACCCCGGCCCCGGTGAGATAGAGCATGCCCAGCGCCCGCGCGGCGCCCCGGTGATTGGCATCGGCGGCGCGGCGAAACCACATCGCCGCCTCGGCGTAGTTCGGCGGCAGGTTGCCGCCCTTGGCATAGATATCGCCGACCAGCGCCGCCGCCTCGGCGTCGCCGGCCAGGGCAGCGCGGCGCAGCCACGACTCCCCGTCGACCAGGTTGGTCTCCACGCCCTGCCCGGTCATCAGGGCGAAGCCCCAGCGCGCCTGTGCGCCGCGATGCCCTTTCTCGGCCGCAAGCTTGTAATTGGCGGCGGCGGCGGCGCGGTCCTGCGGCACGTTCAGGCCACGTTCGAGGACCATGCCGTAAAGATACAAGGCGGTCGCCAGGCCCTTCTCGGCGGCCTGACTCAGATGCCGCAGCACTTCCGCCTGCGTCTCGGGCTTGCTGGTGTCGCGCGCCAGGACCAGGGCGTAGCCGAGCTGGCCCTGCGGACAGCCGCCGGCCGCGGATTTCTGATACCAGCGGTCGCCTTCCTCGGTGTTGCGCAATTCTTCCGGACCGGACGACAGGATGAACCCCAGCACCGCCTGGCCCTCGGCCGACCCGGCCTCAGCCGCCCGCCGCGCCCATTTGGCGGCGTTCGGGTAGTCCGGTTCCGCGATGGTCTGGCCGCCGAACAGGCCGGCCCCGGCGTTCGGACCGGCATCGGCGAAACCTGGCCCCATGCCGTGCAGGCACAGCGTGGCCAGCAGCGCCTGCGCCTCGACGTAACCCTTGGTCGCGGCCCGCTCGACCCAACGAACCCCATCCGCCCGGCTCGGCGGCACACCGGCGCCTTCCAGGTAGCAGCGGCCAACCCGGAACTCGGCTTCCGGAACGCCGGCGCGCGCCGCGCGGGACAGCAGTTCGAAGGCGCCCTTCATGTCGCCATGTTCGGCCTGCCGAATGCCCCGCCGCAACGCCGCGGCGGGGGAAATGGCAGCCATCAGCGGATCGAAGAAAGCCATGTTTCGTTAAGTCCGTTGGAAATCACGAGCAGCTGGAGATATGGGGCGCTTAGGGCTCCCGCATAGCCTCGGTGGCCAGGGGGACAGTCTTGCCAAGCATGTAGCGCAGCACGGTCTGCTTGCCGACGCGGACGTCCGCGGTGACCGGCATGCCCGGAACGAGGTGGAAGTTGGCCGGCGTGCCGTGCAGATTGATCTCATCGAGCGTGATCCGGGCGCGGTAATACACGTCGGCGCCTTGCGGCGGTATCGGCACCGAACCGGTCGGGTTCCGCTGTTCGTCCTGGGCCGTGAAGCTGTCGGCGCTGACCACGCGCACCATGCCATGCGCCAGCCCGTACTGCGTGTAGGGGAACGTCTCGAACTTGATGTCCACCATGTCGCCGACATGCACATGGCCGTCATCCTTGCCGGAGATATTGGCCTCGATCTCCAGCGGCGCGTCGGTCGGCACCAGGGTGATCAACTGCTGGCCGGCGGTCAGCACGGAGCCGACCGACACTTTGCCCACCGACAGCACCGTGCCGTCCTGTTCGGCCCGGAGTTCGACAAGCTGGCGGCGCAACTGCGCTTTGTTCAGCGATTCGCGGGCGTCGGACAGCTTGCTGAGCGCATCGGTCAGCTTGTCGGCGATCTCGGCGTGCCAGTTCTGCACATAGCCGTTGCGTTCGGCGATCAGCGCCGCGATGTCGCGCTGGGCGCCCAGCGCCTGCTGCTGCGCATTGGCGAGATTGCCGGCCATTTCGGCGCGTGTGTCCATCGCCGACAACGTGTTGATCTTCGAGCCGACGTTCAGTTGCTCGAGGTGGACGCGCATCTCCTCCAGCGTCTTGGCGTAGGCGAGCCGGTCGGCATAGGTGGCGACGTCGGCGCGGGCGCGGGCGAAGGTCGCGTCCAGGCTGTCCAGCTTCTGCTGGTAATTCTCCAGCTTGTAGTTGAACTCGCCCTGGCGCTGGCCGAAGATCGCCGCCTGCAGCGCCATGTTCGGATCGAGCCCGGTGTACGAGAACGGGCGGTTCTCCACCTCGGCCTGCATGCGTGAAACCTGCGCCTGCAGCGTGGACACCTGGGCGACCAGCGTGCTCATGTCCGCGGCGGCGAAGGTCGGGTCGAGACGAGCCAGAATCTGGCCGGCGTGAACGACGTCGCCCTGATGCACCTCGATCGAACGCAGGATCGACGCTTCCAGCGGCTGCACGACGATCGACGGCTGGCGGGCGACCACCAACCCGTTGGCGGTCACCACCCGATCGACCTTGATGATGCCCGCGGCGACCAGAATCATGACGATCATCGAACTGAACGTCAGTGAGATCCGGCGCGCGATGCGCGGCATCGGCAGGTTGATGATGGCCGACGAAGGCGACTGGAACTCCAGGATGGCCGGCAGCGTCGGGTCCATCCGGTCGTCCATTGTCGTGCTAATCGCCTTGGAGGAGGGTCGGGGCAGGAGACGCATGGCCTGATCCTTCGTTATGCATGTGGCGATTCTGCTGATTCCAGAGCGTGCGGTAGATCGCGCAGCGTTCCAGCAAGGCGGTGTGCGGCCCAATATCCATGATCTTGCCGCGTTCCAGCACCATGATCTGGTCGCAGTTCACCAGCGACGAGAGGCGGTGCGACACGATCACCATCGTCCGGCCGCGCGCGATACGCAGCAGGTTGGCATTCACCAGAGCCTCCGATTCCGGGTCCAGCGCGCTGGTCGCCTCGTCCAGGATCAGAATGCGCGGATCGGTGATCACGGCGCGGGCGATGGCCAGGCGCTGCCGCTGTCCGCCCGACAGGTTGGGCGAGCCTTCCTCGATGTAGGTCTCATAGCCGTTGGGCATCCGCTCGATGAATTCCTCCGCCCCGGCAAGCCTGGCGGCACGGATCGCATCTTCCAGCGTCAGGCCGGGCCGGCCGGACAGGATGTTGTCGCGGATCGAGCCGCGGAACAGGAAGTTCTCCTGCAGCACCACGCCGAAACTGGACCGCAGGTGGCGCAGGTTGATCTCCCGCAGATCGGACCCGTCGATCTTGATGAAGCCCGAATACTCGCGGTTGATCCCCTGCAGCAGCCTGGTCACGGTGGACTTGCCGGACCCGGACCGGCCCACCAGACCCAGCATGGTGCCGGCCGGGATGGAAAAGCTCAGGCGGTCGAGGGCCGGCAGCTTGGTCCCGGCGTAGGTGAAGGTGACATCCTCGAAGGTGACGGCACCGGCGAACCGCGGGCGCAGCCCGCCCGTCGCCGCGTCCATCTCCAGCGGACGGTTCAGCACTTCGCCGGCCTGGCCCATCGACCCGGCAACTTCTTCCCATTCCTCGATCAGCCGCGCCAGGCTGACCAGCGGCGCGCTGACGCGTTGCGACAGCATCATGAAGGCGAACATGCTGCCGACCTGATAGCCGCCGGCCGAATCCGCCAGCGCGAGATAGGCGCCGACCAAAATGACCCCCATCCACATGAAGCGCTCGATCGGGGTCACCAGCGTCTGCGGCCAGTTCGACAGCCGGCCCATCTGGTAGCGCCACTTGCCGACCTCGGCGATCTTCTCGTCCCACAGTGCCTTGCGCTGCGGCTCCAGCGCCAGGGATTTCACCGTCTTGATGCCGAAGATGGTCTCGCCCAGCGCCGCGTTCTTCAGCGTTTCCGCAGTGATCACCTTGGCAAACACGTTCCGGATCGGTCGCAGATAGGCCAGGATGATCAGCATGATCAGCGTCGCGCAAACCAGCACGATCCAGGCCAGCGTCGCGTTCAACCAGAACAGGAACGGCAACAGGACCAGCAATGTGATCAGGTCCAGCAGGGTGGCCATCAGCTTGCCGGTGATGAACTGCCGCACCGCGTTGACCTGAGTGACGCGATACATCGTCTCACCGGCCGGATGCCG